>ENA-OFCX01000722-OFCX01000722.1-metagenomes-genome-assembly--contig:-NODE-722-length-15887-cov-4.297562_pt1 | contig 15887 bp, 17 predicted proteins | sample MGYA00153384_OFCX01 | MGnify analysis MGYA00153384
TGCGATCTGCCTCTGTGTTCAACTTTTTTCGCCCCGGCTATGTGCCGCCATCCACCGCACTGGCCACGGCGGGCCAGGTGGCGCCGGAGTTTCAAATCGTCACGGAAAGCAGCGTGAGCGGCTATTTGAACTACATGCAAAACGCCATTCGCTTGGGTATTTTGGTGACAGCTCCCACCGTACCGCAAAACCCGCAGGGCCCGGGCAACACACCGGTATATGACATCACCGCCAGCTATGCCAACGTGATGCCTTTGGTGACCGATGCGGTCGCACTGGTGCGCAAAGTCGCGCTCCTGATGTCGGCCGGCCAGGTGTCAGCGGCCACACAAAGCACCATCGCCGGTGCACTGAATGCCACTGCTGTGACCGATGCCAGCAGCGCCAGCATCAAGCTGGATCGCATCGCCGCCGCCGTGTTGCTGGTCATGGCCAGTCCGGAATATCTGGTTCAAAAATAATTACCTGGGGACAGATCTTCAGCTCTGTCCCCTCTGACTAAACCTGGGGACAGATCTTCAGCTCTGTCTCCTCTGACTAACCTGGGGACAGATCTTCAGCTCTGTCCCCCTTGATCAAAGGAAAAATCATGAACTTCATCCAGCCCGATCAACACACCCGCCGCGCCTTCCTGCGCCGCTCCACTCAGCTGGCGATTGCAGGCACGGCCATGCCGTTTGCCTTGAACCTGGCTGCCATCGGCGAGGCCGCCGCTTTCAACGCCACCGACTACAAAGCACTGGTCTGCGTGTTTCTTTTTGGCGGCAACGACTATGCCAACACCGTGGTGGCTTACGACGAGCCCAGCTACAACGCTTACAGCAGCATCCGAGGCGGTACCAACGGCATTGCGCTGACCCGTGCCGCCTTGGCAGCTACCGTCCTGAGCCCCACCACTGCACTGACGGGTGGCTTGCAATACACCCTGAACCCGGCCATGACCGGTCTGGCTGGGCTGTTCAACAGCGGCAAGGCGGCCGTGCAGTTAAACGTGGGCCCCTTGGTGGTGCCGCTGACCAAAACGCAGTACGCCAGCACCAACCGCGTGCTGTACCCGTTGCCGCCCAAGCTGTTCTCGCACAACGACCAGCAGAACACCTGGCAGGCCCTGGGCCCCGAAGGCACCACGCTGGGCTGGGGCGGGCGCATGGGCGACATGTTTGCGGCGCAGAACGCACGCCCTGCTTTCACCGCCATTTCTGCCACCGGCAATGCGGTCTGGCTGGCCGGCGACCAGGTGCGGCAGTACCAGGTCAACACCACCGGCGCCATTCCCCTGGGCGTGGACAGCGCGGGCCGTGTCTTCGGTTCTGCCACCGTCGGCGCCAGCCTTCAGCGGCTGGCCGCCAGCGTGCGCAGTGGCCACCCCTTCGACGCCGACCTGGCCGCCGTTGCGCGCCGCGCCATCGATGCAGAACAAATCCTGCGCACGGCGCTGCGCCCGCCCGGCGACCCGGCATTTGGCACCACGCCAGCAACCGGCAACTACATCGCCAACAACGACCCCAAGCTGCGCTACGACAACCCGTTGACAGCGGCGCAGGCGCCCAACACGTTGGCGCAGCAGCTGCAGGTGGTGGCGCGGCTGATCGACGCCGGGCTGCGTGGCACCAGCGGCACGCGACGGCAGGTCTTTTTTGTCAGCGTCGGCGGCTTCGACACGCATGACCTGCAAAACCGCAACCAGGCCGATTTGATGGCGCGCGTGGCGCATGCGCTGCAGTACTTTGACACCACGCTCGGTGGCCTGGGTGCGCGCAACAACGTCACCACCTTCAGCGCCAGCGACTTTGGCCGCACCTTCACCAGCAATGGCGACGGCACCGACCACGGCTGGGGCAGCCACCACCTTGTGATGGGCGGCGCGGTGCGCGGCGGCGACTTGTACGGCCGCTTCCCGACGCTGTCGGTGAAGAACAGCAACAACAACAACTTCGACGGCAGCCCCGACCAGCTCGGCAATGGTTCGCTGCTGCCCACCACGTCGGTCGACCAGCTGGGCGCTACGCTGGGCCGATGGATGGGGCTGTCGGACGCGCAGACTCTCGACATATTCCCCAACCTGGCGAGTTTCGATGCCAGCACGCGCAACCTCGGGTTCCTGGGTGCCTGAAACCGTGCGCGGCATGCAGCGGCGTCGATTGCAAGCCTGTGTTGCGGGCTGCATCGCGGCTGCGTTGCTGCCCGCCTGCTCCAGCGTGGGGCCGAAAGCGGCAGCGGACCCGGATGCGCCACCACCTGCGGCCGATCAACGCACGCCGTCAACGGCAGCGCTGGACACCGAACGGCAGTGGCTGCAGGCGTGGTTCAAGGACACGCCGGTCCGCATCGCCCAGCGCGGTGACAGCGCGGTGACGGTGGACGTGCCACTGGAATTCTGCTTCGACGCCGGCCGCAGCGCCATCAAGCCGGCGCTGGCGGCCGTGCTCGACAAGGTCGCAGAAAGCATGCGCCGCCTGCCTGCCGTGCGGCTGCCGCTGGTGGCCGCACCCGATGGTGCCGCCGGCACCGCGCCGCTGGCCATGCAGCGCGCCGCGAAGGTTCACAAGCACCTGCTCAACCGGGGCGTGGCCGCCGCGCGGCTGGGCGCCCCGACCGGTACCGGCGTTGCCGCTGTCCAGTTGCGCCTGGAAGCCGCGCCTCCGGCCTGACGGCGCACGCCTGGCTGACCAGGCGCAAACAAACAAAGCGTTGCCGCTGTTCACAGCTGGCTGGCTGCATGCGCGCCTAGGATGTCCACTGCACTAGCGAACGCAGCGACCGCAGAAACTCAAAGCGACTGCAAGCGACCCCACACCTCCCCCGCGCCCGAGGAACACCCGATGTCTTTTGTGATGATTGCCGGCGGCTCGAGCGGATCGCGGTTGCGCACCTTGTCGCTGCCGGCGCTGCTGCTGGGTGCAGCACTGGCCACGCTGTTTGCACGCCGTTTCAGCCAGCGCTTCATGCGTTTGAGTCAGGCTGCGGCGCAGTTGGGAAGGGGTGAAGTGCCAGACGCTCAAAGCAACGCCAGAATTGCCGAGGTACGGGAACTGTCCGGTGTGCTGCGTCGCAGCGGTGAAGAAATTGTGCGCAACCGGGCTGAAATTGTTCAGCAAACCAAAGCCCTGCTAGACGCCAACGAGCACCTGGAAGAGCGTGTTGCCGAGCGCACCGCGGAACTCGAAGCCTCGCGTGAAGAAGCTTTGGCCGCCGCGCGCGCCAAGGCTTCGTTCTTAGCCACTATGAGCCATGAAATCCGTACTCCGCTGAATGGCGTTGTCGGCATGACGACCCTGCTGGCCGACACCCCGCTGGACACCGAGCAGCGCGACTACTTGCACACCATGCGTGTGTCCAGCGACCAGCTGCTGGGTGTGATCAATGACATTCTGGATTTTTCAAAAATCGAGTCCGGCAAGCTGGAGCTGGAAGCAGAACCCCTCAGCTTGCGTTCAACGATTGAAGAAGCCTGCGACATTGCTGCTGCCCGTGCTCGGGAAAAGGGCCTGGAGTTACTGGCAGACATGGGCGACGACGTACCCGAATGGGTGCTGGGTGATGTGACCCGCCTGCGCCAGGTGCTGCTCAACTTCATCAACAACGCGGTTAAGTTTACCCAGCAGGGCCAGGTAGTTGTCAGTGCTCACTTGCAAAAAAATGCACACCATCCAACAACTCAATCCTCTGCGTTGATTGAGTTTCGCATCACCGACTCTGGCATTGGCATCCCGCTGAGCCGGCAATCGGCGCTGTTTCAGTCATTTAGCCAGGTCGATGCATCAACAACCCGCAAGTATGGTGGAACGGGGCTGGGCTTGGCCATTTGCAAGCGCCTCGCCAGCCTGATGGGCGGCGATGTCGGCGTCACGTCAGCACCCGGGCAAGGATCGACATTCTGGTTTACGGCGCTGCTTGACATCACCGCTACCCCCGATCAGGCTCAAACACTCGACATGGAAACAGCCAGTCTGGCGGGCAAGCTGGCGCTGATTGTGGACGACACCGCATTGAACCTGCGCATTCTTGACAAGCAGCTCAAGCGCTGGGGCATGCAAACCGTGCTGTTTGAACGCGCCCAGCCAGCCCTTGACTGGCTGGTTGATCACAGGGCAGATGTCATCATCACCGACATGCACATGCCGGACATGGACGGCCAGGAATTTGCACAAACTGTCAGAGCCCGTTTGCCCGCAGCGCATGTGGTGCTGCTGACATCTGGCGTTATGCCTACAGGCGAGGCTGCACGGGTTTTTGACGCGCGGATGCTCAAACCCTATCGCCAGTCGCAGCTGTTCAACGCGCTAAGCCGGGCGACGCTGTTACCCGCTGCGGCACAAGGCCTGCAAAGCGTGGTGGCGTCAAAACAAAAACACATTCTGGTGGCTGATGACAACGCCATCAACCTGAAAGTGGCGTTGGCCATGCTGGCCAAGCTGGGTTATGACGCGTCTACTGCTATCAATGGGCGCGAAGCGGCAGACGCGGTCAGTCAGTCTTTAGCGCGCCAAAACGGCCAACCCGCGTTTGACGCCGTGCTGATGGATGCCAACATGCCAGTGATGGACGGGCTGGAGGCAACGCAGTTGATTTTGGCCACCCACGGCGCGGCTGCCCCGCCCATGATTGCGCTGACGGCCTCGGTGCTGGAAGAAGACCGACAGCGCTGTCTGCAGGCAGGCATGGTCGGATTTTTGGCAAAGCCGCTGCGCCTGGATGAGCTGGCGGAAGCGCTGGAGCGGTATATCGTCAAATCAGCTGGCGCTACTGAAAAAGTAGCTATTAGCGCCCATATTCAGAGCGCTACAGACCTAAATGATGTTGAAAAAGCCCCTGTTTTGATGGATTGGACCCGCCTCGAGCAGTTCAGGGAGTTTGATGACGACGCGCTCACCATGACCCGCGAGATCATTTCGCTTTTTATCACGGACGCGCCTGAACGCTGCATGGCCCTGCAAACAGCTTTGGCCAGTAACAGCAGCGCCGCGCTGTCGCAGGCAGCGCATGCCTTGAAAGGTTCTGCCTCCAACATTGGGGCCAGCGCGATGGGTGATGCATGTGCCCTGCTGGAGCATGCTTGCCTGCAGGGTGTGTGGCCGCCAGATGCTGTCAGCCTGGTTGGTCAGGCGTGCGCGCTGTGCACGCCTACGCTGGCTCAATTGCAACATTGGCTGCAAAGCAGCCGCTGATGGTTTAAAAAAGCCGCCTGCTGACTGCACCCGTCAATGCGTGACAGCCGCTGCTTGGAGGTGGCTTGGGTCACCACCATCCTAAAATGCCGAAATGCTATTTTTTTAGTAGCTGCTTACGCAGTTAAAGCCTGAGTTAAGGGTAATTTTTACTTAAAAACGGCTGATCAAGCGTGTTCTGTTTTAACTGTGCATACAGCGGCGCAAAGTCTGGTGCCGTCATGTCAAACAGCTGCTGAAAGCTGTCAATCACAAAATAAGTTTGCTGGTAGCTGTCTATGTTGTAGCGGGTACGCATGCAGCGCAGCAAGTCAAGTGCAATGCGCTTTGGCTCAGCGCTTTTAATGGCGTGTACCAACTCGCCCGATGAACTCAAAATGCCTGCGCCGTAGGCTCTCAAGCCATCTTTTTGCTGTATCAAACCAAACTCAATCGTGTACCAGTACAGCCGCGCCAACTGCTCGCAGGCTCCCAGGCTGTGGGCTTTCAGCCCACCCGCACCATAGGCTTGCATGTGGTCGGCAAAAACCGGGTTGAACAGCAGTGGCACATGGCCGAACAGATCGTGAAACACGTCAGGCTCGACGATGTAGTCAAACTCATCTGGCTTGCGAATCCAGTCGGTGACGGGGAATTTTCGATTGGCCAGCAGCGTAAAAAACGGTACCTCGGGTATCAGCCCCGGTACCGCAACTACTTGCCAGCCAGTGGCTTTGACCAGACGCTCATTGATATCGTCAAAACGCGGGATGTGACTGGACGCACCCAGCGAGGGCAGGGCGGCGATGAATTCGTCACACGCCAGACCGGGCAACAGCCTGGATTGCCGCGCGTACAAAAGCCGATACGTCTCGTGGTCGGCTGGGGTGTAGGCAGCGTAGTTTTGCGGGCAGGTGTAGTCAGCCAGCACGACGCCGCCACGCGAATAGTCGCCGCGCGGGGGGCGGGCGCTGCCACCATAAACAACCGGTTCAGTAGCCATGCACCATCATGCCTTCAATGCGCCGCGCCGAATCTGATCGAGCTCAATCGATTCAAACAGCGCCTTGAAGTTACCTTCACCAAAACCATCGTCCCCTTTGCGCTGAATGAACTCAAAAAAGATCGGCCCAAGCTGGTTTTCGCTAAAAATTTGCAGAAGTAGCGCGCCTTTTTTGCCATCCACCAAAACCTTGCGTTTGTGCAGCTCGGCCACGATTTCGCCATGCCCGGGGATGCGCTTGTCAATCAGCTCGTAGTAGGTGTCGATGGTGTCAAGCAGCTTCACGCCTTTGCCGCGCATCATGTCCACCGTGGCCATCAAATCGCCGCTACCCATGGCAATATGTTGAATGCCTTCGCCGTGGTATTTGTCGAGGTATTCCTGAATTTGCCCGGCTTTTTCGTTGCCTTCCTCATTGATGGGAATGCGGATTTTGCCGCACGAGCTAGTCATGGCTTTGCTTTTGACGCCAGTCACCTGGCCTTCAATGTCAAAGTACCTCACTTCCCTGAAATTAAACAGCCGCTCGTAAAAGCTGGCCCACTCGTCCATGCGGCCGCGGTGGACGTTGTGGGTTAAGTGGTCGATGTAAGTCAGGCCGTGGCCTTGGGGATTTAATGCGTCTGCAGTGATTCCTTCCAGCGGCTCAAAATCCACGTCATAAAAGCCGATGTTGCCAATATCGCCAGGCTGCGGCACCACGCCATTGCGTGATTTACCTCTCCACTTGTCAATGAAGTAAATAATCGAATCACCAATGCCTTTGATGGCCGGAATGTTCAGCTGTCCCGGCCCGGCCGTATCGGCATAGCCCCAGGCACCGAGCGAAATCGCACGTTCATAGGCCGCTTTGGCGTCTTGCACCCTGAAGGCAATCGCGCACACGCTGGGCCCATGCTGGCGCGCAAAGCGCTGGGCAAATGAATCAGGCTCGGCATTGATGATGAAGTTGATGCCGCCCTGGCGGTAGAGGGTTACGTTTTTGTGGCGGTGTCTGGCTATTGCCGTAAAGCCCATGCGGTTAAAAACTGCTGCCATGGCCTCGGGGTCCGGCGCGGCGTATTCAATGAATTCGAAACCGTCGGTGCCCATGGGATTTTCCCAAGCGGCACCGTTTTCAAATGACAGCGGTACGTTCATTCAAGTCTCCAGATGGTATTGCCTGACTTTACTAGCCAGTTGCATCAACTTTCATGCAAAATGCGCGTCCAGATCGCATTAAACGCAATAATCCTGCAAAATACGACTGATGGAAACATTAGACAAGCTAGACCGTCACATTCTGCGCAATTTGCAAATTGATGGCCGCGCCACCTTCGATCAGCTGGCTGAGCACGTCAGCCTTTCGCCCAGCGCGGTGCTACGCCGTGTCAAGCGGCTCGAAGAATCCGGCGTGATTGACCGCTACGTCGCCCTCATCAAACCCGAAAAAGTCGGCCTGAGCTTGACTGCACACCTGAATGTTCGGCTGGAAAAGCACCTTGAAGCCCACAAACGCAACCCGATGGACATCTTTCGCGCCAGCGTGCAGGCTTGGCCCGAGGTGGTGGAATGCGTCGCGCTGACCGGCGAGATGGACTACTTTTTGCGCGTGGTGGTCGAGGACATGGCGCATTACAGAGCCTTTGTGATGGACACGCTGCTCAAACACCCCAGCGTGCAGGACTGCAAGACGAGTTTTGTGCTCGACAGAGTGAAGGCGACGACGGCTGTGCCCGTTTAAGGTGCTGTATATGCTATGAATGTAATAGCTGTTTACGCCCGTATTAATTGGTCTGCAGGCCTAAACCAGCATTATAAAGTGCCGAAAATCAGCTTTTTTGAGTAAAAACAGGTGGTATCGAGCGATTGACCGCGTTCTGGATCCTTCGCGGCAAATTCTGGACTCGACCTTAGACGTTCCTTACAGGTTTTTGATGGATGTTTGTGACGCTGGACGTTTGGTCTTGCGGCGCGCATTCAGCGCGCTGACCATCAGCGCTACAACGGCCAGGTTCAGCACAAGCAAAGTGGCGGCCAGGCCAGTAGGCTTGTGAACAAGTTCGATCACCTCAAAGGGGACGTAAATCGCTCCACTCAAGGCGGCCAGTACTTCTGCCCAGGCACGTTCTTTGTACAAGCCATAGCTTTCGACCAACCGAAGCGCTGAATACATGGCAGCGCAGGTTGCCATCCACCACAGGCGGGGATCGGTCAATTGCGCTGAAGCCTCGATGAAAATCTTTGGGTACTTCGAGGCGGGATTGAGATGCCCGTGTTCAATCAGCAGGGCAGCCAACTTGTGTACGTCATGGTGGACGAGCGCCAAGAGTCCAGTTGCAGCAAGCAAAACAACAAGGCCCTTGAAGCCTTCAAATAGGGCCACTACGCGAATGGTTTTAAATGATGGCATAGGCGATGACGGCACACGTTGCGCCCATAACGGCGAGCGCAGTGAGGAACAGTATGTCGACGACCAGACGCAGACGCCGTCGGGTGCCAGCTTCTTTCGTCTTGAAAGACCAGAACGCCAGGAACACGCAGGTCACGAAAAGCATGGCATCTACCGCCAACAAATCATCACCGAATGTTTGAACGCTTGTTTGTGCCGCTACCAGCCGGAGCAAACCGATCGCCGTCAGGCAGACGCCGACCATGCCGGCCGACACCGCAAAGACATGCATGGTCAGGTCGTGCTCATGATTTTCAAGTTCGGTTGGGGTTTGCATCGGATATCGGGCTGGTGGTTTTAAGTATCAAACTTGAGGTTTGTAGGACGCCAGCTGCAACAAAGTTTTTTGCGTTGCGATCATTCACGCGGAGGTTTAGCCAGCAACTTTTCTATTTCATGGAGCCTCTCGTCTACTTGCCTGATGGCCAGCTCTGCGCGCACGTTCACCTCATGATCAATCTCTGCTTCAAGTCGATCTCGTTCAGAGCCACGCTTTTGCGACATCAAAATAATAGGTGCCTGAACAGCGGCAAGCATCGAGAGAATTAAATTCAAAAAAATGTAAGGGTACGGGTCAAACGCTTCGTTTCGCGGGCCAAGTATCTCGGTATTGAGTACAGCCCAAAAGATCAGCCATGCAGTAAAAATCAAAATGAATGTCCATGAGCCTCCAAACGCTGAAATAACGTCAGCCGCCTTTTCACCAAATGTTCTACGGTCGGTAAATTCTTTGTTGGCATCGCGTGGGATGCTGATGCGGTGAAGAACCGCTTCGATGACCTCGCGCTCATGGGCGCTTAGATGCGCCCATTCGGAACGGAAGATTTTTTTTGCGGTGGCTTCGGTTGAATCGTTCATGTGCTTTTTTTGAATCGGGTGACTGAAAATAACTGACCAATGTATACCTAAAACTTGCGCCAAAAAAATACGGATTCAATATAATCAACCCTGGTCGCTCTCTGTGTTCAGAGATCAATTTGGTATGTGGCAGGCCCGGCCCTCGTCACGCGTTCAAAAACAGTTTGGTGCTGGACAGAGGCAAAACCATGACCCCTGCCGTACCTCTTCAGTGCACGCTGATGTGCGCTTGCCACTCGTCCCGCGTGGCCAATAAACTGGGAAGGCCCGCATCAAACGTCAGCAGTTTCATCACGCTTTTAATCGCTGCCGTCAGCAGCCATGCATCGATTATTTGCCTGTGGCCATACAGCCCGCCAGTGCAGACGGCCAGCACGTCTGCAAATCCAAAGTCAAGATGCACCAGCCGGTGCTGTGCATAGCTGGTGTTGCGCAGCAGCAGTTCGGCTGCGTCACTGACTGTGATTTTTGCCGCTGCCGGGCTTGAAAACGCGAGCTGCCTCACCACCCGAATAAAAGCGCCTTGGGTCAATGCGCACGTTGCCCAGCCTTGCGCCGCGTGGGCTTTAAACCACGCCCAGCATACGGGAGTGGTGTTCATGCGGGGGCCAGCACAGCGCAATGAGGGCGTTCGCATCAAGCAAGTAAACATTCGGCGCGGTCAAAATCCATCTTCCAGCAGCGCTTTGACTTGTACCTGCGTCGTTTTTTGGGGTGTCTGCAGGCAGGTCAAACACCCAAACCCCTTCAGTTTGTTTCAAGGGCATTTTTTCAGCGCTGCTACGCGGTATCAGCTCAGACACGGCTTGCCCGAGTTTGATGGCGCGGGCTTTGGCGTAAGCTTGCGCGGTGGCAAACGCGTCATCTTTGAGATTGAGAGTGGTTCGAATGTGATGCTTTATTGGTAAATTGATGCAATTTTATATTTGTTGCATCATCGTGCCAAATTAGTGATGCTTCGTGGCGAAGGTTTTGCTACTATTTAAATAGCTGCTTATGACCGTATTAATTAGGCAAAGGGCTTTAATTGCCTAAATTGACCAGCAGGAGAAAAATTCCTTTTAATCGGTTCGCGTCATCGGCAAAGCACTTCTAGACTGCGATACCTAGTACAAACCCGTATATTCCAACTTATGGTTCATCCCGGCACATTGTTCAAGGCGACGGTCAGCGCAAGCAAGGAGTTTTTTCGCCCCCCTGCGCCCGATCGCAATGGCGACCTGGTGGCCAGCGCAACGCCGCCCGTCGCTCCTGTAAAGCCAGTCATGGTTCCTATTCGCTCCATTGGCCCCAGTCACGGCGAACGCATTGCTGCGCATTTGCTGAGCTTGAGTCCGCAAGACCGCTACCTGCGTTTTGGCTACATGGCCAATGACGAGCAGGTGAAGCGGTATGTTGACACTCTGAACTATGTGCGCGACGATATTTTTGGCATATACAACCGCAAGCTGGAACTGATTGCCATGGCGCACCTGGCTTTTTCAGCCGATGCCAAGCTCAGCAGTTGTGCCGAGTTTGGCGTGTCAGTTCTTGCCAAGGCGCGCGGGCGCGGTTATGGTTCGCGCCTGTTTGACCGGGCCGTCATGCATGCTAGAAACGAAGGTGTCGGAATGATGTTTATCCATGCGCTTAGCGAAAACACCGCCATGCTGAACATTGCCCGCAAAGGCGGCGCAACCATTGAGCGCGATGGCAGTGAAAGCGAAGCCTATTTGAAGCTGCCGCCTGCTGATCTGGATTCGCGCATGACAGAAATGGTGGAAGAGCAGATTGCCCAGACCGACTATCGGCTGAAAGTGCAGGCCAAGCAGTTCTGGAGCTTTTTGGCAGCACTGCAAGATGCGCGCTGCGGCCGGCGGGGCGCGCGCGATAAATCGGCGATGTGAATGTGGCCCCCACGTTTGTCACTTTGTGTACTGCACTATCCCCCGAGGGGGCGCTGCGCCTGCGGCCCGGCATAGCCGGTTCCGTGGCCCCTGCTTGTTCAAACGCATATCCAAGCAGACAAGCGCCCTTGCAAACCTGCTTTCGCCGGTTCTGAGCCGCAGACTTGGGCTTCGAGGTGCAAATTTTCCTTGTTAGCGGCCGCCTGATAAGTGCATGTTGGCGGTCGACGATCTTCGGCTATCCTTACGGCTTAGCAACTACCGAACACACTGTGTCCGACACCCCCCCCAGTAGGCCTTCCAAACACGAAGGCCGACACGACTCGAAACACGAGACCAAACATGAAGACAAGCGCGGCTTTTTGCAAAAGCTCGCGGAAATGCTCCACCCGGGCCCCGACTCCACCGACGAGTTGATTGAAACCCTGGTGGAAGCCCAAGACAACGAGGTCATTGGCGCGCAAAGCAGGGAAATGCTTGAAGGCGTCATCCGCATGGCGGACATGACGGCTGGCGACGTGATGGTGGCCGCGCCGCGCATGGATCTGGTCAACATCAACGCACCCTTTGACGAGCTGCTGCACCTCGTGATTGACACTGCGCACTCGCGCTTTCCGGTGTACGAGGACGAAAAAGAAAACATCATTGGCATCTTGATGGCCAAGGACTTGCTGAAATTGCAGCGTGCCCCTGAGCTGAACATCAAGGCACTGTTGCGCCCCGCCGTATTCGTGCCAGAAAGCAAGGGCCTGAACGATTTGCTGCGCGAGTTCAGAGGCAACCGCAACCACCTGGCCATCGTGATTGACGAGTTTGGCCGCACCGCAGGGCTCATCACAATTGAAGACGTGCTGGAGCAAATCGTTGGCGAGATTGAAGACGAGTTTGACATTGCCGAGGACGAAGGCGATATTTTTGGCCTGCCCGACCGCAGCTTTCGCGTCAGCGGTGAAACGTCGGTTGAGCGCGTCAGCGAGGCCTTCGGCGTAGACCTGCAAGATGCCGACTTTGACACCATCGGCGGGCTGGTCGCGCACCGCATGGGCCACGTGCCCAAGCGCGGTGAGGGCTTTGCGCTGGGCGGGCTGCAATTTACCGTGCTGCACACCAAAGGCGGCGCCGTGCGCTGGTTCAAGGTTGCGCCCGTCGGCGTGCAAACCAGTCTTGATTTGACTTGACTTCCGCTGCGTCGCGTTTTGGTTCGCCATTTAAATACGCTATTACTTTAATAGCTGGTTGCGCCCATGCTTTCGGCGTTACATGGCCTTTTGGCATTATTTTTAGTGCTGGTCAGCCGCTTTGGTGGTTGCAAATACTGTCGTTGACTACTCTGGTCTGGCAACTCAATCAGGCGCACACCAAACGCGAAGCCGCTTGGTTGGGCCTGCTGTTTGCAACCGCCATGCAACTTGCAACGTGGTGGTGGCTTTTCATATCGCTGCACACCTACGGCGGGCTGGCCGCGCCACTGGCAGTTATTGCAATTGTGGGGTTGGCGGCGTTTTTAGCGTTGTACTACGCTGCCGCTTGTGGGTTTTTTGTGGCAATAGCGCCTGTAAATCCTGCAGGACGTGCTCTTGTTTTTGCAGCATTGTGGCTGCTGGCCGAGCTGACGCGCGTAGCGCTTTTTACCGGCTTCCCGTGGGGGCAGGGCGGCTACGCGCAGCTTGACGGCCCGTTTGTTGATTTGGCCAAAGTGGTCGGGGTGCATGGGCTCACGTTTGGCGCGGCGCTGTTGGCGGCGGGTTTGGCTGGTTTGGTGGCCAAGCCGCGCTGGCTGTCGGCAGGCGTCGTTGCAGTGGGTGTGCTCGCCGCCGCTGGTGGCAGTGCCGCGCTGCACATTGGCCCAGGCGGCGTGTCGCTGTTCAGCCAGGCGCACCCTGTGGCGTCAGGCCAAAGCGGCGTCCCTTTTACCGTTACCCTGCTGCAAGGCAACATCGCACAAGACGAAAAATTCAAACCCACCGGCGGCTTGCCCGATGCGCTCAATTGGTACGGCCTGCAGCTACTCGCCGCAACGTCTACCCTTGTCATCACCCCTGAAACCGCGCTGCCGGTGTTGCCCCAGCAGCTGCCTGAAGGCTATTTTGAGGCACTGGTCAAACGCTTCTCCCGCCAGGCGGGTGCCAACGCCACTGCTGCATTGATTGGCATACCGATGGGCGACAGCCAGCTGGGTTACACCAACTCGGTCATTGCACTCAAGCCATTCACGCCCAATTCAACGTCGGCTGGCACGCAGACCATTTACCAATACGACAAGCACCACCTGGTGCCGTTTGGCGAGTTTGTGCACCCGCTGTTCAAGTGGTTTTTGACCATCGTCAACATGCCGCTGTCCGACTTCAATCGCGGTGATGTCAAGCAGGCATCGTTTGAATGGCAAGGCCAGCGCATTGCGCCCAATATTTGCTATGAAGATCTGTTTGGCGAAGAACTCGCCGCGCGGTTTCTTGACCCGGCTCAAGCCCCTACCATGATGGTCAATGTCAGCAACATCGGCTGGTTTGGCAACACGGTGGCCATTGACCAGCACCTGAACATTTCCCGCATGCGCTCCATTGAGTTTGAGCGCCCCATGGTTCGCGCCACCAACACCGGCGCGACTGCCATCATTGACCATACGGGCCGCGTCACCCATTCGTTACAGCGGCATACACGCGCGGTGCTGGTCGGCGCGGTTGAAGGCCGCAGCGGCAACACGCCGTATGCGCAACTGGCCGCACGGTTTGGCCTGTGGCCTTGGTGGGTGCTGATATTTGCTATTTTTTCAGGAGCTGCTTACGCCCGCATTTATTGGGATAGAGGCCGATTTGACCAATAAAATGGCCTTTCAGCGCCTTTTCAGCACTTTCCCAGCGCTTTTTCAGTCTTTTCGCCGCTGTGGTGAGGCGCCTGGCGGCTAGCTGCCATCATGCCGTGTAGCAAATCGGGAAGCCCAGCTGCAGCTCGGCGTGACTGATGGTTTTGCTGACGGCCGAAGGCGTGATGCAGATCAGTCGGCCCGCCGCGCTCATGTTGCCGGTTTGCATGACGGCCTGAAAAACTTCGAGTTGGCGCAGGTTCATGGTGTGCGGGCAGTGGTGAAGCGGCAGGTCTGGGGAGGGGTGTGGGTTTTATTCATACCCGGCGGAGCATCATGCATGCAACTGCAGGTAAAAATAGCAAAACCAATCACCAGTTTGGGGTTAGCCGCCATGGCCTGGCTCGCCGTTGCCCAGGCAGCCAAACCCAACGTGGTCATTTTGGCCACCGGCGGCACCAACGCTGCTGGGTATCCGTGCCAACGGTGTGCAGGTGATTCGCTCGCCCCGCGTACCCACGATTTGGACCCGCAAAAAGCCCGTATTCTGGTTGCCGTGGCCTTGACCAAAACCACCGCCAGCAAAGAATTGCAGCGGATTTTTTGGCAATACTGATATTGTGGGCGCATAAAACGCTATATTTTTTATAGCTGCTTGCGCCCATTTTTATTAAGCTACAGCTCGATTTGATGGTTAAAACAATCAATTTACCGGTTTAAAACCCGATAAAATGGCCAAATGCTAAGTTTTCAAGACATCATCCTCACCCTGCAAGGCTATTGGGCCAAACAGGGCTGCGCACTGCTCCAGCCGTACGACATGGAAGTCGGCGCGGGCACATCGCACACCGCCACCTTTTTGCGAGCCCTCGGCCCTGAGCCCTGGAAGGCTGCTTACGTACAACCCAGCCGCCGCCCCAAAGATGGGCGGTATGGTGACAACCCGAATCGTTACCAGCAGTACTACCAGTACCAGGTCGTGCTCAAACCCGCACCGGCCAACATTTTGGAGCTCTATATTGGGTCTCTAGAGGCGCTGGGTTTTGATCTCAAACAAAACGACATCCGCTTTGTAGAAGACGATTGGGAAAACCCAACGTTAGGCGCATGGGGCTTGGGCTGGGAGGTGTGGCTCAACGGCATGGAAGTCACCCAGTTCACCTATTTCCAGCAAGTCGGCGGCATTGAATGCAAGCCCATTACAGGCGAAATTACCTACGGCCTTGAACGCCTCGCGATGTATCTGCAGAACAAGGAAAACGTTTATGACCTGGTGTGGACCAAGTGGAAAGAGAATGGCGTTGACCGGCAATTAAGTTACGGTGACGTTTATCATCAGAATGAGGTTGAGCAGTCCACATATAACTTTGAATATTCTGATGCCCCATCGCTCTTGCGACATTTCGCCGATTACGAGGCAAACGCCAAACGGCTAATGGAAGCGCAGTTGGCGTTGCCTGCGTACGAGCAAGTACTGAAGGCCGCCCATACATTCAATCTGCTTGATGCGCGCGGTGCCATATCGGTGACCGAGCGTGCCGCTTATATCGGCCGTATCCGCAATCTGGCGCGCAGTGTCGCGCAAAGTTATTTTGAGTCGCGCGAACGGCTCGGATTTCCGATGCTGCATGCGGCCAAGAAGGTGGCAGCATGAGTCCCGCTTCGCTGTTGGTTGAGCTGTTTACAGAAGAACTGCCGCCGAAGGCGTTGAAAAAATTGGGCGATGCCTTTGCCGCTGGAATCAACACCGGGTTACAGA
>ENA-OFCX01000723-OFCX01000723.1-metagenomes-genome-assembly--contig:-NODE-723-length-15861-cov-2.505251_pt1 | contig 15861 bp, 17 predicted proteins | sample MGYA00153384_OFCX01 | MGnify analysis MGYA00153384
CCGGCGAGCGCCGTGAGGATTCCCATATTCGCCATGTAACCGGAAGAAAACAGCAGCGCCTTGGGCAAACCGACGTAGTCGGCGAGCTTCTCTTCCAACTCATGATGTGCGCGCATGTGTCCGGACACCATGTGAGAGGCACCCGCTCCCAAGCCGTAGCGCTTCAGCGCGCGCATGGCAGCTTCAACTACTTTGGGATGGTTAGCAAGTCCCAGGTAATCGTTGCTCGCATATGCCATCACACGCTTGCCATCGACCAGCATGGAGGCATCCTGCGGGCCGTCGATGATGCGGCGCGCGCGCAGTTGGTCGGCTTGAGCGAGTTCGGAGAGTTGGAGGGAGAAATCGTGAACAGACATGGATGCGGTGCGAGTATCAAAACACTAGCACCCGTGCGCCTTTCAGGCAGAAAATGCCTGAAATACCGCGCCAGTGCTAGAGTTTGTTAAAGCGGTGTAATCCCAAGTTTGGTAAACAGCGCCCGATCACGCGCCACATCCGGGTTTCCCGTTGTCAGCAATTTTTCGCCATAAAAAATCGAATTGGCACCCGCCAGAAAACACATCGCCTGTGTGGCCTCGTTCATTTCCTGCCGACCCGCAGATAACCGCACAAAGCTGCTGGGCATGGTGATGCGGGCAACGGCGATGGTGCGCACGAACTCAGTCCAGTCGAGCACTTTTTCGCCGTGCAGCTTTTCATGCAGCGGCGTGCCTTCGACCTGCACCAGATAGTTAATCGGCACCGATTCCGGATGTGGATCGAGGTTTGCAAGCTGCGCAATCAGGCCCGCACGTTCAGTCCGCGATTCGCCCATCCCGACGATGCCGCCGCAGCAGACATTCATGCCCGCACCACGCACGCGCTCCAGCGTATCGAGTCGATCCTGATATTCGCGGGTGGTGATGATGTCGCCATAGACTTCAGGCGCCGTGTCGAGATTGTGATTGTAGTAATCCAGGCCGGCCGTTTTCAATTGTTCGGCTTGGCCTTCTTTCAGCATGCCCAGCGTGCAGCATGTCTCCAGCCCCAGTGCTTTGACCTCGCGCACCATATCCAGCACCGGGTCGAGATCGCGCTGCTTCGGCCCGCGCCACGCCGCACCCATACAAAATCGCGACGCGCCATTGGCCTTGGCGAGTTTCGCCGCTGACACGACGGCGGCAACATCCATCAACGCTTCGTTTTCCACGCCAGTGTGATAGCGCGCGGCTTGCGGGCAATAGCCGCAATCCTCCGAGCAGCCGCCAGTCTTGATCGACAACAGCGTGGATAACTGAACTTTGTTCGGGTCGTGATTTTCGCGGTGTAGTGTCTGTGCGCGGTGCATCAGATCGGCAAACGGCAGGTTAAATAGCGCCTCAATGGCGTCGAGTGACCAGGCGGCTGGCTTCGTCGATTTTTGCCAGGAAGCGGGCACCGCAATTGGAACGGCGAGAGCAATAGTTTGTGGCATTGGCGAGTCCATGGAAAAGCTATCGGTGAAATAAACATGGCATGATTGCCAAAACCGGCCGATATGTCAATTTTTGACGCCCCAGTAAACGACAATCGTAAAATTATTAGGCATGTCGATTTTCCGCTTAACCTCACCTCTGTCCTCCTTCGCAAGCGTGCTTTCGCAGGACTGCACACTTTGCGGCGTGCGGTCACGCGCGAGTCTGTGCAAAGACTGCCATGACGATTTGCCGTTTCGCGATGCGCTCGGTTGTCCTCGTTGCAACGCGCCCGGAAGTGACAGCCAAGTTTGCGGTGCGTGCCTGTCTGATCCGCCCCATTTCGATGAGACCACAAGCGCGTTTCGCTATGTCTACCCGCTCGACCGTCTTGTACAGGCCTATAAGTTCAACGCCAATCTCGGTCTGTTGCCGTTGTTCAGCGATGCGCTGGTCCGCGCCATTCGCGCCAATAATATGCATGCTCCCCCTGACCTCGTCATTCCACTGCCGCTCGCACCGAGACGACTGGCCGAGCGTGGTTTCAACCAAGCCGCGCTGCTGGGGGCGCGCGTCTCGAGAGAGCTGGGATTAAATTTTGAAACGCGCGGCATGTTGCGCATTCGAGAAACGCCGCCGCAAGCTGGATTGAATCGTGAAGCGAGACTGAAGAATGTGCGCGGCGCATTTGAGTGCGTGCAGCGTCTTCACGGTCGCCATGTCGCTGTCGTTGATGATGTAATGACAACGGGCGCGACGCTTTCGGAAGCCGCGAAAGTGTTGAAAAAAGCCGGTGCGGCCAAGGTGAGTGCATGGGTAATCGCGCGAGCAGAGAAGTACGGGGATGCGGTCGACGCAGTTGGCGCAGGATGGGAAACAGTTCCATTCGACGGCGTTCAAAATTGACGCGGATGTTTAATGTCGTCCTCTACCGTCCGGAGATTCCACCGAATACCGGTAATGTCATTCGCCTCTGTGCGAATACCGGCGCGCATTTGCATCTGGTGCATCCGCTAGGTTTCGAATGGGACGATGCGCGTGTCAAACGTGCAGGACTTGATTACCACGAGTTCGCGAAAGTGCAACATCACCAAAATTGGAAGGCGTGTCGTGAGGCGTTAAAAGACTCTCGGCTGTTTGCAGTGGAAACACGAAACGGATCGCGTTTTGACAAGGTCGCGTTTGAGCCAGGGGACAGCTTTGTGTTCGGGCAGGAAACTGCCGGCTTACCTGCGCAAATCATGGATGAATTTCCAAGCGAGAGGCGCGTTTGGCTGCCGATGCAGCCCAACAATCGCAGCTTGAATCTATCGAACTCTGTTGCGGTAATGGTGTTCGAAGCGTGGCGGCAGAACAACTTCGCAGAGAAATAGCGACCAACGCACAGCGCGTTGGTCGCCAATTGGGCAGTTATTGGACCGTGACGCGTTTGGCAGTGACCGGGGCTTTTTTCGGCAGCAATAAAGACAACACGCCATCCGCATACTTGGCCTCGACCGCTGCCTCGTCGATGTCTTGCGCCAGACTGAAAACGCGCGAGGTCTTGCCGTAAAAGCGCTCCGAGTGCAGCACGCGTTCGCCTTCTTTGGTGCCATCCTTGACGGCAGTCGCAACGGCCACATTTTCACGTTTGATTTCGGCCAGTATCGATACTTCTTTTTGATCCACTTCAATGTGAATGTCTTCCTTTTTCGCACCGGGCAATACCGCAGTGACGCGATAGGACGAAGCATCTTCACTCACGTCAATTTTGATCGGCGTGATTGGGCCGCGCGCGTCACCGGGAAGTGGCCGCAGAAACCCGGAGAACAGATCATCGAGTTGGTGCGAAAGAAGTGCGGCGGATGGATCCAAACGTTTGTTTAAACGTACTAGGGTATTCATGGTTTATTCCTTGAGAGTTGTTGCAGATAGTGCTCTTCAATTGAGGACTGCGGCGCAATATTTCAAGTCCTCACAATACGTCTTGCTGGATTTTTACAGGTTCGCTTTTTAGCCAGGAAAAATTATTTGTGGGCGCGAGTAAAAACATCAACCCCCAAGTCATTTAGCACGCGCTTTGCTAAGGTCGAAACACTTCGCAGCTATATGCTGCGCTTTGCGACCGCCAAATTGCGCGATGCGGAACAAGCGGAAGAGATTGTGCTCGCAGGTACCTAACAGGGATCAACTTGGATCCGTGAATCGGCTGGCGCAACGTTACGAAGGCGCCGGTCCGCCACCGGAAGACGTGCCGTTGTGACACGGAATAGCCGCTGAAACATACCATCCAGTTGTGTAGAATGTTCGCATCTGACCCTCCCGCTGGCACGTAGAGTCATCATCGGCCCCGACAGCTGGGTTAAGCTCTCGGTATGTGGTCAGCCAAACCGCGACTGAAGCGTTGATCCACTCACATCACATTGCATACTGGAAAAGGAAAGAAAAATGAACAACAAATTGATTGTCTCCTCGGCTATTGCCGGACTCGTCGCCCTTGGCGCCATGAGTGGAAGCGCGGTGGCGCAAGATAAACCGGCTGCCGCCAAGGAAAAATGCTACGGCATCGCCAAGAAAGCGGCAAACGATTGTGGCACCGCTAAGCATTCCTGCGCCGGCCAGGCCGCCGCCGACAACGTGCCGGAAGAGTGGAAGTTCGTCGCCAAAGGCACATGTGTGGCAATGAAAGGCTCGCTCAAAAAGCCGGGCGCCGCGACTGAACCGCCTAAACAAACGAATTGACGTCTCTGCCGCACAGTTCTTTGCTGGTCCCTTTAAATTGATGCTCCCGCAACACATGTGGGGGCATTTTTTTCGTGCGATCCGTCAATGGATATGCCATTGACCTACAAATTTACGCTACAGGCTCCCAGACGATGTCCGTAATCGCCACTCTGAATCCGCTGCGTGCCGGTATTGGCTTGCGACCCTCCCACTATCAAGCGATTCTTGAAGAGAAGCCTGCGGTATCGTTTCTCGAAGTACACAGTGAGAATTTTTTCGGCGATGGCGGGCAACCACTGAAATATCTGGCGCGCTTTCGCGAGGATTACCCTATCAGCACACACGGCGTCGGCCTTTCGCTGGGCTCGTCCGACCCACTCTCGATCGATCACCTCAAAAAATTAAAACGGCTGGTCGATACCATTGAGCCTGCGTTGATTTCGGAACATCTATGCTGGGTTGGGGTGAATGGACGTTTCCTGAATGATTTGTTGCCCCTGCCTTACACACCGGAATCGCTCGCTCACGTGGTGCAGCGTATAAGCGAAGTACAGGATTTTCTCAATCGCCCGATCCTTATCGAGAACGTTTCAAGCTATCTCGAATTTATTGATTCAACGATTCCCGAATGGGAATTCGTCCGTGAAGTCGCCGCTCGTGCGGGCTGCCGGATACTGCTGGACGTGAATAATATCCATGTGAATTCTGTTAACCACAATTTCGATGCGCTCAAGTATCTGGACGCCATCGCACCGGGCAGTGTGGGCGAAATTCATCTGGCCGGGTTTCAGGATACGGGAGAAGTCCTGATCGACACCCATGGTGCGACGGTGAGCGATGAAGTGTGGCGTTTGTATGAATATGCCATTCAGCGTTTTGGCCTTGTTCCAACCTTGATTGAGTGGGATACCGACATTCCAGCGTTACCGGTTCTGCTCGGGGAAGCAGAAAGAGCTAACCGGGTTCTTGCAGCACATTCGCAGCGAGTCGCAAATGCTGCATGAAACCCAAACAGAATTTGCTGCGGCGTTGATTTATGGTGATACAGACGCCGCTTCAAAAATCCGCGGAGGCAAGTTGACAGCCACGCGTCGGTTGGAGATTTACCGGCATAACGTCATATCGAATCTGCGCGGCGTATTGAAAGATATTTACCCAGTCATATTTGCGATAGTGGGCGACACATTCTTTTTGCACGCTGCGGATCAATTCATTCGTTCCCACCCGTCACATTCTGGCGACCTGAATCAATTCGGCAGTGGTTGGCCTGCGTTTCTTGCCACCTATCCACACGCAGCGGAGTTGCCGTACTTGCGCGACGTAGCGACCTTGGAGTGGGCGTGGCACGAAGCATTCCACGCGAGTGATGCGCCGCCATTCGACCTTGGCCGATTGGCTGCATTTCCGCCTGAAGTGCACGGCGAACTTCGTTTTGTCCTGCATCCGGCGGTGCGCTTGTTGCAATTCAACTTTCCGATTCTGGCAATCTGGGAGGTTAATCAAAAGGCGTATTCTGGTGAGATGGGGGTGGATTGGGATTCGCCCGCGGAATCACTGATGCTTTGCCGCGATGTCACCGATGGTGTGGGTGTATTGATCAGACGCATCAGCAAATCTGCGCACGCGTTTCTGTACGCATTGCAGACGCAGGCGACCTTGGAGGGTGCTGCTGCCGTTGCACTAGAACTCGATGCTCTATTTGACTTGCAAGGTTTGCTACTCGAATCCCTGCAGTCTGGCGTCATCATCGATGTCAATGCGCCAAATTGAACTCCATCGTGTCCGGCAGGCTCTGGATCGATCACGGGATTTGAGCCCCAACTCGGCATAGCTATCGCCTCAAAAGCCTGCATCTGCCAGCTGCTGGCGTGCGTATACGGTGTGCTAGCGTCGAAGGGTGCAATTACGGAAAGCGCTTATGTGAAACACGCGCTCGGCAAACCCGTTGACCAGCGCCGGTGGATTTTCGCGACAGCAATTTTTCTGCTTCTGGCAGGCAATGCCGTTGCGCAGACAAAAGCCAAGCCCGCGACAAAGATTGATGCTTCTGCCGCACTCAATGCTGCTGCCCGTCAGCCCATGCTCGCTGAGCGCATCAGCAAGTCGTTCTCACTGGTTGGGCGAAAGGTGCTGGAATTCCGTTCGCGCCGCCAACTCGAGGATTCTGTAAAGGAGTTCGATGCGGGGTTGAAAACATTGCAAGCTGGCTCGCCGACCCCAGAGATTCGCGACAACTATCAGTTGCTGGAACAGTTGTTCGAAGAGTTCAAAGGACTTACCGCAAAGCCTGCCAACCTCGAAAATGCAAAGCCACTTGCAGAACAAAACGAAGAGCTGGTCTGGATCGCCACCAAGGGTGCGCAATTGTTCCAGCAGCATTCCAAATCAGCGAAGAACGATTTAATTGGCACGGCGGGGGAAATGCGCACGCTCACGCAACGCATCGCGAAGCTCTATTTGTTCCGGAGTTGGGGGCTTCGTTCAGAAGTAATCGCCAACGATCTGAAAAAAGCCGAAGTCGGCTATCGCGCAGATATAGCGCGTTTGATGAAGGCGCCGCAGAATACCGATCAAATCAAAAGCGAACTTGCGCTGGCTGAAACGCAGTGGGTATTTTTGGGGCAAGCGATCGAACGGCTGGACGCAAACAAGACATCCACGACAGAATTGGAGCATGTGTCAAAGGCTTGCGACAATATCCTGGAAGTGATGGAGCGGGTGACACGATTGTACGAAGTCGTGAAGGCGTAAATCGCGCTCGGCTCGCATGTGCCAGACGTGGGGCGCCGCGCGGGCAATGATTTAGCGTGGCGCTTTGCGGGCTTACGCCATAATTGCCGAAGCCTGCAGGCCGAAAAGGTCTGGAAAAGCTCGCCAACGCTGGAGTTGAATTCGCGGCGAAGCGGGATGGTCGAATCGTGGCGTGTTGTAATCTGCGTTTCTTGCTGGCATCGACGTTTTCCGCATTGGAAAAGACGACAGTCATTTTAAACAAATGAAGAAATCTGCTTTTTGTCCCAAGGGGAAAAATGCAGATTTCCTCATTTTTCTCCTTGAGAGCGCAGATTCGATTTGACTGCGTGATCGACGCCCCGGATTTCGTTTGGATTTCCAGCTCAAATCCGCCACTAGGCAATGGGACACGAATTTTCTTCAGAATTCGAGTTACGTCAACTTTCCATGGCACTGCTTGAATTTCTTGCCAGACCCGCACCAGCAAGGCTCGTTTCGACCGACTTTGATGTCGTTGCGTACGTACGGTTGTGCCGCACGTTGCTCATCCGACTTGTCATTGTCTGCCAACGCCTCTTCGTAATCCGCATGGTGATATTGCACGTTTTGCGCTGCTTTGGTGGCTGCCTCTTCCGCCGCTTTTTCGGCTGCCGCAACGTCGTCCGTTGAGCGCACTTGCACTTGAATGAGCAGCTGAGTCACTTCGCGCTTGATGCCGTCGAGCATGTTACTGAATAGTTCAAAGGCTTCGCGTTTGTATTCCTGCTTTGGTTGCTTTTGTGCATAGCCACGAAGGTGGATACCCTGCCGCAAATAATCTAACGAAGCCAGATGTTCGCGCCAATGTGAATCAATCGATTGCAACATGACCGAGCGTTCGTATTGGTGAAGCAGCGCTGTATCGACGTCCTTGAATTTGGCTTTGTATTCAGCATTCGCCTGCTCAACCACTCGCGCCGCAATTTTTTCGCCGTTGATCTCTGTTTCCGTTTTCATCCATTCATCAATTGGCGCCTGAATATTGAAATCAGCCGCAAGCGTTGTCTTGAGCGTCGGGACATCCCATTGCTCTTCGACCGTTTCAGGCGGCACAAACTGGTTAACAACACCCTCGAGTACGCCGCCGCGCATACCGACGATGGTTTCGGAGATGTCGTCGGCATCCAGCAACTCGTTGCGTTGCTGATAGATCACTTTGCGCTGGTCGTTGGCTACATCGTCGTATTCAAGCAGTTGCTTGCGCATGTCAAAGTTACGCGCTTCCACTTTGCGCTGGGCGTTTTCGATTGAGCGCGAAACCATGCCAGCCTCAATTGCTTCACCCTCCGGAATTTTTAGACGCGCCATGATTGCTTTTAGCTTATCGCCGGCGAATATTTTAAGCAGTGGGTCTTCAAACGAAAGGAAGAACCGCGAAGAGCCTGGATCGCCTTGGCGACCGGCGCGGCCACGCAGCTGGTTGTCAATACGCCGCGATTCATGGCGCTCCGAACCAACGATATGCAGACCGCCCGCGGCGACAACGGTGTTATGCAGTACATCCCAGTTGGCTTTCACTTCACTGATGCGGAGTTCCCGTTGCGCTTCTGAAAGTGACGCGTCGGCATGGATTGCCCGTACATCGCGATCCGGATTGCCGCCCAATACGATATCGGTTCCGCGCCCTGCCATATTTGTGGCGATGGTAATTTGTTTGGGTTTGCCCGCCTGAGCCACGATATCGGCCTCGCGCGCGTGCTGTTTCGCATTTAATACTTCGTGCGGAAGTTTTTCTTTCGTCAGCAGCTCTGAGAGCAATTCCGAATTCTCAATCGACGTCGTACCAAGCAGCACCGGTTGCCCACGCTCATAGCATTGTTGCACGTCGACAACGATGGCATTGTGCTTTTCCTTCGCGCTGATATAGACCAGATCGTTGGTATCTTTGCGCGTCATCGGCTTATTGGTCGGAATGATCACCGTTTCCAGGTTGTAAATACTCTGGAACTCGAACGCCTCGGTGTCAGCCGTACCGGTCATGCCGGAAAGTCGGCTGTAAAGTCGGAAATAGTTCTGGAAGGTAATTGAGGCCAGCGTTTGTGATTCATGCTGGATTTTCACGCCTTCCTTCGCTTCAACTGCCTGATGCAGGCCTTCTGACCAACGCCTGCCGGCCATCATTCTGCCGGTGAATTCATCGACGATAACCACTTCGCCATCCTGCACGACGTATTGCTGATCGCGATGGTAAAGCGAATGTGCACGCACGGCCGCATACAAATGATGCATCAGCATAATATTGGACGGGTCGTAGAGCGACGCACCTTCCGGCATCAGCCCGTTCTTTACCATCAGGGACTCAGCATTTTCGTGGCCGGTCTCGGATAGCAATACCGTGTGCTGCTTCAAGTCGACCAGATAGTCGCCTTCCGAGTCTTCGGCCGCTTGGGCTTTCAAGTGTGGTACCAGCGCGTTGATCTTTACGTACATTGCGGCGGAGTCTTCAGCCTGCCCGGAAATGATGAGCGGCGTGCGCGCTTCGTCGATCAGGATCGAATCGACCTCATCGACAATACAGAAATTGAGGCCGCGCATCACGCGCTCGCTTTTGTTCGTGACCATATTGTCGCGCAGGTAATCGAAGCCGAACTCGTTATTGGTACCATAGGTGATGTCGGCTTTGAAGGCTATTTGCTTGGCATCGTGCGGTAATTGCGAAATATTGCAGCCGACGGTGAGACCAAGAAAATTGTGTAGTCTGCCCATCCACTCCGAATCGCGCTGCGCCAGGTAATCGTTCACCGTCACCAGATGCACGCCTTTGCCGCTGAGCGCGTTCAGATACGAAGGGAGCGTAGCAACGAGCGTTTTTCCCTCACCGGTACCCGCTTCAGCAATCTTGCCGTCGTTCAATGCCAATCCGGCAAGCAATTGCACGTCAAAGTGGCGCATGCCAAGTGCGCGTTTGCCACCCTCGCGCACCACCGCAAAGGCTTCCGGCAGTAACTGCTCCAGCGTCTCGCCTTTGTTATGTCGGTCTTTGAATTCGTCGGTCTTGGCTTTGAGTTCAGCGTCTGTCAATGCCGCCATCGCAGGTTCGAGCGCATTAATAAGGACGACGGTCTTGCCATATTGCTTGAGCAAACGCTCATTGCGACTGCCAAAAATGGATTTTAGAAATGTATCGAACATGTGAGGCTTTCTTGTTTTCGCTGCACGTCGGCAGGGTTGGGGTCATGCACAATTAGGGGGGCTTCGAGGCGCATCCTGCAGCACGACGCTGCTCTGCAAGATGGGGGCGCGCAACGTGGATCACAACCGGCCCTAATCAGGGCGGATTGCGATGCGCATGGCAGGAGAACTACGGGGCGCGAGCGGACTTGGTCGCAACCGCTGGTTCCTGCGCCTTAACGAAGGAAAGAAAGCGGTTGGGGTTCAGTGGAACGCTATTTTCGCGAACTTCGAAATGAAGATGCGGGCCGGTCGCGCGGCCAGACTGGCCAAGTGCACCGATACGTTGGCCTTTCAGTACAACGTCTCCGATCTTGACGACCATTATCGACAGGTGCGCGTAGCGGGTGGTCAGTCCGTTATCGTGATCGATATCGATCATCTTGCCGTATTCAGGATGAATCTCAGCCGCCGCAACCACGCCGCCGGCAGCGGCTAGAATTTCCGAGCCGGACGCCGCAATAAAATCCACGCCCGTGTGAAACGCCTGGCGTCCGTTGAACGGGTCGATGCGATAGCCAAAATTTGATGAGTGATAGCCCGTTTCGACTGGCAGGGTAGTGGGGATTGCCTTGGCTGCCAAGCGGCCTGCCATCAAGACCGAATCAAGCCCGCCAAGCTTGTCGCTGCGGTCATCCAGGGAGCGTGATATATCCCTGATCTTGGACTCAAAGTCCTCGAATGAAATTTCTTCGGACAACGCAATCGATGGCGTTGGACCGCCGCGGCCAGGTGTCTCGGAGAAGCGGAACTCGTCAGGCTTGATACCAGCCGCCTTTCCCAGGCGTTCGCCGAATGCATCCAGTCGCATCAAACGCGCCTGCAATTCGCCCAATTTGACGGCAAGCGAATTCAACTGCTCGCGCATCTCTTTTTCGGCAGCTTGTGTTTTTTGCTGCGTAAGCGTGGAGATGAGGCTCTGGATGAACGGGTTCTGGATATCGACCGCGTATTTCATGGTCACCCAGTAGGTACCAAGGGCGAACATGAAGCCGGCGCTGATAAAGCCGCACACTGCCATGATAATCTGCGACTGCGAGATCGTCACAATACGGCTTTTGGCCAGACTGTCCGATACGAGAATTATATTCATCCGATACTCCTGCCTAACCTGTGATGCCCGCCATGGCGCTCAAGACACCGACCCACTCAAAACCAATCTCTGGTTCCAAGCCAATCCGTGCCCTGTTGCGCGAAAACGAGACGCTCCTGCCGTTTCATCAGCGGCTGCGCCAGATTTCCGGGCTTCAAAAAACTTTTGTCGAAGCTTTACCGCCCGGCCTGAGTGAATCATGCCGTATTGCGACGGTGGAGGGATCGACGATTATTGTTGCGACGGCGAATGGGGCTGTGGCGGCAAAACTGAAGCAAATATTGCCGCGACTGCTAGAGCGATTCCGTGAATTTATTAGTGAAAATAAAAAGCAATATCAAGAGGTTACCGGAATTTCTGTAATCGTGCAACCCGAGTTTTTCGTCGCTGAAAAACTTGTCAAGTTGCGTTCCCCGCGGGCGCCCATGCCGACCGAAAAACTCGCGGAACTGGCTGAATCCTTGGGAGATTCTCCGCTCAAGACGACACTTGAAGCACTCGCAAAAAAACGTCAGCGTGTACTCACCAACAAACAAACCTTTGAAAAAAACTCAAAGCAGCAGCAATCTTTCGACGAGATAGATCACGGCGACCGCAGCGGCAAGCAACAATGAAACTTTGATTATGTTCTTGGTAAGCTTCAGCAAGCGCGGATTCCTGGTGAATAAATAGCCAAGAAATGTCGCCGAAATTGCAAGCACGGCAACCGTAAGCAGCAGTCGTAAGCCGATCAGCATACTTTAAGGACAGGACCTGTCAGACCGCAGCGAGAGCCATATTGCCGAATGCAGCGGGCAATTGATCGCGTTTGTCAAAAGTCACGAATTCATACGAGGTCTCATCCCCCAGCAGCATTCGCACCAGCTGATTGTTCATGGCGTGACCAGACTTCACGCCGTGGAAGGCGCCGATCAGCGGATGCCCGAGCATATACAAATCACCGACCGCATCAAGCGCCTTGTGCTTGACGAATTCGTCGTCAAATCGCAGTCCCTCACTATTGAGTACCCGAAAATCGTCAATGACGATGGCATTGTCCAGCGACCCACCGCGGCCTAAGCCCATTTCACGGAGCATTTCCACTTCGTGGGTAAATCCAAAAGTCCGTGCTCGCGCGACCTCCTTGGTAAACGAAACATCGGCAAAATCAATTTCTACGTCGGAAGCCGCTTTTTTGAACACTGGATGATCAAACTCGATGGTGAACTTGAGTTTGAAACCGTTGAAAGGCGTGAGCGACACATAGCGATCTTTTTCTTTCAGCTCAAGCTGTTTTTTCACGCGGATGAAGCGTTTCGCCTTGCCCTGCTCTTCGATACCGGCGGATTGCAGTAGAAAGACGAATGGTCCGGCACTGCCGTCCATGATCGGCACTTCTTCGGCCGAAAGATCGACGTACGCGTTGTCGATTCCCAAACCTGCGAACGCCGACATCAAATGCTCTACCGTGGCGACTTTCGCGCCCGACTGCCGATTCTCGATACGCGTGGACATTCGCGTGTCATTCACGTTGAGGGCGTGCGCGCGCACCATCGGGCTGCCCGGCAAATCGGTGCGGCAAAACACAATGCCCGTATCAGGCGCGGCAGGGCGCATCAGCATCTCTACGCGATGACCGAGGTGCACGCCAACGCCGGTAGCGCGAACTTTGTTCTTGAGGGTACGCTGCTTGATCATGAGGGAAAATGGATGATGGATGCGTTGCTACATTGCTGCCAGTTTAGCATTTGCAAGTGCGGACGGTACTCAGCAGCAAGCTCGCAAACCCGCGCGCGCTAACCTTTCCCAGGCTTTTTTGCCTTTGATGGCGGCGTAAATTTCTTGTCGTCTTCGACCGACTTTTGATCACCAATAATGCGCTTTGCAGGGCAGACCGTGAAGATCGGGCACTTCTTGCAGCCAACGGCGATGGCAACCGGGCAGATAACCATGGGGTATTCCTTCGAGATGATGACGGTCAATTGATGATATGGACAATCAACGTGGCTCCCTTGGCAAAACTGCGCTGCTAAAAAGCCCGGAATTTGTGGTCATGCGCATCAAGCTCCGCCTTCAATTCACGATAGTCGGGACACATGCGCTCGACTTCCTGCCAGAACGCTGAAGAGTGATTCATGTGCCGCAAATGCGCAAGCTCGTGGCAGACCACATAGTCAATCAACGCTCGCCGCGCTTTGATCAGGCGCCAGGAAAATCGCAGCTCGCGACGTGAGTTGCAGCTACCCCATCGACCATTCGCACTCGAAAGGAATACGTGCGGCGGTACGAAACCATGCAGCTTGGCGAAAAAGAACGCGCGCTGCGCAAAATGCGGTAGCGCCTGCTTCTTGCACCAATCGACGACAGCTTTTTCGATCAGCGCACCCTCAGCAGACCGACCGCGGACAAACAAATGCCCCATCAGTGGCTCAACGTACGGCTTTCTCCTCGTCGAATCAGCCGCAAAATCGAGCATCAACGTCAAAACATCGCCCATGAAAAATAATGTCGATCCCGTCTGCCACGCTTGCGGAACAATGCGACGATGTGACCATTCATCAAGTTTCTTCAGCACCCAGGCAGCGTTCTTGCCGATCATTTCTTCCACGGCGGACATCGGCGCGGATAGCGATACGGCAACCGTCATGCCCGTGCCATCGACCTTCAAACCAACGCCGCGTCTTCCGCGCCGCCTCACCAACTTGTAATCGACGCGGTGCCCTTGCAACGCGATGCTGCGCTCGGATTCCTCAGAGGTTATGGCTGTCGGCGCCGGTCTTTTCAACTTGAAAAACATGCCGCTTTCAATTCGCAGGTGCCAACTTCAATATTTCGCCCTCAATCCAGCTCTCGACATCGGCGATCACTTCCGACGGTTCGCGTCCCGAGGTAATAATCGGCGGGCCAATACTCACGGTAATCTTGCCCGGATATTTCATAAAGGCATTGCGCCGCCAGCATTCTCCCGCGTTGTGCGCGATGGGCAATATGGGTGTGCCCGTTTTCGCCGCCAGCCAAGCCCCGCCGATCCCATAGCGGCCACGTTCTCCCGGCCTCCGGAAAGATGGAGACCCAAAGGCCACGACTGATGCGTTCGCGCCCTTGTTCTTCAATTTGTTCGATGGCACGTTTGCCGCTCTTGCGATCAATCGCAATCGACTGCAAGGCATACAGTACCCAACCGATCACCGGCACCCACACCATTTCACGCTTGATAATCCAGACTGCACGCGGTAGCAGTGTGAGGATAAAAACCGTCTCCCACGCCGATTGGTGCTTGGCCATCGATACGCAGGGATACGCAGGCATGTTTTCGCGGCCTTTCACCCAATAGTCGATCCCGCAAATCACTTTCGCGAGCCAGATCACAGCTTTTCCCCATCCTTTAGCAAGGTCATAACCACTGTTGAAATGAATAAAAATGAGCGGCACAACAAAAATACCGTAAGCGATGGTCGCCAATATGGCCGCCAGGAAAAATAGCAAAGACCGGACAAATATCATGTTGTGTTCACCAGGCCAACGCGCGCGTCGAGTTTGTAACAAGGAAATTCACAGCATCGGCCAGATCGGTAAAGGATTTGGTACCGCGTGGTAACCCACCCGTCTCCTTGGTTTTCTTTCCTTTGCCGGTCAACACCAGAATGGGCGCACAACCGACTTTTGCAGCGGCTTCAAGATCGCGCAGTGAGTCGCCAATCGCGGGTACGCCGTTGAGGCTTACATGAAAGCGCGCGGCGATATCTTCGAACATCCCCGTATCGGGCTTACGGCAGTGGCAATGTTGCTCCGCTGTGCAAGGGCAAAAAAAGATCGCGTCAATGCGACCGCCCTGACGAAATACCAGCTCCATCATCTTGTCGTTGATCGCATTGAACGTCGCCGTATCTAAGAGCCCGCGTCCTATACCCGATTGATTTGTGGCGACGACAACGCGATAACCATTCTGGTTGAGCCGGGCGATTGCCTCAACAGAACCATCGACAGGTTTCCACTCACGGGGCGACTTGATGAACTGATCACTATCGTGATTGATTACGCCATCGCGGTCGAGAATTACCAGTTTCGGTTGGGGTGTCATGGTCAGATTCTACGTTATGAAAATCACGCGTGCAGCAGGTCGAAATCAGCTCGCGTTATCGCAAACAGCGCTGTATCGCCAAGGTTGCCGTCCGCGTCCCGGCGTTCCTGACGCAGGGTCGCCTCATGGACAAAGGCGGCACGGAGAGGTACCGCGGCACTGCGCAGATTCTTGCTGTCACAACGAATCGTCAAGCGCTCTGCGTGCAAGTGACGAAAAGCAAAGTCGCTGAGGAGCTTTACTGCGTCGGTGACGAAGCCTTGGCCCTCCGCGTCCGGCCGGACCCAATAGCCAATCTCCATCGCCGGAATGGTCCAGTCGATACGATTTAATCCTGTCGCACCAAGAAATTTGTTGTCAGCTCTGCGCCAGATACCCATCGCCAGATCTTCGCGCAATAGCCATTTAGCCTGCATGCGACGCACATACTCGCGCGAAAAGTCGAGACTATTGTGTTCGCTTACCCAAGGCATCCAGTGCTTGAGATTTTCGCGCGATGCTTCAACTGCGTTCCACAGGTCTGCCGAATGTTCATCGCGCAATGCGCGTAGCACGACGCGATCACCTATTAACTCGGAAGGAATGTCGAGGAGGATCGGATTCGGCTTTTCGATCATGCGGCCAGT
>ENA-OFCX01000726-OFCX01000726.1-metagenomes-genome-assembly--contig:-NODE-726-length-15831-cov-4.471476_pt1 | contig 15831 bp, 11 predicted proteins | sample MGYA00153384_OFCX01 | MGnify analysis MGYA00153384
AAAAAATGCTCAGCAGTAATTTCGAGGGATTTGTTTACGCCCTCTCGAATCGCAATGCTTGGCACCACCACAATGAACTTGCTCCAACCGAACCGTGCGTTCAGTTCGAACATGGTCTTGATGTAGCAGTACGTCTTGCCGGTGCCGGTTTCCATCTCCACATCAAGGTTGATCTTGCAGACTTTGGTCGACACCAGCGCCGTGGATAGCGGCAGATTTTGCCGCCGCTGCACGGCGTGAATGTTGGTCAGCACCTGATCGGTCGACAAGGCCAAGTCAGCGTTCTTGAAGCCGTCCGTGGCCACATCCACCATCGACTGTCCGCGCTTGTCCTGCGAGGAGCCAGGGTCAATACGGTAGACGATGGCAGTTTGCTTGGGCTGCCCGGCAAAGCAGTCCGCCACCGCCTCGACCGCGTTGGTTTGATAGGCCTGCTTTTTGAATTTGAGCTTCATGACTCTCTTTTAAATCTCTCTTAAATCTCTCTTAAATCTCTACTTTTTTTACTATTTTCCAGCTGGACGCGGCGTCTGATCCACTGTTGAAAATTTTCCCAGACAGCCGAAGTTTTGTTAATAAGTTATTGATTTTGTTGGACTTTTGTTTTTCAGTCAGTGCATCGCTCAACTTGTTCAGCAGCAGTTGTTTGATCTCTTTTTTTGAAGCGTGGTCATATTGCCGCAAATAGTCCATGACCAACTTTGCATAGTAATCGTCGTCTTGAGCGCGCATACGGATGTAGGTTGCCTTGCTGTCGGTCGCCTTGGCTACGCTGGCGGAAACATACAAATTTGGCTTACGGCCTTCTATCAAGCCTGCATGCCGCAGATGCTTGGTCATTACATCGCTTACAGGGAGTTTCTTCTGCACCCGATCCAACGCGAGAATGTCAGCGAGTGGCAGATTTGTTTTCAGCATCAGCATCTCGCTATAGGCTTGGTCGATCACGCCCCCATACAGCGTCATGCGCGTCACATTGGCTTCACTCAAATCGTAATCGGGCATTGGAAAATATCGACGCGCCTGTCCAATGTGCATTTGATAAATGCCGTATCCCATCGTGTCAATCATCCCAAGCTCAGCCATTGCATTGACCAGAAACGGGTTGCGATAGCGGCGGGGTGTTTTGGTGCCTAGCAGATAGTCCGCAGGTACGCCCTCATAAAAACCGCCATCATTCTCAAACGTCAACCGGTCTACGCGCTCGGTCACAACAATGCGGCCATTCAATGCGTAGTCCTGATGGGCAATGCTGTTGTGCAACGCCTCCAAAACAATCTTGCGGTCGTACTTGGCCACCTCAACGGCCAGCAGAGAGTCCTTGGGCAAGATACGAATCTGAATATTTCGAATTTGTTGATACAACGCCGTCGAGTTCAACAGAAACGGCAAAGAAAAATGCTGGTACGCAGTCTCCGCCCCTTCCAACCGCCAAGTAAGCTGCGCCATATGAGGTGACAAGTGCCAAGCTGCTTCAGGCTTACCCAAAAGCAGCAACGCGGCGCGGGTCATCTGCCCATTTTTGGTTAATCGGGCACGGTCAAGAAAAGTGGCCAAAGGCCACTCCATCACGTCTCTGGTTGGAATACTGTTTTCATACTTTCGCGCAAATGCATCTCGTGCGGATTGCAAGGCGCGGTCATCCAAGTCATCGAGGCTGGCCGACGGTATGACTTGTGCCGTCCAATCGCTTTGCAGCGTTTGTCCACGGATTTCATCTTGTTTATCCAGCCCTAAAGACGTGCGACTTTCACCGGCACGCGCGAAGTAATGCCCTTTCCAGGCAATGGGCATGCCGCGTGGCGCGGGGGGCACCTCTAAAAACACCACGCGCCCATCCACATGCGCCAATTCATAAATGTTGCGCAATGTGATGCTGGGCTCAGTGTTTGCGGCAATTTGCATTTTCAAACTTTGCAGGCGCTCCGCTTGGGGTCTGTAGTCCGTTCCAACCACGGTGCGCGATCTATCGTTCACGCCAAAAATCAGCCACGCAGCATTCGCCTCGCGCAAGTTCGCCTCATTAGACAAAGCAGAGAAATACTCACCAATTTTGTCGGTGTCGTAATCATTACCCGCTTGCTTGAACTCCACCACCTCGCCCTCCCAGCGTGCGATCAAATCGTTCAGTAGTGTTTGCAGGGCTTGCGCATCCATTTCCGAGCGCCGTTAAATCGTCTTGACTTCGGTGGCGGGCGACATGAGCTTGAAGATTTGCTCGACGTTGATCTTTACGCTGTCGCTGGCGAAGCCGGTGTCGCGGAACACGGCGCGCAGCGGTTGGCGCTTGGCGAGGAGCTTTACGAACGGCTCGTTGATGTCCGTCTCGAAGCATGCGGCTAGCGCCGGATTTCCTGCCAAATTCGCGTCCACGAAGAACACGGTTTTCCCGGCAATTTTTTCTTGTGCGATAGGCAGCGTCAGGTCAACACCCCAGTCGATGAGCACCTGAAACAGCAGGTCTTCCGCCGTGCGGTCTGCGCGGATGTTGTCGACCTGCGCTGACAATAAGTCTTGCGTCACGTCACCCGGCGCGTAGTACACGTCGTTCATGTTGGAGCTGTCGATTTTTAGGACGCGAAAGCCGACATCCAAATCTGGAAATGTCAACGAGGCTTCGTGCCTGATTTTTTTTCCTGCCCGTCGGATTCGTTCTTTTCCGATGTCTGAGATGCTTCGGTATCCGCTCTTAAATGCTTCGCTCTTTTCATCACAAGCCTCGGGTATTTGCACCATGATGAACTTTCGCTGACCGCTATCGTCAGAGTTCGCTGCCATGACCGCGTGCGCTGTCGTTGCAGACCCAGCAAAGAAGTCCAGAACTAGCGCGTCCTTATCCGTAGCCATCTGTATTGCCCGCTGGATTAGGCGGGTAGGTTTCGGTGTATCGAAGGGGCGACCGCCTTCAAAAAGCTCCTTAATTTCTGCATTTGCATTTCTGGTGCTCCCCGCAAACTCATAAGGCCACCATGACTGATTCACGACTCCATCCTTGGCTTCGGACAAAAACTTCTTTTCCATAGGGAAAGTTGATGCCCCTGATTTTCCCCACCAAATTCGATTGTCCGCGATAAGCTTTTCCAGCACATCCTTAGGGCGTCGCCAGCATGTTCCGTTCGGCGGAAAAACCTCCTGCCCGCTCGGATTTTTCAGAGGGTAGTAGTCACGCTCTCGAAATTCGCTGCGGGTTAGCGGCGTCGCCAGCCAAGGCCCCCTCAGATCGTCGTCGGGATTCTTGTATGTAGCAACCTGCTTATCACTTCTTACAAGTAGATTAGGTTTGAAACTTTCGGATTTGGCGAAAGCGACAATGTGGTTGTGCGTCTCAGCGATACCTGCCGTGTCATTGCCGGGAGTATCCTTTGACTGCCATACAAAGTTGGCTAAAAAATTCTCTTCGCCAAACACCTCGTCGCACAGCCGTCTTAAATTGGCCTGTTCGTTGTCGTCTATCGAGATGAAGATAGCGCCGTCGTCGCGCAGCAGATTCCGTGCTAATTTCAATCGTGAATACATCATGGAAAGCCAATCCGAGTGAAATCGGCCATTTGACTCAGTATTGACCGTCAAGCGATTCCCCGAATCATCTTTCTGATTAGAACGCAACGTGTAGGAAGCCGAATCCTCCGCAAAATCGTCTTCATAAACGAAGTCATTGCCCGTGTTGTAGGGCGGGTCGATATAGATCATCTTCACCTTGTTCAGATACGTCTCTTGAAGCAGCTTGAGTGCATCCAGGTTGTCGCCTTCGATGAACAAATTCCGCGTGGTGTCAAAGTCCACGCTCTCTTCACGACAAGGGCGCAGGGTCCTGGCAATCGGCGCGTTCGCCGTGAGCAGTGCCTCGCGCTTGCCGGGCCAGTTGAGTTGGTAGCGCTCTTGCGGGCCGTCGACGATGGACGTGGAAAGCTCCTGCCGCAGTTGATCAAAATCGACGGCGCGACGCACTGCTCCGGTATCGTCCTTCGCCTCAGTGACGCAGTTGGGGAACAGCGCCGCCAGTTTGTCGATGTTGGCTTGCGTGAGGTCGGGGCTGTGTAGTTTGAGTTTGTCCATGGGGTGCGTAAATTGCCTTGACGCTAGGTGGCCAGGCGGTCGAGTTCGTGGTGAATGCTACGCAATTGCGCGTTGAGTTCTACCTTGCGGTTGAACTGCTTTTCCTGCGCGAGGCGGGCAGCGAGTTTGTCGGCCTCGGTGCGCTTGCTGGTCATCTGCGCAAGGCGTAGTAGTTGGCCAGCCAGCGGTTCGCCTGGACGGGTGGGAAAACTCAGGTGCGCCCGCAGCAGTTGTTCGTAGAGCCCCTGCATGTCGAGCGCAATGGGCAGCGGCGGGCGTGGGCTGGCGTCCGCCTGCCACGCGGTTGCGTAGTAATCGCCCAGCACCCAATCGCTCGCTTTGGCTTCGCTGGGGCGTTTGTACGCGGCGATCGCTTGGGTGCGACCTTCGAAACGCAGGTTGAAGACAATGGGGAAGGCAATCGCCCTGTCGATACTGCGCAATACCGCGTAGTTGAGGGTTGGCGTTTTTAACGCGAGCTCAAACACTTGAATCTCCGGCACGGCTGGCTTGGCGGGCAGGTTGATTGATTCTGGCGCGAGTTTGTATGCCCAGATGATTTGTTCGACTTGGGAGACGAACAGGGCGCGAGTCGCTGCGGTTGGTTTGGCATGGTCGTAAATTTTGCTTTTGGTCACGACGCGCGCCACCGCAGCCTGGGCGGGCCATGCAAAAAGCGCTTGGGCAAGCGACTCAGGCGGGCGCGGCTTCATTGCGTCTGCTGAATGACCAAGAAGCTGATCAACTCAAAATCGTTCAGACCCGCAATGGTGTTGGTCAGCGCAGTGGTTTTGCCCGCGGTAAACAGGCTGTCAACCTCTTGATCCTGCTGCTTTTCGATCATGGAGCGAATGGCCTGGTCGAGCAGGTGGGAATACGCCTGCATGTTGCGACCGTCGTCGGTGGCACGGTTGAACGGCTCGCAAGCGGCTGCGACCGGGGTGTCCTTTCCTTTGCACGCGCTGCGCGCGAGATCGAGCAGGCGCTTGACCTCCGTGTGTTGCGTGATGATGTTGCCGCCTTGCCCGATGTAGACCAGATAAAACGGGTGCAAGCGGTTTTGTTGACGGATGTTGCTTGCGGCGCTTGCCCCCGAGCCGCCGAGTTGGCGATTGCGCAGTGTGAAGATGACGCCCGGTAGCAAGCCCTTTTCAGCGTCGGCGGGGACGACGGCATGCAGGCCGTTCGGCAGGCGGGCGAGGTCGCCATTGGCCTTGACGTAGTTGAGCAAGTCCATGCGGAAATCATTCAAACCGAGGTCGGTGATGGAGACGCCGGTTTTGAGGTCTTCCATTTCGATCACTTCTTCTTGCAGGCGACGCAGTTGCTCTTTGCGGAATGCCACGTCGTTGGCTTGCGCGCTGAGCACGTTGTCGTCGCCAGTGGCTGATACGTCGGCGATCATCATGCGGCTTTCGACTCGCTCCTTAAGGCGGATGTATTCATCGAGTGTGATGTCGGGCCAGTAGTTGACGAGCTGGATGCACGCGTTGTGTGAGCCGATGCGGTCAATGCGCCCAAAGCGCTGAATGATGCGCACGGGGTTCCAGTGAATGTCGTAGTTGATAACGGTGTCACAGTCCTGAAGGTTTTGCCCTTCGGAGATGCAGTCAGTGCCAATCAACACATCGATTTCGCCCGGCTCATTTGGCAGGATCATCGCCTTCTCTTTTGACCGGGGTGAAAACAGGGTGAGCATCGTTTGAAAATCGATACCCTGGCGCGGGTTGGAAGCGAGCTTGAGCGTGGTCTTTGGCTCGTGCGAGCCGGTGACTTTTCCGCTGTGCAGGCCGTGCGTTTGCAGCAGTTCGGCGGCAAGATTGTCGTAAAGGTAATTCGCAGTGTCGGCGAACGCGGTGAAGATGAGTAGCTTCCGATTACCGGGGTTGATCGGGTTGGCGAGCTTTTCCTCGATTTGCGCCTTGATGTGCTGGAGCTTGGCGTCGTCTGCGGGCGTGATCTTCTGCATCTCCGCCAGCAGCGCATCGATCACGTCAAGGTCGGCGCGAAGGTCGTACTGCCACGATAGCAAGTCCATGTCGCCGAGGTCGATGCGCACCTTGCCGCCGGTGCTGCTTGCTCCATCGTCGCTGTCGTCGGCTTCCTGCGGTTCGTCTTCGTCAAAATCCGCGTCTTCGAAGGCGGCGGTGTTGTCGGTGAATGAGTCGGCTTTGCCTGTGCTCTGAAATTTAGCAATCTTGTCGAGAGCGTTCTGATGGTTTGTTTGCAGGCTCTGCAAGGTGAGTCGGAACGACGCCACCGAACTTTCAAGACGCTTGAGCAGATTGACCGTCATCAGCGCCTGCAAGCTTTTCTCGCGGTCGGCCTGCTTGAGCTTGCCTCCACCGCCTGCTACTTCAGTGTCGTAAATGGCTTCGTATTTTCGAACCCGGCTGGGCAGGATGTAGCTAACCGGTGCGTACACCGCAAGCTTGAGTATCGACAGCCGGTTGAAAATTTCGTTGAAGCCGATCACGTCGGTGCGGTGCGTGAGCGGGCAGTGAAAGGACTTGGGCTTTAGGCGTTCTGGAAAGTTACCGATGTCCGCTGTGTCGTAGAAGGTTTCGATGTGTTTGCGCGAGCGGGCGATGGTCACGCTATCGAGCAGTTCGAAGAAATCAAAGTCCAATGCACCAAGGATTGCTGCGGCGGTGCGCTCATCGGGCGGGAGCTTCGACCAGGTGTTGAACGCGGCTTGTGCTCTGCGAAAAATCTCTTCCACGTCCTTTTCGGTGTGCAGCTTGTCGCCGAGTTGCATCGAGTTGCCTTCGTAGGCGAGGGCTAGCTGATTTCGCAGGTCGTTGAAGCGGTTGTTGACCGGGGTTGCCGACAGCATCAGCACTTTAGTTTTGACGCCTTGCTTGATGACCGAATTCATCAGCTTTTGGTAGCGCGTCTCGTGCTCCTTGAACGCGTCGTTGTTCCTGAAGTTGTGCGATTCGTCAATCACGACAAGGTCGTAGTTGCCCCAGTTGACACGATTCATCGGCATGCCAAACGACTCACCCCTCGTGCGCTGCAAATCAGTATGGCAGAGCACGTCGTAGTTGAAGCGGTCGCTGGCGAAGATGTTGGTTTTCAGGTTACGGTTGTAGGTGAGCCAGTTGTCTGCGAGCTTTTTAGGGCAAAGCACTAGCACTGAGCGATTGCGCAGTTCGTAATACTTGACGACGGCGAGTGCGGTGAAGGTCTTCCCGAGGCCTACGCTGTCGGCCAGGATGCAGCCGTTGTAGGTCTCCAGCTTGTTGATGATGCCGGTGGCGGCGTCGCGCTGAAAGTTGAAGAGCTTCTTCCAGACCAGCGTGTCCTGATAGCCGGTGCGGTCATTTGGCAGCACGTCTTCGTTGAGGTCTTCGAGGAACTCGTTGAAGATGTTGAAGAGCATCAAAAAGTAAATGCGCTCGGGGGAGTTCTCCTGATAGACGGAGGCGATATGGTCACAGACGCGTTCGGTCACATCCTCAAGCTTGTCGGGGTCGTTCCAGATTTGATCGAAAAGGCTCAGAAACGTGCCAGTGTGCGTAGGGTCGTCAAATTTGGTGACGATATTGGAAACCGCATTGCCGTGCTGATAGCCTAGGTCAACGGCGGTAAATCCGTGCAGGGGCATGTAGACAACGGCAGGATCAGCGGACTGAACCGTGGCAAATTGCTGCATCGGCGCAGTGCCGTGGTTTGACCGAAAGGTTGCTTTGCGACGCATCCAGTCGGCACATTCGCGGGCGATGGCTCGCTGTGTCAGCTTGTTTTTGAGCTGAACCTCAAAAGCCGTCCCACAAAAATCACGCTCGCGGCTCGCTTTGGGGATGTGAAATTCGCGGCGTTCCTTTTTGACTGCATCCGTCACTTCGTCGGGAACAAAGGTCGGCGAAGTGAAGATGAACTCCAGCGATTCGACGCTTTCAAGCTCCTGCTTCAGCGCTTCGAACGCGTACATCGAAAAGCACGATGCGGCGATTTTCAGCTTTGCGCCACGCGATACGGTTTGCTTCAAACTGTCACCGAGCAGGTGGTTGATGTTGTCGATAATTTGCATCGGTGCGTGGTGTGAAGAAATTACGAAGTGTGGTGAGGCTGGTGTTCGTCATCGGGTTGCTGGGGCCACCTGCACAGGATTGCAGCACCCTGCGGACTGGTGTGTCCACAACGCAATGTACAGTAGCGTGCTGTAGCGTCCAATGGCGTCTAGCGGTCAACGGCTAGAAAAAATCAGCAGGTTCTTGTTATGCAAACCGACTATTCGCCCTTCCTTCATGTACACGACGACGGTCGTATCTGGTGGCCGCTGCTCGACGCCGTAAAACTTGGAGCCGGATATAAGCCGTTGCGCGATGACGAGCGCAATTTGGAGCCGGTTCTACGTGCGAGCAACAATCGCGTGCTGGTTAACGAGCGGAATTTGCTGAGCGAGTTCGGGCCGACCCACTACACGGACGCTCACCCTCGCACACCGGTACGTGACGGCGCGCGATTTGTTGAGGCGCAGGAATTTTTAATGTGGCTCGCGGACTACGTAAAGTGCGACCCTGACATGTTATTTCCCTATCCGCTGGAGCTGGCTAGCGCGGTTGAGCGCGCGAAGGCGTCACACGCCGCGGCCGCGACTGCCGCCCAGGGTTTAGTAAGTCTGACCGACGCGCTCGAACCCTGGTTTGACCGACCGTTTTGTGATCTGCCTGCCGCTTTGAAAAAGAAAGTTGTGTGGGCGACGGCCTCACGACCTTGGGACGAGCTGTCGGCGTCGGAGCGGCGGACGTGCACGATGGCGGACGACGCAAGCCGAAACCCAGAACACGATGCAGCGAATTCGTATGGCTGGAAGATGGGCCTACGTAAGCTGAAGATTGAACAACAAATCAAGCAATGGGCGGACGACCAGCAGGCGAGCGCAGATGTACGCGTGGTGCGCGAGCATCAGCTTTCCGCGCTCAAGCGGGAGCTTGCGATGATAGAGCGGGTGGCACGAACCAATGAGCGAGGACTGCAAAGTTTCGGTCCGACGCTTGAGGCTCGCGACGGCGTAGCGGACGCGTCTGCTGTCTACATTGCATACCCCAGGGCGCTGCACGAACTGGGCGTACGGATCGGCGCGACGCCGGACGAGATGGCCGCGTGGGTGTTTAAGGGCAGGACGCGGGGTGGGTTGACCGCGTACCGCAGCCCGGGCGGAGTCAATCCCCCGCAACCCTTTCACTGTGGGCTCGGCGTTGGTAGCGAACAGGATTTCGACTACCTCACGCCGTTGCAAGGATGCTGGTTTCGGCAGGCTGATTTGCTGGCATTCGATCCCGAGAGCCGATACCTGACGGGTAAAGCCTTAGTCGAACGGTGGAGAAATGTTCCGGGCATCGAGGCTGAGGCGTTCATCATTGCCAAAGTGCGGGCGTCAGAACTTTTTGATTTACACCCGATAACCGGCTGTACTCAGGCAACCGAGACGGGGCATGATGGTTACCCGCCATTAACCAACGGCCTGTTCTTGCTCAAGGTTGTCCTGCAAATCGAAGCGGATCAATTTCCGCAGACATTCGCGCTTGCCGTCAGTCCGTCCACTCAGATCACGCCTAGTTCGACAAGTAGGTCGCAGGTATTCCCTGTTGCGATCGATTCACTGGAATCTCCCGACGATTCGAACGGCACTTCGAATTTTCCTAGCGCGATCTGCGCAGTCTTCAGAGAAATGCCAGACCTTAGAGCGGAGGAGATCACAATCTCCTTCATCGGCGATACATCGGACACTGGTCTGGCCGCCAACAATCTGGTGGAATTTTTTGCGCGCGGTATCTCGCGTCGCGTCGCAGCGGCCGAATTTGGCTTGGTGAACCGCAAAACCGGTGTGCTCAACAGCCAAGGGGCCGTTCTAGTGGGTCTGACAACACAGCGCAACCTCCCCTATACGGAGCCCAACAAAACAAAAATGTCGCGGATTCGAGCTCTGCTGAAAGCCCACTTGGGTTTTGACGCTGATCCCTTTGACCAGTACCGCGCCTCCGTCGGTTGGCTGCCCCGGTTCAAAATTTTGGATCGACGTGGAGCGGCCGAGGAGCGGGCTGAAAAAGACGCGCTTCGCAAAACCATCTCACTCGAACAGGAGCAGGAACGGGGGCGCACGATCGTTAACCCGGCTTCTGAGCACGAACAGTTTGAGCACGAAGATGACCCAGGCGGCAACTGGCTGGATAAGAACGACTTCCGGTCGGGGGCCTGAGAAAAGCGTTTTGTCACGACAAAACGCATCTTGTCATGACAAATGCAAAATAGTCGGAAGCCCAGCCAGCGGGCGTTCTAGACCCATTCAGTGACATGTCATGCATAGAGTTATGCGGTGAGACTCCGCAATACTCCAAAAGGTGCTGATATGTCCGATTCAAAACCCCCAACCGTTCAGAGCCCTTCGCTCGCTCCCTTCCGGCCTGTCACGATTTTGCGGATCGCAGTGACTCTGCGACGCCGGGGACGCTCGCGTAGTGCTCACTACGCTGACATCAAAAGCGGCCTATTTGTCCGCCCGATTCGTATCGGCCTTCGCGCGGCAGGAACTCCAGACTATGAGGTTGACGCACTTATCGCCGCCCGCATTGCTGGCAAAAGCGATGACGAGATTCGTGAACTCGTGCTGAGACTGGAAGCTGCACGGAAGGCCGCTGTGTGATGGGGAAAGTCATGGACTTAGGCCTCACATTTCGCAAGGGCTGCGCCGCGCCGTTCGAAATCGCCGACCACACCCAAGTTGTGATTGCTGACAAGGCACGGCGACGGCGCTTGGGAATCAAGACGCCGAAGCGCGAGCCGGGTCGGAGCGCTTTCGGGGCTGCCCCAAGCGAAGGACATCGCGATGAATGACGCAAGCGCCGACTTCGGCAATGCGATGCGCGCTGTTGGCCTTGAGCCCCCAAGCGTCATCGAGACCGGCAGGCTTCACCGTTTCCCAGGCGTCGATAAACGTCATGGCAACACAGCGGGCTGGTGCAAACTCTTCGATGATGGCGCGGGCGGCAGCTTTGGTGACTGGTCCACGGGGCTTTCCGAAAACTGGCAGGCGGCGCGCGAGAAGCCTTTTTCTGCCGCTGAACGTGAAGCCTTCACGCGGCATGTTGCGGAGGCACGCGAGAAAGCCAAAACAGAGCGCAGCGCTCGACAGTCAGAAGCCGCTGGCACGGCAGAAGCTGTCTGGAACGCTGCATCGCCCGAAAGCGGCGATCACGCGTATCTGGTGCGCAAAATGATTCAACCCCATGGCGTGCGCCGATACAAAGGCGCGCTGGTGATTCCGATGCGCGACGGTGACACGTTGCACTCGTTGCAGATCATCACGACGAAGGGCGATAAGCGCTTCCTGTCGGGCGGGCGGGTTGCAGGCTGTTATTTCAGCATGGGCGACACGCGAGGAGCGGCGGTGTTGTGCATCGCCGAAGGGTTCGCCACCGGCGCGACGATTCACCAGGCGACGGGACACCCCGTGGCGGTTGCATTCAACGCGGGCAATCTGCTATCCGTCGCAGAGACGATTCGTGATCGATTCCCGGCGTTGTCGCTGATCGTCTGTGCGGACGATGATGCAAATACGGACGGCAATCCGGGGCTGACTAAAGCCACAGAGGCGGCCCAGTCAGTGGGTGCGTTGTTGGCGATACCTGACTTTTCAGACGAACGTCCGCCGGACGCAACGGATTTCAACGATATGGCGGCAAAGCGTGGCATGGACGCCGTGCGCGATGTGATCAACAACGCGTCAAAGGTGACTGCCAGCGCAAAAGACATTTCACCAGTGGGCGATCCTTGGCCAGAGCCGCAGCCCTTGGCGGCAAAGGTTGACGCCGAGCCGTATCCATTGGACGCGCTGCCCGACACAATCCGCGCGGCGGTGGAAGAAGTCCTGGCGTTCACCAAGGCACCTGTGCCGCTGGTGTCATCAAGCGCGCTGGCTGCGCTGTCGATTGCGATTCAGGCTCACGCTGACGCCAAGCGGGCGGAAAAGCTCACGGGACCGGTTAGCTTGTTTTTGCTGACGATTGCTGATTCGGGCGAACGCAAATCGACCTGTGACGGCTTCTTTACGAAGGCGATCCGCGAGTACGAAGCGGCCCAGGCCGAAGCCGCGAAGCCCGTCGTAAAGGATCACAAAGCGGACATTGAGGCATGGGACGCGAAGCGCGGTGGCATCAAGGAAAAGATTCGCCAACTCGCGAAGGATAACAAGCCCACTGCAAGCCTCGAAACAGCGCTGCGCGAGCTTGAGCACGACAAGCCAGAACCGCCGCGTGTGCCGCGTCTGTCCTACGGTGATGCTACGCCGGAGGCACTGGCGTACGGGCTCGCGAAAGGTTGGCCTTCGGGCGGTGTCGTTTCAGCCGAGGCGGGGATCGTGTTCGGCTCGCACGGCATGGGCAAGGATTCGGTGATGCGAAATCTGGCCCAGCTCAACGTATTGTGGGACGGCGGCAATCTCGCCATCGACCGCCGTACGTCCGAGTCGTTCACAGTGCGCGGCGCACGCCTGACGGTGGCCTTGCAGGTGCAGGAAGCCACTTTGCGTAGCTTCTTCGACCGCTCTGGCGGTCTGGCGCGCGGCACCGGATTTCTGGCGCGTTTCCTGATCGCCTGGCCGGCGTCCACACAAGGCTATCGGCCATTTAGCGAAGCGCCCGCCAACTGGCCCGCACTGGCAGCTTTCAATCGCCGCATTGCCGCAATTCTGGAGCTGCCTGCGCCGGTTGATGACGATGGTTGCCTGAGCCCACAGGAGTTGCCGCTCACGGCGGACGCTAAGGGCGCTTGGGTGGCGTTTCATGACGTGATCGAAAGCGAGCTTGTCAGCGGAGGTGAGCTCTACGATGTCCGCGACGTTGCCAGCAAGACCGCCGATAACGCGGCGCGACTTGCGGCTTTGTTTCATTTCTTCGCGGGCGCGGGCGGGGCGATCAGCGTGGAGGCGTTTGAGTCGGCAAGTCGAATCGCTGTCTGGCATCTGAACGAGGCGCGGCGATTTTTCGGAGAGCTGGCGCTGCCTGCGGAACTTGCAGATGCGGCGCGGCTTGATGGCTGGCTGCTCGACTATTGCCGCACGCAGGCAGTGAGTTTCGTGTCGCGTCGTGATGTGCAGCGGAATGTGACACCGGTTCACCTGCGGCAGACGAAAGCGCTGGATGAGGCCTTGCGGGAGCTGAGCGCAGCGGGGCGCGTCGCGCAGGTGAGCCAGGGGCGACGGAAGGACATCTACGTCAATCCCGCGTTGCTCGGGGACGCGACGTGAAGATCACCAATCTCATTCGTAAGGGCGGGTTGGCGCTGGTTGCGACGGCGACACCCGCGACACTGGCGACACAAGAGACGTCCAAACCTGCAACTGTCGCGAGTGTCGCGACTGTCGCAGTCGCGTCCGATGCGCTGGCTGGGTCGGATGCAGGGAGACATGACTTTGCGGCCGTTGCGTTGTTCGATGATCTCGCCTCAACGGAGGATGAGCGGCTACGCCGCCGCTACCCGGCTGATGATGATCGGAGGCACTGTGCCTGCTGCCAAAACATGGCGAGAAGCGGGTTGTGTCTGGCGGCGCGAAGAGGCGAAATAGAGGCGAGTGAAAGCTTCCATCCGGTTGACAACATGCCGCGTCGTTGCGAGGGATATTCGCCGTTAGCTGACGATCCTGATCAACGCCCCGGACGCGAGCGTTGGCCGGGGTTGAAGCGATGTGGCGTGGAAATTTCCAAGCAAAATTTCTCGCAATTTCCCAAATGATTTCGATAAATCTGGAGCGCAAAAATGGGTGGTTTTGGCAGCGGACGGTATGGTTACTACGGCGGCAGCAGCGACACGACAGAGGACTATCGCAGGCTCGACATCCGGCGATGGCGGCGCGACGGCTTACTAACGACTGGCAGATCATTCGGGTGGAACTGGACTCGCGACGACGAAACCATCGCATCAATCCAGGTGCGGGTTCAGGTGGACAGTGTGGTGCTGGTGTACCGGTATCGCAAGAACGGAGGCGACTGGATCGACGAGAGCTACACCGTGAGTATCGACAGAACGCAATGCAACATGGGAGGCTCGCGACCGTGGTTCATTTGCCCAGTGCGCGGATGTGGGCGACGTGTTGCGCTCCTTTATGGCGGCGCAATTTTCGCCTGTCGTAAGTGCTACCGATTGAACTACCCGAGCCAGCGTGAACGGCAGCATGATCGTGCGGCACGTCGGGCCGACAGAATCCGCGACAAGCTGGAGTGGGAGGCGGGCATTTTGAATGGCGAGGGGTTCAAGCCGAAGGGTATGCATTGGCGAACGTATGAACGGCTAAGAGCCGAGCATGATGCTCATGTGGGGCAATCGCTGGCGGGGATGGCGGCCCGATTTGGATTGAGGACGGGACGATGATCCGCGTGGATTGCAGCTATCAATGAGATCGGCATGACCTGATGAAATGCGCCACCGACAACTGGTTCGACGGATCGAACTCAGCTTGAACAATGTAAGAGAAAGAAGGGGGAACCCCATGAAATTGAAAACACCGGTTACCCGTCGCTCAGCAGTAACGGATTTACCCAAAAGACAAAAAGCGCCGGCCCCCACTAAAGGCTTACGACGGGGACAGCCAGAACTTTACGACGCAGAAATCGCTGAACGGATTTGCGCCGAAATTGCAAACGGCCAGTCACTGGTTCGAGTCGTGACTGGTGAGGGCATGCCCAACCGAGCGACGGTATATCGGTGGCTAATCAGTCACAAGGATTTCTGCGACAACTACGTGCGCGCGCGCGAGGAGCAGGCTGACTACTTCGCAGATGAATGCATCGAAATCGCCGACTCATCGGTGGGTCTGGATTCAGCGGGCGTTGCCGCCATGAAGCTCAAGATTGACGCACGAAAGTGGAGGGCTGCGGTGCTGAGGCCGAAGGTGTATGGAACCAAATTAGCTGTAGGCGGAGATCAGGACAACACCACGCCGATTGCGGTGGTCACGGCAGCTGGCGATTTCGACGCGTTACGCGCGAAATTAGAAAAATTCACAAAGTGAGCTTCTATCTAGCACCGGCGGGATGCCAACCGGGATCGCGGTGGAGTCGTCGCCACGCTTTTGGGCGCGGTGTCGCCAGTGAAAAACTCAGTGCAATTTCCCTTCATCTAGCCGGTCGCCTTTGTTTGGCAGCAAGTTGGCAAACCGTCCCTGCGCAGCGTCCCCCCAAACGAACTGCGGTGGCATGAAGGTGCGGCGTTTTTTCGACGGTGGCTTGCGAAGGATCGTGCATTGCGCCATCCAGGTTCCGTGCCGCGTTTCTAGCGTAAAACTGGCGACATCCAGACGGTGCGGAAAGTTGGCGAGTGAGCCGTATTTCTCGTAAATCTCTTCGACTCGATTCAAGTATTTTTTTGGCAACGCCCATGCCTCGATGACGGTGAACACGTAGTCCGCGTCAGCCTGCGTCGCGGCGGCGGCGATCATGGTGGCGGATCGATCCTTCGTTTCTTCGTTGCTACTGTTAAGGATCACGGGAATCACGGTGTTGCTCGTAAACGAGCCGACGAAGGCAATCGGGGTCAGCGCTTCCCCGTTTTCGAGAAAACCTTTGGCCTTGGCAACAATCGGTTCAATGTGCCGGAGGTAGGCGGGCGGTATTTGCATGGGTGATGGATTTCAGTTCGCGGCGGTCATGGCGACGGCGGTTTTGTATTCTTCTTCAAGTGCGGTGCCGGTGTCGGCGTCCTTGTTGAACTGGCGTACGCCGACATGCATCATGGCCAGCAAATTCAATCCAGAAAACGTTTCATCGGGAAGTA
>ENA-OFCX01000727-OFCX01000727.1-metagenomes-genome-assembly--contig:-NODE-727-length-15806-cov-2.283220_pt1 | contig 15806 bp, 16 predicted proteins | sample MGYA00153384_OFCX01 | MGnify analysis MGYA00153384
TTCGCTGTGAACGACCACGTCCGTACGTTCACCACCATCGACGAGGTGGCAGCACACTGCCTGCATTGGCAGGATCACCGCCACGATCTCGACTACGAGATCGACGGCGTGGTCATCAAGCTCGACGACATCGCGCAGCGCGAGCGGTTGGGTGTGACCTCGCGGGCACCGCGTTGGGCGATCGCGTACAAGTTTCCCCCGGAAGAGCGCACCACGTTGTTGCGCGGCATCATGGTGTCGGTGGGCCGCACAGGTCGGGCGACGCCGTTCGCCGTGCTCGAGCCGGTGTTCGTCGGTGGCTCCACCGTTGGCATGGCCACCCTCCACAACCAGGACCAGGTGGCGGTGAAAGACGTGCGCCCCGGCGACACGGTGGTGGTCCGCAAGGCCGGCGACGTGATCCCCGAAGTCGCCGCTGTGATCATTGAGAAACGGCCTGCCACTGCGCCAGCTTTCGTGATGCCCACGCGCTGCCCCGAATGCGATTCGGCAATCGTAAAGCTTGAAGGCGAAGTCATCGCTCGCTGTACCGGCGGCCTGATTTGCCCGGCGCAACGCAAGCAGGCTCTGCTGCATTACGCGCAGCGACGCGCGGTCGATATCGAGGGACTCGGCGACAAGCTGGTCGAGCAGTTGGTTGACGCCGATGTGGTTCATACGCCTGCCGATCTGTATCGCCTCGGCATCACTGCGCTGTCGAATCTGGAGCGCATGGCTGAGAAATCAGCCACCAATTTGCTTGCGTCAATTGAGAAAAGCAAAAACACCACACTGCCAAAATTTCTTTTTGGTCTCGGCATTCGTCATGTGGGCGAGGCGACGGCAAAAGATCTCGCCAAATATTTTGGCAACCTGGATGCGATCATGGATGCAAGTGCGGAACAATTGCTGGAAGTCCATGACGTCGGTCCGGTCGTCGCGCAAAGTATCCGGCAGTTTTTCGATGAGCCACATAATCGGGAAGTGGTGGAGCAACTGCGCGCATGCAAAGTGACGTGGCCAGAAGTACAGATCGAGCATGGGCGCGCCTCGCAGGGCGAAAATGCGCCAGTCGGCAATGCTGATGCGGACCTTGATCCTTTCAATGGAAAAACCTTCGTCTTGACCGGAACGCTCGAAGCCATGTCGCGCGACGAGGCGAAAGACAGGCTGGAAGCGCTAGGCGCAAAAGTGTCTGGCAGTGTGTCGAAAAAAACCGACTTCGTGATCGCAGGCGTTGAGGCGGGTAGCAAACTCGACAGGGCAGTCGAGCTTGGCGTGGCCGTGCTCAATGAGGCAGAATTTCTAGCGTTGCTTGCGCAGCGCTAGATCAAGGCGTTCCGTTTCAATGCGTAACAATCCTTAACAATCTGCGGGCGGCTTTTCGTTGACGCCTCCCGCTGGCGGCACGTAATATTTCACGTGTCCTACATGACCGCATTTGCCCAAGTCAGCGGCGGTGCGAGCCAAGTTCACAGTCGTTTCAATTTGTTTCATACCAGTCAGTTCACTCTCAAATTAAGGAAATAGCATGAAGAAATTTGCCACATTGATTCTCACTTTGGGCTTTATGTTTCAGGGAAGCGCTTTCGCGATTGGTGCGATCGCCGTTGACGATAGCGCAGGCGAGACCGATCCTGCTTACGGCTTTTCAACTGGCTACGACAGCGAAGGCGAGGCCAAGAAAGCTGCAATGAAGTTTTGCAAGGAGAACGGTGAAAACTGCAAAGTTGTGGTTTGGTTCAAGACCTGTGGCGCTTATGCGTCATCCAAGAAGTTCTATGGATATGGGTTTGGCGCAACGAAGGCGGCTGCAACCGGAAAAGCGCTAGAAATGTGTGGACAAAATAGCTGCAAGGTTGTTGTTGCCGAGTGCGAATAGTCATCTGAATTTGATCAACGCCGGTGGCGTTAGGTCCCTTGCCGGGATTTAACGCCATTGTTTTTTGTAGTGCATACACATTTGTAGTTCATAAACACTGTTCGTGCGATGAATAGGCAGCGTCTCCGACTTACAATAGGTAATAGCCAATAACCGCGCTGTTACCTCGGCGAAATCGCAATGAAGAAAACCCCAAGAATCACCAAAGCTGTTTTCCCCGTCGCCGGACTGGGCACGCGTTTTTTACCTGCGACGAAAGCCAGCCCCAAGGAAATGCTGCCCGTGGTCGATAAGCCACTGATCCAATATGCGGTCGAAGAAGCTGCCGCCGCTGGCATTACCGAAATGATTTTCGTGACCGGTCGCGGCAAGCGCACCATCGAGGATCACTTCGACAAGGCGTACGAGCTCGAAGCGGAACTCTCGGTAAAAGGCAAACACAAGCAATTGGAAGAAGTGCGGCGGATGTTACCTGCGGGCGTGCAATATGTTTACGTGCGCCAGTCGGAGGCGCTAGGGCTGGGCCATGCGGTGTTATGCGCCAAGCACCTCGTCGGCAACGAGCCATTTGCCGTCATTCTGGCCGACGACCTGATCGACACCGCCGACGGCGTTGCACCGGTGATGCAGCAGATGGTTGAACAGTTTACCAAGCGGAAATCCTCGATTCTGGGTGTGCTCAATGTTGAGCGTCGCGAGACATCGTCGTACGGCATCGTCGCCTCGACACCGATTTCAAAAAAAACAGGTGAACGGGTTTCGAAGATGAACGCCATCGTCGAGAAACCAAAACCAGAAAATGCGCCGTCTACTTTAAGCGTGGTGGGGCGCTACATTTTGACGCCGCAAATTTTTGCGCATCTGGAGCAAATTCAGGCAGGCGTCGGCAAGGAGATTCAATTGACCGACGGTATCGCTGCACTACTAAAGAAAGAGAACGTGTTCGCGTACGAATTCGAGGGTACGCGTTACGACTGCGGCTCCAAGCTCGGCTACCTTAAAGCCACCGTGGAACTGGGTAAGAAGCATCCCGAGGTGGGCGCGGCGTTCGCGGCGTTTCTGGTCAAAGGTGCGGAAAAAAAGCGTTAACGTTCACGTGTTTTTACGGCCAAAACGCACCTGGAACGTAAGTTGCTGTTCACGCTAAGGGCCTTAGTCGCCATTCCATGCCTCGCGCCGCTTTGCGACGTCCCTTCGATACACGCTTTCACCGCAGCATCCGGTTCGATCCAATAGAGTACGCGCTGCGGAAAATAACGCGCCAGGTTTTCAAACACGGACCGCTTGTCGTGTAGCTCCTTCATTTTGAATCCGACGGGTGCTTTTCCATTTGGGCTGGCTAAGTGGGCGAGCCGCGTGCGGGTTGTGGGATAATTTGTCGTCAGCAATAGCTAAGGAATATTTGTGAAACGATTTGTTCTACTGATGGCCGCGTTAGCCATCTCGGCAGTACTCAGCGGTTGCGGTGGCAAGGGCTCCCCGTCTGATCCCGCAATGGATTTCACGGCAATCCCTGGTGACGGTGTTGTCACGCTCGCGTGGACGGCGGCACCCGATGTTGAATATTGGCTTTTTTACGCAGCCGGAAGTTCGGTGACGACCTCCAACTGGTCCAACATCGGTGGAACCGTCGTGATCAATGTGAAGTCGCCGTATACGATCACGGGTCTCGCCAACGGCAGCACGTATTCGTTCACGATGAATGGCAGGAAGGGCGGAGGTCCGGGTGGCCCGGGCGCGCCCACACAGGTAGTTTCACCGCGGTTTGCAGGAACCAAATGGACTGTCGCGTCGCCGCTGGGAACCGGCAAACTAAATGGCATCAGCGCACTTTCCACAGTCGACGTAATCGTTGGCGCGGCAGGCACCATTTTTGCCGGCGCAAACGGCACGACGGCCACCGCGCGGACCAATCCGGCTGCGCCTGCCGACCTCAACGCGATCAGTCACGGTGGTGTGGGATTCGTCGCCGTTGGCGCATCGGGCACGATCATCTTCAGTACCGATGCCACCACTTGGGCCACACGAACCAGCGGAACCGTCGCCGAGCTGTTTGCGGTGGCTTCGCCAGGCTCTGGTGCGTTCGCAGCATTCGGTGCGAATGGCACGACACTATTTAGCAGTGACGGCGCCACCTGGACCACGGCCACCTCTGCCACGACGCGCAATCTTGGTGCTGCCACTTACGGGGCGGGCAGGTTCGTTGCTGTCGGCGCGGGCGGCACGATCGTAACGAGTACGGACGGCATCACCTGGCAGGCCGTTACGTCCAATACGACCAACGACTTGAAAGCCGTAGTCATGGGCTCCCTCGTGACGACGACCGGGACGGGGGTGGCCGCGATAACGACCACCAAAAATACCTTCGTTGCGATGGGTGCGGCGGGCACATTGGTGACCAGCATTGACGGGCTCACATGGACCGTGCAAAAGCCAGTGTCTACTAACACGATTAACGCCGTCGCTTTTGGAGGGCAGTTTGTCGCGGTTGGCAACGCGGGCATCATCTTTACCAGCCTCGACGGGATAACCTGGACGCCACAAGTTTCGGGCACAACGAATAATTTACACGCGCTTGTCCGCACCAGCAGTGGCTACACGGCGGTCGGTGCAGCGGGCACTGTACTGACCTCGTTTTAAGTAGTTCGGAAATCCCATGAACGCACAAGACGCCCGACAATTGCTTGCCGACTCCGAGATTCTCTTCAACGCCGAGGAGGTTGACGCGGCGACGTCTCGCATCGCGAGGGAAGTTAATCGCGATTTCGCGGATCAGCATCCGTTGATACTTTCCGTGATGGGCGGCGCTGTCGTGTTCACCGGGCAACTGCTGCCTCAGCTCGATTTCCCGCTTGATTTCGATATCGTCCAGGCGTCGCGTTACGGTGACAAGACGGTCGGTGCGCAGTTAACCTGGCGGGTGGCGCCCCGCGACAATATCGTCGGTCGCCACGTCATCATTCTCGATGACATTCTTGACGAAGGCATCACACTTGCGGCCATCGTCGATTTGGTCAAGCGTACGGGTGCGAAGAGCGTCGCCTGTGCGGTGTTTTGCGTGAAGGACTACGGCGAGGAAATCAACAGCAAGAAGCCGCTAAAAGCCGATTACGTCGGCATCAGCGTGCCCAATCGCTTCATCTACGGCTATGGTATGGACGTGTCGGGTGCGTGGCGCAACCTGCCTGCCATTTACGCCGTTAAAGGCAAGTAACGCGATGCTGGCAATCATCGGCGGTACCGGCCTTTCCAATCTGACGAATCTTGAGATCACCCGTCGCGAAGTGGTGCGTACGCCTTTTGGTGAACCCTCCGGTCACCTGACTTTTGGCAAAATTGACAAAGCCGAAGTGATTTTTTTGGCGCGCCATGGTTATGGCCACACTATCGCGCCGCATGAAGTAAATTACCGTGCCAACATTTGGGCGCTGCATTCGGTCGGCGCGACGCGGGTGTTGGCTGTGAATTCCGTCGGCGGCATCAGCGCCGAGATGGGGCCAGGTGCAATCGGTGTGCCGGATCAGGTTATTGATTACACGCATGGCCGCAAGCACACTTTTTTTGAAGGCGATGCGGATGTGACGCACATCGACTTTACGTTTCCTTATTGCATCCTGGCTCGGATGTTGATACTTGCAGCGGCCAAAGCAGTCGTCACGGAAGTGCTTGAGTCGGGTGTGATGGGCGTTATGCAAGGGCCGCGTCTGGAGACAGTCGCCGAAATCAACCGTCTGGAGCGGGATGGCTGCGCGATGGTGGGGATGACGACAATGCCCGAGGCCGGTCTGGCGCGTGAAAAGAATTTGTCCTACGCCACGCTGGCGCTGTCAATGAATCATGCGGCCGGACGCGGCTCATCATCAGCCGGCATCAAGCTCAAAGATGCGGATGCCGTACTGGAAGCAGGCATGAAAAAAGTGCGCGCAATATTGGCAAAAGCGGTCGAACTGCATGACGCGATGCCGGTTTCGCAACGGGGCTACAGCTAAATGGCGGCTCGGCCGATTGTGAGAATGGGTACACCTAGCTTGTTTGAAAAATCTGTACCGTGGCCCTCTGACAAATTCGATTCACCCGAATTACATGCGTTACTCGACGACATGAAAGCCAGCATGATCGCAGCCAATGGCGCGGGCCTCGCTGCGCCGCAGATCGGCGAGAATGTCCGCGTGGTGATATTTGAAGTCGATGACAATTCGCGCTACCCAAACCGGGAGCCCATCCCGTATACCGTATTAATTAATCCAGAATTGATGCCGCTTCCGGAAGAGAAGGTGTCGGACTGGGAGGGCTGCCTGTCGGTGCCGGGCATGCGTGGCCTGGTACCGCGCTATCCGACATTACGCTACACCGGTTTTGACGAATTCGGCAATGCCATTGATCACACCGTCGGTGGCTTCCACGCCAGGGTCGTACAGCACGAAGTCGATCATCTTGATGGCGTGCTTTACCCGATGCGCATTACCGACATGACCAAGTTTGGCTACACCGAAATATTATTTCCAGAGTTGGTTGGCGTCGATGACGATTAAAGGGAATTGAATCATGGCTGAAATAATTGACGTGACCCCCTCACAAAGCGATTCCCAACCCAATCCGCAAAGTGGCGTGACGTTGGCGCACTTGCTCTATGGATTGCACGGCTTGGCACCATTCACGATGCTGACGCTGGCGGTCGTGGCGATGGTCATCGGTGCCGTTAAACGGAGCGACGTGCGCGATACGTGGCTGGAGACACACTATTCGTGGCTCTCTCGAACATTCTGGTGGGGCCTGCTGTGGTGGATCGTCGCGTGGGGTGCATTCTGGATTATCAGCATCGCCACGCTCGGTATCGGGCTAATATTCGCATGGATTTTCCCGGTGGCGGTGTTCGTCTGGTATTTGTATCGCGTGCTTGTGGGCTGGCTGAAGCTTGGTGATTTGAAGCCGATTACTTGACGCTCGCGGTCGCCAGTATGAAAGCCGTAGAACAAGCTCGGGTGAGGTGCGTGGAAGCAAAAGTGCCGGAAAAGCGCGCCGGTGCTGGAGTTTACGAAAAATCAAGCCCGTAACTCAGCGATCAATGCCATCTGGAATTCGGCCGCAAATGCCGCGTGACCCAATTTCTTGTTCGCAACGATAAACACATCCTCCGCACGCTGCCCAAGTGTCGTGATGCGTGCGTCTTGCAGGTTAACGTCGAAAGCCAAAAATACCCTCGCCATCGACGACAGCAATCCCGGACGATCCGCGCAGCTTACGTTAAGTTCAAAGTAACCCTTCTGTCGTGCGGGGCTCAGAGAAACCGCCGGCTCGAACGCAAAATGCCTGACCTGGCGGGCCACACGTCCCGAGTGTGGCGCGATCTCCGTAACTGGCCCATCCAGCAGGCGCGCCAGTCCGCGTTCAATCGTGGTTGCGACATCCTTGTACCGCGACGTTGCGCCTGATTTAGGCAGAATCTGGAACGCGTCCAGCGCGTATTTGTGGTTGGTGGTGTAGACCTTGGCGGCGGCGATGTCGAAGGAGAGCTTGTCAAAGTAGCCCGTGATACGCGCGAACAAGCCGGGCTGATCCTTTGTCATCACCATCACGGCAAATCCATCATGATCGCTTTCGATATCATTGCCGCTTAATTCGGCCAGCGTGCGCACGCGAACCAGCGCCGTTTCGGGTGCGGTGGCTGCATCCAATTCCAGCGCGTGCCACGCCATTTCTCCCGCATCGAAGCGCTGGAAATAGCTGTCCCTGACGTGCGCCCACAATGGTGGCCTCGGGTGCACGCCTTCGCTTTGCGCGTACTGTGCAAGCGCCTCGGTGCGTTTGTTCTCAATCCAGTGCTCGTTGGTGACAGCATCGCCGTGCAACAGCTTGCGCGCGGCATGAAAAAGTTGCTCAAGCAGCTTCGCCTTCCACGCGTTCCATACATGCGGGCTGGTGCCGCGCACGTCGGCAACAGTGAGCAGATACAAGGCAGTGAGGTGACGTTCGTCGCCCATGCGTTGTGCAAAATGCGCGATGACTTCGGGGTCGGACAGGTCCTGTTTTTGCGCCGTTGCCGACATCTGCAGATGCATTTCCACCAGCCAGGCGACGAGGTCGGTATCGCTCTGTGAGACCGAAAGCTTTTTGCAAAACAGTCTCGCGTCTTTCCTGCCAAGTTCGGAATGATCGCCGCCACGGCCCTTGGCGATGTCGTGAAAAAGTGCGGCCAGATAGAGTACTTCCGGACGTGCGAACGCAGCAGCGAGCTCATGGCAAAATGGAAACTCGTGTGCAAAACGTGGCAACACCAGACGCCGCAAATTGCGGATCACCATCAGGATGTGCTCGTCCACGGTGTAGACGTGAAAAAGATCGTGTTGCATTTGCCCGGCAATTCGGCCAAACGCAGGTATGTAGCGACCCAGCACGCCATAGCGGCTCATGCGCCGCAAAGTGAAAGTAACTTTCTCGCTCTGCAGAATCTTTAGGAAAAGGCGGTTCGTCTCTGGCGCATCGCGAAATTTCTTGTCGATAAGATGTACGGCCCGCCACAAGGCCCGCAATGTCTCCGGCTCAAAAAATTCAGCCTCTTTGACGCTTTGCAAAGCGAGAAAGGCACGAAAGATGGCGCGCGGGTCGCGCTTGAAGATTGTTTCGTCGCGGGCGGCGATATTGCCATTGACGAGCTCGAATTCATCGTCGATTTTTTTGACCTGGTCTTTACGGCGATGCGAGATGCGTTCGAGCAACGTTGGCAGCAGAATTGAATTCATCTGCCAGATTACTTTTGCGGTAAGGTAATAGCGACGCATCAGTACTTCGGAAGGCAGTTTCGTTCCACTGCCCTTCAGCTTGAGATCACGAGCCAGCTCCGTTTGATAATCGAAAACGAGCCGGTCTTCGCGGCGCTTGGCGAGGTAATGCAGACGAATACGAATATCGATTAATACGCGTCGATGACGGCTCACCAATTTCAACTCATATGGCGTGATAAGTCCTTGCGCTTGTAGTGCCTGCCAGTCGTCTCCCAAATCCGCAGCTTTTGCGAGCCACAGCACAGTTTGTAAATCGCGCAGACCGCCGGGACTTTCCTTGATGTTCGGTTCCAGATTGAGGGCCACATCGTTGTGACGTGCGTGACGGCGTTTTTGCTCGTCTATTTTTGCAGCAAAGAAGCTGCTGACCGAGCGTGATTTTTTGAGCGCGCGCTGAAGCTGCTCGACTAAATCGGTATCGCCCCAGATACCGCGCATTTCCAGGAGACCTGTGTCGACAGTGACATCCTTTGTCGCCTCCTCCACACATTCACTCAGTGTGCGCACCGAAATGCCTGGCTCCAGGCCAACATCCCATAGCAGGCTAACGAACCCCTCGACGCGCGCATCTGCGAGAGCCCCATTGGGCAGTAGTACCAGTAAATCCACGTCGGAAGCGGGGAACAGGAACCCGCGCCCATACCCACCAACGGCCGCAATGGCGACATTTGATGGTAATCCGATGTCAGTGGCGATACGGCAAACAGCTTGATCAACTATCGCCGCATGGCGGCGCAAATTGCGGTCTGGCTGGGCGCGCTCGTGGTACAAATCTCTCAGGAGAGCGCGTTGCTCCTGAAGCCAGTCGCGTATGTGTTTGGCGTAAGCGGCGCGGGTGTGCGCGTTGCGCTCCTCGCCTTTTCCGGCGATGTCAGTGGTGGCGCGGAGAGCCACAATCTGTTCAGCCGATCGAGGTCAAGAAAGGTGGGCAGGCATCGGTGGCGCGCCAGCCGATTGCGTCAGCACCTCGAAACCGTCGTCGGTAACCAGCACCGTATGCTCCCATTGCGCGGACAAACTGTGATCGGCAGTCACCACCGTCCAGCCGTCGCCGAGCATGCGAATGTCTTTTTTGCCGGCGTTGATCATCGGCTCAACCGTGAAAATCATGCCAGCTTTTAAGGCCATGCCTGAACCGGCTTTGCCATAATGCAGGATCTGCGGGTCTTCGTGAAATTTCTTGCCGATACCGTGGCCACAAAACTCGCGAACGATGGAAAATCCGTTACTTTCCGCGAATGACTGGATGGCGTGCCCAATGTCGCCAAGCGTCGCGCCTGGCTTTACGATGCTAATGCCGCGCCACATCGACTCATAGGTGCTCTCACATAGGCGTTTGGCTTGAATGGACGGCTCACCGATATAGAACATGCGGCTGGTATCACCGTGGTAGCCGTCTTTGATAACGGTCACGTCTATATTGATGACATCCCCTTGCCTCAACAACTTGTCGCCGGGTATACCGTGACAGACTTGATGATTGACCGAAGTGCACACTGACTTCGGGTATGGTCTGTGACCCGGCGGCGCGTAATTTAGCGGGGCAGGAATGGTGCCTTGCACATTCACCATGTAATCGTGGCAGAGCTCATTGAGTTTGCCGGTTGTTATCCCGGATTTGACGTGCGGCGTAATGAAGTCAAGCACTTCGGAGGCCAGGCGGCCGGCCACGCGCATTTTTTCGATATCTTCGGGGGTTTTCAGGGATACGTTCACGTTTTCTTTTCAATGCAAAAAACAAGCCGGAAGTATAACGGCCAGCGTCGATTGCCGCTATGGTTTGGCCACCGTTTTGGCCAAATCCCGTTTGCGTGCGTGCGGTTTGTAGACTTCCCGCTCTAACCACATCAGCAAGCAGCAAAACGATACACCACATATCCATAATGTATTTGATTTTCCTCAGCTTTTCGGGCTATAATTACAGGCTGTTTGGACCCGGATTGGCTGGGTTTCAAACAAATCCGCACCCTCGCACCGTTAAGGTCTTTCCCGACAGAAAAGTGTCCTGAGAGTCTCGCGAGGGGAGGCTAACCTTAACTTTTGGAGTTTTTTATGTCAGTAACTATGCGTCAAATGCTCGAAGCGGGCGTCCATTTCGGACATCAAACCCGTTTCTGGAACCCCAAGATGGCACCGTTCATTTTTGGTGCCCGCAACAAAATCCATATTATCAATCTTGAGAAGTCGCTGCCGATGTACCAGGACGCGCTCAAGTTTGTACGCCAGTTGGCATCCAACAAAGGCACCATTCTGTTCGTCGGTACCAAGCGCCAGGCCCGCGAAATCGTGCTGGAAGAAGCGCAGCGCGCCGGTATGCCTTACGTCGATTTTCGTTGGCTCGGCGGCATGCTGACCAACTACAAGACGGTGAAAGGCTCCATCAAGCGCCTGAAAGAACTTGAGGCGATGGCCGCAGATGGTTCGCTCGAAAAACTGTCCAAAAAAGAAGCGCTGATGTTCTCCCGCGAAATGGAAAAACTCCAGCGTTCGATGGGCGGCATCAAGGACATGGGCGGCGTGCCGGACGCGATTTTTGTGATCGACGTCGGGTACCACAAGATTGCAGTAACCGAAGCACGGAAACTCGGCGTGCCGATTATCGGTGTGGTCGATACTAACAATTCGCTTGACGGCGTTGACTACGTGATTCCGGGTAATGACGACTCTACCCGCGCCATTCGCTTGTATGCCCGTGGGGTGGCAGATGCCATCCTCGAAGGCAAGAGCGCGGTGATCCAGGAAATGATTGCACCCGGCGGTGAATTGGTCGAAGTCACCGAGGAAGAAGCGAAGTAAATTTTGATCCCGGAAAAAAGGGGCTCCGGCCCCTTTTTTTTAAGTTACGGACGTTGAAGAAACCAGAAGGTCGCTGCGCTATCGTCGGCGACCGCAGTTAACAGAATAGGAAGCGGAAATGGCAGAGATTACAGCAGCATTGGTCAAGGAACTTCGCGAAAAAACAGATGCACCGATGATGGAGTGTAAGCGTGCACTCACGGAGGCAGCCGGTGACATGGAAAAAGCAGAAGAAATTCTGCGCGTGAAGCTGGGCAACAAGGCCAGTAAGGCGGCCAGCCGTGTGGCGGCCGAAGGCGTCGTTGCGATCCATATCTCGGCTGACCAAAAACTTGGCGCGATGGTCGAAGTGAATTGTGAAACCGACTTCGTGGCAAAGAACGATGACTTTCTTGCTTTGTCGGCGAAGCTCGCTGAAATGGTTGCTGTGCAGAATCCAGCCGACGTCGCTGCATTATCAGTAATGTCGATTGCTGGAACCACCGTCGAAGATACCCGCAAAGCATTGGTCGGCAAGATCGGCGAGAACATTTCTATTCGTCGCTTTGTGCGTATTCCTGCGAAAGGCGTACTGAACAACTATATACACGGCGGCTCCAAAGTCGGCGTGCTGGTTGATATCACTGGCGGCGACGCGACGCTCGCAAAGGATGTCGCGATGCATATTGCGGCGTCCAAGCCTGTTGCGCTTTCAATGGCCGACGTGCCCGCCAACCTGGTTGAAAAAGAGCGCGAGATTGCGCGTCAAAAGGCGGCGGAGTCCGGTAAGCCTGCGGAGATCGTTGCCAAGATGGTGGAAGGATCGGCTGCAAAATTTATGAAGGAGGTCGCGCTGCTTTCGCAACCCTTCGTAAAAGACGACAAACAGACCATTGAGGCGTTGATGAAATCCAAAGGCGCGGCAGTCAATGGCTTCGCGTTATATGTGGTCGGCGAAGGCATTGAAAAGAAGGTTACAGACTTTGCGGCGGAAGTTGCTGAAGCCGCAGCGGCAGCAGCGAGATAAGTGGAGTTTTTTGGGGAGGCGCAAGAGCGCTTCCCCGATTTGTAAGTGCACCGACGGTTCTTGTCTGATTGCCGACAAAATCTGCGGTCAGACTTTCGAAACGTTTCCCCGCTCCCTCATCCCGACCCTCGCTCGTGGGGAGAAGGAGGGAACGGCGGTGCACTGCACCGATGACAGGATTGGAGCCATGATAAAACCCAAGTACCAACGTATCCTCCTCAAGTTATCCGGCGAAGCGTTGATGGGTGACGACGCGTTTGGCATCAACCGGCCGACCATCGAGCGCATCGTCGGTGAGATCAAGGAAGTCTCAGACATGGGCGTGGCGATGGGAATCGTCATCGGAGGGGGCAATATTTTCCGCGGTGTATCGACCAGTGCTGCCGGAATGGACCGCGCCACAGCCGATTACATGGGCATGCTGGCCACAGTCATTAATTCACTCGCATTGCAAGACGCGCTTTCAAAAGCGGGGTTAACGCCGCGCATACAATCCGCTATTAACATCGAGCCCGTGGTGGAGCCCTATATTCGCGGCAAAACCATGCGCTATCTAGAAGAGGGCAAGGTCGTCGTGTTCGCTGCGGGTACCGGCAATCCATTCTTCACCACCGATACGGCCGCGGCTTTGCGGGGTCGGGAAATGGAAGCTGAAATCGTCCTGAAAGCGACCAAGGTCGATGGCGTGTACACGGCCGACCCGAAGACAGACAAAACGGCGACGCGTTATCATCAGCTTACGTTTGATGAGGTCATGATCAAGAATTTGAAAGTGATGGACGCCACCGCGATCGCACTCTGCCGTGATCAGAAATTGCCCATCAATGTGTTTTCGATCTTCAAGCAGGGTGCGCTCAAGAGAGTGGTAATGGGTGAAGATGAAGGTACACTGGTACACGCCTGATGGCATTTTTTGTGGGGTAGGGGAATGAACATTGCAGACTTGAAAAAGCAATCGGAACAAAAGATGGGCAAGTCGCTGGATACGTTGAAAAACGATCTGGCAAAGGTGCGGACGGGCCGCGCACATACCGGCCTGCTGGACCACATTCAGGTGGACTATTACGGCACGATGATGGGTTTAAAGCAGGTTGCCAACGTGACGTTGACGGATTCGCGGACCATTACCGTCCAGCCATGGGAAAAGAAGCTTGCCGCAAACATTGAAAAGGCTATCCGTGATTCCGGCCTTGGACTCAATCCCACATCGGCTGGGGATTCGATTCGCGTGCCGATGCCGCCATTGACTGAGGAGCGGCGCAAGGAACTCGCTAAAGTTGTAAGGAGCGACGGCGAACAGGCAAAGGTGGCCATACGTAATATTCGTCGCGATGCCAACACCACGCTCAAAGACGCGCTTAAGGCAAAAACAATTCCCGAGGACGATGAAAAGCGTGCACAGGAAGATGTGCAAAAGCTGACCGACAGGTTTATCAAGGATGTCGATCACGCCGTTGCCGAAAAAGAGAAAGAATTGATGTCGGTCTAGGCCGCCACTTCACGATGTCGTCACCTAAAATGCATAAGAGCTCAACCCAGACGATTCCTGAAGTCGGAGATATGCCGCGGCACGTGGCAATCATCATGGATGGCAACGGTCGCTGGGCCAAACAGCGCTATATGCCGCGTGTGGCGGGACACAAGCGCGGTGTGAGTGCTGTGAAGGAGACGGTCACCGCCTGTGGCGAGTTGGGCATTCAATACCTGACCTTGTTTGCGTTTTCCAGCGAAAACTGGCGCCGTCCCGCTGATGAAGTGTCCGTGCTGATGCAATTGTTCATGCGCGCGCTTGAGAATGAAGTCGCAAAATTGCACGAAAACCAGGTGCGCTTCAAAGTAATCGGCGACTTGTCACAGTTCGATGTGAGTATCCGTGAACTCATCGCGCGCGGCGAAGAACTGACCAAAGATCACACCAAACTTACCTTGACCATTGCGGCAAATTACGGTGGCCGCTGGGATATTTTGCAGGCGGCCAATAAGGCGCAAATGGAGAAACTCCAGCAAGCGCGGGCCTCCCAAAGCATAAATGCGCCAGAAGCCCCTCCAGTGCTAGAGTTTCAAAAAATATCCGAAGCAGAATTGGCCCAGCATCTTTCCATGGCTTACGCGCCTGAACCAGATCTTTTTATTCGCACCGGCGGCGAAGAGCGGATCAGCAATTTTCTCCTGTGGCAGTTGGCGTATACCGAGTTTCATTTCACTCAGGAATTGTGGCCGGATTTTGGTCGCGTGAGTCTTGTGAAGGCGATTGAGTCGTACCGCCAGCGCGAACGCCGATTTGGACGCACCAGCGAGCAATTAGTGTCCCCTGAATCCGTTAAAGACGCTACGGCGGCTTAACGTGATCGTCGCCGCAACGTCGTAATCACTGGCCGCTACTGTGCTCAAAACGCGCGTCATTACCGCACTCGTGATTTTTTCACTCACGCTGGTTGCGCTGTTTCTATTCCCGAATTGGGCATGGGGTGCTTTTACGTTATGCATTGCAATTCTGGGTTGTTGGGAGTGGAGCAGGTTTTGTCGCCTTTCAGTGCCTGGTTCACGGGTATATATTGGCTTGTCAATTGTGTTTTCTGCTCTGACGTTCTTTGCCTATCAACAAGGACAGATTTTCGGCATTTCGTTCAAACAAGTCGCGTTCGCGGGGTTTGCGATTGCGGCGGTGTTCTGGCTGTTTGCGGCGCCCATTTGGCTCTTGAAATTATGGCGACCAAAGGCCGCCTGGATACTGGCACTCGTGGGCTGGATCGTGATTTTTCCGACCTGGCTGGCGCTGCTGTTTTTGCGCGACGTTAGTCCCTGGTTGCTACTGACATTCGCAGCGATAGTTTGGATCGCAGACATCACCGCGTATTTTGTTGGCAAGCGGTTCGGAAAGAACAAACTCGCGCCGGAAATCAGTCCCGGCAAGACACGTGAGGGCGCCTTTGGCGGTATTGTCGGTGTCGCCGCATATTTCTTCATTTGGCAATACCTGATGGCAAACACATTCGTTGGCAATCACGTGTGGGCCGAAGCGCTTCGGTCAAATATTGTTGCGCTATTTGTTTTTTTTGTCGTACTCGCACTGCTTTCTGTCGTCGGCGACCTCTTCGAATCGTGGATGAAGCGCGGCGCGGGAATGAAAGATTCCAGCAACCTCTTGCCCGGCCATGGCGGCATACTCGATCGCATCGACGCCTTGACGTCAACCTTGCCGTTGGCAGGGTTGTTTGTGATGTTGCAAGCGGGAACGTGAGCAAATGAGTTTGCGAAACGTCACGATTCTAGGCTCCACTGGCTCAATCGGCGTCAGTACACTTGACGTCATCGCGCGTCATCCGGATCGCTTCCGTGTTTTTGCGCTTTCCGCATGTTC
>ENA-OFCX01000728-OFCX01000728.1-metagenomes-genome-assembly--contig:-NODE-728-length-15792-cov-4.442270_pt1 | contig 15792 bp, 14 predicted proteins | sample MGYA00153384_OFCX01 | MGnify analysis MGYA00153384
CTAACACACGGACCACCGGTGCCACCTTGGCAATATGGCTGGCCCCATAAGTCACGAACAATGCACGCCGACTGCGATCAGAAGTCCGAAAAGCAGGAATGCTCACTTTACCCCTTCGTGCCACAAAGCCAGCGCAGCCAGCGCCCGCAGCTCACGGGTGGAATTGGCAACGCCGGTACGATGCTTTTCAAGCATCAAATAGACCTGCGACGCAGTAAATATCGACGCAAGCAGCTCACTTTTTTGCAGCGTTTCTTTCAGCCACGGGTAGCTGGCTCCTTTGAACCAATCGCCTACCGGCACAGTAAACATCTGCTTTTTGCGGTACGCCAGGTCGTCACCAATCAACGGCGCTGCGGCTTTTTTAAACCAGTGCTTTTTGTCGCCTTGGCTTGACAGCTTGGTTGTGCCGCGCGATTGAAAGGCAAACTCCATCATGCGGTAATCGAGAAACGGCGTTCGCGCCTCAATGCTGACGGCCATGCCCATGCGATCCGGTTTGACCAGGTTGTTGCCGCTGAGCAGCAATTGCATGTCTAAATACAGCGCCTGGTTGACGCGGTCAAAGTGCTGCGCTTCATCAAACCAGGGCTTGGCTGCCTCCGTAAAGCTGTCGATACCTTCAAGCTGCTTGCGAACGTGCGGCTGGTACAACGCGCTTTTTGCAGCAGTTGAAAACAGCGAGATCGAATCGAAATACTGCCGTTGAAAATCAGCAGCCGCCATGGTTTGCGCATCAGGCCGAGCGAAAAAAGCGGCGTACTTGTCGTAGCCCGCAAATAGCTCGTCGCCGCCGTCGCCCGTCAATACCACCTTGACGTGCTTTGCCGCCAGCTCGCTCACTCGCAAGGTAGGCATAAAAGACGCATCGCCGTGCGGTTGGTCCAAGTGGTAAAGCACTTTGGGCCACTGGCTCAGCATGTTCAGCTCGGCCACTTCCATGGTGTGGTCGCAGCCAAAACGCTGCGCTGCCTGCAGCGCAAAAGCGGACTCGTCGTAGCGCGGGTCTTCAAAGCCGATACAAAACGTTTTGACTGGCCGCGTGACGTGCCGCGCCATCAGCCCAACGATGGTGCTGCTGTCTACACCGCCCGATAAGAATGCGCCAAAGGGTACGTCAGCGCGCAGCCGAATGCGCGTGGCGTCGTCCAAAATCGAAATGAATTGCTCGGACCAATCGCCAAAGCTGAAGTCTTGCTCGCGTTGGTCGGCCAGGCTCCACCAGCGCTGGGTTTGCACGCCCCCAGCACCCGGTTGTCTGGTGAACTTCATCCACGTGCCGGGCATCACGTGCTTGATGTTTTCGTAAATCGTCCAGGGCGCGGGAATGTAGTTAAACGTCAGGTAGTGGTGAATTGCTACTAAATCAATAGCTTGTTGCGCCCGATTTAATTGCGCTAGGGGCAGAATAGACTTGATTTCTGACGCAAAAAGCAGCTGCTGCCCGTCGTCCAGCAGGTACAAAGGCTTGACGCCCACGCGGTCGCGCACCAGGTACAAAGCGTCTTCACGCGCATCGTCAATCGCAATGGCAAACATGCCATTGAGTTTGCTGACAAAGCCGATGCCCTCACGCTCATACAGGCGCAAAATAACTTCCGTGTCAGACGCAGTTTTAAGTTGCACGCCTTGCGCGCGCAGCTCGCTGGCCAGCTCGACAAAATTAAATATTTCGCCGTTTTGCACCACGGCCACTTGCCCGTCATCACTGACAAAAGGCTGGTGTCCACCGCCAATATCAATAATCGACAAGCGCCGGTTACCAATGCCCACGCCACGCTGCGGCTGGTGCCAAATACCCTGGTCGTCAGGGCCGCGGTGCACCAACTTTTGCGCCATCTGCTCTAAAGCAGAATTTTCCAGCGGCGTTCGGCTGCGGCTCCAGTAACCAAATATTCCGCACATCAGTTGCCGCCTTTGCCATTTAGCCGGGCCAGCGTCAGCCACATGATTTTTATGTCCAGCCACGCGCTGCGCTCGCGCGTGTATCGCAAATCTAGCGCCAGCCGGTCCTGGTGGGTGCCAACGCTGCGGATAAGCGCCTGCGCCAGCCCGGTAATGCCGGGCCGCACGCTGCAGCGCTGTTGCCATTCATCAGCGCTGTACAACGCCTGCTGCGCTGGCACGTCAGGGCGCGGGCCAACCAGGCTCATGTCGCCCAGCAGCACATTGATGAGTTGCGGCAGCTCGTCAATGCTGGTGCGTCTGATGAATTTTCCGACTCGGGTGATGCGCACGTCGTTGTCTTGCGTGAAGTACGGGCCGGTCGATTCAGCACCCTGCCGCATGCTGCGGAACTTGAACATGCCGAACAGTCGCCCGCCCGCGCCCACCCTAATTTGCTTGAAAAACACAGGCGCACCGGAATCGATGAACACTGCCAGCGCCGCGCCCAGCAAAATGGGCGAAAGCAAAAGCAGCGCAAGCAGCGACAAGCCAATATCAATGAGCCGCTTCATTGCGCAGCTTTCAGGTCGTTAGCCAATCGATGGATCAGCGCTGCAACTCTGGCCTGGTCTTGGTTCATCTCAAGGCCGCTGCGCTGGGCCAGAGCCGACTCGCAACTACGCAGTTCACCAATGGCGTTTTCGGCGGTCTTCAGGGAGTCGGTCCTGAAAAATGTCCGCGACAAAATGACGGCGCGTGAGCCCAGTCGAACATGCTCAGCCAGCACGTCCCGGCCTGGCAAAGCGCCTTCGTCCAGCCGCGCAACGCCGCCAAAACCAAAACGCAGTCCCCGCGCTTTGGCGGCTTGCGCAACGCGGTCAACATGGCCCATAGCCAGCGGCTCAAACATGAATCGGCAGCCAAGCGACAAATGCAGATCGTTCAGCCCCACAAAAATTTCAAATAGCCCTGGCGTGTCGATCCAGTCTTGCAGTGAATCCAGTGCGCCTTTGGTTTCAAGCAAAGCAACGATTGGCACGCGGCCACCTACCAATCGGGCAAACGCTTGCAGCTCGCCCGCAGCTTTAAACATAGGCAGCATGAGCATGTCAGCACCTTGCGCCAGCACTGCGTATATCTCGGCGCTGCAAGCGGTCTCATCATCAGCTTGGTAAGGGTTGACGCGCACCATAAGCCTGGAGTGTTTCAGCATCGCCTTTACACGGCCAATGTCTTCAATTGCGTGGCTGCTGATAAAGGTGTTTCGCCCCGCCTGACGCTCTGCCTTGCCGTTGCGCTCCAGATCCACAAACACCCGCACACCTGGTATCGCGTCAAGGCGCTGCGCTGTCGCGGCTGAGTTGGTGATGGCTAGCAGGTCAATCATTGCAGTACAGATAGGGCTTGAAGTTAGCGCATCAAGCGCCGCTGGCGCGAACACGGGATTCCAATTTTAGTAAAACCAGCCGCCGTAGCGCCGGACTAGCCGCAGCCCCGCTTGCAAGCACCACCAGCGCATAGGCACACGCCAGCGCCAAAGCCGCTGGCAAAGCCAGGCCAAGCCACAACGGTTTTGAAAACACCAGCCCCACACAGACCAACAGCGGCACAGCCATAGCCACAAGCGGCAGCGCACCAGCGATGTCTTCACGTTCGGTGGTCAGCAGGGCCGCCGCCGCTGCCGTCAGAACCACGTTCAGCGCCCACATCACGTCCTGCCCTTGCGCCGAGCCGAACAGCCCAAGCGCCAACAACCCGGCCAGCGCACACGCATAAACCAATACAGCCACGCGCATCCGGGTGGTAATGGCCATCAGCGTCAGCAGCACCGCAATCAGCGCCTGCGGCAACAACGACCACACACCGATGGCGCTCCAGCGCGCAATGGTTTCCAGGCCAGCTGGCGCCATGCTGCCCCAGCCAAACAACACGCTTGCCAGCGGCAATGAAAAAGTGGCCACTGCCGCAGCCGCCGCGCACGCCAGCGCCCACGCCAGCGCAAAGGCAACCTGCAGCGCCTGCAAGCGCTCTGGCGACCTTGGCGCAGTAGCGGCCAACGCCGGAAAAGCGAGGCTGGCCACCAACTGCAGCGCCAGCACCAGCGGCAACTCAATCAGCTTCCACGCGTAGTTAAAACTGGCCAAAGCGCCCTCGCCTGACTGCGACACCACGCTGCGCGCAACCAACGGCAGCACCAGCGCCAGGCTGGACGCCAGCGCAGCCCACAACCACACACTGGCTGCGGGCGATGCTGAAACGCCAGACAAAGTAGATGCAGAAGGGGGTAACTTGGTCGTTGCCTTTGAAAGCCGCCACGCCAGCCACAGCAGACGCAAAAGCATCGCCAGCACCAGGCAGCCGCCCAAAGTAGCCACAACGGTTGCTGGCTCAGCGCCCCCAGCCCAAATCGCGCTGCCCACGGCGACAAGGCCTGCCACCAGCACCATATTGACCAGAACGTTGCCTGCATACATGCCGACAAAATCCCGCTCGTGCTGCAGCCGGGTCGCCCACAGCGCGGCAACCATGGCCAGCGGCAATACCGCAGCACTCCAGCCAATTGACTCCGTAGAAAGCCCCCGCATTTCGCCGCGCAAGCCCGGCGCCAATGCTTGCACCACAGCGCTCCTGAAAACCCACAGCAATACGCTAATCAACAGTGCAGCCACACCAAGGTTTATCGTCAACCTATTCAGCTTGACCTGATACCCGCCTTGCGATTGCCTGGCCCACGCAGGCAACAACACATAAGAAAGCGCACCGCTGACCAGCACCCCCACCAGCAAATCTGGCAGCGTGAACATGACAATGACCACATCGCCCAAACCGCTGGTGCCAAACGCAGCCGCTTGCGCCGACTCGCGCGCCAGCCCCAGCAGGCGGCTGATCAGCAACAAACCAAGTGAAAAAACGCCAGCGCGCAGATACATAGCCGCAGATTATCAAGGGTGAAAGCAGCGCTCCCTGCAGCGTGCGGGTCAAGCCGCCTTGTAAAAACTTAAAATCAATGGTTTATTGCACAACCGACTCGCTCATGACCCCCCAAACTACGCCCTCCCCTGCATTGGCCTCGGCTCCGCAAGATGAAAACCAATTGATGGTAGAACGGCAGGGCAAGCTGACTGCTCTTCGCGCTCTGGGGGTCGCCTTCCCCAACGACATCAAACCTGAGCACCGCGCCGAAGCCCTGTTTGCCCAATACGGCAGCAAAACCAAGGAAGAGCTGGAGCCGCTGGCTGTGACCGTCAGCGTGGCGGGACGCATGATGCTCAAGCGCGTGATGGGCAAGGCCAGCTTTGCCACGCTGCAAGACGCATCGTTTGGCCCATCGGGCGGCCGCATTCAGGTGTACATCAACAACGAAGGCGTGGGCGAAGACATTCACAACGCTTTCAAGCATTGGGACTTGGGCGATATTGTGTGGGCCACAGGCACGCTGTTCAAAACCAAAACCGGCGAGCTGTCGATTCACGCCACCGCCATCCGCCTGGTGACTAAAAGTCTGCGCCCGTTGCCCGACAAGTTTCACGGCATGGCCGACCAAGAGGTCAAATACCGCCAGCGCTATGTCGACCTGATCACCGATGAATCAGCCCGCAAGCGCTTTGTGGCGCGCAGCAAGGCGGTCAGCGGCATTCGTGAATTCATGGTGGCGAATGACTTTCTGGAAGTTGAAACGCCCATGCTGCACCCGATACCGGGTGGGGCCAATGCCAAACCCTTCAAGACACACCACAACGCGCTGGACCAGGAAATGTTCTTGCGCATCGCGCCCGAGCTGTATTTGAAGCGGCTGATTGTGGGCGGCTTTGAGCGCGTGTTCGAGATTAACCGCAGCTACCGTAACGAAGGCATCAGCGTTCGGCACAACCCTGAATTCACCATGATGGAGTTCTATGCTGCGTGGTGGAACTATGAAGACTTGATGACTTTTACCCAGGCGCTGATTCGCGATGTGGCGCAAAAAATCTGTGGGTCATTGCAACTGAGCTACGCCGAAAAAGCAGTTGACTTGGAATCACCATTTGAGCGCCTGACGATTCGCGAAGCCATTCTGAAGCACACCGATGCTGTTTCCGGGGTAAGTGGGGGTGTAGACGACGCGGTCTGGCTAACGGACGCATTGAAAAAGCTAGGCTTTAATGAGCCAAAAGACCGCCTCAGCACCCGCTCACTGGCCAGCCTGCAAGTCATGTACTTTGAAGAAACAGTCGAAGAAAAGCTCTGGCAGCCGACCTTCATCATGGAGCACCCGACTGAGATATCGCCACTGGCTCGCGCCAACGACGCCCGGCCTGAAGTCACCGAGCGATTTGAGCTGTACATCACGGGCCGCGAGTTTGGCAACGGCTTCAGCGAGCTGAACGACGCACAAGAACAAGCCGCCCGCTTCAACGCCCAGGTAGCCGCCAAAGACAGCGGCGACGACGAAGCCATGTTTTACGACCACGACTTTGTACGCGCCCTTGAATACGGTATGCCCCCCACCGGCGGCTGCGGCGTGGGCATTGACCGCTTGATGATGTTGCTGACCGATAGCGCCAGTATTCGCGATGTGATTTTGTTTCCCGCGCTTCGGCGCGAGGTTTAGGACATTTTGACTGTCACAAAGAGCCTTTTTTAGACTTTTTTACATGTTTTAGGCGTCTAGCCCAATAAACACGAGCGCAAACAGCTCCTGTATTAATAGCAAATAATCTACAATTGAAGCCAGTGAAATACCTCAGCGCTTACCCCGAAAGCCTGCAATCGCAAGTGCAGCAGCTGCAAAGCCAAGACAAGCTGGGTGACATGCTGCTCAAAAAATACCCACGCGCCCACAGCGTGCGCACCGACAAGGCGCTTTACGACTACGTAATGGCGCTTAAAAACGAGTTCTTGCGCAGCTCCGAGCCACTGTCAAAAGTCGCGTTTGACAACCGCCTGCAAGTCATCGCCCACGCCCTGGGCACGCACACGCAAATCAGCCGGGTGCAAGGCAACAAGCTAAAAGCCAAACGCGAAATCCGCGTATCGTCATTGTTCAAAGAAGTACCCGACGAGTTTTTGCGCATGATTACCGTACACGAGTTGGCCCACATCAAAGAAAAAGAGCACGACAAAGACTTTTACAAGCTCTGCACCTACATGGAGCCCCAGTACCATCAGTACGAGTTTGACCTGCGCGTGTACCTGACGCACATGGATGCGAGTGGCAAGCTGGCCTGGCCTGCGGGTTAGTTGCAAGGAAGGCAAGTCTGCCCGGTTTGAAGGGGTAAACACCCAAGCCGCCACATCATTTACCGTATTTATAAGCTGCCACACGCCATCCATACGCTATTGATGCGCTATTTACTTTGTAGCTGCTAGCGCCCGTATCTATTGGGCTACAACCTGATTTATTATAAAAGTCTCGTCCTGCGCTTCAAACCAGCATGGGGCGGACCTAAAGCAGGCTTAGGTTCGCTGCACATACCCCGCGCTTGGCCGGATCATTCAGCTTACGGTGCTGACAAACTTCTTTGGGCGGTGGAGTCGCTCGGCGGGGCGGGCGTAACTGAAGCCTGTTTGCGCGAAGCATCTTGAACATCGTACGAGCCAAACACGTCATGGGCCGAGCGTATTTCAGGTAGTACATACACGATGCCGTTTGTGCCGGTAAATGACGGGCTTATTACCTGTTCATAAAACTTGGGCGGCACGTTGATGCAGCCAAAAGACACGCGGTTGTCCAGTGGGGTGGGTGAAGCCAGGCGCTCGGCCCGACGCTCCTTCGGCTGCCCCTTAACGAGCCGATGCAGCGATAGTGCCGAGTCATAATCCACCCATAAAACCTCATCGCCATGTATGTCTCGATCCAGTGAAGCAACGAAACGACCCGCTGGAGTGGTGCGCTCATCAGGGCGAATGCTCGACAACTTGCGCTGACCAATTCCGGGAACCGTGTGATCCCCGATAGCCAACCCCAGCAACACAGGAGCCGCTGCGCGTAACTGCCCTTGCGCATCAAAGACAAACACCCGTGCTTGCACCTTGTCAATAATCATAAAGGGCAGTTTTCCGTTGTCAGCTGAGTCAACTATCCAGTCAGCCAATTTTCGGGACTCAGAAGAAAAACTTTCTGAACCAAAATTGGCCAGCCTGGCAGGCTTTGTGGCTGTAGCCTGCAGCTCGGCCGTTGCTGATGATGCGCTGGCCTCGTTATTCAAGACTGACGTTGGGCTTTGGCTTAAGCCTGAAGTTAAGCCCTGAGTCACGCCAGGCGGGGCGATGGCCGGAGACTTCGCTGCGGCCACGGCTGGCAAAATAAAAGCATTCACCGTAACGACAAACAGCACCAGTCTGCGCGCCATGTACGAAGCGGGTGGTCGTGTGAATTTAGTGTGTTTCATGTCACGCAATTTATCAAACCCTTGTATTTGCCAACCGTACGCAGCGCAAAAGAGCTCTTAATTAAAAGGCTTCTCGCCAAGAGGTAGCAGTTCGTGAAAAAACGGCACTCGTGCATTGTGCAGGCATCAGCTTCCCGTACCAAATGACCTAGCTGCATTGCTGCGACTTGTTGTCTACTTGCAACAATTAGGTGTCACTGTTTTTCACATTGTTCTAAGTGCTCGAGCCCCCAGCGATTGCCCGCGGGCAGATTAAACACCCTTAACTGGCCTACCCGACACACAGACTCAAGCGGGGAATCACGCTGCGGCTCACCCCAGCGTCAATCCCCGAATCGTTTCATACAACCTTAGTTGCGGCCCTGTTTGGCCGGACGGCTTGGTGGCTCGAAAGCCGGCTGTGGTGCAGGCGCTGGTGCAGCGATCACTGGAGGTGGTGACGGTGGTGGCGGCGCGACGATCATTGGAGCAGGTGGCGGTGGTGGCGGTGCGCTAACGACGGGTACAAACGCTCTCGCTACTGGCTGCTGTTCTTTACCGCCAAAGCTGTAAACCAAACCAACAGACGCCATGTCGATGTGGCCGCGGTTTCTAATGGGGTCGTTGATGCGGTAGCGCTCCACTTCAGCGCGTACAGCAAGTGCCTCCGTAATGGAGTACTGCAGGCCAAGGCCAACTTTAAGGTTGGTGTCTTTACGATTCGTGGATGAGTTGTTCAAAGGTAAAGCGCCGGTACGAATGGAGTTGGCCCTGCTTTGCGCATAAGCAGCGCCAACTCTGCCAAACACGGAAAACTGATCGGACAATGGCAGCATACCCACCAGATCAAGGTTAAGGCCCCTGACGCGCGTGTCGCTGGAAAACGTACCAATTGGAGTGGTGTTAAGAGCATAGTTGAACCGGCCCAGATCAAAATAACCGCCTTCCACTGCGAAATTGCGGTTGAGCTGGTAGCCACCAAACAGCTTGTAGCCGGTGCTGCTGTTGTCTTCACTCCTGGATCTGACCGTGAAGCCCTGACCCACCAAAGCGCTATTCACCGAATCGTTGTTGAACTTGGCCTTGGTGCCGCCAATACTCGCGCCAATGTACGGCCCGGTGGTTGAATCTTGCGCCATCACCCAGGGGCTGGCGACTGTTCCGAGCACAGCAAAAACGGCCAGGCTTAACGTGCGCCCAGTTGCTGGAAATTTTGATAATTTCATGGTGTCATACCTTAAAAATTAAGACAGGTTATAAAAATTTAGCTGGCAACTTGCTGCTGGTAGTGCTGGCACCAGTGTTACCAACCAGACTATGAGTCGAAGCACTGCTAATTGTGAGTGGCTCGCAACTGTGTTTTTTGTAGGAAGATAGCAATAGTCATCGCGATTTTGTATAAAAACAACGTTAAAAATTCATTGGCGAGTACTGCCCAGCGATGTTTGACTGGCGATTTTTGATCAGCGATAACTGATCAGCATTGAATGGTCAGCGATTTTTGATGAGCGGTTACTCGCCGAAGATTACTTTCCAGCGAGTACTTGGCAACGATCACTCACCAGCACCAACTGACCAATGACAAATGCCTAACGGTGCCCGTGAGATTGCAGTAAATTTGCTATTGCGCCATGTGTTGTGTCGCGGTGTCACAAGCAGGCAAACGCCTGAACGCAAGTCTTGTTAGTAGGGCTCGCGGTCTTGTCAAACCTAGCAGTGTCTCAATCCTTTCAACTTCTTAATTTTTTCAATCACTATTTTGCTTTCATTATTTTCATTATTTTCATTACATTTGAAAAGCAATAACGCACTAACAGCGACCTATCTGTTGCTGCGACGGGTGACTAAAAATGTCATTGCCGCACCCAGCGCCATTGAGGCTGCCAGCATGTAAAGCGCAAGCGTGGTGTTGCCAGTGGCGTCTTTTATCAATCCGACCATGAAGGGACTTAAAAAACCCGCCAAATTGCCAATTGAGTTAACCAATGCAATGCCGGCTGCTGCGCTGGCACCGGTTAAAAACGCCGTCGGAAGCGTCCAAAAAACTGGCAGCACAGACAAAATACCCGCGGTACCCAGCGTTAAGGCCAGCATACCCAGCACGGGCTGATTGCTGAACACACCCGACAGCACCAGCCCTATGGCACCAAGCAATGCAGGCACCACCAAATGCCAGCGCCGCTCGGCTTGGCGATCCGAGCTTTGGCCAACCAGCACCATGCACACCGCAGCCACACCGTAAGGTATGGCACTGAGCAAACCCACCGTCATGATGTCTTTCACGCCCAGGTTTTTAATCAGCTGCGGCAACCAAAAGCTCACGCCATACAAACCCATGATGAAGAAAAAGTACAAACCAGACAGCATCAGCACCTGCGGATTTTTGAACGTTTGGCCAATTGACATGTGCACCTGTGTTTTTTGCTCTGCCGCGATGTTGGCCTGCAGCACGCCTTTCTCAATATCCGTCAGCCATTTTGCTTGAGCAATCGAATCATCCAGATAAAACAAAACCACCACGCCCATCGCCACACTGGGCAGGCCTTCAATCAAAAACAGCCATTGCCAACCAGCCCAGCCATTGACTCCGGCCATTGCGGTCATGATCCAGCCCGACAGCGGTCCGCCAATCACGCCCGACATGGCAATGGCCGTCATGAACAGCGCCACAATGCGTCCGCGTTGCCGGGATGGAAACCAGAATGTCAGGTACAAAATAATGCCGGGGAAAAACCCGGCCTCAGCTGCACCCAAGAAAAACCGCAGCACGTAAAACATGGTCTCGCTGGTTACAAACATCATGCTGGCCGACAAAAACCCCCACGTCACCATGATCCGGGCTATCCACCGCCGGGCACCTGTTTTATGCAGAATTAAATTGCTGGGCACTTCAAAAATAAAGTACCCGATGAAAAAGATCCCCGCCCCAAGCCCATATGCTGCCTCACTGAACTTAAGGTCATTGAGCATTTGCAACTTAGCAAAGCCTACATTGACACGGTCAAGATAAGCCACCACGTAGCACAAGAACAGAAACGGCACCAGTCGCCACATGACTTTGCGGTAAGCGCCAGATTCGAGCGCTTGAGCTTCCGGGGTCTTGCCTGAAATGGCAGATGCAGCGTTTGAAATAGCCATATTTGTCTCCAAGTTTTTTAGATCAGAAAGGCAAACATTTCTGATCCGATAACGCTTCGACGATAAGGCGGCAGGCCAGAGCAAAGTTTGCGATGCATCAAACACCCGGCAAATTTAATCAGCCGCGCCATACAGAAAAGTTCTATTTATAGTGTATAGCCGACTAGTTTTAGATGGAGCAGCTTATGTTGACAGTTTCATCCATGGAGGCGCAGAACCGTTTTGGGCAGCTGCTCCATACAGTGCAACGTGAGCCAGTCACGATCACTCGCCATGGCCGCACAGCGGCGTTCATCGTGTCGCCGCAAGACATGGCGGATTTGCAGGACGTCAAGGCTAGGCGAACGCTGGCGGTGCAATGCTTTGAGAACTTTTTCGCTCAAGCTGATGCAGCCAAAAGCAGTGACATGAACACAGCATCTCGCCAGTTGACTAACGCTGATGTGGCGAGAGTGATTAAGGAACTTGGCTAAACGCCTTTGGATTTGAGTTTTGAGCCTGCTCAATCGCGCAGTTTTTGACATCAGCACATTAATCAGTGCTGTGCTGCAGCCAGCGTATGTGCCGCGCCAAGCATTAATGGCGGCTTTTGACAGCCACACCTTATTTGTATCGCCAAGAACGCTTGATGGACTAGAAAAGGTATTGCACAGACCTGAATTTGACGCGTATGCCAGTACCGTTGAACGCGCCACATTTTTTGCCAAATACAAACAGGAAACCATGCTTTTGGCACCTGATGCACAGAGCAAACAGATGGCCGAGGGCGCTTGCCGCGATGCGAAAGACCGCAAATTTCTGGCGCTTGCGATGGCTTGCAAAGCGGGGGTTTTGGTGTCGAGCGACGATTAACTGTTGAGCCTCAAAAACTGGCAAGATACGCAAATTGTCAAATCTGCTGGCTTTTTGAGCCGTGCAGCGAAATGAAAGTTGAGCTCAGCAGCTCTGTCATTTTTGGACGCCATTTATTTCGTAGCTTCCTGCGCCTCGATTTATTGGACTACAGGCTGATTTAATGGATAAAAATGCCCTGTAGAGGCTTAAAACCGGCTTAAACGGGCACCTGTTTGCTTAAAAACTGACTTTTACACTCGGTTTTAGGTGTTATTGGCAACTTTAAGCCAATTGACATGTGCGCAATTAGCTACTTTTTTGATAGTAAATCTGCTAAGGATCGTTGACCGGCCAAGCCCGCCATACCGACAAAATTAACGCATGGCAGGCTTTCCAGTCACATCAGCCGCAAAGCCAAGTCGGCGACTGGCGTGTTTGGCGGTGTTGGTTTCGACCATCAACGCGCGAATCGCATCAATCGCCTCCGCTATCAAGTTGTCGCAATGTGGCGCCAGCAACGTTTTGAGGCCGCAAATTGCGACCTCAAGTTTTAACCTTGTCGCTGCTAAGCTGGAAACGTGAAATCCGTTTTGGATTGCAGGCTGAGTAGCAACTGGAAAAGTGGGGTGAGCGTTTTTTAATATCCAAAAAGCTGTGTTGTTAGACCCAAGCCTAGACTCCTGTAAAGCAAACATTACTCGCAAAACCTCAACGTTTTTTGTTAGCGAAATTTGCACCCCATCTAGATAATCGGTTCGAAACTTCTTGAGTTCTACGGATGAATGCTTGCGCGATGGGATCACGATCTATACCTTGATGCACGTTATCTAACCCCCTAACAACCAAATACACGCCTGCCGTGAGCATTACCAAGTAAAAATTCGGATCTGTAAGGGCTTTAGTGGCTTCAGTTTCAAAAAACTTATATCCGGCAATAAATAGGCCTGCCATCACCTCAGCGACTCCATAGACGCACCTGCATCGATGGCGGTAGAAAAACAAGAGGCAACCTGAAACCAGAGTGAGAATCGAAATCGCTATGGCCGAAGTTGTTTTAAACGTTACCGACGAAAACGCCCACAAAAAAATGTCTGCGAATGGAATTAATAAGACGTACGCCATCACACCCAGTTGGGCAGAGGCAAGCGCGCCAATTACAAAAGATGCGATCAAGTCGTAATATCGTTTGGCGGTGGGCTTTGCGAGACGAAATATATCAACCGGCATTGCCAATACCGTGACATAAATAACTATCGCACACGATCCGGTATAAATAAGAGCATATTTTGAAATCGGATTTTTCAACACATAGATTAACGAGAAAAACATCCATAACGTAACAGCAACCTTTGCCCGCGACGGCAAGGTACTTCCACTCGATTTTTCTACTTCTAGGCTTTCTTTGTCCATACATGATCTTTCATCCAAGAAATTATCAAACCCGTAACGGCAATCGAGGGCAAGTGACGTGAAGTGATCTGAAAATTTGCCTTGTGTGTCGGGTTAGCGTAGCCTTACCCGATATGCGCCAGGACACCAATACATCCGACGGGTTACGCTTCGCTAGCCCGACCCACTCCTGTGCATTCAAGAGCCATTTGATGCCATCACCCCCTTGCTAAGATAACAAAGTGGGCACGCAAAACTTCCGACCCCCTCTTCGCAGACTCATCAAGAAAACCAAATGCAACCCACCCTAAAACCCAAAAACCCAAACTTCTCCTCAGGCCCCTGCGCCAAGCGGCCTGGTTATGACGTGAGCAAATTGCAGCTGGACACGCTGGGCCGTTCTCACCGTTCTGCCTTGGGTAAAAAGGCGCTGGGTTTGGCCTGTACTGAAACGGCTCGCATCCTGGGCTTGCCTGAGGGTTACCGCGTGGCTGTGGTGCCGGGGTCTGACACGGGGGCAATTGAAATGGCGATGTGGTCGCTGCTTGGCCCGCGTGGGGTGGATGTGCTGGAGTGGGAATCTTTCAGCGCGGGGTGGACGACTGACGTCGTGAAACAGCTGAAGCTACCCAACACAAATGTCATCAAAGCAGCCTACGGCGACTTGACTGATTTGGCAAAAGTCAACTTTGACAACGACGTGGTGTTTGTGTGGAACGGCACGACGTCTGGCGTGAAGGTGCCTGACGGCAACTGGATCCCTGCCGACCGTGCGGGCCTGACGTTGTGCGACGCCACGTCTGCCGTATTTGCAATGGACATGCCCTGGGACAAGCTGGACGTGGTCACTTATTCATGGCAAAAAGTGCTCGGCGGCGAAGGTGCGCATGGCATGCTGATCATGAGCCCACGCGCTATTCAAAGGCTTGAGGAATACAGCCCTCCGTGGCCGATGCCCAAGGTGTTTCGTATGAAGTCGGGCGGCAAGGTAACAGAAGGTCTGTTTAAAGGCGAGACAATCAATACGCCGTCGATGCTGTGTGTGTCTGACTACCTGGACGCGCTGCAATGGGTTGAAAGTATTGGTGGTGTCAAGGCAACGATAGCCCGCAGCGAGGCGAACCTGAAAGTCATTGAAGATTTTGTAGCTGCTAATGACTGGATATCTTTTCTGGCCAAAGACAAGGCCACCCGCTCCAACACCAGCGTTTGCCTGACACTGACCGCTACAGAAGAGCAGGTTAAAAAGATGGTCAAACTGCTGGATGTTGAAGGCGTGGCCTATGACATTGGCGCATACAAGGACGCACCAGCCGGGCTGCGCATCTGGTGCGGCGCGACGGTTGAGGCAACGGATTTACAGGCATTGATGCCGTGGTTGGCCTGGGCTTACAACGAAGCCACTGCTTGAGCGCCGCCATGCATAAAGTCAGAACCTACAACCAGATTTCGGTAAAGGGCTTGGAGCGTTTTTCGCGCCGGTCATATGAAGTTGGCAGTGATATCAGCCAGCCCGATGCGTTTTTGCTGCGCAGCCAAAAGTTGGCCGATATTGAAGTGCCCAAGTCACTGGTAGCGGCGGCGCGTGCCGGGGCTGGTATCAACAACGTGCCGCTTCTTGACTACAGCAAGCGCGGCATTGTGGTGTTTAACACGCCGGGGGCCAACGCCAATGCCGTCAAAGAGCTGGTGATGGCGGGCATGCTGCTGGCCACACGCGGTATTTTGCCGGGCATGGCGTATGTCAACTCACTGACGGCTATTGCCGACGCAGCCGAAATGTCTGCCCTGCTTGAGAAAGAAAAATCCCGCTTTGCCGGTGGCGAGATCAAAGGCAAGACCCTGGGCATTGTGGGCCTTGGTGCGATCGGTTCCATGGTGGCCGACATGGCACTCAGCATGGGAATGAAGGTGCTGGGGTTTGACCCGGCACTGTCAATTGATGCGGCCTGGCGCTTGTCGAACGAAGTCACGCGCATGGAAAACCTGCCGGCCCTGCTGGCCAAGGCGGACTATATTTCTCTGCACGTCCCGGCGATGGACGCTACGCGCCATTTGATCAACGACGAAGCGCTGGCCCTGATGAAACCGGGTGCTGTACTGCTGAACTTTGCACGCGAAACGATTGTGGATTCACACGCTATTGAACGCAGCCTGAATCGTGACAAAGGGGGAAAACTGGGCAAATACGTCT
>ENA-OFCX01000729-OFCX01000729.1-metagenomes-genome-assembly--contig:-NODE-729-length-15781-cov-2.318008_pt1 | contig 15781 bp, 14 predicted proteins | sample MGYA00153384_OFCX01 | MGnify analysis MGYA00153384
CGCGCCGGATTCATCGCGTGCAGCAGTTGCGCGAGCCGCGTTTTGGCGGCGGAATGGTTGAGCAGACCGGTCAGACTATCGTGCTGGCTTGAGCGCTGCATTTCGCGGTAGCGCTCGATCTTTGTCTTCACTGTGGCAGCGAGCAGCAGTGGATTGCAGGGCTTGGTAAGGAATTGGTCGCCGCCTAGTCGCAACGCGTCGATCTGTGTCGAAAGGTCGGTTTCACTCGACAAATACACCACCGGAAGAGACTGGTACATCGTTAGCTGGCGCATCACGCGTGTCGCTTCCACGCCCGTACAGTGCGGCATGTACATGTCCATCAGTACCAGGTCAGGACGATAGACCTCCACCGCACCGAGCAGTTGCTGCGGATTGGTGATGGAATGGCTACCTATGCCATGTTGCTTCAGCGCGCGCGTGATCACCGCCACCGCCGTTGGCGAATCCTCAACCAGCAAAACCCGCGCAGGCTCCTGGTCGCGCGACTGCACAAGCTCAAGCACCCGTGCGAGCACAGTGGTGATTTCCTGGTCTGGCTGGATGGTCACGTCGGCGCCGGCACGCAGCAATTGCACCATCGTACCGAGCGATTTGGGCACCGATAGGCAAAATAACTGGCTGGCCGCGTGTACGGCGCGCTGTTGGGCAACGCATTCGATCTCTCTGGCTTCGTACCCTGTCGCAGGCGGAATGAACAGTGTCACCAGAGGCGATTCCGCCGCTGCGGGAGGATCCTGCCAAGCGAAGCGGGACATCGTAAAACCGAAAAAGCTGAATTGTTCGATGAGTCCTGCGACCCAAGGATGATCGAGCTCGGCGATCACCCAGACCTGACGCGGCTTTATCCATTCGTTGGGGGCTTCGGCATCTTCATTCACGGTGTCATCGCCTCGTGCACCTTGTGGACGCGGCCGCGACATTTTTACCGTGCGCATGAGTATTTCAAGCTGGCGGTTGATCGTGTTCGCGTCGTGTTGCGGGATCGGGTGCGAGGAATGGTCGCCAAACAAGGCCAACGATGTATTTTCCAGGCCCTCACAAAGACGCACGAGGCCGGGTAACTTCAGGCGCGAAAACTGTTCCGTCAAGCAATTGAGTGCCAGCGCGAACTCCACAAAGTGCTCGAACGATCCGCGCTCCAGATACTCTTGCCAGCGCATTTCCAGCGCCGTAACGCGGTTCTCGAGGGTGGGACGTTCTGACATGTGAGGTCTTTAAGAAGGCTGTACCGACGGGACGCGCACCGCAGAGGAGGAATACGCCGGTTCACGCATGACGCGACCGAACTGCTGCTGGCGGTAGCGTTTGCATTATTATTTTAAATAAATGAGCTGTTTCTAGCGTTCTTACCGCATTACCAAACAGGGAGCTATATTAACTGACAATAATTATTCCTCGGAGAAAAAACATGCAGTTCAACACATTGGTCTTGTTCGTTTCACTCACCCTGGCCGGCACCGTCTGCGCGCAATCGAGCAAGTCACCGTACATCAAAGAGCAAAACGATCACGAGCCACCGGTCGCGACATACAAAGTGCCTACCGAGACCTACAAGGTGGGAATTTCAGCTTGCGCACTACGGCGCGCTCACCGCGGTGGTCATTCAGAAAGCGCTGAATGTTGCCGCCGCTGAGAGCGAGCTGACATCAAAATCATGCGGCGCGATCTGGCCGCCATCAACACAAGTGATGCGCAACTGAAAAGCTGGCTGAAAAGTCAACGTCAGCTGATGAAAAAGGACGAGCAGTTTGACTTTGCGATGATGCAGGCGACGCTGGGCAGGCGTCGGCGCTGAAAACTACCGATAATGTTTGCCGAGCAGACGCCCGAGCTCGCCTTCAGCGAATTGATACGTGCGATTCCGACGAATGAATTTCAGTCTCCATCGAGCCACGCCTGGCGCCGACAAGCGGGTTAATGCACAGCGTTAGACTTCAACCCTTCATTCAACTACGCCGGGAGTGTCAACTGCGAAAGCGCGACCAACGGTTTGGTCATTCTGACCAAGTGCAATGGCTGTCTTGCCCTCTCCGGCACCGGAAACGGCAAGAGATCAAACGCGGCAAAACCCAGCGCCGTATAAAACGGAAATAGATCATCGCGCACGTTGACGACGGTGATGTCGAGAAAATTACAATTTGCGGTGCGGCATTGATCTTCTACCGCTGCTACCAGCAGTCGAGAGTGCCCCCGTCCCTGCGCGTCGGGATCAACCGACAACAGGCCGAGATAGCCACGCGAATTATCAATCGAGCAAAACACCGAGCCCAGCATGCGGCTGCGATCTGCTGAATCGTCCATCACGAAAAATACACCGGTTGCGAACCGCTGGAGGATGTCGGCTGCATCCGTGCGATCGCCGGTTACCAAAAACTGCTCGCTAACAAAGGCGCGGTTCGTCACGTTCACGATGGCATGCACATCATTGATGGTTGCGTTGCGTACACGAGGTGTGGCGGCGAGATTTGTTTGTGTCGTCATTTACATTGCCAGGAAAAAAGTAAACCAGCAGTATCCAGTGATACGGCGTTTGCAGCGATAAGTCGAGACGCTAGCTCTGGTGCGCGGCACAGAAAGGAGCGGGCTGGAAAGGGGCTCGCCGCCGATGGTTTTTTCCGCGTCGGTAGTGCTACTGCAATTTGCGCTCGGTTATTTCTTCTATCTGCGCGATGAGACGCACCGGTTGTTCGTCAAGGTCCACGACGACCGCCAACGTAATTCGGCTCCACACGAGTCGTCCGCCCGAGGCTCTCCACTGCATCTCGGTTTTATACTTGCGTACTTTACCCGACCGTAACTTGGCAAAGGCCCCGAGACAGGTATCGACGTCCTCTGGAGGAATCAGCTCCGTGATCCTTATCAGGAGCACTTCTGTCTCGCGATAGCCGAACATCTCGCAAAGTGAGGCATTCACTTCCAACACGCTCAAATCCGGGCTCAACAATGCCATACCAATGGGCGCGTTATCAAATGCCTGGCGAAAACGTTGTTCCGCGTCGGCCCTTTGCACAAGCGTTTGCGCGCGGAGCTCTTTGCTTAGAGACGCCACACGCCTAGCGGCAAGTCGCAGCCTGCAGCGGGTGTTGCGCGGCAAATGAGCACCGCATTTGTGCCGCCGAAAGCAAACGAGTTCGACATGACGGCGGCGAGTTCCACGCCCATCCTCGCCGTGCCGGGCACGTAATCGAGATCACATTCCGGATCAGGGCTGTGCAGGTTGATCGTGGGCGGAATGATTTGCCGTTCCATGGCGAGCACAGTCGCGACCAACTCGAGCGCACCGGCTGCACCAAGCAGATGCCCGTGCATCGACTTGGTGGAACTTACAGGCAAAGCAGAGGCATGCGACCCAAACACCCGCTTGATCGCGGCAGTCTCCACGGCATCGTTGGCGAGTGTCGCTGTACCATGCGCATTGATGTAACCGATTTCTTCAACATGCATCCCCGCAGACAGAAGCGCCCGTCGCATCGCCTCGGCCTGACCTTCGACGGTAGGCCGCGTGATGTGCGTGGCATCGGTGCAAAGTCCGTATCCCGCCAGCTCCGCATGAATGTGCGCGCCGCGCGCCTTGGCGTGTTGCCACTCTTCCAGAATGACGATGGCCGCGCCTTCGCCCAGCACCAGGCCGGTGCGGTCCCTGGCGAAAGGTTTGCACGAAGCGCCCGGGTCATGCGCATCCTCGCTTGCCAGGGTCTTCAACGCATTCCACGCCATCAGCGTGCCGTAAGTGAGCGGCGCCTCGCTGCCACCGGCAATCATAATGTCGACCTCGCCGCTGGCAATGCGCCGCGCCGCTTCCCCGATCGCCACGGCCGATGACGAGCAGGCGGTGGAATAAGTCAGGTTAGGTCCAAGCAAACCGTGCTCGATGCCGATCCATGATGCGGGGGCGTTATTCATCGCCATCAGCACGTTATAGGGTTTGACTCGATCATTGTGCTCGCCGTAAAGGCTGAAATAGCCATCGTCGGTTGTCTGGGCGCCACCCATGCCGGTGCCGATGAAAACACCGGCGCGTTGCCGGTCGATCTGATCCATCACAAGATTGGCATTCCGCATGGCCTGGGCCGATGCGGCCAATGCGAACTGGCTGACGCGATCCAGCATGCGCAACTGCACCACCGGGAAAAAATCTGCCGGATCGAATGACACCGCTGCGCCGATATGTGCCATCGGCTTCGGGGTCACGTGCCCGCCAGCGGGACGCGGCAGCCGACCAATACCTGATCGCCCTGCTGCAAGACTGCTGAAAAAAGTCGACGGGTCATTCCCCAACGGTGAAATCACCCCCAGGCCGGTGACCGCGACACGTTTCAAGCCGCGACCTGCCCTGCGGTAAGAAGAGAGCCCTGATCGGCAACAAGTTTGTCGACATAAGCGATCAGGTCGCCGACTGTTTTCAGTTGCGATTGCGAGGCTGATGCATCCATGGGTATGGTGATCTTTAATTCAGTCTCGATATCGAACATGACTTCGATGAGCGCCAGCGAATCGATCGCCAGTGACTCAAGCGTGGTCTCTGGCTTTACCGCGTCGGCGGAGAGACCAAGGTTTTTTTTCAGGATAGTTTGCACGGATTCGAGCGTCGTCATAGCGGTGCCTCCAGAGTGTTGTTAGCAGGTAAAAAAAGGCGGTGAGTGCCGAGCAAAAAGGCGTTCATGAATCGAGCCGGCCTGTCAGGGCGCGCGAATGGACAGTGCGCAACGGCTGGATCTTGCCGCTCCAGCGCGCGCCACGCGTCAGCAGTCTGGGGGCAAGTTTCAATGTGACCGCAGCTACGCGGGCACCGAGCGGTTGCATGAACAAATGCGCGAACAACGCTGCCATTTGCAGTCGCCCGGAAAAGTTGCGGCGCCAGGCAGCCTCGTATGCGGCGTGGATCGTTTCAAGCGCGGCCGGCGACGGGTGCCGGGTGCGACACGAAATGAGTTGCTCACATAGCAAATGGGCGGACTGAATAGCCATGCTGATGCCTTCGGCCACAATCGGGTGTGCTTCGGCCGCGGCGTTGCCGACTGCGAAAAGTCCCCCGTGGCCGAAGCCGCGGATGCCGGTCCGCAATGGCCCTGCCGACAACCAGTTACCGTCCAACGTTGCCGGTGCCAGTGCCTCTGCAACGCCTTTGCAAGTGCCTTTGATGTGCGCCAGCACCGCCTCGCCCGCTTTGAGCTGTGGCCAACGCTTGCGACAAGATTCAAGTGTGTCGCGGCGGATGCAACACGACAAGCTTACGCGTCCATGATCGGTATGCACCATGCCGCCGTAACCACCGGGAAACGCGAGCAAGGGCATCAGGTCGTTTGACAGCGCACTATCGCGGAAATACGCCTTGAATCCGAACAGATCGCCCGCGCGTGCAGGCAGGCGCGAAACCTGTGTCGGCAGCACACCGGTTTCCCACGAACCGTGTGCGCCGATGAGCAGGCGAGAGCGCAACTGGCGATGTTGGCCGCCACCTTTTTCAGTGACGCGACAAGTATATTGCTCACCACTTTCATCAAACGCTGAAAGTGCCCACGGTTGCAGTACCTCAGCGCCTGCAGCTCGGGCTCGTTGTATCAGCAGCGCATCCAGATGTTCTCGACCTACCGCCCGGCCGCCGTCATCGGCGCGTGCCATGGTTCGTTCCAGCGGCGATGTGATCATCGTCGATCCTGTGAAAACACCGACCCGCCGGACAACGGGGCCGGCGATCGCCTGCAACGCCTCAGCCACGCCCAACTCTCGGAGAAGCGGCCAGGTCGTTTCTGAAATGAACTCGCCGCAGACTTTACGCCGTGGAAAAGGCGTTTTCTCGACGATGGCCACCGACCATCCGGCCTGCGCGAGCAGCACGGCCGCGGTCGCGCCGGACGGGCCGCCGCCAATGATCACGGCATCGTACTCGTCTCTCATGTGCGCTCTCTCTCGCGCTCGCGTACCGCGAGGAAACCGTGACTGAACAGACCGGCGCGGTACTCGCGCAGTCGCCAGGCCTGCCGATCCGGCCAGCGTGCTGACAGCTCCTGCCCGGCAAATCCGGCATGCACGCTGAGGACAGCATCCATGCGCGTGACCGGTCCCGCGCCAAGCAAGCCGACCAGGTGGCTTGCCGCCAGCGGCAATGCCGAGCGCCTTGGCTCACAGCAGAAAAAGACACGGCTTCGCGCCGCAATCATCAATAGCAAGCGGTCGAGTGCATCCGGCGAAAAATGGTGCATGAAGAGGTTGGCGAAGATGATGTCCCAGCGGGCAATGGACGGTCTGGCCAACCACTCGAACACATCCATCGACACCACATCCGCAGCCCAGCCCTCCTCCTTCAAATCGTTCAGGGTTGACGGTTCTACCAGATCGAGCCGATCCAGCAATGTGACCTTTACGCCTGGCCAACGCGCGGCACGTCGCTGTGCGAGCCGCAGCATCATGGAACCGTCGCCGGCACCCAATTCGAGAATATTTCTCGGCGGCAAGTTCATTGAAGCACTGTCCAGCGCGCGCGTGGCAATGGAAAGCGTCCCCATGGCGCGGTGAAGACGGCGCAGATCGTCGCGCGAGCGTTGCGCGCGCGGGTCACCGGCGGGGAGATCGTCAAGTAACTCCGCTTCCACGCGGCGCGGCAGGCTGGCTGAAAGGATCATGGGAAGGTCCGCGGCACGTCATGCCACCTTCAGCAGCGCGCCGTGACAACTGAACCCGGCACCGAATGATGACATCCACCACCAACCTGACGGCGCATTGTCGTCGAGCGCCGCTTCCAGCACGAAGTAGACGAATGCGCTGCTCATGTTGCCGTATTCGAGTAACATTTTGGCGCTGTAACGCAGGTCGGCCTCGTTCAAAGCCAGCTTGTCCTGCAATGCGATCAGCACATCGCGGCCACCCGCGTGCATGATCCAGGCCGCGATATCGGTCGGTTCCAGTTCTGTTTCCGCCAGCACGGTATGGAGAACGCGCGCCGCGTGATCGGCCGCCAGACGCGGCACCCGCCTCGTCAATACATTGCGCAGCATGCCGTGCTCGGTCTTGAACAATAGCGCGTCGCGTTCTGCGGGATTGGTCAATGAACTGTAGGCTTTCCATTCAACGCTGCGTCGTTTTGTGTCCGGCGATCGTGACAATACCGCTGCACCGGCGCCATCGCCAAACAGGCAGGCGCTGATCAACACGCCAGGGTCATTGTCAAGGTACATCGCGGCGCTACTGACCTCGACGCAAATCGACAGCACGTGTTCGCATTGTCCCGATGCGAGCAGCGCGTCGGCCAGCCGCCAATTGGGCAGTGCGGCCGCGCAGCCTTGCCCGACCAGGTCGAAGGCGAGGATATCGGCACGAAGGCCAAGGCGTTCGATCACATAACTTGTCAGGCCCGGACATAGATAGCCGGTGCAGGTGCTGATCACCAGTGCATCGATGGCGCTCGCGCCCAGCCCAGCCTTTTCGAGCGCCGCTTTGCCGGCAGCGGTGCCGAGTGCAGGAGCGTGTGCCAGGAAGCGCGCATGCAGGATATCCGGGTCGATCTGAAATACGTCATCCAGTGATTCAACTGCTAAAGATCGGTTTTCGATACCGTTATCGCGCGTGAGTACCGTCTCAGCGATCATGTGCGAGCGCCGATCAAGTTTAAGGTACCACGCCGAATGCTTGAATGCTTCCCAGCACGCGTTCTTGCTATATCGTTGCGGCGGGTTAGCCGTTCCCAGGCCATTGACGAACATGCGGACTCCTATTGCGTCGGCGGCGTGAGGAGACAGAAATGGTCACCACTTGCCCGGCCCAGCAATCATTGGACTCGAAAATGAGCCGGCTCACTGTACGTTAGCGAACAGTCCGGCTCCATTTGTGCAATCTAATTTATGGCTGCGATGTTGAATATTTAAGGCCATGCGGCGTGGTGAACTGCTTTACTGGTGGGGTGTTTGAGGCCAAATGGCTGTGAGAGGCCCGCCGGTGCTTGGGTTTTGTGCGATTGCGCCGGTAAATGCAAGGCACTGGGAATCCTGGTTCGCGTCCGAATGTTCTTAATCTGAGTCGGCAAGGGCGCGAACTTTCAGCGCAAGATGCTCCGCGAAATGCGCCGCCACCATCGCATAAAGTATAGGTGAGGGGTGAAAGCCGTCTTCGGCCATCAGTTTCGGGTGGGTAAACCCATCCATCGGCACATGAGAGACGAAAGCGGATCGGCATGCGTGCGCCGCCCAACGCGCTTGCAGGTCATTGTTGCGTCGCGCTTGTGCACCGCCGTACCACGCTAATGGCTGTGGCAGCAGTGGAAAGCGTTCTACTGCGGGCAAGCCCGGAAACAAAACGTGCCGCACGCCTGCGGTCGCCCGCAACATGCGAACGATACGACTACGCGCGCGCATCGCCGGGCCGACCGCCACGTTATGAGTAATATCGTTGACTCCCACAATGACCACCGCAACATCCACGGTGGGCAACGTTTGGCCGCGCAAAAGATCCAGCAGCCCGATTGAGGTCAACCCTGTTTGCGCGATCAGATGCCAATGTACATCGCGCTGAATGCGTTTTGCGAGCGCAAAAGCGAGTTGTGATGCCAACGCGTCATCCTGCGTTTCAGCCCCGACACCTGCCGCCGAGGAGTCCCCGGCGATGAGCAGCGACAGTGAGCGAGACCCAGCATCCAAGTCAGGGCATGCTGCGACGCCATGACGCGGTCCCGTCGGCTCGGGCATCGCAAGCGCGACCCTGCGCAGGCGCTTGGCTTGCGCGATGAGTACAGGGGCCAATACTGGTTTAATGAGGCGGACAACCATCGTGAACTAACCTGAAACGATTGAAATTGCCGATTTTAACTGCGATACACATGCAAGGTTTGCCGCTACGTTGTGTTGTGTCATTCAGCGGCGGTTGCGGCGTTTTTAGCATGACTACTTTCATAACGCGCCCGGCTTTGGACAAGCATGATTTGGTTAAACCTAAGCTGCTTATTGTGCGCAGGTGGGAGCTGAAAAACCGGAATACGAAACTCTTTACGTGGCGGCGATTCTCGGGCCAAAGTGGTGGAAAATATGCGAAGGTATTGAGTTTCCGCAGTTAGTTGTGATCTGCCGCTGATTCATTCAGTGTCGAGTGATTAACCCAAAGGAGAAAAATAATGTTCAGCCATATCATGATCGGTGCCAACGACATTCACGCTTCAAAGACATTTTATGATGCCGTCATGGGCGCGTTGGGCATTTCGCCGGGCAGGATTGATGAAAAGGGCCGGGTCTTTTACATGACCAAAACAGGCGTTTTCGGGATTTCCAAACCAATCAACGGTGAGCCAGCGTGTGCTGCCAATGGTGGCACGATTGGTTTCGCGGCGGATACCCCGGAGATTGCGGATGCCTGGCACGCAGCGGGCATGGCTAATGGTGGAACGACGTGCGAGGATCCACCCGGTGTTCGCGAAGGAAAAATGGGGAAACTGTATCTCGCTTATTTGCGTGACCCTGCCGGCAACAAGATCTGTGCGGTCAAGCGCATGACCTGACCGTGATTTTCGATTGCGCGCCACATTTTTTCTTTCAACGAAAATGCCAGGCAACGATGCGGCTCTTCTTTTGGCCTTGCGCCATGTCGATGGTTTCGACTCTGCGCGCGCCCACTGCTTTCAAGGCGGAATAAATTTCAGGAAGACTCTCCTCCCGCGACACCAACGCACTGAACCACGACACCTGCGTTTGGTACTGTGCGCTTTCGGTCACCATCCGACCCACAAACCCGATTTCTCCGCCCTCGCACCAAAGCTCCGTCGCCTGACCGCCAAAATTCAGTTTGGGATCTGAATCGGCGCTTCTCGGCAATCCGCCCGCCTTGCCGAGATTTTTCCATTTGCGCGCAGAGCCCGCTTCTGCTGCCCGCGCGGAGGCGTGGAAGGGGGGATTGCAGAGAACAAAATCGAAGCGATCGCCCGGCGTGAGAATGCCCTCGAAAATGTTCTGCGGTGATTTCTGCAACCGAAATTCAATCGCTTCTGCCAAGCCTTTATTCGCATCCACGATCTGCTGCGCGGCGCTGAGTGCTGCGACGTCGGTATCGCTTCCCACAAACCGCCAACCGTACTCGTGATGGCCGATCAACGGGTAAATGCAATTCGCACCAACACCGATATCGAGTACCCGAATATTTGGCCCACGCGGTAGTTTGCCGTCGCAGTCTGAAGTGAGCAGGTCAGCCGCGTGATGCACATAATCTGCGCGGCCTGGAATGGGCGGGCACAGGTAGCCCGGCGGAACACACCAGGAATCGACCGCATAAAAAACTTTCAATAGCGCGGCATTCAGGGCCATCACCGCAGCGGGATTGGCGAAGTCGATTGTCAGTTCGTTGGCATCGAACGGATTGGCAACAAGGAAAGCGATCATGCGCGGCGTGTCGTGCGGGTCATTCGATGCTCATCGTTGCGATGTCGATGAACCAGCTGCGCGGCTGCACCACGCCCTTCACTTTGGGGGCAATAGCGCGCGGGCCCACGTCGTGTGCGATCCAGATGAACGGCGCCTCTTCGACGATGCGCGCGTGCAGCTTGGCCAGCGCGGCGTCACGGCCCTTGTCGTCGAAGGTGTTGCGCGCGTCGGCAATCAGTTTGTCGAACTCGTCGTTGCCGAAGTAGCCCCAGTTGTTGGACACCGGCGGGAAGGCCTTGGTGCTGGTGAAGCGCACCATGGCAAAGAATGGGTCCATCGCCGCGAAAGACACGTTGATGGCGTTGGCGCCATTGGCCGACGCGTCCTTGGCGCCCTTGCGCCAATTGGTGAACAAGGTGTTCCATTCAATGACGTCGAACTGCACGTCGAAGCCGCATTGCTTCAGGCTTTGCTGCACGAATTCATTCATCGGCAGCGGCTGCATCTGGCCCGATCCGCTGGCGGAGATCTGCACCTTCACCTTCAGCGGCTTGGCGGGCGAGAAGCCGGCTTCGGACATCAGCTTCAGCCCCGCCGGCACGTCGTACCGGATGTCGAACTTGGGGTTGCCCCACCACGGGTGGCCCGGCGGCACGGTGCCTTTGGGCACGGCCATCATGCCGCCCAGCAGCTTGAGCAACCCCGTGCGGTCGACACACAGGTTGGCGGCCTGGCGCACGCGCTTGTCGAGCCACGGCGAGCCTTCGGCAAAGCTCAGCTGCCAGGGCCAGACGTGCGGCTGCTGGTTGAAGTAGATCTTGTTGCCGCGCGCGGTGATGGAGCCCATGGCGTCGGGCGACGGCGCTTCGATCCAGTCCACCTGCCCCGACAGCAGCGCCGCCGTGCGGGCGTTGGCTTCGGGCATCGGCAGCATCACCACGCGGTCGATCCTGGGCACGCGCTTGGCGTCCCAGTAAGTCTTGTTCGCCAGCACTTCCAGACGTTCTCGCGGCACGAAGCGCGCCATTCTGAAGGGGCCCGAGCCGGACGCGTCGGCAGCAAATGCGGTCCATGCGGCCTTGGCCTTGTCGGCCGGCGAAGCACCAGCGGCGGCTTCGAACTTTTTCTGCCAATGGGCCGGGCTGGCCATGAACAGGTTCGTCAGGTTCAGCGGCAGGAAGGCGTCGGGCTCGCTGGTGGTCAGCTCCACCGTCATGTCGTCGATCTTCGTCGCCGTGCGCAGCGTGGGCATGCGCGACGCCGTCACGCCCACCTGGCTGGCGTCGAAATGCGGCGCGTCCTTGTCGAGCACCTTGCGCACGTTCCACACCACGGCGTCGGCGTTGAAGGCCGAACCGTCGTGGAACTTCACGCCCGGGCGCAGCTTGAAGACCCACTTGGTTCTGTCGTTGGCGTCGACCGCCCAACTCAGCGCCACGCCGGGGATCAGCACGCTGGGCGCGTCGGCCCTTGACAGGTCCCATTGCGTCAGCGAGTCGTACATCGGGATGCCGGTGAAGCGGTTGCCCTCGAAGCCCTGGTCGGGCTGGCCCAGAGTGCGCGGGATGTCGGCCGCGGTCATGGCGATGCGCAGCACTTTTTCCTGCGCGTTAACGGCGCCTGCGCTCAGCAGTGCGGCGGCCAGCAAGGTTGCGGGGATGACGACAGGGACGAAGGCGCGGGTTGAACGGTTCATGGTGGCTCCTGGTGCTCTTGAAAAGGTGTGGATGCGGGAATGCAATTTCAGCGGGCGACTTGCGGTTGACGGCAACGCTCAAAGGCCGGCGCGGCAGCCGTGACTTTTCGATCCCGATCCGATGGCGCCGCATCTCGGCCGCCCAGGCGCTTGGCAACATCGCATTCGACAACGCGGCGCGCATCGAAGCAGTGGGCTGCGCCCTCGGCCGTCGGCGCCATCACCGGCGCGCCGCGGTTGTGCTGCAAGTCAGCCACGGCCATCCTCAGCTGCGCCCGCGGCGCTGCCGCTTCTGCACACCGGACAGCAGCGCCACCGCCGCCAGCGTGAGGCCCATGACGGCGAAGGAAATCACCGTGGTCACGGTGCCCAGCGCGTAGATCACGGGCGTCGTGACCGTCGTCGTCAAGCCCTGCAGTTCCAGCGGCAGGGTGTTGAGGTCGCCCATGGCTTGCGAGCTGCGCGCGATTTCGTCCCAGCTCAACGTGAAGCCGAACATGCCGATGCCCACCAGGCTGGGGCCGATCAGCGGCAGCACCACATGGCGCAGGCTCTGCCAGGGTGTGGCGCCGAGGTCGCGCGCCGCTTCTTCATAGGCCGGGTTGAAGCGGTTGAAGACCGCAAACATGATCAGCAGGCCGAAGGGCAGCGTCCACGTCAACTGCGCCCCCAGCGCCGAGGTGAAGAGGCCCAGCAGCGAGGTGTAGCCCTCGGCCAGCGCCGGCATGTGGGCGTCCAGCCAGGCTTTTGCCGCCGTGTCGAAAAGCCGGAACATCAGGCCGATGCCCAGGCTGACGATGATGCTGGGCATGATCAGGCTGGCCACCACGACGTAGAAGAGCGGCGTGCCCCCAGGCAGTTTCTTGCGGTAGGCCAGGCCGGCCAGCAGCGACAGCAGCACGGTCAGCACCATGACCACGGCGCCCAGCGCCAGACTGCGGCGGAAAGCGCCGCCGATGTCGACCACGCCGATGCCTTCCCAGAGCTTGGCAAACCAGTGCAGCGACACGCCGCGCAGCGGGAAAGTCAGGCCGCCTTCGGGCCCCTGGAAACTGAGCACGAAGATGGTCAGCATGGGGCCGTAGAGAAAGACCACGAAGAGCGCAAAAAAAGCAGCCAGGAGCCAGAAGCTCAATGGGCGGCTGGCGCCGTTCACAGCTCTTTCCTCAGGTTCACCAGACGCATCAGCGCCCAGATCATCATCAGCACCGCCAGCAGCAGGATGACGGCGTTGGCGGCTGCTGCTGGAAACTGCAGCACATTGGCTTGCACCTGGATGGTTTTGCCCACGCTGGCAATCTGCTGCCCGCCCATGACGCCCACCGTGATGAAGTCACCCATCACCAGCGCGATGACGAAGATGCTGCCGATGAGGATGCCGGTCTTGCACAGCGGCACGACCACGAACCACACCGCCTGCCAGGGGCTGGCACCCGCGTCGCGCGCGGCCTCCAGCAGGTTGCGGTCGATGCGCATCATGCTGTTGAAGATGGGCACGATCATGAACATCGTGTACAGATGCACGAAGGCCAGGGTGACGGAAAAGCCGCTGAACAGCAGCCATTCCACGGGCTGGTTCACCACACCCGCCGCCAGCAGCGTGTCATTGACGAGGCCGTTGCGGCCGAGCAGCGGAATCCAGCTCACCATGCGGATGACGTTGCTGGTCCAGAAGGGCACCGTGCAGAGGATGAAAAGCACCGTCTGCCACATCGTGCTCCTGACGTGGAAGGCCAGGAAGTAGGCCACCGTGAAGCCGATCAGCCCGGTCATCAACCAAACCAGGAAACTGAACTTCAAGGTGCTGAAGTAAGTGCGGCCGCTGACACAGGTGCCGCCTTCATCAAAAATTCCGCAGCCATTGAAGATGTCGATGTAGGCCTGCGGCGTGAAGGCCGGGATCAACTCATAGTCGGTCGCGCGCCAGAAGCTGACCATCACGATCAACGCCAGCGGCAACAGGAAGAAGACGACGAACACGGCCGCCAGCGGCGCGGCCTGCGCCCACGAGACCCATGTTCGTCGTGCAGTGCTCATCGCGGGTTATGTCAGTGGACCTGGCCGCGATAGACCAGGCCGCGACGGACCAGACCGCGACGCATCAGGCCGCGACGAATTCATTCCACTTTTGCACCATGTACACGTTCTCGTCCATGATCGCGTTCCAGCAGGCGATGCCGCCCATGCGCGCTTCGTAGCTGCCGCCGTCGCGCAGGCTGCCCACCTTGGCCAGCAAGTCGCCATTCGGGCTCTTGATGTCTTGCGTTGCCGCCTTGCCTTCCATCCAGTAGGCCCATTCGTAGGCTTCCATCTTGGCCTTGGCCGTTTCCAGCACGGCGCTGTAGTAGCCCTGGCGGTTCAGATACGCGCCGGCCCAGCCGTCCAGAAACCAGTTGATGAATTCATAGGCTGCGTCGGCCTTCTTGCCAGTGACGGTTCTCGGAATCCCGAAGCCCGCCGCCCAGGCACGGTAGCCTTCCCAGCTTTTGGTACGGCTTATGACCAGTGGAACGTAGCCGCAGGCACAACAGGCGTCACGGCCACAGCGCTAGACCAAAACAAAGCCCAAATATTCATAGGCCAGGCCGGCTCAGACACCTTCACAGGCGCAAGCAAGGCTGATGTCATCTACGCCGGCGCTGGCAACGACACGCTAGACGGCAAAGGTGGCAACGACAAACTTTTCGGCGGCGCAGGCAACGACACCTACAACTTCACAGACGCTTTCGGCAAAGACGCAGTCATCGACAGCGACGGCCTTGGCAGTATCAAGATAAGCGGCAAAGAAGTCGGCACAGCCAAAGGCGCAGGCAAACGCGGCGTGTGGGTAGCCGACCTGGGCGGCGGCGACTTTGCAGGCCTGGCTGTGTATGACGATGCAAGTTCATCGACCGGTAAAAAGCTCATCATCACCCGGGCAGATGATGCAGACAACACCATCACCATCAACAACTTCAACCAGACCCTGGCACAAGCAGGCGGCTATTTGGGCATCAAGTTGGACCCGACCCAGCGCATTGCCATCGTCCAGGGTGACGGCATCAGCGTAGGCGCAAGCGCTGCCAACGTCTGGGCAGACAACAACTTCAATAGCGCCAGCCTTGACAGCCAATCAAGCAACGTCAATGAAGGTAATGCCAAGGCTTTCAACATCTATCTGGCCCAAGGTGCCAAAGCAGGCGACACGATTACCTTGGCTCTTAATGGCGATGTAGCCTCCCAACTCAAAACCAACATCAATGGCGTGCTGGTGGATGCCAACGGCGCAGTCATCACCTTGGCTGAAGGCCAGGTCAGCGTGTCCCTATCGTTAGACCAGCAAGGAGACATCACAGCCGACAAGATTGGCAACATCAGTGCGAGCTATGAGGGTACAGGCCAGAACAGTCAAACCGCGCAGTCCAACACCTGGGCGTTGACTTTGAAAGATGCTGGCGAGGCAGGCCGCACCTACACAGGCGACCAGCGTGCAAAGCTCATTGGCATAGAGACCAACCTGAGCGTTACCCCAAGCGATTCGTACTACGGCACCTACGAATGGGGCTCCACGAGCTGGGGAGCAGACGGAACATTAAACGGCGGTCTGGCAGAAGCGGACTTTGCCGATGTCATCTATGCCAGTAGCGGAAACGACAGGATAAACGGCCTGGGCGGTAACGATGTGCTGTCGGGCCGCGCAGGCAATGACCAAATCGATGGTGGCGCGGGCGATGACTTGATTGTGGGCGGTGCGGGAAGCGACAAC
>ENA-OFCX01000731-OFCX01000731.1-metagenomes-genome-assembly--contig:-NODE-731-length-15779-cov-2.956754_pt1 | contig 15779 bp, 15 predicted proteins | sample MGYA00153384_OFCX01 | MGnify analysis MGYA00153384
GCATGATCATTGGTATTCTTGTGCTCATGACGTATTTCGTCTGGCTCAGCTGACAAAATAATAAAAAAAACCGGGAAGAAAAAGAAAATGGGTTTGTTGAGTCTTGCCATTTGGACACCCATCATCTTTGGTGTCCTCCTGCTGGCCTTTGGCAAGGACAGCTGCGCACGTGGCGTGCGCTGGGTAGCGTTGATTGGCTCCATCTTGGGCTTGCTGGTCACGGTGCCGTTGATTACGGGTTTTGATACCACCTCCGCGAACATGCAGTTCGTAGAGAAGTTCATGTGGATTGAGCGATTTAGCATTCAGTACCACCTGGGCCTGGACGGTTTGTCCATGTGGTTCGTGCCTTTGACGGCTTTCATCACGGTGATCGTGGTGCTTGCATCGTGGGAAAACATCACCGAGCGCGTTAACCAGTACATGGGTGCGTTCCTGGTGCTGTCGGGTCTGATGATTGGTGTCTTTTGTGCGCTGGACGGCTTGCTGTTCTACGTGTTCTTTGAAGCCACCTTGATCCCCATGTACCTGATCATTGGTATCTGGGGCGGCCCCAACAAGATCTACGCTGCGTTCAAGTTTTTCCTGTACACCTTGTTGGGCTCGCTGCTCACCCTGGTGGCCATCATCTACTTGTACAACCAGTCGGGTGGCAGCTTTGACATCCTGACATGGCACAAGCTGCCACTGGGCATGCTGCCTCAGACCTTGGTGTTCTTTGCGTTCTTTGCTGCGTTTGCAGTGAAGGTACCCATGTTCCCATTCCATACATGGTTGCCCGATGTGCACGTGGAAGCGCCTACAGGCGGCTCTGCAGTGCTGGCGGCCATCATGCTCAAGCTGGGCGCTTACGGTTTCCTGCGTTTTTCCATGCCTATCGCCCCGGATGCTGCGCGTGAATACGCATGGCTGATGATTGCCCTGTCACTGATCGCTGTGGTCTATGTGGGCATGGTGGCCTTGGTGCAAAAGGACATGAAAAAGCTGGTGGCGTACTCGTCGGTAGCGCACATGGGCTTTGTCACACTGGGCTTCTTCATCTTCAACGATCTGGGTGTCTCGGGCGGCATTGTGCAAATGATTGCCCACGGCTTTGTCTCAGGTGCCATGTTCCTGTGCATTGGCGTGCTGTATGACCGTGTGCACTCGCGTGAAATTGCCGCTTACGGCGGCGTGGTCAACACCATGCCCAAGTTTGCTGCGTTTGCGCTGCTGTTTGCCATGGCCAATTGCGGCCTGCCTGCTACCGCTGGTTTCGTGGGCGAGTGGATGGTGATTTTGGGTGCCGTGCAATTTAACTTCTGGGTGGGCCTGCTGGCTGCAACTGCGCTGATCTTTGGCGCGGCTTACACCCTGTGGATGTACAAGCGCGTGTATCTGGGCCCCATTGGCAACGACAACGTGAAGAACCTGGACGACATCGGTTGCCGTGAGTTTTTGGTGTTGGGCATTTTGGCGATTGCCGTGCTGGCCATGGGTATCTATCCCAAGCCGTTCACGGATGTGATGGATCCTTCGGTGACCGAGCTGCTCAAGCACGTCGCCCAATCCAAGCTTCCTTGACCAGACTGAACTGAGAGATTGAGATGATTGACAACATCAGCTGGCTTTCGATCTACCCTGAGATCGTGCTCCTGGTCATGGGATGCGTGATTACCTTGGTGGACCTGGGCGTGAAAAGCGCCCGCCGCACCGGCACCTATGTGCTGACCATGTTGACACTGGCAGTGGTGGCTGTTTTGCAGGCCAACTATGCGCTCAGCGGCAATACCTTCTATGGCTGGGGCAACATGGTCGTCTCTGACGCCATGGGCAACTGGCTCAAGTGCTTTGCCACCGTGGCCATGATGGTGACGCTGGTTTACGCCCGCCCTTATGCCGCGGATCGTGACATGCTGCGCGGCGGCGAGCTGTTCAGCCTGTCCACTTTTGCGTTGCTTGGCATGTTCATCATGATCAGTGCCAACAACCTGCTGCTGATCTACCTGGGTCTGGAGCTGCTGACCCTGTCGAGCTACGCACTGGTGGCGCTGCGCCGTGACCATACGCTGGCCACAGAAGCGGCCATGAAGTACTTTGTGCTCGGTTCGATGGCGTCCGGCTTCTTGCTGTACGGTCTGTCCATGGTTTACGGTGCAACCGGCTCGCTGGACATCGGTGAAATCTTCAAGGCCATCAGCTCCGGCGAAATCAAGCACCAGATTCTGGTATTTGGTCTGGTCTTTGTCGTGGCTGGTCTGGCCTTCAAGCTCGGTGCTGCACCGTTTCACATGTGGATTCCGGACGTCTACCACGGCGCTCCAACTGCCGTGACGCTGCTCATTGGTGGCGCGCCCAAGCTGGCAGCGTTTGCCATCGTGATCCGTCTGCTGGTGGATGGCATGCTGCCGCTGGCGTTTGACTGGCAGCAAATGCTGGCTGTGCTGGCGATTGCTTCCTTGCTGGTGGGTAACTTTGCCGCCATTGCGCAGACCAACCTCAAGCGCATGCTGGCCTACTCCACCATTGCGCAGATGGGCTTTGTGCTGCTGGGTCTGCTGTCGGGTGTGATTGACGGCGAGATTGATCCTGCACGCGCTGCCAATGCATACAGCTCTTCCATGTTCTACGTAGTGACCTACGTGCTCACAACGCTGGCATCGTTCGGCGTGGTGTTGCTGCTGTCACGCGAAGGCTTTGAGAGCGAAGAAATCTCGGATCTGGCAGGCTTGAACCAGCGCAGCCCCCTGTACGCCGGCATCATGGCCGCGTGCCTGTTCTCCATGGCAGGTATTCCACCGCTGGTGGGTTTCTACGCCAAGCTGTCCGTGCTGCAAGCGCTGATTGCTTCGGGTGAGACCTTCTACATTGGTCTGGCCATCTTTGCCGTGGTGATGTCGCTGATTGGCGCCTTCTACTACCTGCGCGTGGTCAAGGTCATGTACTTTGACAAGCCTGTGACCGCTGCCACCATCTCGGCACCATGGGATGTGCGTGCCGTACTGACCGTCAATGGTGCACTGGTCTTGATCTTGGGCATTGTTCCTGGTGGTTTGATGTCGCTGTGCGCGGATGCCATTGTCCGCGCCCTGGCATCCTGACCCATAATGTGAAGCGTGACTCAAACCGCTTCCATCTGGCTTGTAATTTTGGTGGCCCTTGTGGCCGCCAATTTGCCTTTTATGAATGAACGCTGGCTTGCTGCTGGCCCCATGGCATCTTCTAAAGAGAAGCCTATGTGGGGCAGGCTGGCTGAGCTGGTGCTGTTGTACTTTCTGGTCGGCCTGCTGGCTTTGGCGCTGGAGCGCCGCCTGGGTCAGATCTATCCGCAAGGCTGGGAGTTCTACGCCATTACAGCAACGCTGTTTGTGACGTTGGCCTTTCCGGGCTTTGTCTGGCGCTACCTGACCAAGCGCCGCAGCCGCTAAACTTGGCGTGCATTTCTATCAAGCAGAGCTTAGTCTCTGCTTTTTTTACGTCTCCTCCTGAACGTCTCCTTTTGATTTGATGCCATGAAGGTGTTTGACCTGCACTGCCCGCTGGACCACGTATTTGAAGGCTGGTTTGGCTCTGAAGCTGATTTTCGCAACCAGATGGACAAGGGTCTGGTGCAATGCCCCATGTGCGGCAGCCAGCAGCTGCGCAAAGGGCTGAGTGCTCCGCGCTTGAATTTTGGTGCCAAAGCACCTGCCAGCGCACCGGCAGCGACAGCGAACGCGGTGGTGGGGGCAACTGCTCCAGCGCCAACGCCTGTGGTCAACGCTGACGATCGCCGCAAGCAGCAAGCCTTGCAAGCTGCATGGCTGCAAGCCTCGCGCGAGATTGCGCAAAAAACCGAAGATGTGGGCGATCGTTTTGCCGACGAAGCCCTGCGCATGCACAAGGGTGAAGAGCCGCAGCGGCCCATCCGTGGTCAAGCCACACCCAGGCAAGCGATGGAACTGCTGGAAGAGGGCGTGCCTGTCATGCCTTTGGCCTTGCCCCAGGGCAGTAAAGAAACATTGCAATAAGTTAATTTAAAAAATGAGCACTTAGCGCTTATATAGTAAGTATTTCAGATAGTTTTATATCTGAAATCGTTTACTGGTAAGCGTTGATAGCTATTTTTATTGAATGCCGGTTGATGCAGGTCATTTCAGCACCGCTGAAGCTGACAAAAAGCTGCCGAGAAGGTTCTAGGACGACAGCATGCGAGACCTCGACCGCCGCGATGGTCAATGCTTATGTCCTTGATTTAAAAGAATTTAATGCTCAATACGCACCCAATAGGGTAAGTGCTTAGGTTGTAAGGCTTAGGCACAACTCCTAGTGTGTTGCCGGAAATCTCCCACATACGATGCACCGCAACATAGAACTCGGTGCATGCTTGGAACAGGCCAAAAGCCTGCCAGCGCCGCACCTCCACCACGGAGCAGCTTGGGCGCAATGAGCGACGTTATTCTTCAAACCACCAATCTCACCAAAGAGTTCAAAGGGTTCACGGCAGTCAGCCATGTGAATCTCTCGGTGCAGCGCGGCAGCATCCATGCGCTCATCGGCCCAAACGGCGCGGGTAAAACCACCTGTTTCAACTTGCTGACCAAGTTTCTGGAGCCAACGTCGGGTGAAATCCGCTTTAACGGCCATGACATCACCCGTGAGGCACCGGCCCAGATCGCCCGCCGTGGTGTGATTCGTTCGTTTCAGATTTCTGCCGTATTTCCCCACCTGACATTGATGGAGAACGTACGCGTGGGGCTGCAGCGCAAGCTGGGCACAGCGTTCCATTTCTGGAAGAGCGAGAGCTCGCTGAACCAGCTCAATGGCCGTGCGATGGAGTTGCTGCATGAGGTAGGGCTGGCTGACATGGCAGACGAAGTCACCGTCAACCTGCCTTATGGCCGCAAACGTGCGCTGGAAATTGCCACCACGCTGGCGATGGAGCCTGAGCTGATGCTGCTGGACGAACCCACGCAAGGCATGGGCCACGAGGATGTGGACCGCGTCACCCAGCTCATCAAAAAAGTCTCGGCAGGCCGCACCATTTTGATGGTGGAGCACAACATGAAAGTCATCTCCACCATTGCTGACCGCATCACCGTGCTGCAACGCGGTGCAGTGCTGGCAGAGGGCAATTACGCCGAAGTCTCCAGCAATGCACAGGTGATGGAAGCCTATATGGGCACCACCGACGGTCAACTGCAGGGAGCGCACTAACCATGGCCGAACAGAACAACACGGCCCCAGCGCTGGAAATTAGCAATCTGCAAGCTTGGTACGGTGAATCGCACGTCCTGCATGGCGTCGACATGGTGGTGCAGCCGGGTGAAGTTGTGACGCTGCTGGGGCGCAACGGTGCAGGGCGCACTTCCACCATGCGTGCCGTCATGGGGCTGACGGGTGCGCGCAAAGGTTCCGTCAAGCTCCATGGCCAAGAGACCATCGGCTTGCCCACTCACAAGATCGCGCATTTTGGCGTGGGCTACTGTCCTGAAGAACGCGGCATTTTCTCCAGCCTTTCGTGCGAAGAAAATCTGCTGCTGCCCCCACAGCTGAAGACTGGCCATGAAGGCATGAGCGTTGAAGAAATTTACGCCATGTTCCCCAATCTGGCCGAACGGCGCCACAGTCAGGGCACACGCTTGTCCGGCGGTGAGCAGCAAATGCTGGCCGTAGCGCGCATTTTGCGCACAGGCGCGCGTTTGCTGCTGCTTGATGAAATCTCCGAGGGCTTGGCCCCGGTGATCGTGCAAGCGCTGGCTCGCATGATTCACACACTGCGTGCCAAGGGTTACACCATTGTCATGGTGGAGCAGAACTTCCGTTTTGCAGCGCCCCTGGCCGACCGTTTCTACGTCATGGAACACGGCCGCATTGTGGAAACTTTCTCTGCATCCCAGCTCGACGCAAAGATGCCGGTGCTCAATGAACTCTTGGGTGTGTAACCGCACCAAGACGCTCGCTTTTCCTGCTCCCATTCATAAAGACAAAGAGACAACATGCACGCAATGACTTCCCCCTTGACCGCCTTGGCCCTGTCTTTGACCATGGCCGGCATGGCCCATGCGCAAGAGCCTGACAAGGTCAAGATTGGCTTCATCACTGACATGTCCAGCAACTACGCGGATGTGGATGGCAAGAACGGTGCACTGGCCATTCAGATGGCCATTGATGACTTTGGTGGCAAGGTGCTGGGCAAGCCCGTCGAACTGCTGACACAAGATCACCAGCACAAGCCAGACATTGCTGCGACCAAAGCGCGTGAATGGATCGATACGCAAAACCTCACCATGCTGTTTGGTGGCACCAACTCTGGCGTGGGCCTGGCGCTCGCCAAGGTCGCGCAAGAGAAAAAGCGTGTGTACTTTGTCAATGGTGCCGGTGCATCGCAGCTGACCAATGAACAATGCAGCCCCTATACCGTGCACTACGCCTATGACACCGTGGCTCTGGCCAAGGGCACAGGCACAGCGGTGGTGGCAAACGGTGGCAAAGACTGGTTCTTTCTGACAGCAGACTACGCCTTTGGTCACGCCCTGGAGGCAGATACCGCCAAGGTCGTCAAAGCCAAGGGCGGCACCGTCAAGGGCAGCGTGCGCCATCCGCTCAACGCATCGGATTTCTCCAGCTTCCTGCTGCAGGCACAAAGCTCCAAAGCGCACATTCTGGGGCTGGCCAATGCAGGTGGCGACACCATCAATGCCATCAAGGCGGCCAAAGAATTCGGTATCGACAAGAGCATGAAGACCGCTGGTTTGCTCGTCTTCCTGACAGATATTCACTCGCTGGGCCTCAAGAACACGGCAGGCCTGCTGCACACCACCAGCTGGTACTGGGACATGAATGACGAGTCACGCAAGTTCGCTGACAAGTTCTTTGCCAAGACCAAGCGCATGCCTACAGATGTACAGGCTGCGGATTACTCCGCAGTCATGCAATACCTCAAGGCCGTTGATGCAGTCAAGAGCACCGACTCTGAGAAGGTCATGGCCTACCTCAAGAGCACGCCGCTGTCAGACTTTTACGGCAAGGGTGTCATTCGCCCTGATGGCACCTACGCCCACGACATGTACCTGGTGGAAGCCAAGTCACCTGCCGAATCCAAAAAACCCTGGGACTACCTGAAAGTGCTGCAGACATTGCCTGCAGACACTGTCTGGACGACCAAGGCCGACACCAAATGCGCGCTCTGGAAGTGATGTGACCGCAGCACGCCTGCATTGCGCAGGCGTGCGCTCCACATCTACCAGGGCACACCTGTCCAATCACTAGCGTCTCTCTCATGGAAATCTTCGGTGTCTCATTGCCGGGCCTGCTCAGCCAGCTATTGCTGGGGCTGGTCAATGGCTCGTTTTATGCAATATTGAGCCTTGGGCTGGCCGTCATCTTTGGCTTGCTCAACGTCATCAACTTTGCGCATGGCGCACTGTTCATGCTGGGGGCCATGGTCACCTGGATGGGCTTGAGCTATTTGGGTATCAACTACTGGGCCATGCTGATATTGGCTCCGCTCGTTGTGGGGGCATTTGGGGTTTTGATTGAGCGGTTCTTGCTGCGCTGGATCTACAAACTCGACCACCTCTACGGCCTGTTGCTCACGCTTGGGCTGTCGCTGCTGATTGAAGGTGTGTTTCGCTCGATCTACGGTGTTTCGGGCCTTGGGTATGACACCCCCGAGCTGCTGGAGGGGGCGACCAACCTTGGTTTCATGATCCTGCCCAACTACCGTGCATGGGTTGTAGTGGCATCGCTGGTGGTGTGTTTTGCCACCTGGTACGTGATTGAGAAAACCCGTCTGGGAGCCTACCTGCGCGCAGGCACCGAGAACCCGCGTCTGGTTGAAGCCTTTGGTATCAACGTGCCTCTGATGGTCACCCTGACGTACGCGTTTGGCGTGGCGCTGGCCGCTTTTGCTGGCGTGCTGGCAGCGCCGGTGTACCAGGTGACACCGCTCATGGGGCAGAACCTGATCATCGTGGTGTTTGCTGTGGTGGTCATTGGCGGCATGGGCTCCATCATGGGCTCCATCCTCACGGGCCTTGGTCTGGGTGTGATTGAAGGCCTGACCAAGGTGTTCTACCCCGAAGCTTCGTCCACCGTGGTGTTTGTCATCATGGTCATCGTTCTCCTGATTCGCCCCGCCGGCTTGTTCGGCAAAGAGAAATAAGAAGGGGCACACACCATGACTTCCAAGAAACTTGCATTCTTTGGCTACGGCTTGTTGCTGCTGGCTCTGATTTTCGCCCCCTTCTTTGGCGCTTATCCTGTGTTCGTCATGAAGCTCATGTGCTTTGCACTGTTTGCTTCAGCCTTCAATTTGCTGCTGGGCTACACCGGGCTGCTCTCTTTTGGCCATGCTGCCTTTCTGGGTGGTGCGGCCTACATGGCGGGCCATGCCATCAAGGTGTGGAGCTTTACGCCAGAGCTGGGCATGCTGCTGGGCACCTTGGGTGGTGCAGCCCTGGGCTTGCTCGCAGGCTGGCTGGCCATTCGCCGCCAGGGCATTTACTTTTCCATGATCACGCTGGCACTGGCGCAAATGCTGTTCTTTGTGGCGCTGCAGGCTCCGTTTACCGGTGGTGAAGATGGTTTGCAGGGAGTGCCGCGTGGCAAGCTGTTTGGCGTGATTGATTTGAGCAGCGACCTGACCATGTATTACGTGGCGCTCGTCATCTGCGTGCTGGGCTTTTTGGTCATCGTGCGCACCGTGCACTCGCCATTTGGTCAGGTGCTCAAGGCCATCAAAGAGAACGAGCCACGTGCCATCTCTTTGGGCTATGACGTGAACCGTTTCAAGCTGCTGGTGTTTGTGCTGTCTGCCGCCATCACAGGCTTGGCCGGTTCGCTCAAAACCGTGGTTCTGGGCTTTGCCACGCTCTCGGATGTGCACTGGACATCGTCAGGTCACGTGGTGTTGATGACCTTGATGGGCGGCATGGGTACCTTGTCGGGTCCTATCGTGGGCTCAGCCATTGTGGTGGCGCTGGAAAACAAGATTGGCGACTTTGGCAGCTTCCTGTCCAAGCTCACTGGCGTGGAGTGGTTCAGCACGCTGGGCGAGTCTGTGACCATCGTCACCGGCTTTATCTTCGTCGTCTGTGTGCTGGCATTCCGCCGTGGTGTGATGGGCGAAATCATTGCCTGGCTGGCGCGTCGAAGAGGCAGTGGCAAGTCTCTGTAAGGCTGCGCAATAAGCAACAAAAAACCGCCTTGCAGGCGGTTTTTTGTTGTGGCACTGTGAGCCTGCAATGCGGGCACTGCGGGCCACTGCGTTGCAAGAGACTGGCTTATCGCACGCTGTCAAATTGCTCCACCGGCACATCATTGGGCTGAGCCAGCATCTTCTTGAGCGTAATGCCCATCGGCAAATTCAAGTTCATGTTCTTGGGGGCAATTGGCTGCGTAAACCACTTGGCGTACAGGCGCTCTATCTCACCATTGGCAATCAACTGGCGGATCACATCGTCCACGGCCTGCTTGATTGCCGGGTCGCTCTTGCTAAATTGAATGGCAATCGGCTCTGCGCCAATGACTTCACCCGCAATTTTGTAGTCTTGCGGGTTTTTGCTTTGCGCAATCACACCGGCCAGCATGTTGTCGTCCAGCACAAAAGCGTCCACGCGGCCAGACTCAAGCAGCAAGAAGGCTTCAAAGTGGTCCTTGGCCATCAAAGTCTGAAACTGAATGCCGTTGTCCGCCGCATAACGGCGCAAAATCTGTACGGCCGTGGTGCCGGTAATCGCTGCCACCTTTTTGCCATCCAGTTGCTTGAAACTGCTGATGGGGTTGCTCTTGGCCACAGCCATGCGCACTTCGCTGACATAAGTGGTGAGTCCAAACGCTACCTGATCCTGGCGCTTGAGGCTGTTGGTCATGCTGGCGCAATTGAAGTCTGCCGTGCCGTTGTGGATCAAGGGCATGGTGTTCTGCGCCGTCAGCACCATGTATTTCAGCTTGGCCTTGGGCGCAATGGCATGCACCACTTTTTCGCACAACTCCGTGTGATAGCCCACAAACTTTTCATTGGCCCCCAGCGCATACGACATGGGCGCTGCGCTTTCACGAACACCCAGCACTACGGTGCCACCGGCTTGCCAGCGCTGCAGCGTGGGGGAGTCAGGCGTGGCAGCCACAGCCGTTAAAGCAGACGCAAAAAAGGCGGCAGAAACAGCCACCGATGTCAGGGAGAACTTCGCAACAGACTTCATGGGGGTTCGCATTCACATGGGCCGCCATGCACATCCAGCAGCCGTTGCTGCAAATTGTCCCACTGGCTTAAGACATCCCGGTGTTATGCAAATTATGGTCACGGGCATGCCTGCCCGCTGTATTCACGATGGCTGCTGTGCTGCGCGAAAAGCGGTGTGTGCCACGCTGTTGGTATCTGGCAGCAGCTGATTTTTAGCCTGCAGATAGTGGTGGGTGTACACCTCAAGGTAGTGCTCCAGCACATGGCCTGCGTGCATATCCTGCGGATGCTGCGTCAGCTCCAGGCACAGTGCAGCCACTTCGCTGGTGCAAAAGTGGTCTTCGCGTTTGGAGCGTCGCAGGCGGTAGCGCGAAATCTGTTCAGGCTTGAGGCTCAGCACCGGAAGACCGTCCAGATATGGGCTTTTGCGGAACATCTTGCGGGCCTCAGACCATGTGCCGTCCAGCAAGATAAACAGCGGGCGTCGAGCGTGGCCCGCAGACGCCACAGACGCCACAGAGGCTGCAGGCAGTGCGTGCATCACGCGCTCTGGGGGGTCTACAAATTCTCCGGGAAAGACCACATACGGCTGCCATTGCGGGTCTTGCAGCAAAGCCATCAACTCTTCGCTGACTTCGGTGCGGCTCCAGCCAAAGGCAAAGGTGCTGCGCACAACGTCGGCAATCAGCCAGCCCGTGTTGCTGGGCTTCATGGGCTCGGCATCGTGCATCAGCAGGCACATGCCTGCGTGGGTGTTCAAGTCAGGGCGCAGAGCACAGAGGCAATGGCTGGGGCGCAGGCGGCAGCCGTCACAGCGCTCACCTTTGGGGCCGCCACGGGCCAAGAATGGCCGTGTACTGAGCGCAAGGCGTGCGGCACGCAAACGCGCAACAGCATGAGGAAAGAGTGGGGGTAAAGCAGACATGGGCAAGCGATGGATTGTCGCTGCTTACCCACAGGGGTGCAGGGCAAAGTGCTTGCTCTGCTTGGAGCTGATGCATTGCTGCTTTGCCTCAAACGCCAGTCAGCGGCTTGCTGGGTGGGGGCTGCAGCGTTTAGAGCCGTTCACACCATCGAACAAATCTTTGATTTTCCTTGAAGACGATGCGCGAAACCGCAGGCAGTACAGGCGTGCGACAAGGCCAAGCAGCGACGTATTCAGGGTGGCGTTTGCAGGTCTTAGTGCCCGCCGCCTGCGCACTCCAGCTCGAACACAGGCACTGCCGCCTTGCGGCTGAGCCACAGCCCGCCGCCCAGTTCATTGAAGTTCTGCGCCAGCCCCTGGCGGTACAGCGCTGCACGGTGGCGAAAGAGGCGGGGGTCCGTCAGGTCTTCATCGATGATGTCGCGCTCATAGTCCTCGCGTGCCACTGCCTCCAGATACAGCGCCCCCCGCGAGAGCTGGCCCAGGTTGTGCAGTGCCAGCTTGAGATCGGCAGGGCTCAGGTAGGGCAGTACGCCTTGGCAAATGACCAGATCGAAGGGTTCGCTGGACTTGTAATTCACCACAGAGCCGCGCTCCCAGCCAAAGCGGCCACACAGGTACTCGCTGAACTCCACTCCCTGGTAGCTGCAGCCGGGGAACTGCTTTTGCACCACATCCTTCCACAGGCCAATGCCACAGCCCACATCCAGTACGCGTGCAACGGGAACCCGCAAATATTTCAAATAGCTGCACACAAAAGTGCCCAGACGCTCAATGTGCTCGGGGTCCACCACGCTGGTCTTTTTGTCAAAGTAAAAGCGCTGGTAGTACGCCTCGTCGAACCATTGGTCGCTTGCTGATTGCACGCATTCTCCTGTGTGCGCCACCTGCTCTACAGGCAGGCGAGGGTTGAAAGACGGCCCAAGTATGGGGCACAGTCTTTTTCGGCATGCAGCAGTGCGGCATAGCACTGCCCACCGGGCGCGGCTGAACACAGCGGGGATATGGGTAGCGCAGGTGCTATTTAAAAGATAGCGAATATCGTTTTATTCATGGGCTGTGCGAGCCAATTTCTTTGATTTTTATTTGAATGTGGCGTGAGCAGCTGCGCAATATTTGACTAATTCAGGGGCTTTTGATGAATTTGGTGCATTTTTCCTGCGTGTGGGTTGGCCCTGATGAAGCATGAAATCGTTGCGCGGACAGAGGCTGGTGCAGGTTTTAACTGAATGCAGTATTAATGGCGCATTAATGGTTAACCCTAATCTATTCATGTCAATGCCGCAAGCTGGTAATCCCTAGCTGCTCTTGGACCTCATTGAGCAAGAACGTGCGAGAACGCTTTCTAAAATCGCGCCCAATCACAATGAGAAGCTAAAAATGGGGCAGGGCGGTGATGGGGGGCTTCACCGGGCATGTTTTTCTGCCACCGATGCAATGCCATCAGTCCGATGCCATTTCTCTGCATTTAATTCTCATTGCATTTTGAATAATTCCAGACAAAGCATTCACCATGACTTCGCGCCGCCATTTTCTTGCTGCCTCTGCCGCAGCGCTCAGCGTTTCTCCCTGGATGCTCAACACCAGCCATGCCAAACAAGCGGTTCGTCTTGTCGTGGGCTTTGCAGCTGGGGGTTCTGCCGATTACGTGGCGCGCCAGCTGGCGCAATACCTTGCCGATGAAATTGACCAGCCTGTGCTGGTAGACAACCGCCCCGGCGCAGGCGGGCGCATTGCCGTGGATACCGTCAAGAACGCCAAACCCGATGGGCTGACCCTGCTGCTCACCCCCGGCTCCATCCTCACCATCTACCCCCATGTGTACGACAAGCTCAGCTACAACCCGCTGACCGATTTGGCCCCCATTGCCTCCTTGTGCGCTTTGCCCTATAGCGTGAATGTTGGCTCTCTGGTGCCAGACAGTGTTCGCTCACTCAAAGAGTTTGGCGCGTGGCTGGTGGCCAATCCGCAGCAAGCCTCCTATGGTTCACCCGGTGCAGGTACTACGCCGCACTTTCTGGGTGCCATGTTTGCTTCAAGAGTGGGTGCTAACTATGTGCATGCGCCTTATAAAGGCGGAGCCTTGGCCCTGCAAGATGTCATGGGTGGGCAGCTTTCATCCAGCTTTAATGTCGTGAGTGAAGCCATCCCCTACGCAGACAGCCCCAAGGTTCGCACACTGGCAGTCAGCAGCGCCAAGCGCATCGCCCAGCTTCCGAATGTGCCCACCTTTGCAGAGCTGGGCATGGGTGACATGACATCACAGGAGTGGTTTGGCTTGCTGGCCCCCAGGGGCACCAAACCGGAAGTGCTGGCTCGCTTGCATACGGCGGCCACCCACAGCTTTTCGGGTGCCAAAGTACAAAAAGCTTTGGCCGAAATGGCATTCGGCGTCACTCCATCTTCGCGTGATGCATTTGCCCAAATGCTTAAAGCTGATATTGAAAAGTGGGGCCCGGTCGTGAAAAGTACTGGCTTTAAGGCCGAAGGCTGAGCCAGCTTGCATGCCTGGCCGCCTGGCCGCTGCACAACAGACAGCGCTCTTTAGCACTGAAAGTTAGTACGATTGCTTAATTTTGAGAATTAAGTTATAATTTCGAGGTTGTTTGCGCAAACAATGCTGTATCTCACGCCAGTACGTCGTGCACTTCGACGAAAAAAATTAAAGTGACAGCTGCAGAGACGTTCTGCCGTAACACGGTGATCGCGTAAGAATCGCCGTCCAATTCCAAATAAAAAAGCCCGCTGCTTACGTAGCGGGCTTTTTTATTGTCTGTGCGTGGCTGCCAGCCTGCATGCGCGGCGCTAAGTCTTGAACTGGCGTGTATACATGCGGTTCAGCGCAACGATAAAGGTGATCACCACAATCAGCATCACCAGCAGCACAGGCAGTTGCGGCACGCTAATGGCGCGGGCGCTGTTCAGTGGCAGCAGCGGTGTGCTGGTGGTGCACACCACATCGGCCGCAGCCATGCCTGTGTAGTGCATGGCGCACACGGCCACACCCATCAACGCCGCCGCAAACAAGCGTGCGTAGTTGGATGAAGCGGCAAAAGCCATCCACAAGGCAGTCGTTGCCGCTACAAACGCAATCAGGCACGACAGCGCCACCATGCCCAGATTCCATAAAAAGAACCCATCAAAGTTCATGCTGTACATGCCCAGATAGTGCATGGCGCTCACCCCTAGCCCCAAAATAGCACCGGCCAGTACCAGCCGGGTTTTGCTGTGCGGGTTCTCGGCCACAATGCCCAGCCCCCATGTGGCCGCAGCTACGGCGGCCAGCAATGACAGCAAGGTGATACCGATCGAGTAATCGATTGCAATCGGCATGCGCAAAGCCAGCGTGCCAATGAAGTGCATCGACCACACCCCCAGCCCACCAAATGCAATGCCCGCCACCAGCAAGGTGGCAAAGTACATCTTGGGGGTGGGCACCGCCGCTAGCTGCGTGCGCTTGCCGGTCAGCTGATCCAGGCGGTGATTGATGTGCGCCTTCTGGTAGGCCAGCAATTTGTACACACAGGCCAAGGCGGTATAGGCCCCCATGAATGCACAAAAGAAAGAGAGCGCCACATAGAAGGGGTTGTAAGCGGTGACTACGATTTCATTCATAAATGCCCACCAAAGGGGTTGCGATTAATGAAATGCCGTGGATGGCGCCAATCCACGCAAGCCTCTCAACGCTGTGACAGTGCCCGGTTGTGCGGGTATTGCACTGGCGAACTGGCACATTTTGCAATCAAAAAAACAAAATGTTCATTTATAAATTGCAAAAACTCAGCAAAGCCATAGCTTCAGATAAATATCTGTGATGGCAGATAGAAATGATATTTCGATAATTTTTAGAAACTGACAGTTTGATTTATAAAAATTCCTGTCGTTTGTTCTGAATGCGCTAAGGAGAAGCCACCCCCTGCGGCGCAACCACTGGCCCATAGGGCATCTGGCGTGCATGCGCAGTGCTTGCTGTGCGCGATACGTCTTAAAGGGTGCCGTGCATGTGACATGCCGCTGCCTGAGGTCCAGTGCCGATGGTCAGGAGGCATTGGTTGCTCAGTCAAAAAAGGCCACTGCTGGGCAGTGGCCTGGGGCACAAGCTGCGTGGTGCAGCAGGTGCTTGGGCGCTTTGATTTATTGAGGTTTAGGTGGGCGGTGCATCAGGCACACCTTGTTGCCCGATGGGTCGCGCAGATAAGCCAGATACAGTTTCATGCGCTCATCGCCGCGCCAGCCTGGGGCGTCTTCAATGGCGGTGCCGCCAGCGGCCAGTGCTGCTTCATAGGCTTTCGTTGCTTGCTCGACCGAATCAGCGGAAAAACCCAGCGTAAAGCCGTTGGATACCGTAGCGGGCTCGCCGTTGATGGGCGTGGTCACGCTAAAGGTGCTGCCCGCATGGCGCCAGAAATAGCGGTGGCGGTCTTGCACGCCGGGCTTGCCGCCCACTGCGCCCAGCAGCGCGTTGTAGAACTTCACGGATGCATCAAGGTCATTGGCGCCGAGCATGATGTGGCTGAACATGGTGTCTGTCTCCTTTGGTTTTTTAAAGGCTGCTGCCCGTGCAACATGCTAGTGGCGCAATTGGCGTAACTGCGTCGCGCAGGTGATGGATGGGTGCTGATTTCATAGCTAGCAGCGATGGCTGTCACTGTGCTGGAGGTTGATTTGGCGATGGGTCTCTGAACAGCCTCACGCCTGTGCTGCAGA
>ENA-OFCX01000734-OFCX01000734.1-metagenomes-genome-assembly--contig:-NODE-734-length-15733-cov-3.905792_pt1 | contig 15733 bp, 19 predicted proteins | sample MGYA00153384_OFCX01 | MGnify analysis MGYA00153384
TGTCCAGGAGTGACGAAGGTGCGGTCGCCGTGCAGCAGAACCCTGTCTCGTTAGGAGGCTCTTTCCACGTGACCACAATGCGATCACCTTCTCGGGCCGTCATCGTGGTACACGGAATTTCGGTGCTCTTGGTAGTCGGGGCATCGCTCGTCGCAGCCGATGCGAATGGTCGGGCCGGGCCACTTTTTGCCTTCACTCTGCTGTCTTTCAGCATGCTCGCGTTCAGCATTTCAATGCCGAGATACTCGTCAATTGCTTTTGCGGTGGCGACGTTCACTGCGAGCTTGGCATTCGCCCTTCCGTGCTTGTGGACGGGTCGGCCCGCGTGGTCGGACGACGCGACACTCTGGCTGCTTTTTCTCTGCGTCGGATGCTTCATCGTCGCTGTAGTTGTTGATCGGGAACGCGCTGATTCGGGAGAGCCAGGCCCCTTGTGACTATTGTGCATTTGCGCTGCCGATGCAGTGTCGGTGCGGCCCAGCAGTGCGCAAAAGGTGCACGGTGCGGCGGCCACTTCTGCGAAATCGTCGCCTCCTAACCCGGGTTGCTGCAGACACGGCGACCGGAGTATCATGAAAAAGACGACCATCAGTCGGTCGCCGTGCAGCAGAACCCTGTTTCGTTAGGTCCCGTCGGAGCGTTTCATTGCGTCGTATCTGCACTATCATCCTAGTGTCCGCGGTACTCCGCACGCCAAGCTTCGCGCAGAGTGGCCGGTGCGGCGGGGGGACTGCTCAGTATCTGCAGACAACCGGGAGCGATACGGTAGCGGCGGAAGGTGTTGCCGTAGACTCGACCGCCATCCAATCGCAGCTCCAAGTCCTGAAAGTTGGTGCGCTGCGTCGTCACGGAGTGGCATTCGACCCTGCTATCACCACTCGGGCAGCGTACGTGGACATCTGGCAACCAGGGACGGAGCAGAGCGGCCCACCGACGCAGCACGCCCAGGTGAAGTTCTCGGCGAGCGCCGCCGAGGTCGTTGTTCAACAGGGTTCGCGGAGTCAGGTGCAGGTGGACGCGGTGGAATCTGGCACGCTTCCCTTCATGAGCGGCTCCGTGCTCTACTTGCAGCTGATCGCAATGCGCGCCGCGGCAGTTGGCCGTGATAGCGTGCGAGTACCGCTACTCTGGCTTTTTTCTAGTGGACAGCTGGATACTGCTCATGTCCTTGCACGGGGCCGTGACTCCGTGAGCATTCGGATGAGTGGTGGTGAGTTTCTGTTTGCCCGTGATGCGGATGGGACGCTAGGCCACGGACGCAGAATCGCGGCTCCCGGCTCGCCATCCGGCGAGACTCGCTACCTCCGCGTATGCCCGTAGGTTCGTGCGCGGACCTAACACGGGTTGCTGCTGACAATGCGGCCGAGATATCGTGAGCAGGAGAAGGATCCGTAGTCCGCATTGCAGCAGAACCGTGTCTCGTTAGCGGTATCCGCCCCGGCGTCCGCTTGACGCCACGGGGTCGACGGGTAAGTCTTACTGGTAAGACTCATCACCGGAGCCCGAATGGCTGAGACCGCCACTACGACCCTGTCCTCCAAAGGACAGGTCGTCATCCCTGAAGAGATTCGCGCTCGCCTCGGCCTGAAGACTGGCGCGCAGTTCGTCGTCGTCGGCGACCGGGATGTCGTCATTCTCAAGGTGCTGGAGCCCCCAGTCCTCGCGGAGTTCGCGGCGCTGACCGCGACAGCGCGCCGCGCCGCTCGGAAGGCCGGGCTAAAGCGGCGCGACGTGACGACGGCCGTGACGAAGGTCCGGCGCGGCAGATGAAGGTGGTCGTGGACACCAACGTGCTGGTGTCCGGCCTGGTGTTTGGCGGCGTGCCTGGGCAGATCCTCACGGCGTAAACGTCCGGCGCCTTCGTGTTCGTCGTGAGCCCGGGCATCTTGAGCGAATACCGTCGCGTGGGGCGGGAATTGGCGAAGGGTCGTCCCGCACTGGATGCCGCGCTCGATGCGCTCCTCGCCCTGATCGCGGTGCACGCGACGGTCGTGGACGCGCCTCCGCTCGACGTGCTGGTCTCGGCCGATCCGGATGACGAGCAATTCCTGGCAGCGGCGCTGGCGGGGGATGCGGCGTGGATCGTCTCGGGGGACACGCACTCGCTTGGCCGTCTCCGGTTGGTGCGGGATCATGGTGCTCAAGCCGCGGGCGTTTCTTGACGGTCCGCTCGCATCGCGGAACCGCTAACCCGGGTGCTGCTGACACGGTGACCGGGCGATTGTGATCAGGACGGCATTCAGTCGGTCGCCGTGCAGCAGAATCCAGTTTCGTTTGGTGACAACAGCACCGGGTATGCATTCCGGCAGCATTCGTTCTTCCTTGGTGATATTCATGTGCCCTGCGCCTGACGTCTCGCTCGAGGCAGTGCTCCTCGGTCCCGCGGACCCCGAAATCGTCGCACTCGAAACCGCGCTGCGTCGTGCCCAGCTCGCGGCCGATGTCGTGGCCTTGGAGGCGTTGCTGGCCGACGACCTCCTGTTCACGGGACCCGATGGCGCCGTCGGGACGAAGGCCCAAGATCTCGCCGCGCATGCGTCGGGGCAGGTCCGGTTCTGCAGCCACGCCCCGGAAGAACTGCGCATTCGCCGCGTGGGGCCGCAGGTTGCGATTTGCGCCCTCTGCACGCACTTGGTGGTGGTGGTCGCGGGGGTACCGGTGCGCGGCCGATTTCGCTATACGCGGGTGTGGGCGCGCGAAGCCGACGGACCGTGGCGGGTCGTCGGGGGGCACGTGGCCGCCGTCCCCGACGCGGCCGCCCCGCGGGCGTCCTGAAGGCGGAACGGGACTCGACGCGGGCGAGGGCCAAGGGACAGGCGCGCGTGCGACGGCTGCCACCCAACCTTGCGTTGCTGCTGACAGCAGCTGGAATGCAGCGGCCTTGCTCGTTACACTCGCTGGCCGCAACTTATCGAAGGCCGCTGCAGCAGCACGCGAGCGTTAGAGCGCTCGACTCGGTTCCACTCGAAGTGAAGGGGTCGCCATGTTTCGGACGTCGACATCGTGGGTCAGTCGGTTTCGCACGTTCGCGGCGGCCGTATGGTGTGTCGGCTGTTCGAGTCCTACCGGCGCCGACAGCGTGATCGTCCCCGGAGTGATCGCAACAGGTGGCGGCTCGATAGCACGCGTGCTCGTCGCCCCAGACACTGTCGCTGTCGGCGTGCCGTTCACGGTCTCGGTCACCACGTTCGGCTCGGGCTCGTGCACGCGCCCTTCCGCAACGCTGGCCTCAGTAGGACCCTCGTTAGCGGACCTGTCGGTGTGGGACCTGCAGCGGGTCGGCGTCGAATGTACGGAGGATTTCAGCCCATTTCCCCGGGATATCTCGCTCAAGTTTACCGAGGTCGGCGTGGCCACGATTCGTGTCCGCGGTCGGGCGCCAGTGCGCACGGTCGCAGGGCAGGACTCGGTCGTCGTAATTGAGAAGTCAGTTGTGGTGCGGTAGGGCGCCGACGCAAGACTCCTTGTGTGCTGGGCGCGCGCTCACCCGCGTTGCTGCTGCCACTGCGGCCGTTGTTCTGTGAGCAGAAGGGGTAGCTGTAGGCCGCCGTGCAGCAGAATGCATTTTCGTTAGCACGCGAGACGCGCAGCGAGCCTTTTGTTGGCTGTGCGCGCAGAGCGTTGATTGTGATGCTGCGCGTGGCGTCGAACGGTGTGTCGACTCTGTGCACAGTCGCGCTGCGGTGACGTGGCTGCGGCGGAGGATCGCTCGCAAGTGCCGCGAGCGTGTCGCGCTGCTTATTGCGCGGAGCCGTGCCTGACTCGCTGCCACCACGTGCCGTGGGCCGCCAGCGGGGTGCTGGGCCGACGCCGATCCTCGCGTCGGCCCCCACGTGCGCGCGGCGCGAGCCCTGCCGCGAGCGGGCGTTGTCGGTCGGTGTCAAGACCCGAGTGCCAGGCGCACCACGGATGCCCGGTGCCCGCGGTGCGCGGGGCAGAAATCTGGGTGTCTGCGCCGCGCGCGGCCGATGCGCACGGCGTTACGGTGTGCGCGGCCAGCCTCGCGGTCGGCATCGGCTCGTGCGCGGCAGCGAGGCGTCACCGGCGTGCGTCGCTCGGACAGCGTACTCACCCGCGTTGCTGCAAACAAAGCCGCGCGGCGAGTTAGTGTTTAAGTGAGATTTGTCTCTGCGGCTTCGCAGCAGAACGCATTTTCGTTAGACAGAAGCCAGGCGCAGCTCGCCCGGTGACTCGGGCTCCGGTTCTGGCATCGTGTCTAGCCGGCATAGGACAAAAGAGAGCCGCTGCGGTATTCCGCGGCGACCCTCTCGATCAGCAGGACCCCGTTGCTACGCGCGACGGCGGCGAGACGCGAGAGCGAGGGCTGCGAGACCAGAAGCCATGAGCACATAGGTGCTCGGTTCCGGAACGGTGGTGGACGGAAGGCCGGGTGATTCCAGCGTGAAGCGCATGCGCTCGATGACCGTTCCAGCCGGCGATCCGGAGATCACGTTGTAATTGAACGAGATGCTGCTGAACGACGCTCCACCCGCTCGCGTGAATCCTAGAACCGCGCGTCCGTCATTGTCAGTGGCGAACAGTGTCGAACCGTCCCACGTTGTGTTTTGCACGTTCAAGAAGGAGCCGAGTACCGCACCAGTGTTCGACACGAAGTTGCCGAGCGTTTCGGCATTGTCTCTCACATTCGAATGGGCCGTGAACAGAAATTCCGCGAACGTGACCGGAGAGCTGAATGTGAAGCGGTACGTTGCGCTCACGCTGTTCCCGCCAAACCACAAGCCGGGAAAAGAGCCTGATCCGGGCGATCCGCCTATGGTAGAAAGAATACCGGGGGGAAGCGTTGCGGCGGTCAAGGAAGTGCCTTGGGCATCGAGGCCAATGTAGGTCTTCGATATCACGCCTGATGCACCTGACTGCAAGACCGTATGAGGGATGATCGTTTGAGCATGAGCGGTCCCCGCGGCGAAAGAAACGGCGGCGACGGCGGCGAGAATTGAGAAGCGCATCATACCTGGAGGGAAAGAGGAATACATGGTGCCCAACTGCTAATATTGCAAAACTCGTTCCCCGGCCTGAAAGAGTGTTCACGTTCGCCGCGTGGAGCACGCTGTTTGGTGTAAGTCAATGATGGATCTGACTTTACGAACTGCCGCACGTAGCAGCGCGCGGCTCGTCACCTGTTGTGCAGCCACAACAGATGCGGTGACGACGCGTCACTAGCCTCGAACCGTCGCACGCTATAACACGCACCCAAATCGCCGAACTGTCCTGCTCTCATACGTCACACCCGGCCGCAGGATCGTGCTCGGAAACTGGCGGTGATTAGATGCCTGGGGAAACGCCTGCGTTTCGAGCGCTATCCCGCCAAAGTTCGGATAGCGAATACCGCGCTTGCCGGTGAGGCCTGGCGTGAACGTACCGCCAGCGTAGACCTGAAGTCCCGGCTCCGTCGTAAGCAGCTCGAGCAATCGGGATAGGAATTTCAATCGGGGTCGGTCGACGATTCGTCGAGCATACGGCGCGATGGGCGACTTCGCCGGCGCCGCGTGACGGGCGGCGGCGTGCCCTCCGTCTCGCTCGGGCGCCTTGAGCGCCGTGCGAACGGCGATCATCTCGGGGTGGCCGAGGCCGGCGGGGACCAATCGGACGCGCCGGTGGGAGGGCCGCGAACGCTGAACGGCCCCACGGGGTCGCGGGGCGTTCAGGGGGGCGTACTCATGGGGCGGTCGGGGCGTCGGCGGACGGGCGCTGGGCGTGTGACGTGCCCCGGCTCGCGTGGGCCCGCGTTGATAGGGGCTCCGTGGCCCGGCGTGCGATTCACGGGCGGCGCGGGCACGGAAGTGCGCGAGGATCTGGTCGATCACCGACGTCTGCGTGATGAACGCAACGATCCGCATCGCGTCGTGGCAGGCTGAGCACGCGAGGGGGTCGATCTCGAAGATCTGCTGGAGCAGCGCCGCCGTAGGGCCGTCGCTCACCGGCGGCTGGCCTCGGTGGGCGCGAGTCGTGGAGTGGGGACGATCGCGGGCCGCACCGCCGCGGACTCCGACTTGCCCCGGTTACCGCGTGGCCGGTTGGCGTACCAGCCGCAGTGCTGTGTGGTTACGTGGCCCTTCTCCGGAATGTGCACCAGCACCCCGGCCAGGAACTCCAGCGGGTTCACAGTCTCGGTGCCGGCCGTTGGCCCCTCGGACTTGTCCGATCGGTGCGTCACCGCCGTTCCGGCTCGGTCGTACATCAGACGCTCCAGCGCGACTGGATTCCGCGCGCAGGACCGGGCGAGTCTGTTCGCAGAGGCGCGGTCTTCTTCGTTCACCCGGACGGCCGTATGCACAGTGAAGCCGGAGTGCGGCCGGGTGAGCATGCCGGCGGCCTGCTCCTCGTGGAACAGCGCGAGTCGCACAGACAACCGGAGCACGGCGCAGCGGTACGCTTCCGTCAACAGGGCAATGAAGCGGCGGGCCACGACACAAAGGTCCCGTCCGGCCGGAAGCCGCCGTTGGCGACGAGGAGATGCAGATGAGGATGCCAATCGGCGCGCGAGCGATGCGTCTGCAAACTGGCGATGATGCCGACGGCGAGGTCGCGTTCACCGGTCAGCGAGCAAATGGCGGCGGTGACGGTCGGGGCGGCGACGCGGGCGATCTCGCCGAGCAGGCGGCGGCGGCAGAGACAGCAGGCACGTAGCCGCTTCGGAATGGTGAGCACCGCCTGTCGGTGCGGCACCGGCGCGAGCAGTGTCGTGTCGAGCCACTGCGTTCAGCGCGCCAGCCGCCTGGCGTGGCAACTCGGACAGAAGTAGCGGCGCTTGCACGAGCAGGCGAGGGGTACTCGTGCGTGCAGGCATCACAGCGGATGCGGGCGAAGCCGTGCTCCAACACGCCACACGCCAGAAACTTGTCGGCGACCTGCGTGACGACGGGGCGCCACGGGCCGTATTTGCGCGCGAAGCGGTCGTTGCAGACCGTTGCAGGCGATGCAGATGGTCTAAGACCAACCGAAACAGCGGTGACGCATGCGGGCGTCGGGGCTGGTGGACGCCGCGCGCCGCCGGGCGCCGCGTCGAGCATCGACGCTTCGAGTCCGAGGAACGCCGAGCATACGCTCGATTCGGGCGCGGTCCGTCACCCTTCCGTTGCGCGACGGGCCGTTTCGACGCAACATCCGCGAGGCGTCGGCTCAACGATGCTTGCTGTTGCCGAGCGGACCGACCATCAGCGCAGCGCGAAGCATCGGGCGGTCCGCTCGCAACAGAAGCTGGCGCTAGATGCATCACTGTCGCGCTACGTGGACATTCATTCGGATATTCATGCGCCTACAGCTTTTCGCAGTTCTGAGTCTCGTCACCGGTTGCGGCGCAGAGCGTGCGCCGTCCGGTGCACTCGCGTTGTCTGATGTTGCGCGCGAGTGGAGCGGTTCTTCGTTACCACCGCAGTGTACGCCCGATGTCCAACAGAAGCGCGACGGCGTTCCGCGTACCCTCAGGATGGAGACCTGCGCGTGGCCCGTACAGTCGCGCGGTCGTGGCGAGATGCGCCTCACCGGCGTGAAGACGCCGATCGGAGCGCTCGGTCTCTTGACGCGCCAAGAAGACGTTCCAGACAGCGCAGCGGCGTTCCGTCTGCGTGATTCACTCAGCACCGCGTTGCGCGCCCGAGGCTTTCGCGAATACCAGTGCTACAGCGATGATCGCCAATGGCGTTCGAGCCGAGGGGCTGTACACTTTTCCGTCGGAGCCATTTTTCCGACCGGTTTCCTTAGGATCGGTATCTTTGCGGCTACGGACTCTCAGAGCATTCCATCGATTGCTTGTCCAGATTCATCTGCACAATTGCTACGATAGTTCGACAGTGTGCGTCGCGCATCTGACGCAGGTTGCTGTTGATCATGCGACCGACGGTCAGCGTGCAGGAGTAGGTTTTGATTAAGTCGCATTGCAGCAGAACCTAGTTTCGTTAGCACGCTCGGCTCGGCAAAGCTCGTTCCTACGGGGGTGATATGCAGCGAATCGTCGCGCAGCGGGTGTTCGTTGTTGCTTTCGCTTGCGTTACTGTCAGTCGCGCGGTGTTCGCGCAGTCGCTCGGAGGCGTACCAGCGAACACGCGTATTCGTGTGGAGACCGCAAACGGGAACCTCGAAACCGGCCGCGTGGTGACAATGCGCTGCGACTCGATTTGGCTTCAGGTTGACCGCGTGGACTCGGTTGCTGCGTATCCCGTTGCTGAACTGCGTGCATACGCTGTCAGTCTGGGGACACCCCGCGGGCATGGAGCGCGTCGAGGCGCACTGATCAGCGGCGCGCTCGGTCTTGTCGCCGTGGGACTCTCCCTGCACGCTGATCTGACCACACGCGACGACATCATGATTCCGGGTACGCTGTTCGTCGCGCCAGCTGCTCTGCTCTTTACGCTGGTCGGCACGGGGCTCGGCGCCGTGCTTGTGGAAGAGCGTTGGGCGACGACGCAATCAGTGCGAGTCGGCCTTGTTCCAGGCGGTGGTGGCCGCCTCGCCTTTGCGTATCGTGTCATGTTTTAACGCCTGCCTCTGCTCGCAGTCGGGTCGCGCGCTAACGCGCGTTGCTGCTGACGTTACGACCGGTTGTCGCTGCGCAGGAGCAGCTTCGGCGCCGTCGCAATGCAGCAGAACGCCGTTTCGTCAGACCACTCCACCAGCAACGAAAGCTTATGAAGCACTTCACTCCTATTCTCATGCAACCTGTTGCTATCTGTATCGCCGCGCTTGCCATTGTTCTCGCGCCACGGTGCGCAGACGCACAGCGAATTATTGCTCCGTTCTTGCAGGCACCGAATCGTACCACCGTTACAGTCTGGCCGGTGAGTACGCAAGCGCAGCCCGCGCCTTCGTCGCTGCGATCAGTGGCGCGCAATGCCGGATCAGTCTCCGTCACACACGGCAGTGAGCCATGTCGAATTGACCGCCGCGCGGTTGTGCGCCGCGGATTGCTTTGGGGCGCAGTCCTCGGTGGAATCATTGGATATGCGGCGGGGCGCAAAGAAGAATATGGTGGGGCTGCTGTGGGGATGATCGGCGGTGCGGTAATCGGAGCGCCACTCGGCATGGTTATCGGCCTTCTCGCAGCGCCGTGCAAAGCCGATTTATGAGGCGACAAGGTCTGGGCGCAGGTGAACGGTCGGGAACATGATTGACACTTTGGTCCGTCAACATGCTTTACACGTGGGTCAGATCTGAATGATGTGATCGCGTTCGTCCAGCGTGGCCAGCAGGACCGTTTGGAAGTAGATCGCCCACAACCCGTTGTCGGTTTCCTCCATACTGCGAGACGTGCGCTCGAAGATCGGCTTGGCCAGTTCGCACGTGGTGGAACGCAATCCATGACACGTGAGCAGGAAGCGCGAGGCGAGATCGGCGACGGTGAGCGGGTAGCAGTACGCGTGATCGCCCGTCCGGAACTGGCCTTTGAAATCGGCGGTCCACAGATCGTTCGGCGCGTCCGCCACGGCGGGGATCACGCCAGGATGCGTGGTCGCTCGCCGCACCCGTCGGCGCTGCACGAGCCCACGCCGTGCGAGGAGATCGGCGACCGTACTGGGGGCGGGCCACTCGCGAATGCGTGGATGTTTGGTCTGGAGCACCGTCAGCAGCTTGCGGGCACCCCAGAACGGATGCGTGACTCGCTCAACCACGAGCAGCTCAATCATGGACGTCGAGAGCGTGTGCGGGCACGTGAGCGGCGCACGGCTCCGGTCGGCAAGCCCACGCCGGCCCTCCTCCGCATAGCGTGCGATCCATTTGTAGCCCGTGGGGCGACTTACGCCGTACCGGGCGCAGACGTCGGCCATCGTGAAGCGGTCACTGAGGGCGTCCTGCACGAATTTCAGCCGTTCGATCATGGGGTCCGTCTCCAACCAGGGCATCGCGACCTCGCGCAAAGGAGTGTCGCAGTGCAGTGTAGAAGGAGTGTAAACCATGTTGCCGGACTACTCTGTAAACCATGTACCCGGGCTATACCCATGTCGCAACTAACCTTGTTTCGACTTGACTGTGGCACGGCAGAACGTCTTGCACGTGAGCCGGCGGTGTGCGCGCGCCAGAACGCCCTCACGCTTGCGCCGCACGAGGCGTCGACGGTCGCAATGGCGGCGGCCACCGCTGCAATGCTTGCGGCGCATCCCGTGGCGATGCCGTGGGGCGGATTCCTTGCGCTGGAAGGCATCTCGCGGCGAGTCGTCGGTTATTGCGGATTCAAAGGCGGGCCAGATGCGACCGGTGTAGCGGAACTCGCCTACTTCACGTTCCCAGGCGAAGAAGGCCGTGGAATTGCGAGCGCCATGGCGGCAAGCCTTGTGCAACTGGCGATGTCCGCCCAGACCGCTGCGTTGCTGCTGCGCGCGCATACACTGCCAGAGCGAAATGCGTCGTGCCGTGTGCTGGAGAAGACGGGATTTGTGTGCATCGGCCCAGTGATTGATCCGGACGACGGTCCGGTCTGGCGGTGGGAGCGATCCGTCTGGAACGACGTTTGACGCACTTGCGGTCCACCCCGCGTTGTTGCTGATATTGTGAGCGATTCTCAGTGAGCAAGAGTGCCTTTGATGCAGCCGCCGCGTAGCAATTCGTATTTCCGTTAGCACGTACTTGATAAATGGGACTGGTTGCCGATCCGTCGTTCGTCGTCCCGAAAAGGAGTATCCGTTGAGAAAGCTGATCCTGCGCATGGAACTCACGCTCGATGGTGTGGCCGCTGGCGAAGATGGCGCGATCGAGGGGATAGATCACGGCGACGAGGGCTCGTGGAGCGACATCTTTGCCACGCTCGACAACGTGGACGCGATGCTGCTCGGCGCCGGCGCGCATCAGGAGTACCTCAGCTACTGGCAGTCTGCGCTAACGAGCGCCACCGCCGGACCAAACGAACGAAAGTTTGCGGAGATCGCGGCTCGAACGCCTCACTTCGTCCTCTCGCGTAAACTGCGTGCCGTGGAGTGGCGCAACGCCAGTGTACTCGCCGGCGGCGTCAAGGCCATTGCGAGCCTGAAGAGTCTGAGCGGTCGCGATATCCTCATGTGGGGCGGACCGACGGTCGCAGCGGCTGCGATCGAGGCCGAACTCGTCGATGAATATCATCTCGTCACGCATCCGATCATCGCGGGACGTGGCAGGAAGCTTTTTGCAAGAGTCGCCGCCGCGCACCGCGTGCGTCATCTGAGCACGCAGGCATTTCTTTCCGGTGTGGTCCTGGTCAAGCATGCACGCGCGTGACGTCGCGTGGCCGGACAGACAAGCCCGTCGTGCTTCATCGCGCGCAGCCTATCGAATCGTTGCAGCCGACGTGGCGGCCAGCGCCCCTCCCCCCTTAACGGCTTCATGAAGGCCTTCACGCAGCTGAACTTGGGGTAGCCAGTTGAACCAGAAACCCGACTCGCGATGAACGTACGCCATCTACTCATCGACACGCATCCGCATCTCACACCGGTTGCGACGCTCGCGGAGTTGTCGCCGGCCGACGCAGTGCGTCGCGTGGCACACGCGCATCACTCGATCGCCGAGATCGTTGCCCACATGACTTACTGGCAGGCGTGGTTCATAGCTCGGTGCAAAGGCCAAGCCGAGCCAATGGCCTCAACGGCCGCAATCGGGTGGCCCACCGTTCGGCAAGACGACTGGCCCGCGCTGGCGGGGCGGTTTGTCGCCGGCCTGGGTCTCCTGGAGGTCGCGGTATCATCTCACAGTCTCGAGACGCTGGTGACACCGACGATCGAGGCGCCGATGATGGCGGCCTACTCCTATCGTGACGTCTGCGAGCATGTTGCGTTGCATAATGCCCATCACCTCGGTCAAGTAGTATTGCTGCGCCAGATGATGGATGCCTGGCCACCACCCGCTGGCAGCTACACGTGGTAATGAGACGTAGAAGGCCGTTGGACTCTTAGCCGCCGCTGGTTAACGCGCGTTGGAGCTAATCAAGGGCGTTTCGGGAGCTCGATTCACTCACATTCGATCAACACTTTCAAGACCCAAATTTGGAAAGAAAACACCGTTCAAACTCAACGTCGTGAGGCGTCAGTGACACCGAGCAAACTTATTGCGGTGCCCGTACGTGGCGAAGCGCATCAGGCGCTCGCGGTGTTCTTGGGACGGTGGCGGGCTGAGGGCAAATCGTACGGCAGTCCGAGCCAGGCTGTCGACGATCCGAAGAGCGGGGCAGAGCCGTGGGTCAGCACTCACACCGGCAAGTGGCACACTGGAGAGTTTTTCCTCATCCAGGATGAACGGGCAACGGTCGGAAGCAATCCATTTGACACACTTAGCGTGCTGGGCTACGACGCCGATACCGGCCGTTGCTTCGCGCGCTGTTTCGAGAACCACGGGTTCTACCGCGACTATGACGTCGTCGGCAACGGGCGAGTCTGGGTCCTCCGCGGTGAGATGGAGCGTGCGCGGATCGAGTTCAGTGAAGATGGGCGGACCCAGACAATTTCCTGGGAGTGGCGCCGGTCAGATGGTTGGCTCCCGCTGTGTGATCGAGTGGCGCGTCGAAGCGACTGAGGTGCCAACGTGCGCGTGCGGCCTGACAAATCGTTGCAGCTGACAAGGCCGCGCATCGTTCCTCACTGGTAGCGGCGATTTCGTTTGTCGCCCCGCTGCTGAATGCTTTTGTTTAGCCTCGCAAAGGAGAATTTATGGCGTTTAAACCAGATGGCTACACCTCCGTTGCACCGTACCTGACAGTCAATGGCGTTCAGGGCACCATCGATTTCCTGATTCGCGTGTTTGACGCGCAGTCGCTGCGGATGATCCCTGGGAGCGAAGGGAAAGTCGCTCACGGAGAGGTTCGCATCGAGGATACGGTGGTAATGCTCACGGACGCAGTCGAGGGCTGGCCAGCTACCCCAAGCCACGTGCACATCTACGTCAAGGACGTCGACACGCTTTTTGAGAGGGCAGTTTCTGCAGGTGCCACGATAGTGAAACGACCTGTTCAAGACGGTGATGCTGATAAGCGCGGTGGATTCATGGATGCGGGTGGCACCACTTGGTGGGTCAGCACCCAAGTTGAATGAGGCCTGAAGTCAACATTGAATTGCAATAATTAGCGGGTGGTCGTACACGGCTCCTCCGATGTGTGTCAGCGATCATCTGAAATTCTCCCTGCCGCGCCAAGGTGGTCGACTAGAGTGAAACGGTCCTGTTTTGTGAGCTGAGCGAGCGTGGCTTTCCGGGCTCGGTGATCGTCGTGCGGCGGGCCGTGGTGCCGCTGCGCCAGACCGCGACCCCGTCGGCGGCGACGGTGCGGTACGAGACCGCGCCGGGCGCGCAGGCGCAGGTCGGCTTCGTCACTTCGGTGGCGTCACCGATACGGTCCTCGTCGACAACGCGAAGGCGATCGTGCTGGTGCATACGCTGGAGACGATCCACTGGCATGCGACCTACGCCGACTTCTGTGGCTACTTTGGCGTGCGGCCTGTGGCATGCCAGTTGTATCGGCCGCAGACCATAGGTAAAGTCGAATCTGGCGTGAAGTACGTGGTGCGCAATGCGCTCGCCGGCAAGCGCTTTCACTCGTGGGCGCATCTGAATGCGTGGCTCGTGGAGTGGGCGACGATCGTCGCCGATCCGCGTAGCGTGCGTTCCATTTGTGGTTAAGAGGGCGACTCGCGCGCCGTACCGGACGCAGACGTCGGCCATCGTGGAGCAGTCACTGAACGCGTTCTGCACGATTTCAAGCCGTTCGATCATGGGGTCCGTCGCCAACCAGGGCATCGCGACCTCGCGCAAAGGAAAGTCGCAGTGCAATGTGGAAGGAGTGCAATTCATGAGCCGGGGCGATCCGCGATGTACTCGAGTCGAGATGTCGCACGGCAGCACGGGCGGGACAGTCGTTCCGCGCAGTGTTGACGCAAAACGCCCGTGCCGCGCATGTGGATCCTGCCTCGTAGCGCAATGCGCGCTCCAGCGGCAGCACCGTGCGGGTCGGCATCGACGTCCGCGCCCCGTTATAACGCCGGACGATCACGAACGGCACACGCTGCACCTCTGCAACCACGCGACAAGATTGGAGACGCTACGCCGGCAGCCTCGCCCCATCAACAGCCGATCACATGGCCGAGAGCGACGCCATGTCGATCACGTAACGGTACCGCACCTCTCCCGACGACATCTTCTCGTACGCCTCGTTCACCTGCTCAATCGGGATGATCTCGATGTCGGGCGTGATGCCATGCTCGGCGCAGAACTCCAGCACTTCGACCGTCTCGGTGATACTGCCGATCAACGAACCGGTCACCGTGCGCCGGTGAAACGCCACTTCCTGATTGTTCACCGGCTCGAGCGGCTCAAGCGCGCCGACCACACAGAGCACCCCGTCTTTTTTGAGCAGCTTGACGATCGGGTTGACGTCATGCTTCTGCGGGATGGTGGACAGGATGAAGTCGAAGCCGCGTTCGAGCGACTTCAGGCGGTCGGTGTCGGCTTCATGTACCGCGTCCAGACCAGCCGCGACCAGCTCCGCGACCTTTGCTGTGCTGCTGGTGAAGATCGTGACATCAGCGCCGAGTGCCTTCGCCAGCTTCGCGGCCATGTGTCCAAGCCCGCCATGGCCCACCACACCGACCCGATGCCCCTCTCCGACACCCCACTTCTTCATCGGTGAGTAAGTCGTGACACCGGCACACAGGATCGGTGCGGCGGCAGCCGGCGGCAGTGCGGCGGGAATCGGGATGACGAAGTCCTCGTTCACCACCAGCACGGTGGAGTAGCCGCCGAACGTATTGTCGCGGCCGTACATGTTTTCGCCTGTCGGCGCCTTCGCCTTCGGAATCATCGGTCCGTTGTACGTGGCGAGCCAGCTGTTCGGGCCTTCGCAGTAATTCTCCTCGCCGTTCTGGCACGGATCACAGCTGCGGCAGCTGTCGACCATGCACCCGACGCCGACGATGTCACCAACGGTGAATGCCGTGACGGCAGCCCCAACGCGAGACACGCGCCCAACGGCCTCGTGCCCGGGCATGCAGGGATAGACGGTGTTCGCCCATTCGTTCCTGACCTGGTGCACATCTGAATGACATACGCCACAAAACATGACGTCGATGACCACATCGTGCTCACCGGGCTCGTCCCGTTGAAATTCGTGGCGTTCCAGACTGCTGTCCAAGTTCTTCGCGGCAAAGCCGACGGCGTCGATCATGTGCAGGATTCCTGTGCGAGTGTGGTAAACCGGCGCTTCGTGACACGTGCGTGTCCTGTGCCGACTGAGACACGTCACGACCCGTTCAAGTCGCATGCCGTGACTCGACACACTTCACACCGCTGTGACGATTGGAACGCACGATGTGACGGCATCGATAGCCGCAATGCCAAACTGATCACACCAAGCGTGCTGGAGGTCTGGTCGGCCGCAGCGTGAGCGGCAGCCAGTATCGTGAGCTCGCAGCTGTCATGAAAGTCAAGAGTGCGTAGCATGCTCTGACGTGAAGTCTGTATTCCATCGCGTCTCCGTACGCGCCCACACGCGGGCACCCGCATCGAGGCGCGCCTTGGGAGCTACATCCTCGACTCGCGCGACGGACGCATCGAAGCCAACGGTACGCTGTTCAAGCCGATCCAGATGACGAGCACGGTCGACTGGATGATAATGAATGGCCAGGAGCCCATCGTCGCCGCGACCTGGTCGGCAATGCGCTGCCCGATGGTCAACTCGACGACGGTCGGCAGCGGCGTGCGCTGCCCGAGCGGGCTGATGCCGCCGAGGACGTAGCCGCTGGACCGCTCGGCGACGGCTACGAGTTCCCGT
>ENA-OFCX01000735-OFCX01000735.1-metagenomes-genome-assembly--contig:-NODE-735-length-15732-cov-4.717739_pt1 | contig 15732 bp, 14 predicted proteins | sample MGYA00153384_OFCX01 | MGnify analysis MGYA00153384
GGAAGACGATGTCCACAATCGTCAGAAGTCCAAAGTTGGACTTCGCCACAGAGTCGGCGTTGTTGATGACAGGATTGTTGAATGCCCGTGAGAACAGCAGAACACCGCCGATATTCATCGGGCCTGCTGCAATACATCCTTTTTTATCAGAACATTGTTCATTCGATGACCAACGCATCAAGGCTGTACAAAATCTGTGCGGCCAATTCAGCGCGTTGTGGAGCGGTAAAAAACAGCGCTTCGCTGGCAATGTGGGATTCCCCCAATATCACGGACACACAGTTAAGCTCGCGTAGCGTTTTTCAAACTCTACCGGGCTCAATCCATTGAGCGTCGAATGCCGACGCCTAGTGTTGTAGAACCTCTCAATGTAGTCAAAGATATCGGCACGAGCTTCGTCTCTGGTTTTGTACTTGGAGCGAAACACTCTTTCAATCTTCAATGTCGAGAAGAAACTCTCCATCGCCGCATTGTCCCAGCACTCTCCGCGCCGACTCATGCTGCAGGTGATGCTCTGATCGGCCAGCAGGCGCTGGAAGTCTTCGCTGGTGTACTGGCTGCCCTGGTCGGAGTGGTGCATCAATTGTGTGGGCTTGCCCCTTCTCCACAGCGCCATCATCAAGGCATCAATCACCAACTGGGCCGTCATGCCCGAACTCATGGACCAGCCCACCGCACGGCGCGAGTACAAGTCCAGCACCACCGCCACATACAGCCAGCCCTCTGCTGTCCAGACGTAGGTGAAGTCAGCCACCCAGCGCTGATTGGGCTCGGCAGCCTCGAACTGGCGGTCCAGGATATTGGCCGCAATGCTGTGTTCAGGACGTTGACCGCTGTCTCCAGGCAGTCGCCTGCGTTTGCTGCGTGCCTTTAGCTGGGCAGCCTGCATCAGACGGGCCACCCGGTTCTCTGAGCAGGTCTCGCCCCAGTCCTGAAGGTCGCGCCATACTCTGGGCGAGCCGTAGGTGCAGTCACTGGCTGCAAAGCTTTCTCGGATGCGTGTCGTCAGTCGTGCGTTGGTCTGGCTGCGCTGGCTGGGCGCACGCGCCGCCCAGTCGTAGTACCCACTGGCTGAGACAGTCATCACCCGGCACATCACCCTGACCGGCCACACCGTGCGGTGTCGGGCGATGAAGCCGTACTTCACGATGGGTCCTTCGCGAAGTAGCCGAGCGCTTTTTTTATGATGTCGCGCTCCATCTTGACCCGGACCAGCTCGCGTTTGAGTCGCTCGATTTCCTGGCTCTGCTCGTTCTTCAGAGGCCGCTCAGTCGCTTTGCCTGCCGCCCCTGAGCCTAACTCCTTGATCCAGCGCCGCAGTACGCTTTCGTGCACGCCCAGGTCCTGTGCAACTGTGGCAACTGCGTTGCCGGGCTGCATTGCTTGCCTGACCGCTTCGCGCTTGAACTCTGCTCCAAACTTTCTTCGGGTATTTCCCATCTCTCACTCTCCTCGCTCTTTCAGCGTTTAAGAAAGTGTCCGTTATTTCAGGGGAATCCCATTGTCGGCATTCTTCACTGCACGGTATGTGCTGACCCAATAGGCTTTAGACATTTGTTCTTTTTTATCTATGTGAGATGGTTTTTATAAATCTTGCAGAACTAGGGTGTCGCTATCTCGACGCCTAACGTCGGAATTGATCGGCAAACGACAAATGACGCGCAGCGGCCTTTTGATGTTGTTTGTCCGATTCGCTTAACTGACTAGAAGGCTGCATGTTCAAGGAGTTTTCTTTGTGGGTAGTGAAATCGTGGTGGATGCCGCTGACGTGGCGCTACTACTTGATACGTGTAATTGTGTCGGTGCTACTGATATGGTTCCTGATTCCTGTGGTGCTGCGGCTTGGCGGATCGGCTCCGATTGCTTCCCAAGCCAAACACCAAGGAGAGTGCCAACGACACCAATTACTGCCGCTGCAATTGACCACCAGCGATTGCCATTCGCTAGCCGCTCTTCGAGTCTGAACTGCTCTTTTAATTCGCGTGCTGCAATTCGCCTCTGCCATTCTTTCTCGGCAAGGATGTGCTTATCAGTTCCGGGCTTCCAGCCAGATTGCCAAGAAGCCAACTCAACGTCTGACATTTGTGCAAGCTCACCCAGGGAGACACCCGCATAGCCTTCTGCAAATGCAGCTTGTTCGGTTTGGTTAGGGTCGTAGTCGGGCATTGAGACTCTTTTTAACTATTTTTAGATGATAGTTTGGTCTGTGCCTCAATAAATTCGGGCGCTAGCAGATACAAAATAGTTAGCATCAATCCTTTACCAGCGAGGTAAACGTCTTGCGAAACTTTGCTACTTTCGGCCCAGCCACTGCGACGCAGTAACCCTGGTTCGGATTGTTCTCAAAATAGTCCTGGTGATACGCCTCGGCGGGCCAATAGTTGGCCAGCGGCGTTACTTCGGTCACGATGGGGCTGCCGAATAGCTTGTCCTGGCTCATCTGGCGAATCATGTCGTTGGCGACCTGTTTTTGCTCGTCGTTTGAATAGTAAATACCACTGCGGTACTGCGTGCCGCTGTCGTTGCCCTGGCGGTTCAGGGTGGTGGCATCGTGTACGACAAAGAATATTTCGAGGATCTGGTTCAAGCTGATCTGCTCCGGGTCGAAATCAAGCTTGACGACCTCGTTGCAGCCGGTGCGGCCGGAGCAAACGTCTTCATAACTGGGGCGATTGACCTGACCGTTGCTGTAGCCTGACTCCACGTCAGTGATGCCGCGCACTTTGACGAAAACCGCCTCAGTGCACCAAAAGCAGCCGCCGCCGAGTGTGATGGTTTGTACTTGACTCATAAACTTGTTTCCTGATGTGTTGTATGGTTAGGGGTTGCACTGAACGACTTGTTGGCTGCCCAATACACTTTAAGTCTGAAGCATTTTTGAGACTATTCCAAAGGACACATTCTTCATGAAAACCAACGTCAAAGCCAGATTCAAATGGGAAGACCCTTTCATGCTGGAGGACCAGCTCAGCGACGATGAGCGCGCCATACAGGAAGCCGCCCACCAGTTTTGCCAGGACAAGCTGCAAACCCGCGTGCTGATGGCCGCGCGGCATGAAAAGTTTGACCGCGAAATCATGAACGAAGCGGGCGCGATGGGTTTTTTGGGATCCAGCATTGAAGGCTACGGCTGCGCAGGCCTGAGCTATGTGGCCTACGGGCTGATTGCACGTGAGGTCGAGCGGGTCGACAGTGGTTACCGCAGCGCGATCAGCGTGCAGTCGTCGCTTGTCATGCACCCCATCAACGCCTACGGCAGCGAGGCGCAAAAACAAAAATACCTGCCCAAGCTGGCGACGGGCGAATGGGTCGGCTGCTTTGGTTTGACGGAACCGAACCACGGCTCTGACCCGGCCAGCATGCTCAGCCGTGCCAAGCCCGCTACCCACGATGGGGTCCCCGGCTTCATCATGAACGGCGCCAAGATGTGGATCACCAATTCACCGATTGCCGATGTGTTTGTGGTCTGGGCCAAACTGACGGATCCGGATGGCAACACCGGTGGCCAGGAAAGCATTCGCGGCTTCATTCTTGAAAAAGGCATGAAAGGCCTGACCGCACCCAAAATCGAAGGCAAGATGAGCCTGCGCGCTTCGATTACCGGTGAGATCGTGATGGATGGCGTGTTTGTGCCTGAAGCCAACCTGCTGCCCAATGTGAGCGGCCTCAAAGGCCCATTTGGCTGCCTGAACAAGGCGCGCTACGGCATTGCCTGGGGCGCTTTGGGCGCGGCTGAAGACTGCTGGCATCGCGCCCGCCAGTACACGATGGACCGGATCCAGTTTGGCCGCCCGCTGGCGCAAAACCAGCTGATTCAGAAGAAGCTGGCCGACATGCAAACCGAAATTGCACTTGGCCTGCAAGGCTGCCTGCGCGTGGGCCGCCTGATGGACGAAGGCAAGGACGTGCCAGAAATGATCAGTCTGATCAAACGCAACAGCTGCGGCAAGGCGCTGGACGTCGCCCGCATGGCGCGTGACATGCACGGCGGCAACGGCATTCATGACGAGTACCACGTGATTCGCCACATGATCAATCTGGAAACCGTGAACACCTATGAAGGCACGCACGATGTGCATGCGCTGATTCTGGGTCGGGCGCAAACGGGTTTGCAGGCGTTTTATTGATTTAAAAGCCATCCAAGGGTATTTGGGCCCTTTTTTGAGCATCATTTAATGCTGTAGCCCAATATATTTGGGCGCAAGCAGCTACAAAAATAATAGTGACTGCAGCAATGGCCATGGAATTGGGAAGCCTTAAACCTGTACTTTCCAGTTTGGCGATGCCGCTGGCCTTTCTGCCTCTGCTGGGTTTGCTGGGCCTTGTGTTGATTGCAGGGCGCAAACGCCTGGGTTGGTTTGTCTGCACCGCGGTGTTTGTCACGTTGTGGCTGTTGAGCTGTCAGGGCACCGCGGTATGGCTGTCGCAAAACACTGTGCCGCAATATTCGCCCGTTGCGGTATCTCAATTAAAAGCCGGCCAGGTGCAAGCCATTGTGGTGCTGGGCGGAGGCGTTTTACCGAAGGCGCCTGAATACGGCACTGCTCAACCCGGCCCCGCTACCCTGGCACGGCTGCGCTACGGTATCTGGCTGTCCAGACAGACAGGATTGCCTGTTGCATTTAGTGGCGGAAGCGGTTGGGCCGCTGGCACAGCTGTAACCAGCACAGAGGCTGATGTTGCAGCACGGGTAGCTCAGGAAGATTACGGTTTTACCCTGCGCTGGCTGGAAGGTCAATCGCGGGATACAGCTGAGAATGCGCAACTCATCGCGCTCTTGCTCAAGCGCGATGGTGTTGCGCGCATAGCGCTGGTCACTGATGCCCTTCACATGCCACGTGCGATGGTTGAATTTGAGCGCACTGGGTTGACTATCACCCCCGCGCCTACCGGTTTCGTTTTACCCACCAAATCTGGCTTATTGCAGTGGCTGCCTTCCACGGACGGACTGCGGGATTCATCTCGCCTGATGCATGAATTGCTCGGGCTGGCCGCCGCCAAATTGCGTTCCTGATCTGAAAACCACACTCTGTTAACGCTACTGATTTATGCGTTACATTAATAACCAGTCAGTCAGTAACTATGCCTTTGTCCAAACTGTTTTGCCCCATCAATGCAGCGCTCACCGTCAAACACGCCCGCCGCAAGGAAGCGCGCCCTGGTGAGTTGCTGGATGCTGCGCTGGATTTGTTCGTTGAAAAAGGTTTTGCTGCTACGCGGGCCGAAGAAGTTGCAGCGCGCGCCGGCGTTTCCAAGGGCACACTGTTTTTGTATTTTCAGAGCAAAGAAGAGCTGCTCAAAGCGGTGGTGCAACAAAACATCTCAAACCATTTCAAGGAATGGAACCAGACTTTTGAATCGTTTGAAGGCGACAGCGCCAGCATGGTCAGCCTGTGCATGAATTTATGGTGGAAGCGCGTTGGCGCTACCAAAGCATCAGGCATTGCCAAACTGATGATGAGCGAAGCCAAAAACTTTCCTGCGATTGCATCCTATTACCAGCAGGAAGTTATTGAACCGGGGCAGACGCTGATCAGGCGCATCTTGCAGCGCGGAATCGACCGCGGCGAATTCCGCAGCATGGACCTGGACTATGCGGTTTATTCCATCATCGCGCCGGTCATCTTTCTCATGATTGCCAAGCATTCTGAAGGCGTTTGTTGCAGCCGCCTGATTGAATTGGACCCGGAAAAATACATTGCTTCGCAACTCGACACCATTTTGTACGGGCTTTCAATAGCGCCAGCACACAGCCCAAACCCCAACGGACACCACCAGCATGCTCTTGAGTAAGAAAAATGCCCTCAAATGGGCGGTCGGCGTGCTGGTACTGGTGCTGATTGGTTTTGCCGTTGCCCGAACGCTGGCTGCACGTCAGGCACAAAGCCAAGCGCTTGCTGCGGCAAACGCCACCAAAAGTGTGGGTTTGGCCGAGTTGGCCGCAACCGATGTCGTGGCTGTGCAGAGCATGGAAATCAGCCAGGGTGTAGCGGTTTCAGGCGCGCTGCGCGCCGTTAACTCTGCAATTGTCAAAGCGCGTGTTCCGGGTGAGTTGCAAGGTCTGCAGGTGCGTGAAGGTGATTTTGTAAAAGCTGGGCAGCTGCTGGGCCGCGTGGACGCCAGCGAGCTGCAACTGCGTGTGAACCAGGCGCGCGAACAGGCGCAGTCTGCCAAAGCACAGGTTGATGTCGCCCAACGCCAGTTCGACAACAACAGGGCGCTGGTAGACCAGGGTTTCATTTCAAAAACCGCGCTCGATACTTCGCAAGCCAACTTGAATGCCGCCCGATCGACCTACAACGCAGCTCGCTCCGCAACGGAGGTTGCTGCAAAATCAGTAGCCGACACTGCCCTGAAAGCGCCTATTTCAGGCCAGGTAGCTCAGCGCATGGCACAAAATGGTGAGCGTGTAGGTATCGACACGCGCATCGTTGAAATTGTTGATTTAAGCCGGCTGGAGCTCGACGCAACGCTCAGCGCGCTTGAAGCCAGTCAGGCCCGGGTTGGGCAAACTGCTGAGCTGTTGGTTGAAGGCTCGTCCCTTCCAGTTACCGCAGAAATTGCGCGCATCAACCCTTCTGCGCAGGCTGGCAGCCGCGGCGTGCTGGTGTATTTGAGCATCAACAACAGTGAGGTGGCCAGCGACAAGCTTGCGCTGCGCCAGGGGCTGTTTGCACAGGGCACGCTGGGGCTGTCAAAGCAAACGCTGCTGGCGCTGCCGGTGAGCGCGGTACGCATTGACAAGCCCGCCCCGTACGTGCAAGCCATTGAAGACAACCGCGTGGTCCATAAAACGGTGGTACTCGGCCTGCGCGGCACCAGCAATGGCGAAGCAGTTGTCGCGGTTACCGGTATCGCTGAGCGTGCGCAAGTGATTCGAGCCAATGTGGGCGCATTGCGCGACGGCACACCCATCAAGTTCACGCAGGTACCGATGGTTACTCCAGGGACTCCAGGCTCGTCGTCAGCCGCCACAGCCGCCAAAGCACCTTAAGGGTTACTTTTCATGTGGTTTACCCAAGTCAGTTTAAAAAACCCGGTGTTCGCCACCATGATGATGCTCGCCATCGTCGTGCTGGGGTTGTTTTCATACCAGCGCATGCAGGTCGACCAGTTCCCCAACATCGATCTGCCAGTGGTGGTGGTCACCGCCGAATATCCTGGCGCAGCACCTGAAATCGTTGAGAGTGAAGTCACAAAAAAAATCGAAGAGGGCGTCAACACCATCGCCGGTGTGAGCGCACTGACGTCGCGCAGCTACGAAGGCCAGGCAGTCGTCATTATTGAATTTCAGCTGTACGTTGATGGCCGAAAAGCCGCCGAAGACGTGCGTGAAAAGCTGGGCGTTATCAGGCCGCTTTTCAGGGCGGAAGTCAAAGAGCCACGCGTGCTGCGCTTTGACCCTGCAAGCCGGGCGATTTGGTCGGTGGCGGTGGTGCCGACCGTAAAAGACGAACGCAGCGCCGGGCCGCCCCAAGCAATTTCCGCCCCTCTTAACAGTGAAAGGGGTAGCGCACCGCCGAAGGCTCGCGAAGCGACGAGCGTGGGGGCAGCAGCAGTCATGTCCCCGGTTGAGTTGACAAACTGGGCCGATCAAGTTCTGAAAAAGCGCCTTGAAAACGTGCGCGGCGCTGGTGCAGTGACGCTGGTCGGCGGCACGCGCCGGGAAATCAATCTGTATTTGAACCCGCAGGCGATGGAGTCGCTTGGCGTAACGGCTGAACAGGTGGTCAATGCTGTGCGCAGTGAAAACCAGGATCTGCCGATTGGCGCCATTCGATCGTTGACACAGGAGCGTGTTGTGAAAATCGACGCCCGTATCAAACGGCCTGAAGATTTCGGCAACATCATCGTGGCAAGAAAAATGGGCGCGAATGGCGCTGCGAACAACAGCACCGCTATTACGCTCGATCAGGTCGCCCGTATCAGCGATGGTGCGCAGGAAGTCGACAGCCTGGCGCTTTACAACGGCCAGCGCACGCTGCTGCTGTCGGTGCAAAAAGCGCAAGCTGAAAACACCATCGCCGTGGTCGACAGCTTGAACAAAGCCATCGTGGACATCACGCCCAACCTGCCGCCTGGCTTGAAGCTGGAGTTGGTCACAGATGGCTCCCGCCCAATTCGTGTCGGTGTTGAAAACGTACGCCGCACACTGATCGAAGGTGCGCTGCTGACCGTTCTGATCGTATTTTTATTTTTAAACTCGTGGCGATCCACCGTGATCACCGGGCTCACGCTGCCAATTTCAATCATTGGCACGTTTTTATTCATGAACTTGTTTGGCTTCACCATCAACATGATTACGCTGATGGCGTTGTCGCTGTGCGTGGGGCTGCTGATTGACGACGCGATTGTGGTGCGTGAGAACATCGTGCGGCACGTACAGATGGGCAAAGCCCCGTACCAGGCGTCGCTCGACGGTACCAAGGAGATTGGGCTGGCGGTACTTGCCACCACGTTCTCCATCGTTGCGGTTTTTTTACCGATTGGTTTCATGGGCGGAATCATTGGGAAGTTCTTTCACGAATTCGGCATCACCATCGTTGCGGCGGTGCTCATCTCGATGTTCGTCAGCTTCACGCTTGACCCGATGCTGTCAAGCATTTGGCACGACCCAGCCATTGACTCTCACGGCAAGCGCGGCGCGCCAGTGACGCTGTACGACAAGACGATTGGCAGGGTGACGGGCTGGTTTGACAGCGCCACGGAATCGTTAAGCAATGGTTACCAGGTCATTCTGCGCTGGGCGCTGGTGCATAGAATCAAAACGCTGCTGGCGGCGATTGCCATTTTTGTCACCAGTATTTTTATGGTGCCGCTGCTGGGGACAGAGTTTGTACCCAAGGCGGACTTTTCTGAAACATCACTCGCCTTTTACACGCCAGTGGGCTCTTCGCTCGAAGCAACGGAGGCTAAAGCGCGGCAGGTCGAAACCATCGTGCGAGAGTTTCCTGAAGTTCGTTATACGCTGGCCACACTCAACACTGGCAACGCGCAGGGAAAAATCTACGCCAATGTGTATGTTCGTCTGGTTGACCGCAAAGCACGCAAACGCAGCGTAGATGACTTATCAAGCGTGCTGCGCCAGCGATTGGCACAGGTACCCGGTATCACCGTCACGCACGTGGGCTTGACGGACTCGGTCGGCGGCAACAAGCAGGTGGAGTTTTCACTGCAGGGCCCTGATCTGAAAGAGCTGGACCGTTTGGCGCGTTTCGTGCAAGACAAAATTCGTACCACTCCCGGCCTGGTGGATCTTGACTCGAGTGTGAAGGCCGACAAGCCAGTGATACAGGTGGATGTTCGTGCCGATGCAGCCAGCGATCTGGGCCTGTCGGTATCAAGTATTGCGAACGCGCTGCGCACGCTGGTTGCCGGGCAAACGGTGGGTAACTGGCGGGCGCCTGATGATCAAACCTACGACGTGAACGTTCGCCTCGCGCCGGACGCGCGCAACGCACCCGCTGACCTCGAGCGGTTGCCATTTACCAGTGTGGCAATGGGCAACAACGCCGATGGTTCGGCCCGCGTGGTGCGGCTGGGGCAAGTCGCCACCATCAAGGAAACCACGGGCCCAAATCAAATCAACCGGCGCGACCTGGCGCGTGAAGTGGCCATCAATGGCAATGTGCAGAACCGCTCAGCCGGAGAAGTATCCAATGACATCAAAGTCGCGCTTGAAGCCATCAGTTTTCCGCCCGGTTACAGTTATAAATTTGGCGGCTCGACTAAAAACATGGCCGAGTCTTTTGGCTACGCCATCTCGGCACTGGTGCTAGCCATCTTGTTCATATACATGATTTTGGCCAGCCAGTTCAAGAGCTTTTTGCAGCCTCTGGCGCTGATGACATCTTTGCCACTTACCCTTATTGGCGTGGTGCTGGCACTGCTCATGTTTGGCTCAACGCTGTCGATGTTTTCAGTGATCGGTGTGGTGATGCTGATGGGGCTTGTTACCAAAAATGCCATCTTGCTGGTGGACTTTGCTATTCGAATGCGCGAGCCCAGTATTGACGCCACAGGGCGCCACATTCCGGGGATGGAACGCAGCGAGGCCTTGCTGGTTGCCGCAAAGGTCAGGCTGCGCCCAATTTTGATGACTACGTTGGCAATGATTTTCGGCATGATTCCACTGGCCTTTGCGCTCACTGAGGGTTCGGAACAGCGCGCGCCCATGGGCCAGGCGGTGATTGGCGGCGTAATTACTTCGTCACTTCTTACGCTGGTCGTGGTGCCGGTCGTGTATTGTTTTATGGACGATTTGTCCGAGTGGTTGAAGCGCAAATTAGGTGCCCGCCCTACTGCTGCTCAAATGGCGAGCGCTGAATAAATTTATCTGCACACCTACGAGTCAATTCATCGTCCTATCCTTCGCAAAAAAAGAAATGCAAAAACCATGAACTACGAACAAGCCCGCTTCAACATGATTGAGCAGCAAATCCGACCTTGGGAAGTGCTGGACAACCAGGTGCTGGGTTTACTGGCGCTCGTCAAGCGCGAGGATTTTGTGCCGCGAGGTCATGAGGCCTTAGCCTTTGCCGATCTCGAAATTCCACTCACCACGAACCTGGACAGGTTCCCGGGGCAATGCATGCTGTCGCCCAAGGTTGAGGCGCGCACGCTACAAGACCTCGCGGTACAAAAATATGAAACCGTACTTGAAATAGGAACAGGTTCTGGCTACATGGCGGCATTGTTGGGCCACCGTGCGCAGCAAGTCACAACGCTGGAGATAGATGCCGGTCTGGCTCAAACCGCCAGGGCCAATTTGCAGCGCGCTGGCCTGTACAACGTCGAAGTTCGAACCGCTGACGGCTCTGAACTTTTGTCGCAGCAGGCGGGCGGCGCTGGCGCAATCAACGGTCTATTTGATGTCATTGCGCTGAGCGGCTCTGTGGCATCGGTGCCGCCCCAATTACTTGCACATCTCAAAATAGGTGGCCGCCTGAGCGCCATTGTGGGCGATAAGCCCGTGATGCGCGCCACCCTCATTACGCGGGTAGCCGAAGCCGCCTGGCACACCACGCAGGCTTGGGACACCGTCGCTCCGCGACTGCTGAATTTTCCTGAACCATCAAGGTTTACGTTTTAAAGCATCGCAGACTACAGAGCGCCGGCATGATCACGCAACTTAACCTGGACCATTTCGACAAGTGGCGCGACAGCGCGATCGCGCGACCTGCAGTGCCGCTCGTAATCGACGTGCGCGAACCATGGGAGCTACAAACCGCGTCCGTGACGGAAAAAGACTTTAAGCTGCTGCACATACCAATGCAGAGCATTCCCAAAAGCATAGAAGCGCTCAAGCAGAACTACGGCACAGACCACCCGACAGCAGTTCTTTGCCACCACGGCGTACGCAGCATGCAGGTGGCCAACTTTTTAGCCCACCATGGCTTTACAAACTTGGTAAATCTGCAAGGTGGTATCGACGCGTGGTCTCACCAAGTCGATGCAGGCGTTGTCCAATATTGAGATTGAACTTACCTTTTTTCTGGAAGCCAAAGACAACCATGCCAACAAAAAACCCTTCCTCGACGATTGCAATTGCAGTAGCCGCTGCGGTGATGGCGCTGGCTGCACCAGCAAGAGCGCAAAGCCTGGTTGATATCTACGAGTCGGCTCGCGCCTTCGATGCCAATTTCCAGTCGGCCAAGCTACAGTATGAAGCCAACCTTGCCCGGGCAGACCAGGCACGTGCAGGCCTGCTGCCATCGGCCGGCCTCAGTGCTGGCGCATCGCGCAGCGCATTTGAAAATACCAACCCCGCCATTGACCGCGGCTTTACTTCGCAAACTGCCACACTGAGCGCCAGCCAGCCGCTGTACCGCCCCGCTAACCGCGCCACTTACGAGCAAGGGTTCAAGCAGGTTGATGCGGCCAAAGCGCAGCTTGAAATCGCCCAGCAAGACTTGCTGGTACGAACCAGCCAGGCGTACTTCGACGCGCTGGCTGCGCTTGACTCTTTGACTTTTGTGCAAGCCCAGAAAGCTGCGGTCGCCGAGCAATTGGCGTCAGCCAAACGCAACTTTGAAGTCGGCACGTCCACCATCACTGATACGCGCGAGGCGCAGGCGCGGTTTGACCTGGTGACTGCACAGGAAATTGCTGCCGAAAATGATCTGCGGGTAAAAAGACTGGCACTTGATACCGTCGCAGGAATTACCGGCGCACAGCCTAACGGCTTGAATGTCCCGGTAACGCTGCCATCAGTCGTGCCGCAAGATGTGAATGTTTGGGTGCAGCAATCTGAGCTGGTGCACCCCAACATTCGGGCAGCCCAATCGGCGCTGGATGTCGCCGCGCTTGAGATCACCAAGGCGGAAGCGGGCCACAAACCCACACTGGATTTGAACGCCAGCTACAACTTGAACCGCAGCCCGTCAGGCAACGCTCAAAGCGCACTGGGCGGGCGCAACAACACGGCAACCATTGGCTTGGCATTTAACCTGCCGCTGTTCGCCGGCTTTGCCACGCAAAATCGGATCAGGGAAACGCTGTCGCTAAAAGACAAAGCGCAGAGCGACCTTGAAGGCGCTCGCCGCAGCGTTGCGCTGGCCACGCGCACGGCCTATTTTGGGGTGCAATCAGGTCAGGGCCAGGTCAAAGCACTTGAAGCCGCAGAGGCCTCCAGCCAGAGTGCACTTGACGCCAACAAGCTGGGCTACCAGGTCGGCGTGCGCATCAATATCGACGTGCTCAACTCACAAAGCCAGCTGTTCCAGACCAAGCGTGACCTCGCGCAAGCCCGCTACAACGTGCTGCTGGGCGGACTGCGCCTGCGCCAGGCCAACGGCACGCTGGTTCCCGATGATTTGCTCATCATCAACTCCTTGCTGGCGAAGTAACGCAAGCGCCAGCAAGGCTCCGTTCGCGTTACCTGCCGCTGTGGTCATGGCTGGTGCCGCTGGCAGGCTGCGCGCTGGCGGGCAGGATGTGGACAGGCGGGACAGAGGCAGTGGTCAAAGGACTCCAACGCCGCCTGTCTTGACGGCTCTGCCGGGCTGGGCATCTACCGCATGACCGCCGTGCCTTACACGTTGAGTCCGATTGCACCTAAAAAAAGGACGCGTCGGTGCTCTGCTGTTTATTCAGACTGCAGTCGCACAAGGCGATGCGCTGGGCACCCAAGGTGGGTTTTTTCCTTTGCCCGTGGTAGCCAAGGCCGTTACAAGCGCAGCGCGCTGATTTCTCCTCAAGTCAGTGAACCCTTGGGCGCAAAGTAGACAGCGAGTGCTTGCGCATGCCGCTGGGCGGCCCCCTGGTGGCGCGCCGCAAACGCCATGCCAGCAAGGGAAGCGCGCGTGTGCGCCTGCTCATCCGACACCAATTGAGTAGCGGCATCAACTGCGCTGCCCATGTCAGCACAGCTAAAAGCCGCGCCGCTTGCTTCAGCCAACTGCGCAGCTTCGGCAAAGTTGAAGATGTGCGGACCCATCATCACGGGGCACCCGGCGCTGGCGGCTTCAATCAGGTTTTGACCACCCAGCGGGGCAAAACTGCCTCCAAGCAAAGCAACACGGCTGAGCGCGTAATACAGCGCCATTTCGCCCAACGAGTCGCCCAGCCAGACATCGGCCTGCATGGCCTCAATGCTTTCCAAAGGGCTGCATCGCCAATTCGAACGCCGGGAAAACGTGAGCCCGCTTTGAACTACCAACGCCGCCACATCGTCAAAACGTTGCGGATGGCGCGGTACGATCAGCCACTGAATTGCTATATTATTAATAGCTGCTTGCGCCCGTTTTTGTTGGGCTACAGCACCTATTTTCTCAAGAAACAGTGCCTCTTCACCCTCTCGCGAGCTGGCAAACATCACCACTGGACGGGCAATGGCCTGGCGCCACGCTTTGCCGGTAGCCTGCTGGCTTGCGTCAAGCGCAGCGTCAAACTTCAGGTTGCCAAAAACTTGAACACTGGCCACACCTAATTTGCGATAGCGGTCGGCGTCGGCCTCGGTTTGTGCATAAACAGCGGTGAGCGCAGCGTACGCGGGCAAAGCCAGCGGGGACAGTGTCAACGCTTGCTGCAAAGACTTTTCAGACAGGCGGCCATTGCACAGCACCAACCACATGCCGTGCTTTGCAGCAGCAGCGACAGCGCACGGCCAGACTTCGGTTTCCATCAGCAAACCCAGGCGCGGCTTGAAATGCGCAAAGAACCGCTCAACCACCGCCCGCGTATCCCATGGCTGCCAAACCTGCACATCACCCGGGCGCAGCAGTGCTTGCCCTTCAGCGCGGCCAGTGGCGGTGCCGTGCGTGAGCAGTACGCGCAGCCCAGGGTGGTCTGCTCGCAGGCGTTCAAGCAATACGCTGGCTGCCCGTGTTTCACCCAGCGACACGGCATGCAGCCAGACCAATTGCGATTGTGTTTCAGCCGGTTGGGCGTAGTGGCCAAAACGTTCGGCAATGGCTTGCCCGTATCCAGGCTCCAAAACGGAACGGCTGGCCATTTTTCGGCGCAGCAGGGGCTGCGCCAAGCGCATCATGGCTGAATACACGCCCAGCGCGATGTTGCTCAATGCAAAGCGCCTGCGTTTTGGCAATGGCAGCGTTGCCACGCCTGCCAAACAGCGTCAACGCTTGGGCTGGGTTGCGCAAACACGCTGACCTGGTGGCCGTTTAAAACTGGCCCGGTGCGCCAAGCAGTATCGAAGTTATAAATCTGCACATGCGGCAGGCCCAAGGCAACCGCAATGTGGCTTACGCCGCTGTCAACGCCAATCGCGCCGGAGCACTGCCCCAGCTCGCGCGTCAAAGCGTCCAGAGCCAGCATGGGCCAGACCGCAGCGTCAATTTGCGCGGCAATGGCACGGCTGGTGGCCAGTTCTTTGGCGCTGCCGTGCACCATCGCCACCTGGTAGCCAGCAGCGTTGAAGCGCTTGCCCAATTCGAGCCAGTTTTGCAATGGCCACTCTTTGTCTGCCCTTGACGTGCCATGAACAAATACTATTGTTTTAGTAGCTGCTTGCGCACATATCGATTGGGCTACAGGCACTTTTAATCCATAAAATACGCCCGCAGGTGCCTGGTAGCCCAGCGAAATCGCCGCCAAGTCGCGGCCGCGCTGCACCGCGTGCTGGTGCGGCTGCAAGGCAATCGCCACATCGGCAACCCAACGCGTCGGCGCTTCGTACGCCGAACCATCGGTTCGGTTCGCCATCGCATAGCGTTTGCCTTGCGGCGCCAGCCTTGCCAAGCGCGCTACCAGGGCAGACTTCGTCAAACCTTGCAAATCAATCACTGCGTCGTAGCTGTCTTGCTGCAAGTCGGCTTTAAATTTGGCCCACGCGGCGTGCGTGGCAGCAGCGAACGGGGATTTGCGCCAGGCACGTAATTCACAGGTAATAGTGCGGTGCAGTCCTTGCACCTGAGCCAGAACAGGCGCAAAAGATTTTTCAACGGCCCAATCAATCTTTGCATCGGGCATGGCCGTCAAGATGTCTTGCACCACAGGCAAAGTGTGAACTACGTCGCCGAGAGAAGAAAGTTTGACGAGCAGGATTTTCACAGCGCGGGTTCACGCCGGCCGCCGAGCCGGAGCACCCCATCTGGGGAGCCGCGAGGAAAACACAATGACGAGCGGGGAGGCTCCGTCTTTACCAACAGGGACCGCAGATCCGGCTTTGCCGGGCCGCAGGCGCAGCGCCCCCTCGGGGGGCAGCAAAGTACACGCAGTGACGAGCGGGGGGGCTCCGTCTTTACCAGCAAGGGCCGCGGATCCGGCTTT
>ENA-OFCX01000737-OFCX01000737.1-metagenomes-genome-assembly--contig:-NODE-737-length-15728-cov-3.918714_pt1 | contig 15728 bp, 12 predicted proteins | sample MGYA00153384_OFCX01 | MGnify analysis MGYA00153384
CATTTAGACTTACAGTGTAAGTTTAACTTACGCCGTAAGTTTGTCAAGATGAAAATCTATCAAGATAAAAACTAGATTGAGCCTTCTAAAGCTGGCTTACTTTATCTGTTAGGAATCCATGCAAGATAGGTTAGATGTCTAAAACAAGCAACCCTGATACCCCTCCCCCAAGTCCGCTGAGCCGAGAACGAGTGCTGTGTGCGGCGCTTCGTTTGGCTGATGAAGGCGGTATTGAGTCACTTTCTATGCGGAAACTGGCTGAGGAATTGGGCGTACAGGCAATGTCACTGTACAACCACGTGACCAATAAAGATGATGTGCTATGTGGCATTGTCGATATTGTGGTGGGCGAGATTGAGGTGCCTAGCCTAGAAACAGACTGGAAGACGGCAATGCGGCGGCGGTCGATCGCGGCTCATGAGGTTTTGTTGCGTCATCCTTGGGCGACGATGGCACTCATGTCACGGGTTAATATCGGGTCAGCAATGTTGCGCTACATTGATGCAACGCTGGGATGTCTGCGTGAAGCAGGCTTTTCGCAGGTGGTGGTGACAGGGCAAAGCGGTGATGGTGGCATTGATGGATTCGGCACTCTGCAGATCAACCCGTTCGTTTCTTTCACGTGCTTTTTCAGTGTACGCGCTACGCGAAGTCCGTATCACCTGGCCATGTTCGCGACTTTCGAGGTGCGATGGCCGGGCGAGCGGATAAGGGCATCATCATTACGACCGGAACATTTACGGCAGAGGCAAGACGAGAAGCGAGTCGTGACGGCGCGCCGCCAATCGAATTGATCGATGGAGAGAAGCTGATCGACATGCTTGAGCAACTCGAGCTTGGCCTGAAGCCAGTGCGTACATACGAAGTCGCGCAGACTTTCTTCAACGAGTTCAAGGTCTAACACCTGTTGCTGCTCACGCTGCGGCCAGCGTATGGTAATGAGGCGCGTCTTTTGTGCGATTGTCAGACGGCAGAACCCTGTCTCGTTACCACGCGTCGATCACGCCCAAGTGGGCCGGTATTGGACCACGCAAAACGCCCCGCATCTCGCGTATGTCATACAGCCAAGCAGCCTGGCATCGGCTTACCCGATGATTCTCGTCACCTGAGAGCGGATGTGCTCGTGCCGGGCGATCGCACGATGATCGCAGCAGCCGTCGAGGGTGACATTCATGACTTTGCGGAGCGGGATGCGACGTATCGTCAGTCCATGTCGCCTACGACGTGCGACTTCCCGCCTTCAGCAGCCACAACGGCTCGGGTAGGACACGAAGCGTGAGCGGTGCATTCATCCATGAGACTTCGCCGTCGTAAGCCACCTTCACGGTGCGCGAGCCAAACATATTCGACGGCGTGATGACGAGACGCGGGCAGACGATGCGCTCGATGCTGTCAGCCTCGCCCAGCTGACCGAGTGCTCCACGCAACATCAGGCCGATCATGGCGAGAGCGCCGACTGGCTTGAGGATCACCGCGGTGATTTGACCGTCCGACGTGGATCCCTCGGCGCCCGTACCCGTCTCGCTCAGCCCCACCTGCTCCAGCTGCAACTGGTTGTTGCCGACGAAGAGGGTCAGCGTGCGCACTTTGCGTAACTTCCCTTCCCACTCGATCGAGAGACGCAGGCGCTGCCGCGCGCGAAGCAGCGTGGACATGCCGGCACCCAACGCGACCAGCCGACTGCGGCCGAATCGACCCTTCCACGTCTCGCGGTCCTGCAGCAAGTCCGGATAGAGTCCCAGGCTGGCATTGACGAGGAAGACCTGGTCGTTGATGGCGGATATCTGTACCGGCTCGGGACGCCCGTCGAGGAGCCAGCGCAGCGCATCCGCCGCCTCGGTCGGTGCTCGATGCTCGCGCGCGAAGTAGTTGAACGTGCCCTCGGGAATCACGCCCATCACGCACCCGGCGCCGTGCGCTGCCTGTGCGACGGTGTTGATGGTGCCGTCACCACCGACGGCCACGACGGCCGAATGACTGGCAACTGCCCTCGCCGCAGCCTCCTGCGCCACGCGCGAGAGTTCACCCGGCGCAGCGAAGTGGACGGTACCCCTCCGGCGCGCATCGCGCAGCCCCGCCTCGATGACCTCTCGCGTCGTGCCGGCATCGGAGTGGCCAGCCTTGCCGTTCATCACGAGCTCAATGTTCGCCGTGGGATCGAACTCGGGACGATTCATCATCGGTCGACGATGCACCTGCGGTGATCCTGTTCGCTCACCACCCGCAGCTCGTACAATGTCGTCTTCCCGGTTCGATCGTATTGCGCATCAGGTCGCTCGCGTTGACAGAACCACTTCAATAATGCCAGAGCACAGTCAGATAGCAGCCGGCTAACCAGCTCACCGTTGCAAGGGCTGCGCCTTAGCACGTTGCTTGCAACTTGCGAACTGATCCAAAGCAACGGTCTGCCAACGCCGGAGACGCTGCGGATCACGATACGGCATTCGCGGCGACGCAGTGCAAGCCTCCTCATCCAGCGTTCCAACCATGATCACGGTTCACACGGTCCGCGTATCGACGATCTGCAGCGTCATGCAGTCGACGGAAAGAACCCGATGGGCATCACGATCGCCGTCCGGCTCATCAGCATCTGCATCAGTATCTGCACACTGCACATTCAGAAGTGCTGCGGCTACGATGTTCGGCCAAGCTGCATTGCTTTCGCAATGCAGCTCCGTACCCCCTCAAGAATCAGCCCCGTGAATTTTCGTCATCCCGGTACCGGCGGCGTCGCCTGTCCTCCGACTGACGATCCGCCGATCTCGTCCACATCGCCGATCACCATCGCAGTGATCGAGGACAATCGCCTGGTGCGCGAGGGCCTCACGATCCTGCTGAACAAGTTCGACGGCGTGCAGGTGATCGGCGGAGGCGCGAGCCCCGAAACCGTGCTGTTCAGGGAGAAGCGTGATCCACGCATCGTCCTTCTCGACCTCGGACTGCGCGCCGGTGACAGTCTCCGTGTCGCGCGGCGTGTCAAGCTCGAGTTCCCGGAGTCACGCATCGTGGTGATGGATCTGCTGCCAGCGCACGAGGAGATCGTGGAGTTCGTGCACGCCGGCGTCTCCGGCTTCCTCCTCAAAGACGCCACTCTCGACGATCTGGAGCGCACCATCCGCTCGGTCGCGGCTGGCGTCGATGTGCTGCCACCGCAGATGATCGGCACGCTTTTCTCGCAGATCGCTGGAGACGCCGTCGCACGCAGTCTTCCGCCGGTGGTCGACGACGCGCGGATGACACCGCGCGAGCATCAGGTGATCCTCCTGATCGCCGAGGGATTGGGTAACAAGGAGATCGCCGTGCGGCTGCACATCGCGACACACACGGTGAAGAGCCACGTCCGCAACGTGATGGAAAAGCTGACGCTCCGCACCCGCCTCCAGATCGCCGCGTACGTGCGCGAAAAGGCCTCGAAGTAGTCACTCATCCAAAAGAACTACTTCTTTTGAATGAGTGCGCCTGATCCCGCAGACCGCTGTGGATATCGCGCCAGTTTCACTCCAAGGGATGATCTGGTCGAAAGACCTCGATGCCGACCCTCTCCTGTGCACGCAGACGTCCACAGAGTGAATCGCATCGGAGGAGTGTCTTTTGGAGAGTTTGATTAGCATCCCGAGACGGATGATCGCAGCGGTGTTCGCGTTGGCCATGCTCGCCGCATGCGATACGCACACCCCCGTCGAGCCGGGATCACTGGCTAGCCTGACGGTGACGCCGAACGTCACCCTCGGCATCAACGGCACGCAGCAATTCGTTGCCGTGGGACGAGACGCGGACGACAACATCGTCTCCATCGCTCCAACCTGGTCGGTTGCGACCGGTGGCGGGGTGATCTCCGGCACGGGAAACCTCACCGCGGGCACCACCCTCGGTGCGTTCGCCGTCACGGCGACGGTCGGTTCGCGCAGCGCGTCGGCCACGGCGACGATCGTCGCGGGTCCACTCGCGAGCATCACCGTCACGCCTGACGTCACCCTGCCCATCAACGGCACGCAGCAGTTCGTCGCCGTCGGTCGTGACGCGGGGAACAACGTGGTCCCGATCACGCCCACGTGGTCGGTCGCGGCAGGCGGCGGCAGCATCAACAGCACTGGCCTCCTGACGGCCGGCACCACGCCGGGCGCGTTCCCCGTCACCGCAACGGCCGGCGGACGCTCAGGCTTCGCCACGGCCACGATCGTCGCCGGGGCAGTGGCGAGCATCACCGTCACGCCTGACGTCACGCTCGCCATCAACGGCACGCAGCAGTTCGTCGCCGTCGGTCGTGACGCGGGGAATAACGTGGTCCCGATCACACCCACGTGGTCGGTCGCGGCAGGCGGCGGCAGCATCAACAGCACCGGCTTCCTGACTGCCGGCACCACGCCGGGCGCGTTCCCCGTCACCGCAACGGCCGGCGGACGCTCCGGATTCGCCACAGCCACGATCGTCGCCGGGGCAGTGGCGAGCATCACGGTCACGCCGAATCCTCGCACGCTCACGCCATCGCAGACGCAGCAGTTCACGGCCGTCGCTCGTGATGCCGGCAACAACGTGGTCCCGATCACACCCGTCTGGACCGTCGTGAATGGCGGCGGCGCGATCAGCGGCAGTGGCCTGTTCACCGCCGGCACGACAGTCGGCACGTTCAGCAACACGGTGCGCGCCACGAGCGGCGCCATGTCGGGCACGGCGACCGTCGTCGTCAGCAGCACCACGTCGGCGTTCCTGCCGCTCGGCGCTGCAGCGTCACACGGCATCCTCGCGGGGACGGCGGTGTCGTGCGTGACGAATGGCTTCATCGGTGCCGACATTGGTGTCGCGCCGGGCAGCACGCTGACCGGCTTCGGTCCGTGCACCTACTCGGGTGTCGCGAATCTCGGCAACGCCATCGCACAGACGGCGCAGAACGACCTCACGACCGCGTACAACACGCTGGCCGGACTACCATGCCCGCCGGCGAATGCCATCGTCGCCAACCTCGGTGGCACCACCAAGGCGGCCGGCGTCTACTGCAGCGCCAGCGGTATCGGCGTGACAGGCACCCTGACGCTGGATGGCGGCGGCGATCCCAACGCGGTGTTTGTCTTCCAGGCTGGCTCGTCGCTCACGACCGCCGGCAACATCGTGCTGATCAATCAAGCGCAGGCCAAGAACGTGTACTGGCAAGTCGGCAGCTCGGCGACGATCGGCAGCGCGTCGCAATGGCAGGGCAACATCCTCGCCTTGAGCAGCATCTCCCTCATCGACACCGCCACACTGCTCGGCCGCGCACTGGCCCGCAACGGTGCCGTGTCCCTGACATCGAACAACACCATCACGCTGCCGTAATCGGCCCGCGCTTCAGGAGAAATACAGCATGTTCGCACGCAGCATCACGTTCGGGGCCGCGATGATGATCGCAGCCCTCCCCGCCGCAGCGCAGCAGCGCGGCACGCTGGAAATGGGCGGTTTCATCTCGTCGAACTCATTCGACGAGACGTACAAAATGGACAACGCGATCGGCTTCGGTGGCCGCTTCGGCGCCTACCTGCATCCGCGCTGGTCAGTCGAGTTCGAGGGTAACGGCGGCACGGCAGGGCGTCCCAGCGGACTCGCGAACCGGTCGTATCGCTTCCTCGACGGGCGCATCGTCGCCGTGCCAGTCCGCATCGGCCGCTTTGGCCTCCTGCTCGGCGGCGGTGTCAGTCACATCGATGCGAACGTCAGCAATGACTTTACCGACCAGTCGTACGGCGTGCACGCCCTCGCCGGTGGCAAGCTGACGGTGTCTGAGCATGTTGCACTGCGCGTCGACTACACGCGCTACTTCAACGATGGCGCGCAACACGGCAGCTTCAAGGGTGGCGTGAGCCTCTCGCTGCACCCGAACAAGCGTGCTGCCGTCGCGGTCGCGGCGATGCATGCAGATTCGGTGAGCGCCGCCGAGACGCGCCGGTTGCGCGACGAAGCCGCCGCGTACGCGGTGCTGCGTGACTCACTGGCGAAGAACCGCGCCGCGTCGACTGCTCCCAGCGCGATGACGGCGTCCAATGTCGCCGCAATGGCGACGATGCTCGAGATGATCAATTTCGAGCGCAATAGCTCGACGCTGGACGATGTCGCGCGCGCAATCCTGGACGAAAAGGTGAAAGTATTCAATGCCAATCCGGAGATGAAAATCGTCATCACCGGTTACGCCAGCGCACCCGGCACGGACGCCCACAACATGGCGCTCGGCTTCCGTCGTGCTACGGCATCGCGGGCCTACCTGGTGTCGCAGGGCGTCGCGCAGGACCGAATCGAGATCACGACCCGCGGCGAGGAGAACCTCCTCATTGAGGGACCGGGCGACGTGGCGAATGCGGCCAATCGTCGCGGGCAGTTCCGCCTGCTGATCGCCGACCCGTACCTGACGGCGCCGAAGCGCTGAGCCACCAGTCGTACGACGCCCCCGTACCGGAACCTCGGTGCGGGGGCGTCGTGTCGTCTGGCACGGCGCTCGAGAGCGCGTGTCAGCGCACTCGCCGATGACGGAGCATCGGTCTCTCCCGCTGACAAACTCCGCGTGTGTGAAGCCACGTCACCCCTGATCGACATCAGCCGAATCGGGTGATCGACATGGAGTGAACGACTGGTCGGCATCAGCGAGATCCGCACCGCGCAGCGCCCACTGTCGTACATCGAGCAGGAACCAGTGTAGGCGAGACGAGTTGTGCCAGTCGTTCCACTTATCCTGCACTTGCGGACGGCAAGCGGGCACCGGAATGTGTAGACGTCAGCCGGAGTTTGGCTCGCTCATGTGCCCTGCTGCCACCAGAACGGGTCGCCAGCCGAGTGCGATTGCTTGCCTGTGCGCATCGAAATGCAGGGCCATCCAGACTGCGGTCCCTGAAGAAGTTCCGGTGCCTGCGGTGATCGCTCAGCGGCCGCCATCTACTCGAGGAATACTCGACCGACCCCGATCGAATTTTTTGTCCCATCGAGCGCTGTTCGCTTATCGGTACAATCTGTGAGATCCGTGGTCTCCGTGTTCCGGCTGTTGCCGTTGCCGCGGCTGCTGCTGTTGCCGTTGAATCAGCCGCCCGCATTCACTCCCGCTGGAATTCCGCCAACACCAGTCGCCGCGTGTCGCCCGGTTGCGTACGCACGACGATCGTTTCGCTGTTCACTCGCGTGCGCACCGAGATTGGGTCGCGTGCACTGAACCAGCGCATCGCGCGGTCTACAGTCGGTACACCGGGCGGGATGCCTGCCGCGCGCGAGCCGTCGAACTCCACGGTGTCGCGACCGAGGCCCAGGTATCCGCGAGGACGGAGAATCAGCACGCCCGCACTATCCGCGCGGCCGGCCGGCGGCGCCGGAAACCGGAAATTCACGACACGACTCGAGCGCGGGAACGGCATGCGAAACACATGCAGAATCACGGCGCTGTCGGGGCTCGCCACCTCGAATTCGTAGCGCTCGCGCGGCGAGGCGCGAAACGGGCCCCACCGACCAGTTTGCGACGTCACCGCGCGATACGCTGGCGCACCGATGCGTTGGCCCGTTGCCGCGTCGACCGCATGCACCGTAACCACCGCGTTGGCGAGCGGCAGGTTGGTCGGGCTCGCATTCGCATTGCCGCTGATCATCCCTTCGAGAACCGCGACGGTATCGGCCACGATATCTTCCTGCGCTGGCATGCGACCGGTGATGAAGCGGTACTGCGCACGAAAGGCAGCCGGACCAAAAGCCACTTCGCGATGATCGGTGCCGGGCAGCACCACGTTCAGCGCGCCGCGCAGCGCCGGGCCCCGCGAATCCACGTTGGTTGGCGTGCCTCGCATGCCAAGACCCGCGCCGTCCGCCTGCGCGTACTTGTCGAGCGAGTCCGACCTCAACGCCAGGAACTTCACGCCGGGCACCACCTCGCTGCCGCGATTCAGCGCGCGCAGATACGGCCCGGCGCCGTTGAACTCGCCCTCAGGCTGCATCGTGGGAATTGCGAAGACGCCATGATTCGGCGTGCCGCCGGTCATCACGTGCGACACGTGCGCCGCGCCCCCGCCTTAACGCACGTAGTTTCGTATCGTCATGCCCCCGCGCGAACTCCCGACCAGCGCAACCTTGTTGGCGCCCGTCGTGAGCAGCACGCGTGTCACGAACCCGGCCAGCGCCGCCGTCTGATCTTGAGGGGTGGAGCGATTGAGTTCCGCCGCGGTGAGCGTACTCGAGGCCGAGGGGTTGGGAAGATCCACCGCGAACAGACGCGAGGTTGGATAACCGTTCGACTCGAACCGCCAGATCACGTTATCCCAGAGACCGGCGTGGTCGCCGTTGCCGTGCACGAAGATGATCGGCGTCTGGGCTCGAGCCACGGTGGCAATTGCGATCGACAGTATCAGGGCGACGACGGAGCGGCCAAGCACGGAGGCACCTGCGCAGTGGAAGAGTCAGAACAGGAATTTCGATCGGGGTCGCTCAATGAGCGTCGAGTATACGGCGCGATCGATTCACCAGCCACCAGATGCTTCCACGACGGCTCTGGCGATCGCTCAACCTGCTGCCAAAAGCAACCAGCTGCGCCCGTTCCTTCACATATCGAGTCGCCCACACGTTGGCCGGTGCTCCTCCGCCACCTTCATGATGCGGCTATCCTTTCGCTCAGTTTCCGTCTGTGATTATGCTCGTTGCAAGGACGTGATGACCCTGCTCGAACTGATGACCGTGAAAAGCCGTGTCTCACGGCGTAAGCGCACTGATCGCGACCCAAGCCTCGCCGCTCGCCTCACGGCGACCGCGATGGCCTCGACATCAGGATCTGCATTGGACGTCCACCTGACGCCTCACGACCACCCGCCGCGACTCAGCGCGATCCATGAGCGCTGACGCCCGGCGTCAGGACATGACCAATCGTGACCGTGCACCGCTCATGCATGCATCTTTCCGTTCTCTCTTACCGGACCGCCAAATGAAGCTTCTCGCACTCGCCACACTCACGCTCGTCCTGCCGCTCACACTCAGCGCGCAAGTCGCACCCGTTGCACCTGCGAACCCGATCACGACGGTCTTTCGCACGCGCACCATGACACTGCAGCGCAACCTCGCACAGGCGTTCGACTCGATCCCTGCGTCGAAATTCGGCTATCGCCCCACCCCGGCGCAGCTCACGGTGGGCTATGTCGCGCAGCACCTGGCCAGCGACAACTACATCTTCTGCAACCAGTTCGGCGAGAAGAAGGCGACGGTCGCACGTGAAGACGAGACCACGGCAGATTCGGTGAAGGCCAAGTGGCCGCGCGAGACGCTGATCACGAAGATGAAGGCGTCGTTCGCGTTCTGCGAGGAGGCGTTTTCGCAGCTGGACGATGCGAAGCTGGCGGACCAGGTGACGATGACCATGGGTCCGAACACGCGCACCGTCACGCGCGCATCGATGGTGCTGGGTCACGTGATCGACATGGCGGATCACTACAGCCAGATCGCGAACTACATGCGCCTGAACAACCTGATCCCACCGACGGCGCTGCCGCGACCGGCGCGCTGACAGCCACAGCAGCGGGGGCGGCTGCTCGGCAGGGTTCTATTGGCGTAGGTCGGCTTCTTTAGGGGCACCGTCAACTCTTTTCACGCGGAGACGCGGAGGCGCAGAGCAAGCTGAGCCCGGCATTACGGTCGGTGCCGGGCAGCCATGGATGCTTTGGAACTGCGGGTCACCATTCAGCCCCCAAAATCAGTCCAAACATCCATGCGGACCGAAGCTCGCCGTACGGGCCGAACCCTCTGCGGCTCCGCGCCTCCGCGTGAAAAGAGTTGACGATGCCCAAGCTCCGGCAGACGCGTGAAAAGCGTCGACGATGCCCAAGCTCCGGCAGACGCGTGAAAAGCGTCGACGATGCCGAAGCCACAGCGGACTTCAGCTGATCACGCCGCCGCGCGCGCATCGGCACGCGCCTGACTGGCCGTGCTGTCTGCCCACAGCTGCTTCGTGACACGCAGCAACACGACTCCGCTCACCACGAACACCCCCAGCAGCATCCACGCTGCCGGCCAGCGTGACGGATCGCCCGGCGCGTACAGGAAGTTGCCGATCGCGAACAATGATGACCAGATCACGATACAGCCGGCGATCCAGCCCGTGAATGCCGCGCCGATGCGGTTTTCCTGCGCCACTTCGCCATCGCTGATGCCTGCGGCCGCCCGGATGTCCGTCCATCCGGGACCGGCCGGCTTCACCTTCTGCACGAACGAGATCAGCGTCGCGCGATCGGTCGTCGGGCCGATGAATGCGGTCAGCAGCCATGCCACCGTCGTGATGCCGACCTGCACGATCGTCACGGTCGCGAAGCCGACGCCGGGCATGAGGTACGGCACGGCCACGGCGGTGATCAGCGACGCCGCCATCGCCACGATTTCGCACCAGGCGGACACGCGCCACCAGAACCAGCGCGCGATGTAGAGCAGGCCGGTGCCGGCGCCGATGGACAGCAGCACCTGAAACGCCTGCTGCGCCGACGTCATGCCGAGGCTGAGCAGGGCGGCGACGACATACAGGAAAATCGTCGCCACGCGACCGGCGTTCACGTAATGCGTCTCGCTGGCATCCTTGCGGATGAAGCGGCGATAGAAATCGTGGATCAGGTACGACGAGCCCCAATTCAGGTGCGTGAGGATCGTCGAGGAATTGGCGGCGAGCAGGCCACCGATCATCAGGCCCACGAAGCCGACGGGCAGGAACTTGAGCATCGCCGGAAACGCCGAGTCGTGGCCGATGAGGCTCGCGTCGGCATTGGGAAATGCAGACTGGATCGACGCGAGATCGGGGTAGACGATGATCGAGCAGAGCGCGGTGATGATCCACGGCCAGGGCCGCAGCACGTAATGCGCGATGTTGAAGAACAGCGTGCCGCCCAGCGCATCCTTCTCCGACTTCGACGCCAGCATGCGCTGCGCGATGTACGATCCGCCGCCAGGCTCCGCACCGGGATACCAGTTGGCCCACCAGCTGATGCCGATGGGCAGGATGAAGATCATCAGCGCGAGTTCGGACATGCCGAAGTTCGGCAGCATGTCGAGAATCGGCTGGCCTGAGCCGTCGGATGGCGACATGACGGGCTGCGCGTTGCCGACGCCCTGCACCACCTGCAGCGTGGAGAGCTTGCCGACGAGCAGCTTGAGCCCGAGCCAGCCACTCGCGTCACCGCCAAGTCGCCGACCAACCTCCACCAACGAGAACCAGGCCGCCGCGAACACGGCGGTCATCTTGATGAAGAACTGGATCATGTCGATCACCAGCACGCCCCAGAGTCCGGAGTGCGCGGCGAAGGCGACGTTGAGGACTCCGGTCACGAGAATGGTCTGCCATGCCGGCATCCCGAACAGGATGTTGGCGATCTTGCAGGCGGCCAGCGTGACGGTGCCCATGATGAAGCAATTGAAGAACAGGCCGAGGTAAATGGCGCGAAATCCGCGCACCATCGACGCCGACCTGCCCGAGTAGCGATGCTCGTAGAACTCCAGGTCCGTCATGACGCCCGAGCGTCGCCAGAGCCGCGCAAAGAAGAACACCGTCGCAAGGCCGGTGAGCACGAACGCCCACCATTGCCAGTTGCCGGCGACGCCGTAGCGGCGCACCTGCTCGGTCACCCAGTTCGGCGTGTCCGACGAGAACGTGGTCGCGACCATCGACAGGCCGGCGAGCCACCAGGGCACGCTGCGTCCCGACGCGAAGAACTCGGTGGTGCTGGTGGCTGACCGTCGCGCGAGGAACAATGCCGGGAGAAAGCAGACGAGAATCGTCGCCCCGGCGATGACCCAGTCGATCCAGGAGATGTTCACGTCACTTCACCGTGAAGGGCCGCGCCGTCACGCCGTCCTTCAGTTCACGCACCATGCGATCATCGCCGGTCAGCTCCCAGTACACGAGCGACACGGGAATCATGCCGGCAGAATTCACCTCGTCGAAGAACCGCTGCATCGTGAACTGGTCACCGAGCTGACGCGCACGCTCGGCCATGGTCTCTTCCATCAGCCGGCCGCCGGTGACGTAACTCGCACCGTAGCCGGGCTGGCGCAGGTAGAGATGCTGCTCGAAGCCGAGCAGCGGGTCACGACGCATCCAGCCGCGCGGCGTCCAGCTCACATGCATGTCGGCGGCCTGCGCCATCGTGAGCTCGTTGCTGTGCGCATACAGGTTGCCCAGTCCACGTGCGGCACGCGCTGCAAGCATTGCCCACACGAGCTCGCGCGAGCGCGGTGACGTGTCGTACAAACCGGCCTGCATCATCCACTCTTCCATGCTGGTCGCCATGCCCTCGGCGCGGCTCATCCAGACGTTGTACAGCAGCGGTGTGCGACGGATGGGGCTCGCGTGCGGGTGCTCGCGGAAGCGGCCGTTGTCCCACCAGTGCCAGAGATGCGTCCAGAGCGGCGTGGGGTCGCGATGGTACGTCTGCGCAAAGAAATTCCGCGAGTCGGGCGTGGTGAACGGGTGGATGCGCTCGCGCAGTGCGCGTTCCATCCACGGTTCGTAGGTCACCATCTTCGTGTCGCGCACGAAGGCCACGTAATGCTTGATCACCGAGTCCTGCAGACGCGCATAGCCGTCGCGCGTCTCGACGGTCGGCATCGGTGGCAGGTTCTTGTTGCGCTGCTCCTCGAGTCGGAGCGAGGCATGCGCTCGCGCAAGCTCGCGGCGCGTGATCGTGACCTCGTCTTCCCACGTCAACGGCACCAGCAGCACGTTCTTCAAAAACCAGCTGTACTGCGCCTTGCCTATGCCCGACAAGCCGGTCTTCTTCGCCGACTCAGTGCGCACCCAGTCGCGAAAGCTCCCACTCGCCTCGGCTGCCGCGTCGATCGCCGTCACGAGCGCCGGATCGCCGCTGCCAGCCAGCTTCTTCAATTCCACGAGTGACTCGTGCTGCTCGTCGAACGTCTTCACGGCGCCGACCCAGAGATCCTTTGCGTTGCCGCGCGCAAGGTTCACGCGCGCCTGTCGCAGCAGCACGGGAATGGTGCGCAACTCACCAGCGAGCTTCGCCGATTCACCGGCGTTCAGCGTGCGCGACGTGTCGAAGCGCGTGCGTGGCCAGACGGCATACTTCCAGAGCCGGATCGTGCCGTGGATGGTGGGGCCTTCCTCGGCGGGCGTGTCGCTCTCTTCGGTCTTGATGGAGGCGTAGTACGCCGGATCGCGTGACCAGGGAGTGAGCACCGTGAGGTTGTACTGCATGCCGTTCATCTCGGCGCGCACGAGGTGCAGGTCCACCTGCTCCGGAATGCGCCAGCCGGTGGTGTCAATGCCGCGCAGGCGCTGCTGCAAGCGCGTCAACGCGGCGAGGCGGCGGGCGTTCGTCGACGGTGCGTAATCGGGGATGCCGTTGATGCGCGGCGGCTCCTCGAAAGTGCGCCACTCGGTGAAGAGTGACGTGAGCTGAGGATACGTCCGACTTGGCGCAGGCTGCGCGGAGACAGGCGACGACGCGAGACCGGAAATCACGGTGCACGCGATGGCCAGCGCCGTTGCCGGCGTGACGCGGAGAGTAGGCAGGAATCGCATGGGGGAGAATGTACGGCCGGGCGTGGTGCGCGCGCGCGTCACATCGTCGCGGCGATCGGCCAGCCGCCGTCCGATGACGCGCGCGGGCACTTACGCCAAGCGCTTCGCCGCCAAAGAGGCTTTTTCGAAAGCGGTCGGGACGGGCTTCAAACGCGGCGTCTTCATGAAGGATATCGGGGTCGTCAATGCGCCGTCGGGCAAGCCGACGCTTGCGCTGACCGGCGGCGCCCGGGCGAGACTTGACGCCCTTGCGCCTCCGGGCCACGCCATCGCAGTGCATTTGACCATGACCGACGATCATCCCTGGGCGCAGGCCTTCGTCATCCTCGAAGCCGTGCCCCTTCAGGAGAGCTGAGTGAGCGAGAGTTTGTTGACCGCCGACGCCAACCCGCCGGTTTCCCCGCCTGAGGCGCAGCCGGCAAAAAGCGAATCGGCGCTGTGGCGCGAAGTGAAGGGCCTGTTCTGGGTCCTGCTCGCAGTGCTGCTGTTCCACAGCTTCGTCGCCAAGCCCTTTTACATTCCGTCCGAATCGATGATGCCGGCGCTGCTTAAGGGTGACCGGCTGGTGGTCAGCAAATATCCCTATGGCTGGTCGTGGGTTTCGCCCAGCTTCCATCTTGCCCCGCAAATGGAGGGCCGGCTGTTCGGCAGCCTGCCCAAGGCCGGCGACATCGTCATCGTCACGCCTCCCGGCGCCCGGGAGGATTATATCAAGCGGGTGATCGGACTTCCCGGCGACACCGTCGCGGTCCGTGACGGGCGGTTGATCCTCAATGGTCAGGCGGTTCGACGCGAGCTTCGGCCACCTGTCCTGATCCCGCTCGACGCCAATGCCCCGTGCGGGGTCGAATTCATCGGCTTTCTGGTCGAGGGCAAGGATGGCAACCGCTTTTGCCAGCTCCCGATCGTCCGCGAAACGCTCCTCAACGGAGCAAGCTACGACACCATCGACCTCGGACAGAGTCCGGGCGACGACTATGGCCCAGTCACCGTTCCCGAGAAGCATGTCTTCCTGATGGGCGATAATCGCGATCGGAGCGCCGACAGCCGCTTTGCCGCTGGCGAGATCGAACACGGTCTCGGCGGACCCGTCCCGTGGGAAAATATCGGCGGTAGGGCCGAGTTCATCACCTTCTCGCTCGACGGATCCACCCAGATATTCAACCCGCTCAGCTGGTTCTCGGCGCTGCGCTCGGGCCGGGCGGGTACCTCGCTTCGCACTCAGGCACGGGACTGACCGACATGGCCGGTACCGACGAAGTCCACGTCGAGCAGCCCGGCCCGGCCGAATTTCGCGATCCCCTGATCCAGAGCGAGCTTAAGCGCGCCGCTGTCTGGTTCGGGCTCGCGCTCGCGATCGGCGGGGTCATTTTTCTTGCCGAACCGTTGCTTCTGATCGTCGGTGCACTGGTGTTCGCGGTGCTGCTCGATGGCGGCGCTCGGCTGATCGGGCGGCTCCTTCCAATTGGTCGGGGCTGGCGGCTGTTGCTGGTGCTACTGCTCGGGATCAGCTTCCTCGGCTGGCTGTTCTATTATGCCGGGACCACCTTCGCCGCCCAGTTCGAGATGCTTCGGGCGACCGTCGAGGCGCAGGCCGGCCGGGTCCTCGCCTGGGCCCACGATCATGGCCTTGCGAGCCAAAGCAGCCCCGATGCGCTCGCTCAGCAGGTTCTGGGTTCGGTCGGACGGCTGACCAGTGCGCTCGGAAGCGCGCTTGGGGTCCTCGCCAGCACGCTGCTCATTTTCGTCCTCGGCATTTTCTTCTCGACCGAGCCGCGGCTCTACGATCGCGGGGTCGCCTGGATGCTCCCGCTTCGGCACCGCTCGCTATTCTACCGGATCCTCGAACGGGTCGGCTTCAACCTCCGCCGGCTGTTGTTCGGACGGCTCGTCGGGATGGTTTTCGAGGGTCTGTTCACCTGGGCGATGCTTGCGCTCGGCGGGGTCCCGATGGCGGCGCTGCTGGGGCTGATCACCGGAACGCTCGCCTTCATTCCCAACATCGGGGCGATCGTCTCGGGTGTGCTGATGGTCGCGGTCGGATTGGCGGTGATCGAGTAGGTCACCGTGGCCGTGGCCGTGGTGTTCGACGTGATGGTCGCGGGCGAACCCGTGATGGCGGCGTTGTAGCGCACGTTATTGGTCGTGACCTGCGCGGCGGCCACTGTATACGAACCCGGTGCGACGCTGTACGTAGCCGACGCCGTGGGTGATTGCGAGTATGAAG
>ENA-OFCX01000744-OFCX01000744.1-metagenomes-genome-assembly--contig:-NODE-744-length-15609-cov-4.395011_pt1 | contig 15609 bp, 9 predicted proteins | sample MGYA00153384_OFCX01 | MGnify analysis MGYA00153384
AAAAAATGTTCTCCCCGGTGCATCCAGACCGGCTGCAATTCGGCCAGGGCTGCACCAATGGCCGTGGTGCCCACGCTGCGCTCGGACAAATCAACACCGATGCGGGTAATCAGGCGGGCGCGTCGGTCACTGCGGTCAATCGGGCCATCCACGTCCACCACCACGCCATCCAGGTTGGTCAGGATTGCGAAATAGTGGGTGTTGGCTATGGCACGACCCAGGCGCTGCAAAACCGGTTTGGCCGCTTGTGCCAATGTGTGGTTCGCATCGGCGCTACGGCGCGATGCTTCCGCAGTCAACACATCAAAACCCAGTGGTGCAGTGGGCTTCTGGCCACGTGCCAAACAACGCTTCCAGGAGCGAGCCACCCAAGGCTCCACGCCGAGCAAACCGGGGGAGTGACAAGCAATCGCATCTTGCCCGCCTCCTGCAAAAACGGTTTCCCGGGCGCGTGCGATCAACGCTAAGCGGTCGGCAGGAGCGGCGCGAGGTGCTTGCAGCATGGTGTTTGTCTCATCGGCTTGTTTGTGGCTTTTGGCGGTTTTCAGTTGATGGTGCCCGATGTGGGACTTCGCTGTGTTTCATTTTGAGAAATTCCCCAGACAGTTTTTAACCCACTAGGGTTTTGCCTAGCGCCCGCGTCTGCCGTGGCTTCAACAATGCTTGCGCAATACGGCCCTTCACAACCACACGATGGAGAAAAAACTCATGCAGGTTCAACTCAAAGTCAACGGCAAAACGTCCAGCTTCGACGTCGCGCCCAACACGCTGCTGGTGCAGGTGCTGCGCCACCTGGGGCTGGCGGCGCGTTTCGTGTCGGGTTACCTCATCCAACTTAAAAGCGACGTCAAGTCGCTCGACGGCCCGAGCGGCACCGAGGTCGATTTCACCGACCTGCACGCCTGGTGCGAGGTCTACCTGCCGGGCGCCGGCTGGATCGGCCTGGACCCGACTTCGGGGCTGCTGGCGGGCGAGGGCCACATCCCGCTGGCCTGTTCGCCCGAACCGGGCTCGGCAGCACCCGTGTCGGGCGCGATCGACGAGTGCGAGACCGAGTTCGAGCACCACATGCAGGTGACGCGCATCTGGGAGGCGCCGCGCGTCACGTTGCCGTACACCGAGGCGCAGTGGTCGCAGATCGAGGCGCTCGGGCACCAAGTGGATGAGCAGTTGCGCCGGCACGACGTGCGGCTGACGCAAGGTGGCGAGCCCACTTTCGTGTCGGTCGACGACCGCGAAGGCGCCGAATGGAACACCGAAGCGGTGGGGCCGACGAAACGCCTGCTCAGCGCCGACCTGATGGACAAGCTGCGCGCGCGTTACGGCGCGGGCGGCCTGCTGCATTACGGCCAGGGCAAGTGGTATCCCGGTGAACAGCTGCCGCGCTGGTCGCTGAACCTGTACTGGCGCAAGGACGGCGAACCGATCTGGACGCATCCCGAGATGCATGCCAGCGAGCACCAGGATTACGGCGCCACCGAAATCGAGGCGCAGCGCCTGCTGCGCGGCGTGGCGGCGCGGCTCGGGCTCGACGGCAAGCACGTGTTCCCGGCTTTCGAGGACACCTGGTACTACCTGTGGCGCGAACGCAAGCTGCCGAGCAACGTCGACCCGTTCGACACGCGCCTGGCCGACCCGCTGGAACGCGAGCGCATCTGCAAGGTGTTCAGTCAGGGCCTGGACAAGGTGGTCGGCCACGTGCTGCCGGTCGCGCGCGCCGAAGGACGCCCAAGCCAGCCCGCGCGCTGGCAGACCGGGCCGTGGTTCCTGCGCAGCGAACGCTGCTACCTGATCCCCGGTGACTCGGCGATGGGCTACCGGCTGCCGCTCGATTCGCAGCCCTGGGCCGACAAGTCCGACCTGCCGTGGATCCATCCGCCCGACCAGAGCCAGTCGTATGCGCCGCTGCCACCGCACCGCCGCCTGCGCCACGCCGACGGTGCCACCGAAGATCCGTCGGAACTTGGCCGCAGCGCCGGCGCAGTCGGCGGCTGGAACGGACCGGCCACCGGACCGACTACTGGACCGACCACCGGAGCGGCCCGTGGAGCAGCCACTGCATCGGCCGCCGCCAGCTTTGCCGAGCGCTCGCGCACCACCCAGATGATCGACGCTCAGGCGGGCGGGGCTGGGTTGACCCAGATGGGCGACATCAACGCCACCGGCGCCGGCCCGGCGCCGGCCTTGACCCGGCCCGGCCCGTTCGAGTCGGCCGCGTCGGTCACGCGCACCGCCATGAGCGCCGAGCCGCGCGAAGGGCGCCTGTACGTTTTCATGCCGCCGGTGTTGACGCTGGAGCACTACCTCGAGCTGGTCGCCGCGATCGAGGCGACCGCGCTCGAGATGAAGCTGCCGGTCATCCTGGAAGGCTATGAGCCGCCGAAGGATCCGCGCCTGGCGACCCTGCGAGTGACGCCCGACCCGGGCGTGATCGAGGTCAACATCCACCCCGCGCACAGCTGGGAGGAACTGGTCGACCAGACCACCTTCCTGTACCAGAGCGCCTTCGAGACGCGCCTTTCAACCGAAAAATTCATGCTCGACGGCCGCCACACCGGCACCGGCGGTGGCAACCACTTCGTGCTGGGCGGGGCCACGGTGGCCGACTCGCCGTTCCTGCGCCGGCCCGACCTGCTGTGCAGCATGGTCGCGTATTGGCACAACCATCCGGCGCTCAGCTACCTGTTCTCGGGCCTGTTCGTCGGCCCGACCAGCCAGGCGCCGCGGGTCGACGAGGCGCGCAACGATTCGGTCTACGAGATCGAAATCGCCTTTGCCGAGCTCCAGCGGGTGACGTCCGAAAACGGCGGCCACTGCCCGCCGTGGCTGATCGACCGGCTGATGCGCAACCTGCTGATCGACGTGTCGGGCAACACGCACCGCGCCGAATTCTGCATCGACAAGATGTACTCGCCCGACGGCCCGACCGGCCGGCTCGGCCTGCTGGAGATGCGCGCCTTCGAAATGCCGCCGCATGCGCGCATGAGCCTGACGCAGCAGCTGCTGATGCGCTCGCTGGTGGCGCGCTTCTGGCAGCAACCGTACCGGCCGGCGCGGCTCAAGCGCTGGGGCACCGAGTTGCACGACCGCTTCATGCTGCCGCACTTCATCTGGCAGGACCTGAACGACGTCGTCGAAGAGCTGCACGGCGCCGGCACCGCGCTGCAGGCCGACTGGTTCGCGCCGCACCTGAACTTCCGTTTTCCGCGCCTGGGCGACTTCACGGCGATGGGCGTCCATGTCGAATTGCGGCTGGCGCTCGAACCGTGGCACGTGATGGGCGAGGAGGGCGCGCCCGGCGGCACGGCGCGCTTCGTCGATTCGTCGCTCGAGCGGCTGCAGCTCTGCGTCACCGGCCTGGTCAGCGACCGCCACGTGCTGACCTGCAACGGCCGCAGCGTGCCGCTGCAGCCGACCGGACAGGTGGGCGAGTTCGTCGGCGCCGTGCGTTACCGCGCCTGGAATACGCCGTCGGCGCTGCATCCAACCATCGACGTGCACGCGCCGCTGGTGTTCGACCTGGTCGACGGCTGGATGGGCCGCTCGGTCGGCGGTTGCCAGTACCACGTGGCGCACCCGGGCGGGCGCAATCACGACACCTTTCCGGTCAACGCCTACGAGGCCGAGGCGCGCCGGCTGGCGCGTTTTTTCCGCACCGGCCACACGCCGGGGCCGATGTCGGTGCCGCGCGAGGAGCGCAATCCGAACTTTCCGTTCACGCTCGACCTGCGGCGGCCGTCGCTGTGAGGCTGACGCAGGTCGTCACCCGCTGACGCCAGAATCGGCGTCGTGAACTGCCCCGCCATCCTGTGATGCTTAAACGCCTGCTTGCCGGCTACTCGACGCTCGAAGGCCGCTACGACGAACTGCTCGGCGCTGCGCAGACGCCGCGCCCGCACTGGCAGGCCTTCCTGAAATCGCTGGCCGAGCGCAGCGGCCCCGAGATCGGCGAGACGCTGGCGTTGATGGAGCGCGAGATCCGCGAGAACGGCATCACCTACAACGTCTATGCCGACCCGATGGGCGCCGACCGGCCGTGGGAGGTCGACCCGCTGCCGCTGCTGCTGTCGAGTGCCGAGTGGCACGCGATCGAGACCGGCATCGCGCAGCGCGCCGACCTGCTCAACCGCGTGCTGGCCGACATCTACGGTGAGCAGAAGCTGCTGCGCAGCGGTGCGATACCGGCGCCGGTGATCTTCGGCCACAGCGGCTTTTTGCATCCGGTTCAAGGCATCCGGCCGCCGGGTGGCGTGCACCTGTTCCAGTACGCCGCCGACCTGGCGCGCTCGCCCGACGGCCACTGGTGGGTCGTCAGCGACCGCACGCAGGCGCCCAGCGGCTCGGGCTATGCCCTCGAAAACCGGATGGTCGTGTCGCGCGTCTTCCCGCAGCTGTTTCGCGATTTGCACGTGCAGCACCTGGCCAGCTTCTTCGGCGCTTGGCGCGAGTCGCTGCTGCGCTGGGCGCCCAAAGGCGACGGCGCGCCGCTGGTGGTGCTGCTGACGCCCGGGCCATACAACGAGACCTACTTCGAGCACGCGCTGCTGGCGCGTTATCTGGGCTTCGCGCTGGTCGAGGGCACCGACCTGACAGTGCGCGGCGGGCGGGTCTGGATGAAGACGGTCGACGGCCTCAAGCGTGTGCATGCCGTGGTGCGCCGCCAGGACGACGACTACTGCGATCCGCTCGAGCTGCGTTCCAACTCGGCCCTCGGCGTCGCCGGCCTCACCGACTGCGCGCGCCGCGGCAGCGTGCTGCTGGCCAATGCGCTCGGCTCGGGCGTGCTCGAATCGGGCGCGCTGCTGGGCTACCTGCCCCAACTCAGCGAGCAGCTGCTCGGCGAGCCGCTGAAGCTGCCCTCGGTGGCGACTTGGTGGCTGGGCGAGCCGGCCGCCTTCGACGACGCCTGGGAACGCCTCGACTCGCTGTTGATCAAGCCGCTGGAACGCTCGGTGCGCGAGCCGGCGGTGTTCGGTGCCGACCTGTCTGCGCCCGAGCGCGAGGCGCTTCGATTGCGGGTGGCGGCGCGCCCGCAACGCTACGTCGCGCAGGAATGGGTGCACGTGTCGCAGGCACCGGTGCTGGAACGGGTCACTGCGCCGCAGATGCGTCAGGCGATGGCCCCCGAAGGCATGCGGCAAAGTCTGGATGGCCGAGCTGTCGAAGGGCTGGCGGCGCGCACGGTCGGCCTGCGTGTGTTCGCGGTCGCCACGCCCGACGGCTACCGTGTCATGCCCGGCGGCCTGACCCGCGTTGCCGGCGACGGCGAATCGCGCGTCATCGCGATGCAGCGCGGCGGCCGCTCGAAAGACACCTGGGTGCTGTCGGACGCGCCGGTCAATCCGTCGTTCTCGCTGCTGTCGACCACGGTGCGCCCGGAAGATCTGGTCAGCTCGGTCGCCAACCTGGCGTCGCGCTCGGCCGAGAACCTGTATTGGTTCGGACGTTACGGCGAGCGCGCCGAGGCCGCGGCCCGGCTGCTGCGCGTCGCGGTGGCCGGTCAGCTCGACAACGCCGGCGAGCCGACCGGCGGGCTGGCACCGGTGCTGGTGCTGGCGCAGCGCTTCGGCCTGATCAGCGGCACCGACGACCCGGCGGTCGATCTGCTGCGCGCCGCGACCCATCCGGACGAGGGCTTGAGCGAGCGGCTGCGCCAGCTCTCGCGTGTCGCCTTCAACCTGCGCGACCGGCTGTCGAGCGACAACTGGCGCACGCTCAACCGGCTGGTCGACGACCCGGTGTTCCAGCGCGGCGTGCCGTCCAACGTGCGGCTGCCGCTGGCGCTGGCCTGGCTCGACCGCGCCGTCAATTCGATGATGACGCTGTCGGGCTTCGTGCTCGACGGCATGACGCGTGGCGTCGGCTGGCGGTTCCTGTCAATGGGCCGGCGCATCGAGCGCCTGTCGAGCCTGTGCACGACGCTTCAGGTGGCCACGCGCGAAGGCCGCTCGCACGGGCTTGACTGGCTGCTCGAGCTGAGCGATTCGACCGTCACCTACCGTTCGCGCTATCTGGTGGCACCCGAGTGGCTGCCGGTGCTCGACCTGCTGCTGCGCGACGATGCCAACCCGCGCTCAGTGGCGTTTCAGGTCAAGGGACTGGGCGAATACATCACCAAGCTCGAGCTGAGCCACGGCCGCTTCGCCAGCGACGTGCTGGCGCCCGCGCAGGCGGCACTGCGCTCGCTCGGCGCGCACGATCTCGACCCCGAGAGCGCCGCGCTGCAGCAAGTGCTCGATCAACTGCACAAGGCCGCCGGCGCGGTGTCGGACGAACTGACGCTGAAGTTCTTCACGCACGCCGCCTCGCGCAGCGTGCTGTCGTTGGTGGCATGAGCCGAGCCGTGGCCTCGGGCGGGGCAGGGCCGTGACCCGCTACGTGGTCGAGCACCTGACGCGCTATGCCTACACGGCGCCGGTGTCGCAGTCGTGGCAACTGGCCCGGTTGACGCCGCGCGGCCTGCCGTGGCAACAACTGCAATCGCATTCACTGCAGATCGAACCGCCACCCGACGAGCGCCACGACGCGCCCGACAGTTTCGGCAACCTGGTGACGCACTTCGGGCTGCACCGGGCGCACCGGATGTTGCAGGTGCGCATGCAATGCCAGGTCGAGATCGCAGTGCGTGACACGACCGCCGGGTTGCCGGGCCTGGCCTGGCAGGCGGTCTGCGACGCCGTGCGGCTGCAGCCGCAGCAGGACGAACTGGTCGCGGCGCGCATGAGCGAAGCCTCGCCGCTGGTGCCGCAAAGCGATGCTGCGCGGGCTTTTGCGGCCCTGTCGCTGGCGCCCGGGCGCGACTGGTACGAAGCGATGCTGCACCTGACGCACCGCATCCATGACGAGTTCGAGTTCGACCCCGACGCGACGACCGTCAGCACCTCGGTCGACGAGGTGCTGAGCCTGCGCCGCGGCGTCTGCCAGGACTTCGCTCACCTGATGCTGGCGTGCCTGCGCAGCCACGGTCTGCCGGCGCGTTATGTCTCGGGTTATCTGCTGACCGATCCGCCGGCCGGGCAGTCGCGCCTGATGGGCGTCGATGCGACGCACGCGTGGGTGGCGGCGTACGCTCCGGGCCATGGCTGGGTCGAGTTCGATCCGACCAACCGGCAACTGGCTGACGAGCGCTACATCACGCTGGCCTGGGGCGCCGATTTCGCCGATGTGGTGCCGTTGCGCGGCGTGATTCTGGGCGGCGGCGCGCAGCGCATGCAGGTGCAGGTCAGCGTCATTCCAGTCTGAGCCTCGGAGCGGGTTCGGCCCTCGGTCAGTGCCCGGTCAGCGCCCGCGGCCGGCGGGACACCCGTTCGAGGGTGACCCCTCACGGGGTGCCCGCGGCGGCCCCGCCTCCGTCTTCAGCAGGATGGGCAGCCCGGCGCGCGCCGGCAAGACTGGCAGCCATCGCATCCTCACGGAGACAGACATGGCGCCCTTCAGGACACGCACCACCGACACGGCCCAACTGGCACATGCGGCGCTGGCCGAACACACGTTGCTCGCGTCGTACATGGATTCGGTCGACGCGGCCGCCACACAACCGCCTGCCTGCGCATCGCACGAATTGCTTGGCGGAGCCGGCTGGTTCGAATCGAGCTGGGAACTGGCGCATGGCCTGCAGGTGCTGGAAGGTCCGCCGCTGGACGGGCCGGCAACCGAATGGATCGGCGCCGGCGTGCGGGCTTGACGGCGCCGGGCCCGTGGCGAGTCAGCGCGCGATGCTCGGGCGTTGCGCCCACACCGCCTCGCCCAGTTCGATCACCGCCATCGCGTAGTAGCTCGACCAGTTGTACCGCGTGATCGCATAGAAGTTGGTCGTGCCGGCCACGTAGCTCGGCGCGGCGTCGCCGTTTTGCAGTTCCACCAGCGCCAGCAAACCGCTGCGCGCGGCACCGTCGTCGGGCAACACGGCACCATGCTCGCCGAACTCCTGCGCGCTGAAACTGGGCAGGATGTCGGGCCCCAGCAGGTGGGCACGCTCGACGCTGTCGACCGGTGCCGCCACCTTGAAGCGGGTCGGCAGGCCGCGCAACCAGCCGAAATCGGCCAGGTAGCGCGCCACGCTGCCGATCGCGTCGGCGGGCGAGTCGTGCAGGTCGATGCGGCCGTCGCGGTCGAAATCGACCGCGTGCCGGGCGATGCTCGACGGCATGAACTGCGGCAGCCCGGTGGCCCCCGCATAGCTGCCCTTCATGGCCAGCGGATCCAGGCCCTGCTGCTGGCACAGCACCAGGTAGCTTTCGAGTTCGCCACGGAAGAACGGGCTGCGGTCTCGGCGCCCGACGGGGAAGTCGAAGGCCAGCGTGGCCAGCGAATCGATGATGCGAAAGTTGCCCATGTGGCGGCCGTAGTAGGTCTCCACGCCGATGATGCCGACCACGATCTCGGCCGGCACGCCGTAGGTCTGTTCAGCCAGCGCCAGCCACTTTTCATGTGCATTGAAGAATTCGACGCCGGCGGCGACGCGGCGTGGCTCGATGAAGCGGCTGCGGTAGGCGGCCCAGTCTTTCGCGGTGCCGGCCGGCGGCGGCATGATGAACTTGGCCACGTTCGGGATGAACCGCGACTGCGCCAGCGCGCTGCGCACCCAAACGGCGTCGAGACCTCGGCGCGCGGCCAGATCGTCGGCGAAACGCATCACGTCTTCGCGGTTGGCGTAGCTGACGAGCGGCGGCGCCGGGGCCGGCTTGGCAGCGGCCGGCGCAGCGCGGCGCGCGTTGGCGGGCTTGTGCTTCTTCGCCACGGCGGCCAGCGCCGGGCCCGCCAACGCGTACCCCGCAAGGCAGGCCCAGATCAAGCCGTGCCGCCAAATGAAACCGCGCCGCACGGGCACCTCGGGAAGCGTCATGGTCGGTGGTGGGTGGGCGGAGGTGTGGAGCGCGTGGGGACGTGGGCGTGACCTGACTCGGGCCGGCAAACCACGCAAGCCGCATAAGCCGCATAAGCCGCATCAACTATGCGGGCCGATTATCCCGCTCTAGCCCGATCGATTCGACGCGCGGTGGCGATGAATTCGCGCGTCAGGCCGGACTCGGGCCGCAGCCGCGCCTGGCGTCCGTAGCGCTGCAGTTCCAGCCGTTCGAGCAGCGCGGCCAACGCTTCGCCGGCGCTTCCCAGCTGGCCCCGCACCTGCGCTGCCAGGCGGCGCGGCGCGTCGTGCTCGGCGGCCTGCACGCCGAGCCGGCGCAAGGCGCGAAAGCGGACGGCACGGCATACAGGGTGCCGTCAAGCCGGCTGAAAGGCGCGCCGCAGCACGGCCATCTGGCGAGTCCACGGTTCGCTGCGGTGCCGGTCCCACCAAGCCCAGCCGGCGCCCAATGTGGCAAGTGTGCTCAGCGACACGATCATCAGCAGCGCGAGGTCTTCCCAGCTCGGCGAATCAAAGCCCAGCTTCTTCAGCACGTCGAGCTGCTGGCCGCGTGAATAGTTGAGCACCCACTGGTTCCAGCGGTTGTTGACCGCCTCCCACGAACTGCGCAGGCGCGCCAGCATTTCCGGGCTGACGTTGCCCAGCGCGCCGGCCATCAGGCCCTGCGGCGCGATCAGGTTGCGGCTGCGGCTGATGCGCTCGGGCGCCACCGCCGCGGTCGGGTCGGCACGCACCCAGCCGATGCCGGCCTGCCAGTATTCGGCCCAGGCGTGCGCCGAGCTCTGCCGCACCACGTAAAAGCCGTCGACCGGCAGCCGATCGGCGCCTTGGTAGCCGGTAACGATGCGCGCCGGCACGTCGAGCGCACGCATCAGCACCACGAAAGCCGCGGCGTAGTGCTCGCAAAAACCGGTGCGCCGGTCGAGCCAGAACTGGTCGACGGCATCGACGCCCACATATTCGCCGGGCGCCAGCGTGTAGCTGTAGCTGGCGCTGCGGATGTGCTGCAGCAGCGCGCCGGCCAGCACGCCGGCCGACGCCTGCGCATAGCGCGGGTCGCGCCGCAACTCGGCGGCCCAGGCGAGGGTGCGCGGGTTGTGGCCCGGCGGCAGGTCGATGTAGTCCTGCAGGCCCAGCACCGGTCGCAGCGGGCCGTGGCCGAACACGGTGTGGGCCTCGGCCCGGAAGCGCACGCGCTCGAACATCGGGCGCCCGGTCTTCCACTGCAGGTCGTCGCCCTGCGTGATGGTCAGTCCCTCGACCACCGGCGCCAGGTTGCTGGCCTCCAGCAGCGGCAGCACCGACAGCCGCAGCGGCTCCAGCGTCATTTCGTAGCGCAGCGCCGGCCCGCTCGGCCGCCACTCGAGGCGCGGCTGCATGTCAGGCGGAAAGCTCGGCACCAGCGGCTTCCATTCCACACCGTCGAAACGCGCCAGCACCGGGCCGCGAAAATACAGTGTCTCGGGCGGCGGCGCCGGGCCGTCGAAGCGGATCCGCAGCGCGATGCTGTCGTCCTGAGCCACCTCGGCCACCGACCCCATCTTCATGCTGTTGGACAGCCCGGTCTTCGACTGCCCGTCCTGCGGCACGCCCCACAGCGGCCCGATGCGCGGAAACAGCACGAACAGCAGCACCATGATCGGCGCGCCGAGCAGCGCGGTGCGCGCCGACAGCCGGGCAGCCTGACCGAGGCTCGGCTGGCCGACCGGCATGTGGGCCAGCACCAGCGCTGTCAACAAGCCCCACACCGACACCAGCATCGCGCCGGCCACCAGCAGCGATTGCGAGAACAAGAACTGAGTCAGGATCAGGAAGAAGCCGAGAAAGAACACCACGAAGGCGTCGCGCTTGGCGCGCAGCTCCAGCGTTTTCAGCGCCATCAGCGCCACCGCCATCGTCACGCCCGGCTCCTTGCCGAGCAGGCTGCGGTACGACCAGAAAGTCAGGCCGGCGGCCAGCATCAGCACGCCCACCAGCACCCAGCGCCCCGGCAGCGGCGCGTTCAGCAGCGCAAGGCGGGCCCGCCACACCAGCACCGTGGCGCTCAGCAGCAGGCACCACAGCGGCAGGTGCGGCAGGTGCGGCAGCACCGTCCAGGCGATCACCGCCAGCAGGAACAGTGTGTCGCGCGCTTCGCGTGGCAGATGGCGCCAAGAAGTGATCAGGGCCATGCGCACAAGGTGGCAACCTGCCGTCGGAGAGCGGGGCGACAAGCCCCCTGCGGCAGGTCCTGCAGGTGCATTAATTGCAGCAGGTGCAGCAGGGGTGGCCGGCGTGCCACGTGGCGGTTCACTGCCACAGCGCCAACGCTTCGAGGCAGCGCCGCCGATGCGATTCGCCATCGGCGGGCGCCAGCTCCCGGCCCGGCAGCGACAGCCCGTAAGCGGCACCGGCCCGGTGCGCCTGCAGCACCCAGGCGGTCAGCCGCGACAGCCGGGCTTCGGCTGCCAGCGCACCGCAGCCTTGCCACGCCAGGTTCAGTTCCAGCTGGGCCGAACTGGCGGTGTCGCGGCTGACCAGTTCGCCGCCGGTGTCGAGCGCCTTGGCGGCCTTTTTCCACAGCACCATTTTCAGCGGGTCGCCTCGCCGGTAGCCGCGCACGCCCTCGAATTCATCACCCTGCGGCGTGTGCGCCTGCGCCGGCCCGCCCGGTACCGCGCGTGGCGCCGGCAACGGCACGGCCGGGCGCTCGACCGCCGGGTAGACCAGCAGCGTCGCGGCGGGACGCCAGACCGTCCAGGCGCGGAACAACCCGAGTGGAAAGCGTGTCTCGACGCTCAGCGTGGGCAGCGTGTGCAGCCCGCGCGTGGCCGGCACGAAACTCACATGGGCGCTGCCCTGCGCGCCGGCCGGCACGTCGATCCAGGTCAGCGTGGCGTCGTCGGCCCCGATCAGCTTGAGCCCGATGCCGAAGCGGGCGCGGCCCGCGCTGGTCAGCACGGCCTCGAGCGGCGCCGCCTCGCCCGCGTGCACCGGCGCCGGTGGCCGCAGGTGCAACGTCAGCCCGCGCAACGTGTTGTGCGTGACGTGCATCGCCACCACGGCGCTGCCGGCCAGCAGGAAGGTCAGCACGTAGCCCAGATTGAGCTGGTAGTTGATCGACGCCAGCAGCAGCACCAGCAACGTGAAGCCGAACGTCAAGCCGGCGCGGGTCGGCAAAATATAGACATTGCGCTGCGTCAGCAGCAAGGTGTCGGAGCGTGCGTGCCGCCCCTGCCACCAGCGCTGCCAGCGCGCGCGCCAGCCTGCGCCGACGACAGCCATCGGCGGCGTCGAGGCGGGCACTGCGCCCGCGCCCCCGGTCTGCGCCGGGCCGCCCCAAGCGGACCGAGCATCCCCTCGGGGGGGCGACGCCGCAGGCGTCTCGGGGGTCAACATGACCGCGCCGGGCCGCCCCAAGCGGACCGGGCTTCCCCTCGAGGAGGATGCCGCAGGCGTCTTGATGGCTCCATCGTTCACGACAGCGGCACCGCCTCGATCATCGCCCGCACCTGCTCGACCCGGCCGCGTCCGGCGCCGGGCACGGGCTGCAGCCGGTGCGCGATGGTCTGCGGCAGCAGCGCCTGCACGTCGTCGGGCGCCACGTAATCGCGCTGGTTCAGCAGTGCACGGGCCTTGGCGGCGCGCAGCACGGCGATGCCGGCGCGCGGGCTCAGTCCGTCGACGAACCAGCGCCCCGAGCGCGTGGCGCCGATCAGCGCCTGCAGGTAGTCGAGCAGCGCATCCGAGGCGTGCACTGCCTGCACCGCCTTTTGGGCCGACTGCAGCTGCACCGGCGTCATCACGGCGCGCAGGCCGCCGATCGCTTCGCGCCGGTCGACGCCGGACAGCAAGGCGCGCTCGCTGGTGCGGTCGGGGTAGCCCAGCGTCAGGCACATCAGGAAGCGGTCGAGCTGCGATTCTGGCAACGGGTAGGTGCCGAGCTGGTCGCTCGGGTTCTGCGTGGCGATCACGAAAAAGGGGCGCGGCAGCGCGCGCGTCTCGCCTTCCACCGTCACCTGCTGTTCTTCCATCGCCTCGAGCAGCGCGCTTTGCGTCTTCGGGCCGGCGCGGTTGATCTCGTCGGCCAGCAGCACCTGCGCGAACACCGGCCCGGGGTGGAACACGAAGGCCTCCTTGCTGCGCTCGTAGATGCTGACGCCGATCAGGTCCGACGGCATCAGGTCGGCGGTAAACTGCGTGCGTGAAAAACGCAGCCCAAGCGACACCGCCAGAGCATGCGCCAGCGTTGTTTTGCCGACGCCCGGCACGTCTTCGATCAGCAAGTGCCCGCCGGCCAGCATGCAGGTTACGCAGTCCTCGATCTGCGCCTTCTTGCCTACGATGATCGTGCTAATCTGAGACGTCAATTCGGCGAGTTGGGTTGTCAACGCTTTGTCCATCTGATCACGTTACCGCAAATAACAAAGACGCTTCGAGACATGAGCACTGCCTTTTACAGCCATACCGACTGTCGTCTGCACGACATGGGCGAGGGGCACCCCGAGTGTCCGCAGCGGCTCGGTGCGATCGATGATTTCCTGTACGCCAGCGGCCTGGACATCGCGCTCGAGCGCATCGATGCCCCGCTGGCCGACCTCAAAGACCTGGCGCTGGCCCACACGTCACGTTACGTGAGCGAATTGCACGAGCTGCTCGAGCAGGTCGAGGCCAGCGGCGAGCGCCGCATGATGGACCCGGACACGGTTGCCAACGGCGGCACCTGGAAGGCCGCATTGCGGGCCGCCGGTGCGGCGGTTGCCGCCACCGACGCGGTGATCGACGGTCGCTTCAAAAACGCGTTCTGCGCAGTGCGACCGCCCGGCCACCACGCCACGCGCGACGCGGCGATGGGCTTTTGCTTCTTCAACAATGTCGCTGTGGCGGTGCGCCATGCGCTGGATGTGCGCGGCTTGGAGCGCGTCGCCGTCGTCGACTTCGACGTGCACCACGGCAACGGCACCGAAGACATCCTGGCCGGCGACGACCGGGTGCTGATGGTGAGTTTTTTCCAGCACCCGCTGTACCCCGACAACGGTGGCGTGCCGATGGGCACCAACATGGTCAACCTGCCGATCCCGGCATACACGCGCGGTCCCGAGATTCGCGATTTGATCGAGGCCAACTGGATTCCGGCGCTGGAATCGTTCCGCCCTCAGATGCTGTTCATCTCGGCCGGCTTCGATGCGCATCGCGAAGACGATCTCGCACAGCTCGGCCTGGTCGAGGCCGACTATGAATGGATCACGCAGCGAGTGATGGGCGTCGCGCAGCGGCATGCCGGCCGCCATCAGCGCGGCCAGCGTGGCGATGACGGTGTCGCCCGCGCCGGTGACGTCGAAGACCTCGCGCGCTGCGGTGGGCAGGCGCAGGTGGCCGCTGCCGTCAAAGAGACTGATGCCCTCTTCGGACCGCGTCACCAGCAGCCCGGCCACACCCAGGCGCTGGCGCAATGCCTGGGCGCGCTCGGCCAGGTCGGCGTCGTCGGCCCACGCGCCCACCACCTGAGCCAGTTCACTGCGGTTGGGGGTGATGGCGGTGGCGCCGGCATAACGGCTGAAGTCACTGCCCTTGGGATCCACCAGCACGGCCTTGCCGGCAGCGCGGGCCTGTTCGATCATCTGGCCGACGTGCTTCAGGCCGCCCTTGCCGTAGTCGGACAGCAGCACGAGGTCGTGCTCGGGCAGCAGCCGCTCGTAGTCCGACAGCATCAGCTGCAGCACTTCATGGTCGGGCTTGTTCTCGAAGTCGATGCGCAGCAGTTGCTGGGCGCGGCCGATGACACGCAGCTTGACCACCGTCTGCAACTGCGCGTCGGTGCCCAGCACGGCAGCCACGCCCTGTTGCTGCAGCAGTTGGCGCAGGTTGCGGCCGGCATCGTCGTCGCCCACCACGCTCAGCAGCGTGCAGGCGGCACCCAGCGTCTTGACGTTCATGGCCACGTTGGCCGCACCGCCCAGGCGGCTTTCCTCGCGCGACACCCGCACCACCGGCACCGGCGCTTCGGGCGAGATGCGGTCGACGCTGCCGAACCAGTAGCGGTCGAGCATGGCGTCGCCCACCACCAGCACGCAGGCGGGCTTGTGGTCGTCCAGTGCGGGCTCGAAGCGCTTCATGACTTCAGCTGTTTGCACGGCGTGCGAGCCCGAGCCGACTTCGAGGTTGATGTCGGGCTTGGGCAGCGCCAGGTCGGCAAAGAGCTTGTCGCTCATGCTGGCGTCGTAATGCTGGCCGGTGTGCACCAGCAGCGCCGGCAGCGGCGGCACGTGGCCAGCCAGCGCGCGCAGGATCGGCGCCATCTTCATGAAATTGGGGCGGGCGCCGACGATGCACATCACCGGGCCGCTGCGCGCTGCTGAAGTCATGGCGGGTTATCGCCCGGCTTCTTCACCGCCGCCACCAGTTTCTGCATCATGTTCAGCGTCTGCACGTTGATGCGCTCCAGCCGCAGCAGGCTGCGTTCGAGGCGCTGCAACTGGTCGCCGCGCTGGTCGGCTGTGAGCGCAGCGATCTGCTGGGTCATGCCTTCGGCCTCGGCGGTGCCAAGCTTGAGTTGGCTCAGGTCCAGGTCGAGCTCAACACCGCCCAGGCCGCCGGGCGCAGAAGGCTCGCCGCCGTGCGCCATGACGGGGGTGCTGGCGGGGCGCGCGGTGACGGCATTCTCTTGCTGGAATTCGCGCACGACTTCGGCCACGTCTTCAGCCGTCAACAACGTGCGGCCGGCCAAGAAGCCGGCCAGCAGCAGGCGGTCACAGACCGCGTTG
>ENA-OFCX01000745-OFCX01000745.1-metagenomes-genome-assembly--contig:-NODE-745-length-15543-cov-4.190922_pt1 | contig 15543 bp, 17 predicted proteins | sample MGYA00153384_OFCX01 | MGnify analysis MGYA00153384
AACATTTGAACCAATTTGTTCTGATCAACATGAATGGAAGAATGTATGACCCTGTAGTTGGCAGAATGCTAAGCACTGATAATTATGTGCAAATTCCAAATTTTACGCAAAGTTATAATCGGTATAGTTACGCTTTGAATAATCCGTTAAAGTATAATGATCCTGATGGAGAATGGGCTCATTTAGTAATTGGAGCAGTTATCGGTGGAACATTAAATTGGTTAGCAAATGGGGCAGAATTTAATATGAAAGGTTTAGGTCATTTTGGTATTGGAGCACTTGCGGGTGCATTAGCTGCGGGAACTGGAGCAGGAGTAAGCGCTGCTTTAGCGGGGAATGTAGGAGCAGGAGGCGGTTTTGCAGCTGGCTTTATTGGAACAAACACAATTGCTAGTACTGGATTTGCAGCTGGTTTTGTTTCGGGTGCAGCGGGTGACGCAACAAATGGATTAATTACAGGAACTGGTAATGGAATGCTAAAAGGTCAATCTTTTGGAGATGCCTTTACTTCTGGAGGAGTAGATCAAGCTTGGAAACAAGGATTATCAGGTGGTGTTGCAGGTGGTGTTGCAGGTGGTATAGATGCGCTAAAAAATGATAGAAACTTTTGGACAGGAGCTAAGCAGCAAGCGATCAAAATAAGAATAAATGATTTAGGTGGAACAGAGATGCATGCTTATGATAATCAAAATACTTCATTATCTGAATTAGATGAAGATCAAAATTGGGTGACTAATGCAAGCAACAGAAAAAATGTAAAACTTTCAAATGATGCTGATGGTAACTATCTTATTGAAGTAAAAACTTCTAACCAAGTAAATAAAATCACTAATAGTGGCCTTAATAAAGATGCACGCCTATATCCTGGCTATCCAAAATATCCAACGAATAATTCGATGATAATAAAGAGTGTGGACCCTATTACAAAAATAAGAATATTAGGCTATCGATATGAAAGTAATCCAATTAGAAGAATAGGAGATTTATTCCATTGGAGGTAATTATGAAGCAGATAATTTTATTAATAGCAATGTCAATTTTTAGCAGTTTTAGCACATCTGCCCAAGGATTAAAAGGACAGCCAATCCATAAGGTTTTAAAAATAACGAACGTCGTTTTTATATGTAAAGATACAACATCCAATTATTTTAAAATTATTGATTCATTAGGTAAATTTTACTTTACTCAGAATGATAAAGAACTTGTAGATTTATCGAATTATGAGTTTAAAGGAATTAATGAAAAAAAATCTTACATCTACAAATTAAAATATCTAAATATATTCGATACTATCATATCAATAAATTCCACTATAAATAGGTCTAATTTAGTTCTAAATTATATTAAAGGAAAACAAATTAATAACTTAGAAAACCTAACTTTCTCTGTTTTCTTGAGTAAAGCAGAAAGTTCAAATAATAAACTAAAACAAAATAGACTTATACTTACTTATTTCAATCCTCAAAAAGAAAATGATATTGTTGGTGATTTCTTAACAAGAAATCAGCATATATTAATTTTTAGTATTGAAAATAATAGAATTTCCGCTAAAAAAATTTACTTTTTGTCTAATGAAAAAGGTGAAGTTAATATCCTTGGCGATAAAGTTGCTATAATAAGCAAAAGAGATCAGAAATTTATTAATCAATTTTTAGTTTCAATTTCAAAGGATAATGTCAATTTATCTGGAAATGATAAATCATATTTTATAAAGCTAGATTCTCTGGACACTTCTAAAATACTTTTTTTTAATAATTTTTCTAAAATAGAGGATAATAATAATAAAGCAATTCATGGTGATCGATTAATGGACATGATAAACACAAAGTATTTTAATAATTCGAAAAAATCTAATTCATCAAAAAAGGCATCTCAAGATAATTAATGTAAAATGTCTAATCTAATTTTCCGCTTATGGAAATTTATTATTCCAAAGCACTATTGTAAGTTTTATAATTCAGAATATTAAATAGCTAATCAGTATATAAAACCATTAATGTTTACTTATCATACATATAATGTACTTTAAAATCTAAAATAAGCAAAACCATGAAAACACTAACAACACTAGTATTTTTTACAATTCTATCCTTTACCGCCTCCGCCCAAATCTGCATCGGTTATGATGCCGCAGGTAATAGAATTAGCAGAGCAACTTGTCTATCAGACCCAAATGAAATACCTAATCCAAATGGTCCACAAGGTCCAGAAGTACGGCAAGCACAGAATTCAATCATTGAAGAACTGGAGATCAATTTTTATCCTAATCCATCTACGGGTGTTTTTAACTTAAAAAGTAATAAGAATTTAATAGGATCGGCAATTAGAGTTATAGACATACAAGGTAGATTAATATTGCAAGAACAACTAAGTAGCAATGAAATAGATTTAAGCAATAACCCGGCAGGTTTGTATCAAATAACTGTTTTTGTAAAAAATGAAGTAAAGCAGTTTTTGGTGGAGAAGATTGATTAAAATCTTGTTATTCTATTTTATTTAAATTTCAAAGCTCCATTTTATTGAAGTTAAAACAACCTTTTGGTTACCCTGAGATAACTTTAGGAATAACCTTTTAAGAGTTCTTCAATTTCTTTATCTGAGATAGTATCCTTTTCGCTTTTGCTGTAAATGGAAAGTAGAAAAACCGTATCATCAATAATTTTAACAAAAGAGATAATTCTTGCACCTCCTGATTTACCTTTGTTTTTAGAAGCAATAGCAATGCGTATTTTATATACATCATTCCCTAAATGAGTTCCAATTTTTGGGTTTTCGGCAAGTTCTTTGCCAAGATCTGCTATTTCTGTACGTAACGAAACATACCTTTTAATTAGTTTTTTTGCTTCTTTTTTAAAATTGGGAGTAAGTTCAATTTTATAGCTCATTCAAAAAATCAGTTAAAGAGGTGGTTTTTAGTTTACCTTTCTTAATCAACTTCATTTCCTCAAAACCACTTTTTAAATTTCTTACAATCTCATCTTTTGTAGGCTCACCATCCGTTTCAATTTTTTTAACGTAATGTAAATTTTTTGCGAGTTCAATAAAATGGTCGTATTCACTATCTGTAGTATATATTTTAACAAGTCTCATATAAAAAAAAATAATATTTTTAACAAATATAAGTACTTTTGAATGTGCATTCAAAACTCAGTTCTCATTTCTAAACGAGACTAATCACAGAAAGTAAGTACCGAGTAAAATACAGCTATTATGTACCTGAAAAGCAATTTTTAGTAGAGAAAATTAATTAATAATCCTTCACTCCAATTTTTTATTATCAAAATATCCCTGCTCCAATTTCAATACTTCACACCATTCGTAACGATGGTTTAACGTATGAGTTTTCTGATATTCTATCAATTCATTAAGGATTTGTGTTTGATAATCTTCATGCACATATAAAGGGAACAAGGAGATCATTGAAAAATCGTGCATGGCAGCAAACCAAGTTTTTTGAAATTGGAAAAAAGGATTGGATTTAATTAAGGTTTCATTGCTATTCCACTCTTCAAATTTGCAGGATTCTGCCAAATAATACAATTTGTATTCTTGGTAAAGATTGTACCTTAATACAACCAAGCTGCCATCTTCGGTTCCCATTTCTATTATTTTTTCGCTGGGGCGCAAAGTAGGTAGTCTAATTTCAGATAAACCTGCTACTTCAAAGGCTTTTTCTGGCTCGAATCCTAAACTCAAATAATGCTTAAAATCATTTTGTCGGAGTGCCAAAACTTTGGCAAAATTTGGTTTTTGCACTAGATTGGGATTGATTTCTGTTTCTGTTACCTTTAAATTCCAGTTTCTCATGATCGTAGTTTAAATGCTGAATGTTGAGCAGATTCTTAAACCGATAAAGTAATAGCAAGGAAAATAAAGTTACAAGAGTATAAATACCCATTTTGAAAATAATTGAGGGTATAATCACCCTTTTTATCGAAAAAAGTCTTCCTTTCAGTCAAAACTTTCTATCAAGTAGCTAAATTTCCTTCGACGGTAACACTAATTGAAAACAAGAAACTTAAGAAAAAGAGTTCTTGTTAGCAGTATAACTCAATAATTAAGAAACTTGGAAATTATTTGGGTTTATACTTTTTGAGTTTTAAATTCAAATGTTAGAATGTAAAATCGGAGGTTGAAGGCTTAGGGATAGAAGCGACATCCTTTTTTGCCTTTAAAAAACAATTAAATAAAAAAAAGATACAGCGGATAGCCCGACCCCATTTCAGGGGTAAGCCCAAAGCTATTTTAAAACATCTTGTTTATCAAATAGTTAAAAAAAATAAAAACTAAAATAAATATCAATAAAAACAGAACCGAACTACAAAGAGTAAAAATTGATAAACCCAATATGATATAAAGACTTAAAATATTAAACTAATTAACATTCAGTTCTTTAAGTAAAAAATCAGCTTTGTCAATTTTTTGTGCTACCCAAAGTACATAACGAATATCAACTCCGATGGAACGACTATACGCTTCATTCCAAGCGTAATCATTAATAGTCGCTTCGTACGACCGATCAAAATTTACTCCTACCAGATTGCCATCTGCATCCATTACAGGGCTGCCGCTATTGCCACCTGTAGTGTCGAGGTTGTATAAAAAAGCAACAGGAACGCTACCGGTTTCTGGATTCGCAAACTGACCAAAATCTTTTTTCTGATATAGTTCTTGAATAATTGCCGGATAGGCATAGTCCAGATTTCCGGAATTTCCTTTTTCAATAATACCTGCAATACTTGTAACAGGTGACACCCGAAGTCCATCTACTGGAGAATTTCCACGTACATATCCATACGTTAATCGCAGGGTGCTGTTAGCATCTGGAATAAAATTTTTATTCAAAAACTTTTCTTTCACATTTACATAATCGGCCATAAGCTTACTTAATTGCCCATCTCTACGCGTATTATCGGCTTTTACTTTAATATTTTGTTTGTTCAGCTCATTTTCAAAAGCAAGAATTGGATTACCAGAAAGAATTTCACCTTTTTCACTTAAATATTTTTTTGAATATACTTTGTTTAGAAAATCAGAAATAGATTGATTGGATTGCGCACAAATTTTATTCAAAGCATTTACTTTTAAATCTACATGAAATTTACACGCATCCAGCATCATTTTATCTAGTAAAATACGATCTGCTTTAATCACATAATCTTCATTTTGCTTTGCAATAGTTTTTGCCAAAATTGGTGATTTTGATTTTATATAATTAACAAGGGAATCTTTAGTCAGACCTGATTTTTTGTTTTCAAAAATATTCATATCCAATGCATTGCTCAATACATTGCTACTATTGTACACTTGTGCAAACCACATTGTTTGTGGTGCCTGAGCGTCGATTTCATCGTATAATTTTGTAATATCGGCAAGTAAGTTTCCGTATTTTTTTCTGAGCTCACTTGTTGAATTGATAAAATTTTGTAAAGCCTGATCTTCTACCTTTTTACCAGCAACTATGTTTAAATTTCTAAGTCCTTTTAATTTACCTTGATAATTTTTAAGCACATTCGCATTTCTTTTAATTCTGCTGGCTTGTATTAATCGATCATTATCATTGGCAGATGCAATTTCCATTTGTTCATTTTGAAACGAGTACAAATTAGAAATATATGGCAAAAGATGATTTTGCTGATATTCAATAAATCTAGCTGGTCGGTGTCGAAAAGTACGCCCAGGATAGCCTAAAATAAAAACAAAATCATTTTCTTTAATTCCTTTTGGATTTACTTTCAAAAACTTTTTCGGTTTATAGGGAACATTATTTACTGAATAGCTAGCCGGACTACCGTCAGGTGCAGTATAGGCACGAACGAATGAAAAATCTCCGGTATGTCGCGGCCAAACCCAATTGTCTGTTTCACCGCCAAATTCGCCAATGCTTCGTTGCGGAATATATACCAACCTTACATCTAAAATAGTTCGATACCTAAAGAGTACATAGGTACGACCAATAAACATTTCTGAAACTTCTGCTTTTATCGATTTGTTATTTTTTTCTTCTGTTCGGGCAAGCTCCAGCATTTTTGCGTTAATTGCTTTCAAGCGTTCTGCTGGATCTTCAATATCTTTTCCAGCAGCCAAAACTTTTTCGGAAACATCTTCATACGATTCGGTAATTCGGCAAGTAAGCCCTTTGCCTTCAATTTCCATATCGGCTGTACGGGCAACAAAACCGTTTTTTAAATAATCTTTTTCGGGTGTACTCGCTTTTGCGACCGCTTCAAAAGCACAATGGTGGTTGGTAATAATCAAGCCGTTATCAGAAACAAACGATCCAGTGCAACCACTAATATTGACTAATGCATCAGTCAAACTTACTCCATTTGGGTTATAAACTTCAGAAACTGGAATTCTTAATCCTGCGTTTTTTAGATCTACTTTTCCGATTTCACTTAATGGAAACATTCCCTCGTCAGGTAAAGAAAAGGAAGATAAAATAAGTGTTAGTAGTAAAATGAATGTTAATTTTTGCATAATATTAGTAAGGATTTCAAAGATAGAATTTAAAAGATGCGTTTCAAATCACATTGAAAATTACAGCTCTTACTTAACGAAAACCTCAAATAAAAAATATTAAAACAATTGAAAATTGTTTTAATATTGTATAACATTTCCTGAAAATTTTAATTTTCATTCATTAACTCATTACATTATGAAAACAATAGCGCTCTGTTATCTAATAGATGATGATTTAGATGACCAAGAAATTTTTTGTATGGCTATCGAAGATTTTGACAATTCAATAAAGTGTGATTATGCCACCGATGGGGGTTTGGCTATTAAAAAACTAAAGGAAGAATTAAATTATTTTCCAGATGTTATTTTTATTGATATGAATATGCCAAAAATAAATGGTTTGCAATGTTTAATAGAACTAAAGAAAAATCATAGACTCGATAGCATACCTGTTATTATTTATTCTACTTCTTCTGATCCTAAAACTATTGCAGAAACTAAAAAAGAAGGTGCCTTTGATTTTTTAATAAAACCCCCTAGTGTCAGTGCTTTAACTTTAATGATGGAAAAATTATTTAGTAGAATTCAGAAAATTAATGTTTAACTAATTTATTTCGATTTTTCTACAGCTTCTGTTTCAGACTTATTTTTTAAATTTAGTATTTTCCCTTCTTTGGTAACTTCTATTTCATACGATTTTTCCCCAACTTCTATTTGAAGTTCGTAATATTCACTTCCAGAAGCAGTTGTAACTAATTCAATTTCGTCGATTCTATAGCCTGGATATAAATTCTGTAGAGTTTTATCTGCTTCAATGGCTAGTTCATTATTTTTTATTTTTACTTCCTGATGAACAAATTCTCCTAGCTCTGTGAATATTGCACTCATTTTTTTTGAGTTTAATTTAAATTCTGCTTCAAAATCTGCGTTTTCCATTTCCCATTTTACATTTTTCACCTCGCCATATTTGGTTTTAAATGCATTCAGTACTGTTGCTGGTATTTCTTTTACATCAGTATCAATGGCTAATACCGTGAATAGTTGAAAAGCAACAAGGAATAGTGTGAACAATAGCTTTTTCATAATCATTAATTTTATTTTAACTAAATTAATAACATTGTGTTACTAAAGAGTACTTTTTTGAATAATTAAAATGGCAGAGTCAATTCACATTCTCGAAAACGTTGATAAAGAAGAGCAATATCTTGCGCTTCTCCCTCAATTTGAAGCTTTAATAGCAAATGAACCCAATTTGACAGCAAACATGGCTAATTTTTGTGCTGTTATCCGAACTGCATTTGGCCATCTTTGGATTGGTTTTTATTTAGTCGAGAATCAAGAACTCGTTTTGGGTCCATTTCAAGGTCCTGTTGCATGTACCCGAATCGGTTTTGGAAAAGGTGTTTGTGGCAGTGCTTGGAAAGAAAGGAAGATTTTAATTGTAGATGATGTTAATTTATTTCCTGGCCATATAGCTTGTAGTTCCAGCTCTAAATCAGAAATAGTTGTACCAGTTTTTAATAAGGAAGAAATCATTGGAGTGTTGGATATAGATAGTGAGAATCTTGCAGAATTTGATAAAACAGATCAACTGTATTTGGAGAAATTTGTAAAATTAATTGAATTGGAATTTCTCAAATAATGGAAGAAGAGAAAATTGTTTATTTAATTTCTGGAATGGGTGCTGATGACCGGGCGTACTATTTAATGAATTTTGGAAATCAAAAAATTATTCACTTAAAATGGATAAAACCCAATAAATATGACTCTTTGTCCGATTATGCTATTAAACTTTCCGAGCAAATTGATTTTAACAAAAAAGTAATTTTAATTGGAACTTCATTGGGTGGAATGATTGCAATAGAAATTGCAAAGAAATTCAATGTTCATAAAACGATTTTAATTTCGAGTGTGAAAACGAGTACAGAAATGCCGCCACAATTAAATTTATTTAGATTAATTCCGTTGCAACGAATAATACCAGGAACTGTTTTTGTGCGAATTAGAAATATTCTAAGACCATTAGTTTTCAGAGGACGGGTAAATAAAAAAGCACATGATTTATTTACAGGAATGTTGAAAGATACCGATCCATCTTTCCTAACTTGGAGCATGGATGCAGCATTAAAATGGAAAAATTATACGATTCCAAACAATGTGGTTCATTTCCACGGAGATAATGACGTAGTTTTTCCGATTAAATATTTAAAAAGTAATTATCATAGATTAATTGGTGGATCTCATGTTATGTTAATTACAAAAGCCAGAGAACTTTCTAAACTTATTCAAAAAGAAATTAATAATACCTAAAAATGAAGAAGTTAGGATTAGACTTTTATTTACGAAATGATGTAGTAAGTTTAAGTAAAGAGTTATTGGGTAAGTTGTTGTGTACTAATATAGATGGAAATATTACAAAAGCAATAATTGTAGAAACGGAGGCTTATAAAGCTCCAGAGGATCGGGCTTGCCATGCCCATGGAAATAAATTAACACCCAGGACAGAATCCATGTACAGCGCTGGAGGTATTGCCTATGTTTACACCTGTTACGGAATTCACCAGCTTTTTAATGTTATAAGTGGAGAAAAAGGCTTTGCTCATCCAATTTTAATTCGCGGAGTGGAGCCAATAGAAGGAATTGATTTAATGTTGCAAAGAAGAAAGCAAGAAAAACTAACTAAAAACATTGCTGCCGGGCCAGGTTTGGTTGTGGTAGCTATGGGAATTAAAAAAAGTCAGAATGGTATTTCGTTGTTGGAAAATGAAATATGGATTGAAGATGCAATTGCAATTGCCGAAAAAAATATCATTGCATCACCACGAGTAGGGATGAATTTTGAAGGACCTTATAAATTAATACCCTGGCGATTTAGAATTTTAAATAATCAATATGTTTCAAAAGCTAAATAGTAGCAATACATTTTAATTCAATAGCAATAGGAGTAGGTAGGCAATTGATTTCTAGGGTTGTTCTGCAAGGCATGGCATCTTTAAAATATTCGGCATAAAGAGCATTGTATTTAGCAAAATCATCTTTCATATTGGTTAAAAAAACAGTTACATCTACCAGGTTTTCCCAGTTACTACCAGCTTCTTCCAATATAGTTTTCACGTTAGCAAATACACTTTTACATTGAATTTCAATATCATAAGAAGTGATTTCTCCTTTTTCATTTAAGGTAACTCCAGGTATTTCTTTTTTACCTCTTTCTCTTGGACCTACCCCTGAAACAAATAAAAGATTACCTACTTTTCGGGTGTAAGGGTATAAACCAACTGGTTCTGGAGCTTTTGAATTTTCTGGATTGTGCATTTTACTTTAAATAAACATAAGGAGTAATAGAGGTAAAAGTATTTTTATTTTCAGTAAATATTTCTATTTTAAATCGATGGTAACTATTTAGAATTGGGGGAGGAATTATTCTTAAATTTTTTACATAATAGTCATCAAAAAGTGTTTTTATAGAATATGCTGCTGAATAGTCATTACCAGAATATTTCAATTGATTTAGTGGAATCGTGTCGTTTTTTTTAATTTTATCGTTATAATCTTCTAATGCAGTAATTCTTAAATGACTGGCACTATTTTCAATAATTTTTCTTCCATCTGGTTGTGAGCAAGCATAAGCACTTCCAAAAGAATAATTTTTTTTAGGAATAGAAACAATTCTCTCGACTTGTAAATCAATTTGAATCAAAAAATTATAAGCAACCAATTCAGAACTATCTTTAATTGGAATAAACTGATTTGGCAAAAATCTTGCAGTGTCCGATTGAAAGCTACTTTTAATACCATTTACCTTATAATATTGGTCTGGAACGGGTTCAGGGTCGCAGCAGAATTGTAGTAATATGCTCGAAAAGGAAAAGAGGATTAAAAAAATAATTCTTTTAAACATAATTTAGGCATGTTATTTTAAGAAAACATAAGGAGTAATAGTAGAATATTTTAACTTTTCCTTGGTAAAAATTTCAACTTTAAAACGGTGATATTTATTTAACTCTGGCGCTGGTTTTATTCTTAGATTATTAACTCTTAATTTTTCAAATTGATATTCAATTACATACGAATTTAATTCCCGACCATCTAATGACAATAGATTTAGCGGAATCGTATCATTAATTCCAATGGTGTTATTATATTTTTCTAAACTGGTAAGTTTTATATGAACTATTTGATTTTGATAATAATAATTTAGAGCAGGATCACAAGCTTTTGCAGTTCCAAAAATTGAAAATGTTGCGTCGGTTGTAGATGCAACTTGTATCATTTTTGGTTCCAATTGAACTATAAATCCATAAGCATCAATTATTGCGCTGTCCAGTAAGGGAATAAATTTACTTTTTGCAATAATATTAGTATCTGATTGAAAACCTGCTTTTATTCCGTCTGTTCTATAGGTAAAATCTATTGGACCGCCACAATCCTCACAAAATTGAAATATGCCAAGTATGAAGAAAAGTAAAATTAAAATAATTGTTTTTTTTATCATTATTTTGCAAATATGAGGTTTGATATTTTAATATCAAAGATTGATGATCATAAGTTTTTATTAATCTTTTTCATCCGTTTTTACGGTTAAATCAGGTTTTTCTCCACGTTTATGAATGACCAAACCATTCAAAAAATTTCGTAAAACTTGATCTCCGCATTTTTTAAAATTAGGATGATCATCTGCTCTAAAAAAAGAAGATAATTCGGTGGGAGTTATTCTGAAATTCACCAAAGACATAATATGGATGATTTCATCATTTCTAAGATGCAAGGCAACTCTCAGTTTTTTGAAAATATCATTATTGCTCATGCTTCAAATATAAAATTTTATTGCGCTAAGATGAGTACGAGTTTCTATTATTAATTTGCCAGCCAAGAATGGAAGTTTTTGAACCACGAAGGGTTTGAAGAAAAAAAATTGAACCACGAAGGCACGAAGAATTTCAAGAAAAAAAAAGAAAGAAAAAGAAGTTTTTGAACTGCGAAGGGTTTGAAGAAAAAAAATTAAACCACCAAGGCACGGAGACACAAAGTATTTAAGAAAAAAATAAAAGAAAGAAAAGAGGTCTTTGAACCACGAAGTCACAAAGACTTAAAGAATTTAAGAAATTAAATAAAGAAAGAAAAAGAAGAAAACAATGATTGAATTTGACGCGATGATTGAAAAATTTGGCAAAAAGGGTGAAAAAACCGGATGGACTTATATTGCTCTTACTGCTTTGCAATCAGAAGTTTTAAAACCGAATTGCAAAACAAGTTATCGGGTAAAAGGTAAAATAGATTTAGTTGAAATTGCTGGAATGGCAACCGTACCAATGGGAGATGGTGAATTTATTATCGCATTAAAAAAAGAATTAGTAAAAAAACTAGATAAAACAGAAGGCCAATGGGTAAGCGTTGCCATAAAAGAGCATATCGATTTTACCATTGAAATGCCAGATGATTTGTATACCTGCTTGGCAGATGATCCGGAGATATTGGCTAAATTTAAACTAATGCCCCGATCTCATCAGCATTATTATTTCAATTGGTTAAATACCGCTAAAACCATTCCTACTCGCACAAAAAGAATAATAATGATTTTTCATGCGATGCAAAATAACCTGGATTTTGGAGCAATGCTGCGCAATGCTAGAAACAATCCCATTCTTTAGGCTTTTAATTACCTTCGTGTTTTTAATTTAAATGAACGAAATTTTCGAACCAACCATAATTGCTTTATCCACACCGCAAGGAGTAGGAGCTATTGCATTAATCCGCCTTTCTGGTGCTAAGGCAATTGAAGTGGTGAATGATGTTTTTAAGGGGAAAAATCTGAATGAGCAAAAAAGTCATAGTCTACATTTTGGTAAAATAATGCAAGGCGATGAGGTTTTAGATGAAGTAGTAGTAGGAATATATCGTGCGCCAAACTCTTATACATCCGAAAATATTGCAGAAATATCTTGTCATGCATCGCCTTTTATTATCAATGCCATCATCAATTTATTGCTAAGCAGGGGAGTAGTTTTGGCAAAACCGGGCGAATTTACCATGCGTGCTTTTTTGAATGGTAAATTAGATTTATCGCAAGCAGAAGCAGTTGCAGATTTAATTGCTTCTAAATCTGCATCGGCACATAAAATTGCTATGAACCAAATGCGCGGTGGTTTTTCGAATGAATTAGCGGTTTTGCGTAAACAACTTATTGATTTTGCTGCCTTGATAGAATTGGAACTCGATTTTTCGGAAGAGGATGTAGAGTTTGCCGATCGCAGCCAGTTAATCTTATTGATAGATACCATTTCGCTGAAAATAAAAACCCTCTTACAAACTTTTGAAACAGGAAACGCGATAAAAAACGGAATTCCGATTGTGATTGCCGGCAAACCAAATGTAGGTAAATCTACTTTGTTGAACACCTTACTAAATGAAGAGAGAGCCATCGTTTCAGCAATTGCAGGCACAACCCGTGATACGGTAGAAGATGAATTAATTTTAAACGGAATCTCTTTTCGGTTTATTGATACTGCCGGGCTACGACAAACCACCGACGAAATTGAAGCCATAGGAGTGGCTCGCAGTCTCGAAAAAATTAAACAAGCCACCATTGTTTTATTGATTTGTACTCCTGAACAAACGCGAGAAGAAATAATAGCTCAACAAAAAGAATTAGCAGATTATGAAGTAAAAAATATTTTAATTATCAACAAAGCAGATTTATTGAATACCGATAATAAACAAAATTATGCTACGCTTGAACCTGTATTTATATCAGCAAAGAATAAAACTGGAATTGAAGAATTAAAAAATAAACTTTTGCAACAAATTAATTTAGCATCACTCAATGACAATGAAGTAATCGTATCTAACTTGCGCCATGCAGAAGCTTTACGCGAAACAGAAAAGGCCTTGAAAGCAACCAAAACAGGTTTAGCGAGTAGAATAGGCGGAGATTTTGTTGCCACAGACATACGCCGAGCTCTTTACCATTTAGGCGAAATTACCGGAAGCATTGCGAATGAGGATTTGCTAGATTCGATATTTTTTAATTTTTGTATCGGGAAGTAGGGGAAAGTTTAAATATCAACGATTGTTTTTGGTATGTTGCGGTTGAAATTGTGAAAGGTAAACTTTTGGAAATAATCGATATAAATATTTCTTTGCAATCATATCGAAGGTATAGAATAAAAAAAGTACGAATAACTAAATACCTATTTTACGAAGCTTCAAACATAAATACACATCTTCATAAAATAGAATTAAAACGAATTAAAATTTAAACTATGAACCAAGCCGTACACAATAAATCTATATCCTTCATTTGGTCAATCGCAGACGATTGTTTGCGTGATGTATATGTAAGAGGAAAATACCGAGATGTAATTTTGCCTATGGTAGTGCTTCGCAGGCTTGACGCTTTACTCGAACCAACTAAAGCAGCAGTACTGGAAGAATTGGTTTTCCAAAAGGAAGAAGCCAAATTTACCGAGTGGGATGAAAACGGCTTGAGACAAGCCAGTGGTTATGTGTTTTACAATACCAGCGAATGGACATTACAACGCTTACACGATACCGCCACCAACAACCAACAAATACTTCAAGCTAACTTCGAAGATTACTTAAATGGCTTTAGCGGAAATGTAAAAGAGATTATTGAAAAATTTAAACTCAAAAGCCAAGTAAGACACATGGCATCGAAAGATGTGTTGTTGAATGTGTTAGAAAAATTTACTTCGCCATATATCAACCTTACGCCATTTGAAAAAAATGATCCGGATGGGCGAAAATTGCCGCCATTAACCAATCTTGGGATGGGTTATGTGTTTGAAGAATTAATACGAAAATTTAACGAGGACAATAACGAAGAAGCCGGAGAGCACTTTACACCTCGTGAAGTAATTGACCTGATGACCCACATCATTTTTGAACCAGTTAAAAATAAACTCTCACCAGTAATGACCATTTACGACCCAGCATGTGGTAGCGGAGGAATGTTGACAGAATCTCAAAATTTTATAAAAGATGAAGAGGGCGTAATTAAAGCCAAAGGCGATGTGTATTTGTATGGCAAAGAAATAAACGATGAAACTTATGCCATTTGCAAAAGTGATATGATGATTAAGGGCAACAACCCTGAAAATATTCGGGTGGGTTCCACGCTTAGTACCGATGAGTTTGCAGGAACAACCTTTGATTATATGCTTTCCAATCCGCCTTATGGTAAGTCTTGGGCAAGTGAGCAAAAGTTTATTAAAGATGGAAAAGATATCATTGACCCACGTTTTCAAATTAAACTCAAAAACTATTGGGGTATTGAGGAAGATGCTGATGCCAGTCCACGTTCGTCTGATGGTCAGTTGCTTTTTTTGATGGAGATGGTGAATAAAATGAAACCGTTAACACAAAGTCCATTAGGTTCTCGTATTGCTTCGGTCCATAACGGAAGCAGCTTGTTTACAGGAGATGCCGGTGGTGGCGAAAGCAACATTCGCAGATACATTATTGAAAACGATTGGTTAGAAGCCATTGTGCAAATGCCCAACAATTTGTTTTACAATACAGGAATAACCACCTACATCTGGATATTGAGCAACAACAAGGCAAAGAATCGCAAAGGCAAAGTGCAGTTGATTGACTCTGGTTTATTGTTCCGTAAACTGCGTAAGAACTTAGGAAATAAAAATTGTGAGTTTGCACCCGACCATATTCGTGAAATAGTTTCGGTTTATGAAAAAATGCAGGCAGTTGACCGTGTCATACATCCTGAAACCAAAGATGAATATGCGCTGGCCCGCACTGAACGGAAATCAGGGCATGGTTATCATGGCTTTGAGTTTTATACCGACAGTACCGTTACCCTAGAACAAGATTTAATTCGACGTGATCTTACCATCAATGCCATCGCCATGGATGATGAAGGCACACTGTATGACCCCTATGGTGGCCAGCGCGATTTAGAGCTCCGTGTTTTACGGCATGTTTCTGATGCTTTCGTAGAAGACCCATTACGCGTCCTGCGTGTTGCACGATTTGCTGCACGTTATAAAACCCTAGGATTTACAGTGGCCGAAGAAACGTTGGCACTGATGCAGCAACTCGCAG
>ENA-OFCX01000750-OFCX01000750.1-metagenomes-genome-assembly--contig:-NODE-750-length-15523-cov-2.318723_pt1 | contig 15523 bp, 14 predicted proteins | sample MGYA00153384_OFCX01 | MGnify analysis MGYA00153384
GAGCATTTATCCACTGCGTCCACTATGAAAGGATTGCCATGCGCCTTGTATTGACCATACCGACGGCTGCACTCATCGGATTGTTGTCCTCATCCGTTCTCGCGACGCTACCACCCCCGAGCCAAGAGGCCAAGGCAAAGGCTGCCGAAACCGCCGCCACATCGGCATGGAGTGACAAAGTCGGGCTGTATAAACTTTGCGTTTCAATGGACCTGACGGCGTCCAAGTATCGAGATAGCACGAAGGCAGCGGGCAAGCCTGTTCCTGCCCCCGTGCCCACGCCACCATGCGCAGACCCGGGCCCATATGCGGCGCAGGGAGCGCAGACTCCAATTACGCCCGCGACATCGAAGCCGCTGGAAGCCGCCGGGGCGCACTCTCCGCCTGGCGCCGCCATCTCACCGCCGAGTACCAAAGCGACTGCTGCGGAAATCGCGGGTGGTGCGAAAAAGTAGCATTGCACAAACTGAGGAAGTCGACTATTCGACCGCCAGATAATTACTTTGGCTTCAGGGAGCTTCCAATGCCCGAGGTGCCGAACGTAGCGCGGCTGCAGGAAGGGGTGCGCTTAACCGGCGTATGCTGCGCCGCTGTCCTACAGAATTTTACCGGCAAGGCTGATTTGTCAGAAGGACAGACACCGCCACACTGTAGTCACTCTCTCACTGGCATGGACATAAACATGACGCAATTCCGTCGGGCACCCTCGCGCACGAAAGCCTCTTGGTGCATCGCGCCTGTTCTTATATTCGCGGTCATTGCGCTGCAACCGTCAACGTCCTTTGGCGCGACCGCAACCGCGAAAGACCAGTCAAAGTCTGTTTCTGCAGCCACACAGTCGACTGGTGCCTTGGCTACGAAGACGCCACCACCCGCAGAAGCGCCAGCAAACCCTTCGCCGCATGTCGCCCGAATTCTCGACACGACCAAGATGCCGCCGCTTGCTGCGGGCGCCCGCGGCGAGGCCGTGGTTCGCGCGCAAATCCTGCTCGACCGCGCCTGGTTTTCGCTGGGCGAGATCGATGGCGGCTTCGGCGCCAATATGACCCGGGCCGTCAAGGCGTTCCAGGCAACTCAGAATCTTAGAGTGACGGGCCGCATCGATGCCGCGACTTGGCAGGCGCTCATCGCCGAAGACGCGCCGGTGCTGGTGAGCTACACCGTCACCGATAAAGACGCCGATGGGCCATTTGTGAAGATTCCCGCCGACCTGATGGTCCGTGCAGAACTCAAATCTCTTGGTTTTGAAAACGTCACCGAGGCGTTGGCCGAAAAATTCCACATGAGCCCGGCGTTGCTGCGGGAGCTCAATCCAAAACGATCACTCAAATCCGGTGACGAGATCGTCGTGCCGAATGTGGCGATTGCGAAACCACCCACGCGCAGCAAAGCGGTGTCGATCGCTGTGATGAAAGCCGACAAACAACTTCTGGTGCTGGACCGCGACGGAAAAACCCTGGCGGCATTTCCGATCAGCATGGGTGGCTCACGGGATCCATTACCGATCGGCAAACTCAAGATTGCCAATGAAGTCACCGACCCCGTGTTCTATTACGACCCCGCGCTAATCTGGGATGCGAAATCGCATTACACAAAAGTCCAATTGGCACCCGGCCCGAACAATCCCATTGGCACAGTGTGGATGGGCCTGAGCAAGAAGCACTGGGGCATTCACGGCACGCCGCAGCCGTCGCGCGTGGGACGTATGGAAACCCACGGTTGTATTCACCTCACTAATTGGGATGCGCAGCGCCTTTCTAAGCTGGGCGCGGCGGGGTTCGTGGTGGATGTGCGAGCATAGAAACTGATGAAGCGTTGGCAAACATTCAGCATTTTCGAAAAAGTCGCTGTGGTGTTGCTGGCCGTCGGCGCCATGCTGGGCGGCATTTTGTGGATGGCAATGAACGCGAAAGCATCCGCGAACCGTTCGCAGCGGGCGACGCCGGCGGTGGTGGCTCCACAGCGTGCGGCGCCCATCGCGCCTGTTGCAGCCGCTGCGCCCACTAGGCCTTCTGCGCCCGCTACGTCGTTAAAACCTGCATTACCCGCGGTTTTGCCGGCAACCTTGCCGCGCGCGTGTGCGGAGGCGTTGCGTCCCACCGCAATCAAGGACACCGCCGCCAACACCAGCGTAGATGCAAAAACGACTGTCCGCATGCTGGCCGCGATGGACTTGGCCATTCCCGTTGCCGGTATCGAAAAAGCGGCGCTCTATGATTCTTTCAGTGATGTACGCGGCAAACGCATGCATGAAGCCATCGACATTCACGCGCCGCGTGGTACGCCGGTGATCGCCGCCGGCGCCGGGTGCGTGGTGAAGTTATTCCGCAGCGTACCCGGCGGTATCACGCTCTACCAATACGACCTCGAAGGCAATTTTGCTTATTACTATGCGCACCTGGATCGCTATGTGGATAACATGGCAGAGGGCACGCAGCTCAAGCGTGGCGATGTCATCGGCTACGTCGGCACCACCGGTAACGCTTCACCCAGTGCCCCGCATTTGCATTTCGCGATCTATCGATTAGGCCCGGAAAAACGCTGGTGGGTGGGCACGGCAGTGAACCCTTATGCGGTGTTCACGTATCAGTAAAGCGCCTGCACATCTACGACGACAGAAATTGTAAGGTGGGCAAAACGCAGTGTGCCAATTCTCCGCTTCAGTTCTTCGTGTCGCGCAAATTCCACGCATCCACTGCAAGGCAGCGAACCCACAGATTTACGGCTTCCGGTTGGGAAAGCAGACGGTGCTTCTTGCGGAAGCGTTCAAGCATCTGGATTTGCAATGCCGACAAAGTGTTATGGCCTTCCGTGTCGCGCTCAAGTTGCGGAAGCTCGGCGGTCATCTGTGCACCGCAAGGACACTCGACGATGCCGGTTACGCCGCTGCGGACATAAGATGAGATGTCCGTGTCACCACAAAATGGGCACGGTTTTAGCTGGACGACTTTGAGACTTTCCTGATCGAAGACGCTAGACATAATTTGATTCTACGTTGTGCGTTCGGCGGAGCACATTGACGCCAGTCACTGGGCTTCACCGCCGTTAAGTCGGACTTCAATACCGACCTTGGCAAAGACGCGCCTCTTTTTTCTCCCCCCTTCCGGCTCAACCCAGAGACAGGCATTCCCGGATTCCAGGATTTGTAAAACCTGGTCGACGGAATCACCGGTCTCGGTTGTGTGTGGACGCCGCCTCGACAGATTCCTAAGAATTCGCCTCGCAAGTTATCTGGTGTGAGTCTTCAAGTTGCCTTGGATTCCATACGGGTCAGGGCAGCTTCGATTTCCTCGACGGTGCAGCCGGTAAGGTCCTTATGGAATTCGTCAAGGATGCGGCTTTCGACTTCTTTGTGATAATGCTTGCGAAGTTCGCCTAATGTTCGCGGTGGCGCTATGACGACGAGAGATTTAAAGTCGCCACTTAGCGCCCTTTGTCGAAGCAAATCGGCAGCTTCAGCCGCAAAGCGGTCTTCTTGAATCTGGTGAAAATCAGTTTCCGCCATTGCGCTACGACGGGCGCCCACGCTGCTGAAGCTACGTCCGGGTGCGTCAGTGCCTTGTTCGTGGCTGGCGGCGTTTTCCTGTTCGCGATGGGCTTCGAGACGCAGATCAATCTGCGCACCCTCACCATGATTTCGCAGGAACAACATTTTGCGACCATCGGCGACGAGCACCAGTGTTTGGTTAGGTAGGTTCATGCGTGTCCTCAATCGTTAGGTTCGAGTCATATCTTTGTTTACTTGGCGATGGCTGTCGGTGCGTTGGCGCACCGAGTGGGCAAAAAGCAGATTGGGTAGCGAATTGTTGCGCAGACGCCAATATTTTGAAGGCAAGACAAATCCAGTGCTTCGTGGTTGCACTCCGCCCGCCATTTTCATATCGGATGAAGCTACAGGTGCCGATTACTGCGGAACTGGCGGGCTTCAATTCAATCGTCGCGCCATCGGCGCAGTTGCAATTCCAGTCTTGCGGAAAAACTGAAAACTTCCGCAACTTTCCTGCTTCGCGCTATACATCGCCAGATCGGCTTCCTTCAGTAATTCCTCAGACGTTGTCGCGTCCTGCGGGTACATGCTAATGCCGATGCTCACCGAGGCGGCGATGCTGTGACAGCCAATTTGGCACAATTGCGAAGTTGATGACACGATTTTCTCCGCAAGCTTTGCGGCGTCGTCGTCGTGAGCCAAGCCTTCTAGCAGCACGATGAATTCGTCCCCACCAATACGCGCGACAACATCTGAATCGCGAACCGCCGCTTTGATGCGCTGTGCGATCTGGCGTAGCAATTCGTCGCCGACATCGTGGCCCAGCGAGTCATTGATCGTTTTGAACCGATCCAGATCGATAAACATGAACGCCAAGCCAGTACGCTTACGTAAGGCACTGGCGACACCTTGCTCGAGCCGGTCGTTGACCAGCATCCGATTGGGTAAGCCCGTGAGCGGATCGCGCGTGGCCAGAAATTCAACACGCTCTTCAGCGAGTTTGCGCTTGGTAATGTTGGCGGAAGTGCCGGTCATGCGCAGCGCGCGGCCACTGGCGTCGCGCTCGGTGACTTTGCCAGTTGACTGCAGCCACACCCATTCTTTGGCTGCTCCAGGCGCACGATATTCGCACTGGAAATCGTCGTTTGCCCCCTTCACTGCGGCGATGAGTGCCGCCTGGAGGCGGCCACGGTCATCAGGGTGATTCCATACCAGCACATCGTCACCATGGTAGACGATGTCGTCGTGGGTAACGGGCCTTGCTTCGAGCATAGCCCGCCAGTTTTCACTAAAAACAACTTGGTTGGTGACAAGATCCCAATCCCAGATCGCCAGACCTGAACCAAGCAGCGCCAGATCGAGCCGCTCCTTCGCACGCGCGATTTCTCGCTCGGCGTGCTTTCGTTCTGTAATGTCGCGACCGACGCCGATACAGAAACGTTGTCCGTCTATATCCAGCGCACGACCATAAAACGACGACGGGAATGCAATGCCGCCTTTGCGAAGCATCTCGGCTTCAATCGCGATCTCCTCGCCATTCTCAAAGATCCGGCGAATGGCGTCGGTTACTAATGGGCGATCCCGTTCGCCGATAAAGTCAAGTGCCTGCATGCTGCCGACATCGTCAGGTGTGTACCCGGTATTAGCTGCAAAACGCGCATTCCAGCGAACCATTCTGCCGTCATGCGCAAACATGAAAAAAGCGCCCGGCAAGCTCTCGATGGCCGCATCCGAAAAATCTTTCTCATAGCGAACCTTTGCCTCCGTAATTTTGCGGGTGGCAATTTCGTCTTCGAGCAGTTGTTCGAGTTGAACAAACTCCCGGGTTAGTAACGCCATGCGCTGTTCCGCAGTTCCCACGCTGTCGTCGTTGGCAGACATTGCCTCCGCCACTGCGCGGCGCTCGCTTCGGGCCTCAAGACGGGCCTCCAGCCGCGCCCGGGCGAGCTCGGCGAGGTTCTTCAGTGCCTCTAGTTGATCCGCGACGAGCTCTCGCGATACCGTATCAAATACCGATAAAACGCCAAGCAATTCGCCCCGGTCAGAGAAAATCCCGCTGCCGGCATAAAAGCATATGTACGGCGGGCCGACGACGAGGGGATGACCACAAAAACGCTTGTCCGCCAGCGCGTCAGCGATCACAAATGCCGTTGGTCGCTTGGGCGCATTGCTCAGGGCCGGCAAATAAAAACAGTGCTCTTGCACCGGCGCGGCAAATGGCACTCCGACGCGGGCTTTGAACCATTCCCGCACAATCGGCAGCTGATTGTCATCAAGGCCAGCAGCACTGATGGCTTCAACACGATCAAAAAACGAAATTGCCGCCATTTTTGTACCCAGGGCGTCAGCAGCGCGACGTGCCAGATCATCGAAAGCAGGTTCGGGTGGCGTATCGAGAATATCGTAGCGCGCAATGCCGCTGGCGGCAGAATTAGCGGCGTGATGCAGAGCGTTCATCGGCAGAGAGGTCGCTGGTTAAACTGCTTTGTTTCCGCCGCATTGGCAACACGGCATAGGCAAAACGCGAAATTGTAGCGCTACCTTTAGCGAATGTCGGCAACTACCGGTGCGTGATCCGACGGACGGTCTAGTTTGCGGGGTTCAACGTCAATCACGCTACCGGTACAGCGCCTGGCGAGGTCGGAAGTTAACAGGATGTGATCGATGCGTAAGCCCAAATTTCGCTTGAAACCGTTCATCCGGTAGTCCCACCAACTGAAGCTTTTTTCAGGCTGCGCGAAAAGCCGAAAACTATCTGTGAGCCCCAGTGCCACAAGCGCACGAAACGCGTCGCGCTCCGGGACAGAACAGAGCACCTGGCCTTCCCACGCCTTTGGGTCGTGGACATCGCGGTCATCGGGCGCGATGTTGTAGTCCCCCAGTAGTGCGACGTCCCCATGGGCGCTGATCGTGTCACGCATGTACGATTGCAGGGCAGCGAGCCAGTTTAATTTGTACTGGTATTTCTCGGATTCCACCGTCTGACCGTTTGGAATGTACGCACAAACCACGCGGACGCCATTGACGGTGGCTGCGATCACGCGCTTTTGGTGGTCGTCATACCCGACCATATCCTTGGTCACATTTTCGGGCCGTGCGCGCGAAATAATGGCCACACCGTTGTAGGTCTTTTGCCCGCTGAATACTGCTTGATAGCCGATCTCGTCAAAGGCCGCGAGTGGGAATTTCGCGTCCTCCATTTTCAGCTCCTGCAAACACAAGACGTCAGGCTGATGTGTTTTGAGCCACTCGATCACATGCGACAGGCGCACGTTCAGAGAGTTGACGTTCCAGGCTGCGAGCTTCAATTGCCGGCCAAACTATTTGGCTGGTGCTGCCGGTACTGCCGGTGGTGGGGGGACTGCTTTCGGACCTGCTTTCGCAGCACCTTGCCGCAGATTCGGATTGTTGCGCGGATACCCAGCTGCGTTGAGTGCAGAATGCCAACCCTCTTCATCAAATCCCGTCAAGCTGTTGGCACCGATGACGATGGTCGGTACTTGAAGCGCACCGACCTTTTCCTTTAATGCAGCCGCCGCTGCGGCGTCGGATTCCGGGTTTTTTTCGGCGAAAGGGATACCGCGCTTCGCCAGCAGGGCCTTCGCGTTGGTACAGGATTCGCCGCAGCTATTGGCATACAGAATGACCGGATTATTTTTCATCGCGGTCGTAACTGCAAACGGAACATCATCCTGTTCGATCACACTATCGGAGAGTTTTTTCGTTTGGACATTCTTGACCTCGGCGGGCGGTGGCGGGATATCGCCGTAATGTACTTTCCCCGCTTTATCCACCCAGCGAAAAACTTCCTGCGCGTTTGCACCTGTCACCATCGCTAATAACAGAAGTCCGCCTGTCAGGCCTGAGACAAGACACATCGTGGATTTGGAACTTGCAAGCACGTTCAGGATCACTTTCATCACGCTTCTCCGTATCGCGCCGTGCGCATGATCGCATCGCACATGCACTTATTCACGCCGCCAATTTCATTCCATTATGCCGTAACAGCGCTTCCATCTCAGGCTTACGCCCGCGAAATGCGATGAAAGACGCCAACGCCGAGCGACTGCCTCCTCGACCGAGCACTTCACGACGGAAACGCGCCCCGGTTTCGGGATTGAGAACGCCCGTTTCCTCGAAAGCGGCATAGGCGTCGGCCGACAAGACCTCGGCCCATTTGTAACTGTAATAGCCCGCCGCATAGCCGCCGCCAAAAATATGCCCGAAGGCATGCGCCATCCGGTTGAATTCCGCGCTTTTCACGACAGCCACCTGCGCACGGATGCTCTTCATGAGGGTCAGCAAGTTATCTGTTTCAGCATTGAACCCGGCGTGCAGGCGCATATCGAGCAGGCTGAATTCGAGTTGCCGCACGAATGCCGTTCCCGCCTGGAAATTCTTGGCGGCGATCATTTTGTCGAACAGGTCGCGAGGCAGTGTTTCCGCGCTATCAACATGCTGGGTCATGTGCGAGAGAACCTCCCATTCCCAGCAAAAGTTTTCCATGAACTGGCTCGGCAACTCGACCGCGTCCCACTCCACGCCGTTGATACCGGACACGGAAAGTTCATCGACTTCAGTCAGCAATTGATGCAAACCGTGACCAAATTCGTGGAACAACGTGATGACATCGTCGTGCGTGAACAACGCCGGTTTGCTTCCCACAGGTGCTGCAAAATTGCAGGTGAGAAAAGCGACCGGGTGTTGAACGCCGCCAGCACCTTCGTGTTTGCGTCGGCGATTGATCGCGTCGTCCATCCAGGCGCCACCACGCTTGGCGTCGCGCGCGTAGAGGTCCAGATAAAACTGACCGACCAACTCTCCGGACTGATCGACAAGATTGAAGAACCGCACGTCTTTGTGCCAAGTCTCGGCGGTCGATGGCGTTACCCTCAATCCATAAAGCGTTTCGATGACCCGGAACAATCCTTCCAGCACTTTTTGCTCCGGAAAATATTGCTTCACTTCGTTGTCTGAAAATGCGTAACGCTGCTCGCGCAATTTTTCCGAAACGTAGGACACATCCCAAGCCTCGACCTCGTTCATGTTTAGCGATGCCTGCGCGTAATCAGCCAGTTCGCGCCAATCACGTTCGGCAAAGGGCCTGGCCTTGTTGACCATATCTTCGATGAAAGCGACGACTTCTGCCGGCGTTTCAGCCATCTTGGTGGCGAGCGACACTTCAGCGTAATTCCGGTACCCCAGCAGAGAAGCCGTTTCAGCACGCAGTTGCAGGATGCGGGTGATCACCGCACTGTTATTCCATTTCTGGTCGGCACCAAGCTCGGATGCTCGCGTCACGTAGGCGCGATAGAGATGCTCGCGCAGTGACCGAAAGTCGGCGTATTGCATGACGGGGCCGTAACAAGGTTGGTGAAGCGTCAGCTTCCAGCCCGACTTGCCGTCCTTGCGCGCCGCTTCACGCGCCACCGTTTTTACATCATCCGGCAACCCGGCTAGCTCGGATTCACTTTCGACGAAAAACGCAAAGGCGTTTGTCGCATCGAGCACGTTGTCGTTAAACGTAGACGTCAGCGTCGACAGTTCTTCCTGTAACACTTTGAAGCGCGCTTTCCTGTCGACTTCCAGCTCGGCGCCTCCAAGGACAAAATCACGCAATTCATTATCAATCGCCTTATTCTGCGGGGCATTCAGGGCAAAAATGCCTGAAGAAGCCCGTATTTGCTTGTACTTGGCAAAAAGTCGCTCGTCCTGCGAAAGCGTCGACCAAAATTCGGTCACCGCCGGCAACATGCCGTTGTACGCGTCGCGCAATTCGGGCGAATTCACCACCGCATTCAAATGGCCAACCACGCCCCATGCACGCGACAGGCGTTCGGTCACGTCGTCGAGCGGCGTCACAAAGTTTTGCCAGGTCGGATGCGCGCTGTCGATGGCGATGGTCTCCACGGTCGCATTCGCATCCTTGATCAGTTGTTCGATGGCGGGTTTTACGTCGACAGGCGTCATGCTGGAAAAGCGTGGCAGGGCGGAAAAATCGAGGAGTGGATTCATGGCATCACAATTAAAAGGTTCGGCAATCGCTACATTCGGCTGACTATTTAGCCACTATCGTTCGCAACCCACAACTCTATGACGCACGGTGAAAATACGGCGGCCAAGTCGGGCGGGTTGTCAGACAATATAGGGTGAAACCATTTCGTGGGCGGACATATTTCAACCAAGATATCTTTCCTGATGCGTTTGTGTTTCGGCAAAATAGACTGCTAGGCAACGGGCAACAAAACGTAAAACGTTGCGCCCGCCCCGGCTGGCGACGTGTAACCGATCTCGCCGTTCATGGCCTCGATCAGTGCTTTTGAAATCGCCAGCCCGAGACCCGTCCCGCCTTTTTTTGCAGAGTCGGGGGTATCGGCCTGCGCGAATTTGCGGAAAATGCGCGATTTAAACTCCTCAGGGATGCCTGGTCCACGATCCACCACCGAAATTTTGACGCGATTGCCAAGATGTTCCGCACTCAAGGAGACCACTTCACCCGGGGGCGAATATTTAGCTGCGTTGGAGAGCAGGTTTGTGACCACCTGAAGCAGCCTGCTGCGATCGGCCTTGATGTCGATATCCGGTAACGGCAAGGCCAATTGATAACGGGTACTGTGTTGCTCGGCGTAGCCTTGATTCAACGCCACTGCTTCCTCGAGGAAAGGTGTGAGCGCCACCTGCGTCAAGTTGAGTTCCACCATGCCAGCCTCGATTTTCTCGATTTCAAGGATGTCATTTACCAGCGCGACAAGTCGGTCCGCATTCCTGTTGGCCATTTCAAGAAACGTTTCCGCTGTAGGGGGCAGGGTGCCACTTTCCTCCTTCAACAGCGCAAGCGCACCGACGAGCGCGGTCAGCGGCGTACGTAGCTCGTGGTTTACGGTCGCGATAAATTCGTCTTTCATGCGCTGAATCTGCTTCCGCTCGGTGATATCGGAGTTCGTCCCCGTCAGGCGCAAGGCTTGACCGTCGTTTCCGCGTTCCACCACCCGCGCCCTGCTCCTCACCCACACCCAATAGCCTTCGCGATGACGTACGCGGTGCTCTACGTCATAGAAAACAGCATTGCCATGCAACACGTCGATCAGCGCACGCTTTAAGTGGGTCAGATCATCGGGATGCACCAGCGCTGCCAGTGCGCGCAGCGTGGTGTCGGTAGCTTGTGCAGGATGGCCAAGAAACACACTCCACCGCTCCGAAAGGTGCACCGTGCCCGTCTGCAAGTTGCAGTCGAACAGAGCGAGGTTAGATCCATCCAGCGCGAGGCCCAACACTTCGCGGCTTTCGCGAAGTTCCGTCGTCACCCGCCGGGTAATTCGTATGGCGCGTGTGCGCTGTGTTAATAGCGCCCCGACGAACGCCATCAGCATGAGGCTGACGAGGAGGCCAACGGTCAGCGTAAGATTTGCCCGGCTACGGTCTATGGCGGCTTCGAACGCGGGCAGTGTGGAGGCACGGATCGTCCACACACGGTCAACAACAGGAATGCGCGATTCTGCGCTATAAACGAAACCCGACGTTTGCCCAATCTGGCCGATTTCGGGCGAGTTGTCATCGAAAACGCGTGTGCGGCTGGCGTCGGCGCCATCGAAGATTTGCAGGTGCATGTCATTAACGACGCCGAGCATACCGCGCATCAGTTTTTTTGCGCGAAAATCAGCGAAGACATAGCCCTTCACGGCAAGGCGACGCTGCGAAACGTCGTTAACGGCCATGCCATTTTGATACACCGGCAGGAACATGAGGAAGTCTGCCGCCAACGTCGTGTCCTGCGCAGACGACAGCCGCGGCGAAAGCGCTATGGCCCCGGAATCCCGCGCGCGTTCGAGTGTGCTGCGCGTCGCGGCATCAAACACGAGCCCTCGCCCGGGCGACGTGCGAATAGCGCCATAAAGCACCTCGTCGAAGACCAGAGGTGCATCGGCGGCGGGTATCACCTCTACATAGCCAAGTCCTTGCAAGCCTGGATAACTTTCATCGAGGTATAGCTTGGAAACGTATGCACGCCACTGGTCACGGCTCACAGCCTTTGAGGCCGCAAAGAGTCCTGTGCCACCGCGAAGGAGCTGCGCATAATCGAGCATGCGTCCACGGATCGCTTCATGCATTTGCGCCACGCGGAATTCGAAGTGGCGGTGCGCCTCGAGCTCCACAGCCTTGGTGGCGTAGCGCCATGCAGCAAGCGTAATGCCCAGCGTAAGGCCAAGCGCGATCAGAAGCGTGACCAAAATCGCGAGACGGTCTGCATGCCGGTAGAAGAGCGGGAGGAATCCAAGTACCTTCATTCTAGGTTACTCCGCTGCCAACTGGCGGTCCGCGTCATCGTCCCCCAACCCCCCTTTTTGCCAAACATCCAACGCACAAGTCCCCACAGCCGCCACACCGAATTGAGCTGACGATAACCGAAATTCTCGAGGATGACGACCGCAAACAGCGTTAGCAGTTGACGCGGTCGGGTATAAATGTGAAAAGAGAGTTCCTCCAGCAATAGCGCGCTCACGGACAACGCCATGCCGAATGCGATGGCCACGATGAGGAATACGACGAACGCGTCTGCCGACACCACACCGAGCAGGAAGCCACCTGTCATAAAAACGTATCCGGCCACTTCGATCAACGGACCGAGGCACTCGAACAACATCATGAATGGATAGGCGATCCAGCCAGCAGCGCCACCGCGCTGATGGCATAGTAAATCGGCGTTCATGGTGAGACTTTCGCATAAACCCTGCTGCCAGCGTACGCGCTGGTTTTTCAGCACGCGCAGCGATTCGGGCGCTTCGGTCCAGCAGATCGGGTCCGGCACGAAGTGTATGCGGTAGGGAATGCCTTCGGTACGGTGCCAGCGGTGCAGGCGGACGACCAGCTCCATGTCTTCGCCGACCGTGTCGTGTCGATAACCGCCAACCGCGACAACGCTTTCCTTGCGGAACACCCCGAACGCGCCTGAGATGATGAGTACGGCGTTGATGGGCGTCCAGCCGAGGCGCCCGAACAGGAAGGCGCGCAGGTATTCGACGATTTGCAGCAGCGCAAGCGGATTGGTCGGCAGTCCGACGCGTACCAGGAAGCCATCCTCGACGGTGCATCCGTTGGCCACCCGCACGGTGCCACCCGTGGCGATGGTAAGTGGATCCTCAAGAAAAGGCTCGACCACACGCCGCAGGCTATCGCGCTGAAGGATGGAGTCGGCGTCGACACCGCAAAAGTATGGGTAGCGGGCGGCATTAATACCCGCGTTCAATGCATCGGCCTTGCCGCCATTCTCTTTGTCGATCACGAGGAGGTTGGGATGCACACGCGAACGGTAAATCCCTCGAATCGGTTTTGAATCGAGACGTCGCCAATACGATCCGGGGAAACGGACGAGTTCGAACTCGCGCTTGAGGACTTCAAGCGTACCGTCTTTCGCACCGTCGTTAACCACAATCACTTCAAACTCCAGGTATTCCAGTTGCAGTATTGAGCGCACCGAGGCTGCGATCGTCGCCTCTTCGTTGTACGCGGGCACAAGGATCGAGACCGGCGGCTCAAATCCCGACTGGCCGCGCGGCAGATCATCCATGCTATGCGCATCGAGGTAGCGCTTGAGGCTGGGGAACGACAGCACGTTGAGGGCCAGATAGCCGGTATTGATGCCGATGAAATACAGGAGAAAAAATATCTGTATCCCGGCGATGAATTCGATGAGCGGCATTACACGGCTTGCTCCGCGATCGCATCGGCTAACATGTCGGCGGCATAACGGTCCGGGAGGATGCGCTGGATTTTTTTCAGGTCAGGGATGGTGACGAAGGGCAACGCAAGCAGCGTGTCTGCGGCACTGCGACGCACCCACCAGTGCACATCGGACAACATGTCTACCAGCAAACTGCGGTCCTCCGGGGCGGCGAATCGACGCAGCGCGATAGCGACGGTCACGCGTACCTGCCATGCAGGGTGATTGGCAAAAGAGCAAGCCAGCTCGCGGTCGCGCGGGTCAGTGAGCGCACGCACGCACGCAGCGATCACAGCGACATTCTCGCCCGCAGCCCCCAATGCGCCGCGAACCGCCGGTGCCGCGACCGACGGGTGCGCGAGTTCGAGGAGCTTGATCAAGCGAGGCACCTGCACCGTTGCGTCGGGGTCCCCGGAGGCGGCCAACAGCGCTTCGGCGAGCGGGACACTGACAATGTCTGGTCCGAGTTCACGCAGCATGATCGACAGCCGCGTGATCGGCCAGTCCTGACGCCGCCCCATGCGAATCAGCAGCCACGGTAAGGACGCCTCTGCAGCAATTTGTAGCAGCGCCTGCGCTGCGGCGAGTGAAATAAACGGCGATGCCTCGTCGGCGAGCAGTCGGAACTCGTCCAAAACGCTTTCTTCACGCAGGTTGCCGAGCGTCACAATCGCGAGCAGCCGCTGGCGCGCGCTGCCTTGACTCAACATGCGCCTTGCCGCGTGGGCGAGGCCAGTACGATGTATCAGGCCATTGAGATGCTCTGTCACCTGTCCGCGCATGAGCGCGTGATGGACGTTCCAAAGACGCAAGATAAAGTATTGGTCGCGGCGGGCGATGTGAGGAATCTTTACCGGCTCGCTATCGACGCACTGGGCGAGTACCGGTCGCCAACGCGCCGTGAGCCGCGCCTCGTACGCGCGACGCAGCAGCAGGCTGATACGCAAAAAAACGATCGCAGCGAGCATGGCACCCGTGCAAGCGGCGGCCGCGAGACCCGCCCACAGGGCGAGCCTTAGCACTGGGTCAGAAGGAATGTCGAACACCGACCCGCAAACCTTGTCGGCGGTAGAGCGTCCCTTGCTCATGCGAAACAAGGTCGTAGGTAAGTGCCCACGCACGCGAAAACCAATGACGACCGGTAATCGACCAGCCATTTACATCGGACGAGCGCACCCCTGTCGGCGGACCGACGTTCTCCACCTCGCGGCCGGTCGTGTAATTGACGCCGATAAAATCATGGTCGCCGTAGTAATGCGTAAGCTGGAAACGATGCGCAGATGCCCAAGAGGCGCCCTCGGGTCTGCCGGCATAAACGGTGTAAGCACCCCGCCAATTGCCCCAATACCGCTCTGCAGTGGCAGAGAGAATGTCGACTGCCGAGCGTTCGTATTCGCTATGCCGCAGTCCGACGCTAGTGCCCCAGCCGCTCGCGTGTGCCTTGTGCAGTTGACCAAACAGCGTGTACTTCGGTAGAAATTGAGAGGACCGACTTACGCTCGCTTCCACGACCGCGGTCCAGGCCGCACCCAGTGGCGTGTAAAAACCCGCCGTGGCTTCGGTGTCCGCCAGTCCGAACCGCCGAACGTCACGTAAACCGCCGTAGATCGTCTGGCGATCCGCGATTTGGCGGCTCAAATCGAGGTGCGTGACGCGCCAGTCCAAACCATTGTTGGTCAGCGTTTCGTGACCGTAGCCCACCTCTATTTCCGTACGGGGATACTTCAATTCCTCAGCGCAACAAACGGACACAAGGAAGAAGGCGGCGATTGCCGCGAAGGGCCGTAACCAATAGTGGTTCATCCATTTCCCTTTGCAAGGCGGCGCACGCGGGCGCGTAGCTCATCAGGTTTAAACGGCTTGACGATATAGTCACTGGCGCCGTTTTCCAGCGCGTACACGATGTCTTTCTCCTGCGCCTTGGCGGTTAACATGAGCACTGGCACGCCCTTCCAATCATCCTTGGCCCGAATCGCTGCCAGAAGTTCTAGGCCACTGACGTGCGGGAGCATCACATCCAGTGTGACAAGGGCTGGCACTGGGGCGGTGTTGATGAATTCGCGGGCAAGGTGCCCATCGGCCGCAAGGTGAACCGAGTAACCTTCACGCTCAAGAATGAATTGCAGCAGGTAGCCGATCTGGTCATCATCTTCTACCACCAAGGCGATTTGAGATGCGCCAGTGTTTTCGCTCATTGCATACCGTGCATCGCGCTATCCCTTTTGTCTACGAGTTTAACACGCCTGCGATAGCCGCTTTTTGCAACTTAGGCCGAGTGCGTTGAAGCAGCGCGCGCACCTCAGTGGGAATTTTTTACG
>ENA-OFCX01000752-OFCX01000752.1-metagenomes-genome-assembly--contig:-NODE-752-length-15498-cov-9.875542_pt1 | contig 15498 bp, 19 predicted proteins | sample MGYA00153384_OFCX01 | MGnify analysis MGYA00153384
TTAACGATTTGCGTCAGAGCGCCCGCTTATTCGGGTGGCGGGTGTCAATCGGATGATGAGAAAGAGCCACTAGGAGAGTCGCACATTTCGGACCAAATAGGACAGCGAATTCTGACACGCCCCGAATCAGAAGCCGGTGCAGTTCGGTGTTTTTGGAGCAAGGCCAAATGGGTCGCCTTGCTAATGTCCGCTATGGGTCGAAAGCGGACACTGGCGAGCGAGCATGAGACACGTTACCGGTGCTATGGCGAGATACATCAAGAGGAGGGGCCAATGACGAAATCGCTATTGCTACTTTCTGTCGCGGGGCTGCTGCTGTCCGCGTGCCAAGCAGGAGAGGAGCCTGCAAACGACGCCGCCGAAGTGAATAGTACTGCTGCTGTCGACACTGGGGCGGATGAGCAGGCAATCCGCGGACAAGTCGCTCACTGGCTGCAGCTCGTGAAAGCCAAGGATGCTGCAGGCATTGCCGAACTCTACGCCGCGGACGGCGCGGTGATGCCCCCTAACGCGCCGATCAGCAAAGGACGCGCGGCGATCCAGCAGACTTGGGCATCGATGATGCGGACGCCCGGCTTCGGTCTAACCTTCGCTCCGGAGCAGATCGTTGTGTCATCGTCGGGTGACATGGCGCTCGATCGTGGGACGTATAGTCTAACGATTGCGCCCAACGGCACTTCGAAGACCGACACCGGCAAGTACGTCGTTGTCTGGCGGAAGATCGGCGGCGAGTGGAAAGCCGCGGCGGACATCCTCAACAGCAACCTGCCAGCCAACGGAGGCTAGTTGGCCTCGGGGCGCCGCATCGTTGAGACAGGCCTACCCATCATAAGTTGCGGATCGACATCCGGACCGTCGCCTGAATGCTAGCGCCGGTGAGCTGCTACCGTCGAGCGGAACGTCCGCAATGGGTCGAAAGCGGACTTCAGCGTCGGCCTAGTTGGGACAGCGGGTCGGAGAGCGCTTGTCGATTGCGACAAACCTATGTCGTTTCAGTCGGAAATTTTGCTCGGAACAACTTGGCCCCACTCCGTCGGACGGCCCAAAAGTGACCTTGATCAGGTCAGTGTTCCGCTGGGCCTCGACATCCCACGTCATCTCGCGCGGTGGGGAGCCTTCGGGAACTGCAACCACACCGCCAGTCCAGCGGTCGACAAAGAAGTAAGTGCCGTAAGCGAGACCGCAGGACACATAGGACCGCGAGAAGTGGCCATTGAAGCTGATGCGCTTTTCCATGCCCTTTTGCACAGGCGAAAGCATCGCTCGGGTCTCAGGCTGAAAGAAGAAACGCGCGGGTTGAAGCTGGTGTGGGCGAGGCCTGGCGTTCGACGCACAAAGAGCAACAAACGGCGCCAGTCCCAACAAAACCAAACGACCGGACCGCATCTGTCACTCGCTCCCACAGCCTCTTCGTCGATCATTGTAAGCTGTCCTCTAACGTCCCCAAAGGGGCGAAAGCGAGCATCTGGGCACAGCCTGCGAACGCGCAGCGGGGATTGCTCCAGCAGGCATTGAGACGCCGTTGAGACCAATCCGCATGTGGTGAGTTGAGCATAAGGGACGGCACGCAATGCGCGACCCGCACTATCGGACAGGCGCCCGGCATTGTGCTAGGCCCACCGATGATGTTTCCCCGGGAAAGGGCGAAAATGCTCGACAAGGTGATTGAAATCCTGCGCGACAATCGGCTCGCGTCGCTGGCGACGGCCGATCCCGATGGCTGGCCGCATTGCACGATGGTCGGGATCGCCAATGCCGAAACGCGGATTTATTCCATCGTCGCGCACAACAGCCAGAAGCTGATCGATATCGAACGTGACGACCGCGTGTCGCTGGCGATCGGCCGCGACGTGATCGACCCGGCGAGCATCAGGGCGCTGGCGATCAAGGCGCGCGCGCACACGGTCGACAACCCTGAGGAGCGGCGCGAGGCGATCCGCCTGCTGCTCGACAAGCGCCCCGCGCTCAAACGGCTGGAGGATCCCGACGAAATCGGATCGCTGGTGATCGTTGCGGTGCCCGAGGAAATCAGGTTGCTCGATTATTCGGTCGGTTATGGCCATTCGGTGTTGATCAAGCTCGACCCGGACGGCCGGGTGCTGAGCACCGATGAGCAACAACATGACTGGGGCTATGGCAATTTGTTCAAGCCGGTCGACTGAGGGCACGAACCATGGCCAAGCCCGGCGTCCATTCCGAACGGCATCTGGTCGAGCGCATCGGCTGGCTGCGGGCGGCGGTGCTCGGCGCCAATGACGGGATCGTCTCGACCGCCAGCCTGATCGTCGGCGTTGCGGCGGCGGCGCCGGACCGGAGCGGCGTGTTGCTGGCCGGCGCGGCGGGCCTGGTCGCGGGCGCAATGTCGATGGCCGCCGGGGAATATGTCTCGGTCAGCTCGCAGGCCGACACCGAGGCCGCCGACTTGGCGCGCGAGCGCGAGGAGCTGGCGCGCGATCCCGACTTCGAACGAAGCGAATTAGCGGCGGTTTACCAGCAGCGCGGGATCGACCCGGCGACCGCGGACAAGGTCGCCGGGCAGTTGATGGCGAAGGATGCGCTGGGCGCGCACGCGCGGGACGAATTGAGCATCACCCACATGACCACCGCCCGGCCGATCCAGGCCGCGCTGACCTCCGCCGCGACCTTCACCACCGGGGCCAGCCTGCCGTTGCTGGCGGCGTGGCTGTCACCGGTCGGGTCGACGATGATCATCGCCGTTTCCGCCGCTTCATTGCTGTTCCTGGCGCTGCTCGGGGCCGCCGGGGCCAGGGCTGGCGGTGCCCCCGTCGGCCGGGCGATGGCGAGGGTCGCCTTTTGGGGCGCGCTGGCGATGGCCATCACCGCCGGGATCGGCAAGTTGGTCGGCACCTCGATCTAGGCGCGGGCGCGCCGCTGCGATCAACGCTTGGCGCGGGGCCCGGCTTTTGCGACACATGGCCATGACTGGACCGGGTTGAGGGAGGGATCATGCCGCCATTTGCATTGCTAGCCCTTGCCGGCGCGGCACTGCCGAGCGGCGGTCAGCCAATCGGGGATGCCGCCAATTGGCTTCATTCGGGCGATTTTCCCTCGACCGAGTGGCATATGGCAGCGGTTACGCGCTACGATCTGATGGTCGACGAGGTCGGGCAAACGGTTGGCTGCACGATCACCGGGCCAAGCGGGTCGGCAATCGTCGACCAGGTCGCCTGCACCTCGTTGATCGCGCGGGCGAGATATTCCCCGGCGCGCGATGCCCGCGGCCAGATCGTGCCCCAGGCGATCCGCGGCAAGCTCGAGTGGCATCCCGACAGTGACAGCGGAAACGAACTTCGAAACACCGCCGATCTGTCGATCCGCTCGCCTTGGGTGACTCAAAAGCTGGGCATCGTGGCGGTCAAGGTGGTGGTGATCTACGGCCAGTCGGGGGCGATCGAGCAGTGCGTGGTGATCAAGCCGGCCCCGTCGGCCCGGATCAACCAGCAAGCCTGCGCCGAAGCGACCATGCCCGGGACATTCACGCCCGTCCGCGATGCGCGCGGCGCGACGACCCGGGGCTTGCGCGAGATTGAGGTCGTCTTCTCCCACGGCGAAAAGCGGCAAATCACCATTCTCTGACCGGAGCGCGCCAACGCGGGCCAGGGCCCGGCCCTTGTCCTGCAGCATGCTCCATCGCCGCGAATGTGGCGATTTGGCCACAGCTGATTTGTCATAATTTTCAAGCGATTAATCATCCGGAACCGATCTTCACAAAGATGGTTTGCAACTCGTTAACCAGTCACCGTTTTTCCCCCCGATCATGGTCGTTGCGGCAACGCGTAAAGGAATCACCAATGAAGTTTTCGAAGAAACTACTGCCGCTCGCTGTTGCAGCGGCAAGCCTCGCTGCGATCGCATCGCCGGCTCAAGCTGTCCAAACCCTGGTCATCACTGGCCCGAGTGGCACTTTCGGCAATGACGGCGTCGGCCTTGCCGGCAGCGCGACCACCCCGTTTACCAACACGTTCAGCTTCGTCACGCCGGCGGGCTTCAACCTCGCCAACGGAACATTGTCGACCTCCTCGCTGGGAACATCCAACATCGACTTCACGTCGGCGATGCTCAATGGCAGCGCATTCTCGTTCAGCCCGACGGGCACGTTCGAGTTCGGATCGCTGGCCACCACCGCGTTGGTCGCGGGCGCGACCAACCTGCTGACGGTTTCGGGTCTCAACACGGGTGACGGCGCCTTCTCGGGAACGCTCACTTTTGCTGCCCAGTCGGCAGTCCCCGAGCCGAGCAGCTGGGCGCTGATGCTCCTCGGTTTCGGCGCGGTCGGCTTTTCGGTCCGTCGTCGTCGCCCTCACCTGGCGCAGGCCGTCTAACCGGCAGTTTGAGCGGCCAGCGGCTCGTTGATGAGCCGATCTGATCACTGCAGGCCCGTCCCTTCGTGGGGCGGGCCTGTTTCGTATCACGACCGACGTGCGATCAACGCTTGGCGCGGGGCCCGGCTTTTGCGACAGGGTGATGATGGATCGCGTGGCGGAGATGTTGGGGGAACTGGCGATTGCCGCGCGCGGGGTGATTGCGCGCGGCGGCGACCGGCGGTTCGACAATAAGGCGGCGGTCGGGCTCGACCCGGTGACTCAGGTCGATCGCGATATCGAGCTTGCGCTGCGGGCGCTGATCGCGGGGGAATATCCCGACGACGCGATTATCGGCGAGGAATTTGGCGACACCGGAGCGGGCGCGCGGCGGCGGTGGAGCATCGACCCGATCGACGGCACCCGCGCCTTCATCTGCGGCCTGCCGAGCTGGGCGGTGCTGGTCGGGGTGATCGAGGACGAAGCCCACGTCGCCGGGCTGATCGACCTGCCGGTGCTGGGCGAGACCTTGATCGCCACCGACGGAACGACCCACCGCAATGGCACGCCGGTATCGACCAGCGGTTGCATCGCCTTGGCTTCGGCGCGGATGGCGACGACCGACCCCGATCTGTTCGAAGGCGGCGAGCGCGACCTGTTCGAGCGGGTGCGGCGGGCGAGCCTGGTGGTGCGCTACGGGCTCGACGCGTTGGGCTATGCGCGGGTCGCGACCGGGGACGTCGACCTGGTGATCGAAAGCGGGCTCAAGCGCCACGACCTCGACGCGTTGGTCGCGGTGGTGCGCGGCGCGGGCGGGACGATCGGCGACTGGGACGGCGGCGAGGATTGGGACCGCGGGCGGATCATCGCCGCTGCGAGCAAGGTGCTCTACGCCGAAGTGGTGGCCTTGCTGGCGGCGTGACGGCGGCGCAATTCGCCCACCACCGGTGCCCATGACAAGTCGCGCGCGTGGAGCAGCAGGGTCAGATGATAAATGAGGTCGGCGGCCTCGCTGGCGACCTCGGAATCGTCGCCCGCGACCCCGGCAAGCGCGGTTTCCACGCCTTCCTCACCGACCTTCTGCGCGATCCGCTTGACCCCTTCGCCGAGCAGGCGGGCGGTGTAGCTGGCGGCGGGATCGGCCTTCGCGCGGGCGGTTAGGATGCGTTCGAGTTCGGCGATGAAGCCAGTTCCGGTCGCCTGATTGTCGCCGAAGCAGGAGGTGGTGCCGTTGTGGCAGGTCGGGCCGTTTGGCGTGGCGGTGACGAGCAACGCGTCGCCGTCGCAATCCTTGGCGATGCTGACCAAGGCGAGCGTGTCGCCGCTGGTCTCGCCCTTGCGCCACAATTTGTTCCGCGAGCGGCTGAAGAAGGTCACGAACCCGGTCGCGATCGTCGCGTCGAGCGCGGCGCGGTTCATGTAGCCGAGCATCCGCACTTCGCCGCTCGCCGCATTTTGGACAATGGCGGGGATCATCCCGTCCATCCGGTCCCACGCCAGTGAATCGCTGTCGATCATCGCCGTACCTCGATTGATTGTGCCGCCAGATAATCCTTCAAGTCGGCGATCGCGATTCGCCGGTCGTGGAACACCGACGCCGCCAGCGCGCCGCTCGCCCCGGCGCGGAACGCCTCGGCGAAGTCGGCCATCGACCCGGCCCCGCCCGAGATGATCACCGGGACATCGACCGCCTCGACCAACGCGCTTAGCTGGGCGAGGTCATAGCCCTGGCGCACCCCGTCGCGGTCCATGCAGTTGAGCACGATCTCCCCCGCGCCGAGCCGCGTGGCCTCGATTGCCCAGGCGATCGTCTCGCGCCCGCTGCTGCGCGTCGCGTCGGGGCGGCCGGTGAATTGCTTGACCGACAGTCGGCCGTCGTCGCCAATGTGGCTGTCGATCCCGAGCACGACGCATTGCCGCCCGAACGCAGCCGCGAGTTCACCCAGCAATTCGGGTCGCTGCAGCGCGGGTGAGTTGACGCTGACCTTGTCCGCCCCGGCGGACAGCAATGCACGCGCCGCCGCGACATCGCCGATCCCGCCCGCGACCGAGAACGGAATGTCGATCACTGCGGCGACTCGCTCGACCCACGCCAGGTCGACCGTCCGACCGTCGGCGCTGGCGGTGATGTCGTAGAACACCAGTTCATCGGCGCCCTCGTCGCGATAGCGCAGCGCGTGATCGACGATGTCGCCAATATCGCGATGATCGCGGAACCGGACGCCCTTGACCACGCGCCCATCGGCGACGTCGAGGCACGGGATGATCCTAGCGCTGGGCATAAGCCACCGCGTCGGCGACGGTGAAGCGCTGTTCCCAGATCGCCTTGCCGACGATGGCGCGCGCGGCCCCGGCGTTGGCGAGCTCGGTCAGGTCGCCCAGCGCGGCGACCCCGCCCGAGGCTTGCAGCGCGACCGCCGGATGCGCCGCGATGATCGCCTTCATCAGCGCCAGATTGGGACCATCGAGCATCCCGTCGCGGGCGATGTCGGTGACCAGCAAATGGCGCACCGAGCGGTGGCGGCCAAGCACCGTCTCGAGGCTTTCGCCCGACCCCGTCGCCCAGCCGTGGGTCGCGACCAACGGGATGCCGTCCTCGATCCGAACGTCGAGCGCCAGCGTCAGGCGGTCGGGGCCGAATTCGTCGATCATCCGGGCGAAGGCGTCGGGATCGTCGATCGCGAGGCTGCCGATCACGACCCGCGCGACCCCGGCGTCGAGGATGCGGCGCACCTGCTCGATGGTGCGGAATCCGCCCGCCACCTGCAGCGCGAGCGAGGTCGTCCTGGCCAACGCGATGAACAGCTCATGCTGGCGTGGTTCGCGGGCGCGGGCACCGTCGAGATCGACCAGATGCGCCTCGACCGCGCCGCCGTCGGCGAAATCGCCAAGCGCCGCCGCGGGATCATCCGAATAATTGGTCTCCCGCGCAAAATCGCCCTGCGCCAGCCGCACGCAGCGGCCGCCGATCAGGTCGATGGCGGGGAGCAGGATCATGAAGCGAGGAAGGCGGCGAGAAAGCGGCTGCCCGCGACCGACGAGCGTTCGGGGTGGAATTGCGCGCCCCACCAGGCGCCGCTGCGCACCGCTGCCGGGATCGACGCATCGCCATAAGTCGCGCGCGCGGCGACGTGCCGCCCGTCGGGACAGGCGAAACTGTGCGCGAAATAGACGTAAGCGCCGGGATCGAGTCCGATGTCGCTCGCCTCACCCTCCAGCGCGCTCCACCCCATGTGCGGGACGGGGAAGCCGGGGGTTGGCCGGAGTTCGGCGACCGATCCGGGAAGGATTCGGAGCAACTCGGTCCCGCCATCTTCGTCCGACTCCCCGAACATCAATTGCATGCCGAGGCAGATGCCGAGCGTCGGGCGGGTGCGGCGACGGAGCGCATCGTCGAGCCCCGATTGCCGCAAACGCGCCATCGCCGCGCCGGCCGCACCGACCCCGGGAAGCACCACCCGATCGGCGCGATCGACCGCCGCCGGATCGGCCGACAGCGCCACGCTCGCGCCGAGCCGCTCGAACGCCAGCGCGACCGATCGGGTGTTGCCATAATCGAGGTCGAGGATCAGCACGTCGCTCATAGCATGCCCTTGGTCGAGGGCAGCACGCCCCCTGTCCCCTCGATCGACAATCCCTGGCGAAGTGCGCGGCCGAACGCCTTGAAGCACGCCTCGACCTTGTGATGATCATTGTCGCCGGTGACGCGGACGTGAATCGCCGCGCCCATGCTGTCGGCGAGGCTGCGGAAGATGTGCGGCACCATCTGGGTCGGCAAATCGCCGACCGCGGGCGTATCGAAACTGCCGTCGAACTGCGCGAACGGGCGGCCCGACAGGTCGATCAGCACCTGCGCCTCGGTCTCGTCCATCGGCAGCACGAACCCGAACCGGCCGATCCCGCGCTTGTCGCCGAGCGCCTGGCGCAGCGCGGTGCCGAGCGCGATGGCGATATCCTCGATGCTGTGATGCGGGTCGATCGCTACATCCCCGGTGCAGGCGAGGGTCAGTGCAAATCCGCCATGTGCCGCGACCTGGTCGAGCATATGGTCGTAGAATGGGATTCCACTGTCGATGTGGCGCGGCCCGGGCCGGTCGAGGTCGATGCTCAGCGCGATTCGCGTTTCCTTGGTGTCGCGGATGACGTCGGCGCGGCGGCTGCTGGCGGGTGCGGCGATCCCGAATACCGCGAGCAGGGCGGCATTTTCCTCGTCGGTGCCGATCGTCACCCGCACCCCGCCCGGCGCGGCATTGGGCCGGAAGCGCACCCGCACCGCGGCGGCGGCGAGGCGGCGGGCGAGGTCGGCGGCATCGGCGACTTCGAGGAACAGGAAGTTGCCGCCCTCGCGCACCGACTCGATTTCAGCGATGACGCTGAGCTGGTCCGCGATCCGCATGCGCTGCTCGAGCAAGGTGGCGATCCGCTGGCGATGGATCGGCATCCGCTCGGGCCCAAGCGCGTCGAGCGCGGCGCTGATGCTCGGCACCGGCAGCGGATAGGGCGGCGACACCCGCGCGACTAACGCGATCAGCTCGCGCGATCCGATCAGACAGCCGATCCGCGCACCGGCGAGGCCATAGGCCTTGGACAAGGTGCGCAGGACAACCAGATTTTCGATCGCGCCGCATTCCGCCGCGAGGCTCGGCGCATCGGAGAATTCGCCATAGGCTTCGTCGGCAACAGTGATCGTGTCGGGCAAAGCGGCCGCGATCCGCCGCACGTCGGCCGGGTCGACCGGCGATCCGGTGGGGTTGTTGGGGGTGCACAGGAACAGCAATTTGGGCCGCTCAGGCTGCATCGCCGCGATCACCGTATCGGCGTCGAAATCGAATCCGTCGCCGAGCCGCGCAGTGACCACGCCGGCACCCTGGATCCGCGCGAACTGGGCGTAAGCCGAGAAGGTCGGCTCGACGATCCCGACCTTGTCCTGGCCCGCCTCGCAAAAGGTGCGGATCAGCAGGTCGATCGCGTCGTCGCTGCCGCGCGTGACCCACAGTTGGTCGGTGGCGACACCGTATAAATCGGCCATCCGCCGCCGCAGCGCATCGGGCTGCGGGTCGGGATAGCGATTGATCCCGGGCTGCCCCTGGACCAGCGGGACAAAAGGATTCTCGTTGGCGTCGAGCCGCACCGTTCCGGGGAGCGGGGCACCGGCGATGTCGACCGGTGGAAGCGCCAAGATGGCAGGCCGCGCGAGCCGCTGGACGAGGCTCATGCCGTCACCCTCGCGTCGGCGGCGCGGGCGTGCGCCTCGAGCCCCTCGAGCCGGGCGAGTGCCGCGGCGGGGGCGGCAAGCGCGGCGGCGGCATCGCGGCTGACGTGCTGGACGGTGATCGCCTTCATGAAGGTCATCGTCGAGACCCCGCCGGTGAAGCGCGCCGCACCGTCGGTCGGCAGCACGTGGCTCGACCCGGCGAGATAATCGCCGAAGCTTTCCGCCGCGTGGTGGCCGACGAAAATCGCCCCGGCGTTGCGGATTGCGGGGACCAGTTCTGCGGCACCATCGCAGGCGAGCGACAGATGCTCGGGCGCATAGGCATCGGCGATCGCCACCGCTTGATCGAGGTCGGCGCATAGGATGAACCGCGCGGGGGCGAAGTTACCGCCCATCGCCGCCGATTGGCGCGCCACCTCGGCCTCGACCGCGTCGATCAGCGCGGCCGACGGCGACACCAGCAGCACTTGCGCATCGACATCATGTTCGGCCTGGCTGAGCAGGTCGGCGGCGACCGTCGCGGGATTGGCGCTGTCGTCGGCGATCACCAGCAACTCACTTGGGCCGGCGGGAAGGTCGATCCCCGGTCCGCCCGGCCGCGATGCGACCAGCGACTTGGCCGCCGACACCCACGCATTGCCCGGCCCGCAGATCCGGTCGACCGCGGGTATCTCACCAGCGCCAAACGCCAGCGCGGCAATCGCCTGTGCCCCGCCGACATCCCAGATCGCCTCGATCCCGGCCAGTTCCGCCGCAAGCGCGATCGCGGGATCGAGTCCGCCATCGGGGCGTGGCGGAGTCACCACCACCAATTCGCGCACCCCCGCCACGCGCGCCGGAATGGCGAGCATCAGCAGGGTCGAGAATAACGCCGCCTTGCCGCCGGGCACATACAGGCCAGCGCGGTCGATCGGCCGCCATTGCTTGGCGACACTCAAACCGGGGAAGGTCGTGACCTCGGTGTCGCTCGGCAGCGTCGCGCGGTGGAATGCCTCGATATAGCGCGCGGCGAGCTTCATCGCGTCCTGCGCCTCGGGGGGAATCGTTGCCCGCGCCTCGGCGGCGAACGGCGCGACCTCGATCCGCCCCGGCGCGCGCCCGTCGATGCGCTGCGCCTGCTCGACCAGCCCCGCCCAGCCGCGGGTGCGGACATCGTCAACGATCGCGCGCACTGCCTCAAATAAGGCGGCATCATCGCGCCCGCGCGGCCTCGCCAGCGCGGCGGCGCGAATTGTCTCGTCGGACCAGTCGAAGCGCATCACACCATCATCTTTTCGATCGGCATGACGAGGATCGCCGACGCGCCCGCTGCCTTCAATTGCTCGAGAGTCTCCCAGAACACCGATTCCTGGCACACCGCCTGGACCGCGACATGGCCCGGCCGACCGACCAATGGAACCACCGTCGGCGCGTCGGCGCCGGGCAGGATTGCGGTGATCGCAGCAAGCGCGCTTTCGGGCGCATTGAGGACGATATATTTGCTCTCCGCAGTCGCGATCACGCCGTCGATCCGGGTCAGCAACGCGCCGACTTTTTCGCCATGCTGATGGTCGATCGACTTCAATGTGCGCACCAGCACGGCCTCGCTCTCGAACACATCGGCCACCGGCGCCAGGCCGTTCGCCTCCAGCGTCGCGCCGGTCGAGACCAGGTCGCAGATGAATTGCGCAATCCCCAGCCGCGGCGCGAGCTCGACCGCGCCGCGCATCGTGACAATGTCGGCGGCGAGCCCGTGGCCGTCGAGGAAGCGCGTGAGCAAGCGTGGATAGCTGGTCGCGATCCGTTGCCCGTCGAGCATCGGAATCTTGAAATCCTTGACCCCGTCGGGTGCGGCGATCTTCAGGCTGCAGCGGCCAAAGCCGAGCCGCGTGACCTCCTCGATCTGCGGCGTCGGCAGGCCGAGCGCATATTCCTCAAGTACATTCTGCCCGACGATCCCGAGCTCGCACACGCCATCGGCGACGAACGTCGGGATATCGTCATCGCGGACGAACATCAGGTCGAGCGGGAAATTTTCCGCCCGCGCCGAGAGGTGGTTCTTGCCGCCTTCGCTCAGCCGTAACCCAGCGTCCTTGAGTAATTGGCGCGAGCGATCGGACAATCGGCCCGACTTCTGCACCGCCATGTGCAGGCGATTGCGATCCGGGCTCATGCCTTGCCCCCGACACGGTCGAGCAGCAGTCGATAACCGCCATTATCCTCCTGCCGAAGGAAGCGCGCGACTCGCACGATGGTGGTCGTACTGACCCCGGTCGCCTCGTGAATTTCGCGATAGGTCAGGTCGCCCGCGTCGAGCAATTGGGCGACGTGCCAGCGCTCGGCCAACGTATGGATCTCGGCCGGGGTGCACAAATCGGCGAGCAACGCCCGCGCGTCGGCCTTGTCCCTGATCTGGACCAACGCGTCGGCAAGGTCGTCGGCCAGCGCCGCGCGCGCAGTCGTAAGGGTCGGTTGGCTCAAAGTTTGTTCCAGCGTGTTAAGACGATGAAACAAGCCGCTAACGCCATTCGTTCCGATTTGCAAGCGCCTCGAGCGTCGAACTACGCCTCCAGCTCAATGTCCCAGTAGAGATAGTCGCGCCAGCTGCGGTGGAGGTAATTGGGCGGGAAGCTCTTGCCATGATCCTGCAATTGCCAGCTGGTCGGGCGGATCGGCTCGCGGTGGATCGGCATGCTTGCCTGGCGCGGGGTGCGGCCGCCTTTCCTGAGATTACACGGGGCGCAGGCGGTGGCGACATTCTCCCACGTCGTCCTTCCCCCCTGCGCGCGCGGGACGACATGGTCGAAGGTCAATTCCTTGTGGCTGCCGCAATAGACGCAACAGAATCGATCGCGCAGGAACAGGTTGAAGCGCGTGAACGCCGGATATTCGTTGGGCCGCACGAACGATCGAAGCGCGATCACCGAGGGCAGCTTGAGCGTATGGTTCGGGCTGTGCACCTCGCGGTCGTAATGCGCGACGACATCGACCCGCTCGAGGAACATCGCCTTGACCGCGGTTTGCCACGGCCACAGGCTGAGCGGGTAATAGCTCAATGGCGTGTAATCGGCGTTGAGCACTAAAGCGGGGCAGCCATCGGGATGGCGAATGAGGTCGGAATGATACACGACGCGACGAGCCTTTCGTTCGGTTGCCCGAACGGCACTCCCCCGGCCCCGTCGCACGCAAGGAGGAGAGACCATCCCAGGCCGCTTCCCTTGTGACCAGCTGGATGCCAAGCCAGCGTGACAGGATGATGAATCAACCATTGCAGAGTCGCGGTCAAGCGAAACTCATCATCGCGAAGATTTCGCGGGGAGGATGAAGTGACGACCACCCGCTTCGCCCCGTCCCCCACCGGGCGGCTTCACCTCGGCCATGCTTACTCAGCCGTGGTCGGACGCGCCGCCGGCGACCGCTTTCTCCTCCGCATCGAGGATCTCGATACCGGGCGGTGCCGGGCCGAATATGTCGACGGAATCTATGATGATCTGCGCTGGCTCGGAATCGCGTGGGACGGCGAAGTGTTGGTCCAGTCGGCGCGCACCGCCGTCTATGCCGCCGCGCTCGAGCAATTACGCGGGTTGGGGCTGATCTATCCCTGCTTCTGCACCCGCGCCGACATCGCCGCCGCGATGAGCGCGCCGCATGGGGTGAGCGCCGCTTATCCCGGGACGTGCCGTGATTTGCCCGACTATCCGGCGCGGCGGGACGCTTTGCCACATGGCTGGCGGCTCGATGGCGCCAAAGCAATGATCGTTGCAGGATCGGACGAGCCGGTCGACGACGTGATCCTCGCCCGGAAGGATGCGCCCGCTTCTTACCACCTGGCCTGCGTGGTCGACGATGCCGCATCCGGGGTGGATCTGGTCGTGCGCGGAGCCGATCTGCGCGCCTCGATCCCCGTCCAGCGGCTGCTCCAGATGCTGCTCGGCCTGCCCGAGCCGACCTACCTCCACCACCCGATTGTCGCTTTTCTCGATGGGCGGCGGCTGGCCAAGCGCGACCTTGCACCGACGCTTGGGGCGATGCGCGCGGCGGGGGTCGACGGGCTGGCCCTCGCGGCGCAGCTCGGGCGCGGTGAACTGCCCCTAGGATTCCGCTTCATCGACGCCTAGATAGTGACCATGACACCGCTCCTGATCATCGCCCTTGTCGCCGCCATGGCCGCGACCGCCTACATCCTCGTCCGCGGGGTCATCTCGATGGCCAATGGCAAGGATGCGTCGGGCGCGATCCAGCAAAATTACATGCAGAAACGCGTGATGTTCCAGGCAATCGCGATCATCATCGTGGTGATCATCCTGATCGCCTCCGGCGGCGGCCGGGGCTGACGCTCCGCAATTCGGCCGATGGTCAAGCTCAACAAGATTTACACCCGCACCGGGGATGACGGCACGTCGGGGCTGGTCGACGGCAGCCGCACGTCGAAGGCCGGCCTGCGGCTGACCGCGATCGGCGAAGTCGATGAGGCCAATAGCTTCGTCGGCGTGGCGATCGCCGCGCTTGATGACGAGCATGAAATCCTCGCCGACCGGTTGCGGCTGATCCAGAACGAGATGTTCGACCTTGGCGCCGACCTCGCGACCCCCGGCGAGATCGAGGGCGCGCTCAGGATCACCGCCGGCCAGGTGGCGCGGATCGAGGGCGGGATCGATGTCATGAATGCCGAGCTCGCGCCGCTGACCAGCTTCATCCTGCCGGGCGGATCGGCGGCGGTCGGGGCGCTGCACGTCGCGCGCGCGGTGGTGCGGCGGGCCGAGCGGGCGGCGGTGGCGTTGATGGCGGCCGAAGCGGTCAATCATAACGCGATCGCTTACCTCAATCGCCTGTCGGATCATTTGTTCGTCGCCGCGCGTTCGGTGGCGGCAACAGAAGGGGGCGATGTGCTGTGGCAACCCGGCGCGACACGCGGCCAATAGACGATCTGCTGGCCACCCGGCTGGCGGAGACTCGCGCGCTGACCATGGCGCTGGCCGAGCCATTGTCCGACGCTGACGCGACCATCCAGCCGCACCCCGACGCTTCCCCCGCCAAATGGCACCTGGCGCACACCACCTGGTTCCTTGAGACCTTCGTGCTGCGCGACCATGTGCCGGGCTATCGGCTCCACGACGAGCGCTGGCCGTTCCTGTTCAACAGCTATTACAATGGCGAGGGCGACCGCCACGAGCGCTGCCGCCGCGGGATGATCAGCCGCCCGACCCTCGACGAGGTCCGCGTCTGGCGGCGATCGGTCGACGCGGCGATGATGGCCGCGATGCCGGGCCTGCCCGAGGCAGCGCTCAAGCTGGTCGAGATCGGCATCCAGCACGAGCAGCAGCACCAGGAATTGTTGCTGACCGACGTGCTTTCGGCCTTCGCCGAAAATCCGTTGCAGCCGGCCTATGGCGCGCTGGCCGAAGCGCAATGCCATTCGACTGAGACAGTGTCGTGGCTGGCGGGGCGCGAGGAGATCGTCGAGATTGGTGCGGGTCAGCCAAGTTTCGCGTTCGATTGCGAGCGGCCGCGGCACCGCGCCTTGCTTGCGCCCCACGCCATCGCCAACCGGCTGGCAACCAATGGGGAATGGCAGCAATTTATCGCCGACGGCGGCTATCGCGAACCCCGGCTGTGGCTGAGCGAGGGGTGGGACTGGGTCCAGGCCCACCGCATCGAGCGCCCGCTTTACTGGCACGACGACGGCTCGCATTTCACCCTCGCCGGGCGCCGCGATCTCGACCGCGCCGCGCCGGTGTCCAACGTCAGTTATTACGAGGCCGACGCCTTTGCGCGTTGGGCCGGGGCGCGGCTTCCAACCGAAATCGAATGGGAGGCGATGTTCGAGAGCGCCGATCCTTGCAGCGGCCATCAGCTCGACCGCGCTGGTGCCGTTTTGCCGCGCCCCGGCGGCGGACCATATGGCGATTGCTGGCAGTGGACGATGAGCGCGTATTTGCCCTATCCCGGCTTCACGCCCGAGGAGGGGACGGTCGGCGAATA
>ENA-OFCX01000755-OFCX01000755.1-metagenomes-genome-assembly--contig:-NODE-755-length-15426-cov-5.730271_pt1 | contig 15426 bp, 13 predicted proteins | sample MGYA00153384_OFCX01 | MGnify analysis MGYA00153384
GCAGCTGCACGTCACACTGAATGCACAACTTAAATTAACTTGAAAGTTGTCTTGATAGTGGGGTTCACTTTAGTCGCGCTGGCGAAGACCAAACGTGAATTCATCAATCATCGGAACGCGAAGCTACGCGACCCACGCTACTGGGGCGCATTTGTTTTGTTTGGTGGTTGAGCGTGCCGACGTTTGCGCTAAATATTTGCTGCGCTACATTACCTTCAAAGCTTGGCGTTGGCGCGACGCGCATCGTGTACTTTTCGCCCACAGCATGAGCTATGTCGGCGTGCGTACTGAGCGATTGGTTCCGCAACACATTAACTAACTGCCACGTAAACAGGCCAAACCTGCGCGGTTGAGCCAATGCGGCGTGAGTAGTTGGATCGCGCCGGTAATGAAACCATTCTTCCGGTGATGATTTATCCGGTTGCGACGCATAAAAGGCAGTAAGCAATGAATGGTGAGATTTATTGTGCGCTCTTACAGCGGGGCTCACGCTGGCGTTCATGTTGCGCTGGTGAGGCATACGCTTCCCGCGCTCGCCGTGTAGCGGCACCGAGATCGGCGCGACGCCCAAGACCGCAGCATTGACGCCTCGCCACACAACCGCATTTGGAGAGGATATCGTCGAACCGCGCGCCATATCACCGGCATGGCAAGTATCAAAAATTGCCCATACTCGGACACCGCGTTTCGTGAAAGCGGACGAGGCTAAGCTGATTTCGTCATCCAGAATCGCGCCTTCGACACGCCGTTGCTGTGCGTTCCACAGTGTCGTGTCACGCGTCAGGAAAGCTTCGTCGAGACCATCGGGCTCAACCCATCCACCCTTTGAACGGGTATCGCCTGCGGCACCTGCGCGCCGTGACCAGAGAAATACACGACGACGGTTTCACCGCGCTTAGCACGACGCGCCTCTTCCCCCAGCACGAGCAGGATACTGGCGCGACGCGGCAGAAGGTCGGGTCTCGCTGAGTCAACGAGCTTGACGATGTTTTGTTGCCGCACACCCAGCGCGAGGAGCGTATCGTTCATTAACGTCACATCGTTCGATGGTCCCTCAAGCGCACGGATAGGTAATTGGTCAAACAGGCTGACACCAATCAGAATGGCGCGTTGCGCCATAGCGGTGGTCGACGAGAATGGAGCGAACGACAGCGCCATCGCGCAGGCCAAGTCTCGCAATGTGCGCATATGTTTCACATGTCTCTCAGCGCAATCAATTTGCTGTCCTAGGCGCTCACATTGTCGAAAAGTGCCATGTCGCCGTTATCGGATTGCGCCGGGTTTGCTGTCATCCCGCTGAACCGCACACCCCGCAGGCGCATACACCCAGCGTCGCGACGCACCGTTCCGCTCGCCTTCCACCACCACTGAATTGCCGCGCTCAACGCGCGCCAGTACGTCGCTGATAATCGCGTCGGATGACTTGATGGGTGCGCCGTCGGCTCGCAACAACAGGTCGCCATCGAGGATTGCGAACATCGCGGTCGTGCCGCCAGTGCCTTTTGCGCGAACACCGCCCGCGCCCGGTTGTGGATCGAACATGCGTGCAAACGTTGCACGCTCGGCGGTCAGGGCTTTAACCATGTTCGGTTCGATAAAAATCGCTGCGCTACGGTCTGCGCCGGTCAAGCGACAGTTCGGCGCTGCCGTGCTTCCCGCAACTGTCATCGCGACTTTCTTCACCGGCTCAGCGCGCACACCAAATACGGGCACTCGCGACTCCTGTCCGGCCACCGCAACCACGATTGCGTCGCGTTCAACGCGAACAATCTTCCCGCCAGACGGCAACGCATCGCCCTCTCCCAGCGAAAGTGATCGCTGCGCCGCGCCGTTGCCGGTCATGAAATACGCGCGGTTGCCAGCCACGCCCACCAATCGCGCCGTGCCCACTGGCACCGGAATTGCCGCCACCGCCCCACCCAGCGACGGCTCCTGCAACACAAACGGCCTCCACGGTGGCAGCTTAGCCATTTTCGCATCGCCCCATAGGCCCATCGCCAGTGCAATCGCCCAGCCAATCAACGCTGCAGCGGTCACCGTGCCCAGCGCCGTTGCCACCTGCTCCAGCCTATAATTATGGGTTGCCGTGTGCTTCACTATTCGTTGCTTCTCTGGAGTTTTTCCGGGTCAGAACAACGATTTTGCCTTGAATCCCTATCTCGCCGAACTCAACGAATTCACCTTCACGCGTCTTGCGCGTTTGCTGCAAGGTGTCGCAACGCCTGCGGGGCTGAAGCCAATCAATCTCTCGATTGGCGAGCCCAAGCATCCAACCCCGCAGTTTATCCGTGACGCCATCGGAAAAAACACCGATAGCCTTGCGCAGTATCCGCCCACCAAAGGCTCGCCGCTGCTGCGGCAAACCATTGTCGATTGGGTCAAGAAGCGTTTCTTACTGCCCGCGCTTGATGCCGAAACGCAGCTGTTGCCCGTCGTTGGCACCAAAGAAGCGTTGTATTCGTTCACGCAAACGGTGATCGATCCGCGCGCTAAAAATCCAACGGTGCTGGTGCCAAACCCGTTTTATATGGTGTACGAAGGTGCTGCGCTGCTGTGCGGCGCGCGGCCTTATTACGTTAATTTCGACGCCGCCAAAGGTGAGTACGCATGGGACGACATCCCCGATGCGGTGTGGCGCGATGTGCAACTGGTGCTGGTGTGTTCGCCAGACAATCCCACAGGAGCTATCACCACACGAGCCCGCTGGCAATGGTTATTTGCGCAGAGTGATCGTTACGGGTTCGTTCTGCTGGCCGATGAGTGCTACAGCGAAATTTATTTTGACGAAGCCAAGCCACCGCACGGCGCGTTGCAAGTTGCAGCTGAACTCGGGCGCACCGATTTCAAGCGACTGGTGGCGATGGGCAGTTTGTCCAAGCGCTCGAACGCACCGGGCTTACGCTCAGGATTTGTCGCCGGTGACGCTGAGCTGATCGCCAAGTTTTTGCACCTGCGCTCGTTCAACGGCTCCGCGATGTCGGGCATCGTGGCCGCCGCCAGCATTCTGGCCTGGAACGACGAGGCACATGTGATCGCCAACCGTGCGGAGTACGCCAAAAAGTTTCGCGAGTTGTCTCCATTGCTCGCGAAATATTTGCCTGTGACCCTGCCGGAAGCCGCGTTTTATTGGTGGGTGCCGATTCCGACTGCGTTCAATGGTGACGACGAATCGTTCACGCGCGACTTGTTCGCAGCGACTGGTGTCACGGTCGTTCCCGGCTCCTATCTTTCGCGCGTCGCAGCCAACGGAAAAAATCCGGGCTGCGGCTATATCCGCATCGCACTCGTGTCCGAGTTTGATGAATGCTACGAGGCGGTCATGCGCCTATGCCAGTTTTTAAGTCACAGCGCTGAACGCATGAGCGTCGCAGCTTAATCAAGTAGAAGAAAAAATATGTCCGCAGCCCTACAAAACATCATTGACGCCGCCTGGGAAAACCGCGCGACGATCTCTCCAGCCGCCGCTCCGAAAGAAGTCGTTGACGCGGTTGAGTCGGTCGTCAGCGATCTGAACAAAGGTCGCAAGCGTGTTGCTGAGAAAATCGAGGGCGAATGGGTGACGCACCAGTGGTTGAAAAAAGCCGTGCTGCTCTCGTTTCGGTTGCAGGACAACGCAGTGGTCAAAGCGGGCGACCTTGCCTTCTACGACAAAGTGCAAACCAAATTTGCGCACATGACAGCCGAGCAAATCGCGATGACTGGCGTGCGCGTGGTGCCGCCCGCCGTGGCTCGGCGCGGCAGCTACATCGGAAAAAACGTGGTGCTGATGCCCTCGTTCGTGAACATCGGCGCGTATGTAGATGAGGGCACGATGGTGGATACGTGGGCGACGGTGGGCTCATGCGCACAGATCGGCAAGAACGTGCATTTGTCGGGCGGCGTCGGCATTGGCGGCGTGCTGGAGCCGTTGCAGGCCAACCCGACCATCATCGAAGACAACTGCTTCATCGGCGCGCGCTCGGAGGTGGTTGAAGGCTGTATCGTGGAGGAAAACTCGGTGCTTGGCATGGGTGTGTACATCGGAAAAAGCACCAAAATTTACAACCGCGCTACCGGCGAGGTGAGCTATGGTCGCGTGCCGTCCGGCTCGGTTGTGGTCGCGGGAAATTTACCGTCTGCCGATGGTAAATACAGCCTGTACTGTGCGGTCATCGTCAAGCAAGTTGACGCGCAAACCCGCTCCAAAACCAGCATCAACGACTTGCTGCGGAACGACTGATGTCAGTCAGCATCAAAACGCCGGAAGACGTTGCGGGCATGCGCGAGGCCGGTCGGCAAACGGCGGAAATCCTCGACTTCATCACGCCCTACGTCAAAATTGGCGCGACGACCAACGAGCTGGACGCGCTGTGCCATTCGTTCATGGTCGACACACAAAAAGGCATTGCGGCGAACGTGAATTACACGCCGCCCGGTCACACGCCGTTTCCAAAATCGATTTGCACCTCGGTGAATCACGTCGTGTGCCACGGCATTCCGGGCGACAAAAAACTGAAGGACGGTGACATTGTCAACATTGACGTGGCCATGATCGTTAACGGCTACTTCGGCGACACCAGCCGCATGTTCTACGTCGGCAAACCGAGCATCGCAGGCAAGCGCTTGACCGAGGCCACGTACGAGGCGATGTGGCGCGGCATTCGCGTGGTCAAGCCGGGCGCGACATTGGGCGATGTGGGCCATGCGATTCAAAGCTACGTTGAACCAATGGGCTTCTCGGTGGTGCGCGAATTTTGCGGCCACGGCATCGGCAAAAAATACCACGAAGAACCGCAGGTATTGCATTACGGCAAACCGGGCACTGGCATGCGCTTGCTGCCGGGGATGATGTTCACCATCGAGCCGATGATCAACGCCGGTCGACCCGGGATTCGCACGCTGGCCGACGGTTGGACAGCGGTCACGGCCGATCACAGTTTGTCGGCGCAGTGGGAGCACACGATTTTGGTGACCGATGCCGGCTACGAGGTGACCACGGTGTCGGCCGGTACGCCACCGCCACCCGCCTAACCCCTCCTACATGCCTGCCGCACTGGTGTCGCGAGTCGTAAATTTCGGTACAAGAAAAGTGCCGAATTTTCGTGTCAGGCTAGGCGCAAAGCACAACAATAGCTCGCTATTGTGAGCATTTGCAACGACGCATGGCGCGGAAAGGCGGTGCTTTGATGTATCGAAATTTGCGATTCGCGACACTAGCTGCACTGCGTCAGACATATCAGGCGCACCGCGCGTTAATTTTTGATGCGCTGCAATCCATCGATCAGATCGACGCCGCGCTCAAGGCGCATGCGCTGGCCGTGGACGACGTGCTGATTCAGCAGTGGCACAAACACCATCTGCATCAATCGTCACTGACGTTACTGGCGGTCGGTGGCTACGCGCGCTTCGAGTTGTTTCCGCATTCCGATGTGGACATTTTGCTGCTGCACAACGGCGCGGACGTTGCCTCCATTGCCGGAATAGAGCGCTTTTTGAGCGAGGCGTGGGACCTCGGGTTTGACGTCGGTCACAGCGTACGGAGCGTTGAAGAATGCATTAGCGAGGCGCAGGCTGATGTGACGGTGGCGACCTCGCTGTTGGAGCGTCGTGTCATCGTCGGCGCAAGCGGCAATCCGCATGCGCTCGATCAGCGCTGGCAACAATCGTTTGACGTTGAGCACTTCGTTAAGGCCAAGCGCTTTGAGCAGCAGCAGCGTTATGCGCGCTTCGAGGACACGGCGTACAACCTAGAGCCCAACGTCAAGGAGAGCCCTGGCGGGCTGCGCGACGTGCAGATGGTGCTGTGGTTGTCGCGCGCGGTTAACGGCGCGTCGACGCTCGATGCGCTGGTGGCTCACGGCTTCCTGAATCGCCCGGAGTGCATCGCGCTGACCAACGCCTATGCACAGGTGAAATTTTTGCGCGCGCGGTTGCACTTGCTAGCGCGTCGGCGCGAAGATCGGCTCGTGTTCGAATTGCAAAACGCGATGGCCGAGAGCCTCGGTTTCACCGCTTCGGGCGGGCTGCGCGCGTCTGAAGTGTTGATGAAACGCTATTACCAATCGGCGCGGCAGCTGCGCTTATTCAATGACATTCTGATCGACGCGCTGACCAGCAACCGCAACGCGCCGAAAGTGCCCATCGTGGACACGCCGTTTGCCGGCTGCGATGGCAAGCTCGATGTCACCACGCGCGGCTCGAACTTGTCGTCACTGGAAATTTTGCAGGCGTTCCGTTTGCAGTATCAGGATCGCGCCTATTCGAGCTTCACGCCGGAGCTGCGGCGAGCGATTTTGCGCGCTGCGCAATCGCTGCCAGAAGACGCATTTGACACCGATGCCTGTCGCACGCTGTGCCTTGATTTTTTGCGTAGTGGCCACGGCGTGTATCACGCGCTGAAAGCGATGAACGAGCTGGGCGTGTTGGGCAAACTGGTGCCCCCGTGGCAGCGCATTATCGGGCAGATGCAGCATGATTTATTTCATGTGTATACGGTTGATCAGCACATCCTGATGGTGCTGAGGAACATGCGCCGCTTTGCGGATCCGGCGCACTCGCACGAATACCCGCTGTGCAGCGAACTGATGCAGGATTTCCCCGAGCGCGAACTGCTGTATCTGGCCTGCGTGTTTCACGATATCGCGAAAGGTCGCGGCGGCGATCATTCGCAACTGGGTATGCACGACGCGCGCACCTATTGCGCACGGCTAGAACTTGCGCCGGAGCAAGTGGATCTGGTCGCGTGGCTGGTTGAGCATCACTTAAGCATGTCAAGTTTCGCGCAAAAACGCGACATCGCCGACCCCGCTGTGATCAACGAATTTGCGCACATGGTTGGCACCGAAAAGCGTTTGCTGGCGCTGTATTTGTTGACCGTAGCCGACATTCGCGGCACCAGCCCAAAAGTGTGGAACAACTGGAAGGCGCGCTTGCTGGAGCAATTGTTTCGCTCGACGCGGCGCACATTCACGGCGGCAGGCGTGGACTCCGTGTTTGACGCGCTCGCGGATCGGCTGGTTGAAGCGCGACGCCTGCTCGCGTTGTACGCGGTGGACGTAGATCGTGCCGAAAAATTCTGGCGCAGTCTTGATTCGGTGTACTTGCAGCGGCACAGCGCGGACGAGATTGCGTGGCATGCGAGGAACCTCTTCTTCCGTCTTGATACCGACAAGCCGGTGGTGCGCACGCGGCTCATGCCGTCTGGCGAGGGCCTGCAAATCATGGTCTACGTGAAAGATCGCGCCGAGCTGTTTTCGCGCACTATGAATGTGTTGGCGCGGCTCAATTTTTCGGTGCTCGATGCCCGCGTTCACACCTCAAAAACGGGATACGCGATTGACACATTTACAGTCGTCAATCCCAATTCGGCGAGCCAGGCGTATCGCGACGTGCGGCAATTGCTCGAACACGCCATCAATGAAGTGCTCACCGAAAGCACCCCGTTGGCCGCAGCACAGCTTGGCAAAGCCACGCGCCAGCAGCGACACTTCCCCATCGCACCGACCATTGAAATCACCGGGGACGAGCAAGGCCAGCGCTTCGTGCTCGAAATCGTTGCCGCCGACCGAACTGGTCTGCTCGCCCGTATCGCCGAGGTGCTGTCAAGCCGCAACGTCGCCATCCAAACCGCGCGAATCAACACGCTGGGCGCGCGCGCTGAAGACGTGTTCGTCGTGTCGGGCGGCCGACTCGCCGAAGAATCCACGCGGATTGCGCTAGAGACGGAGTTGGCAGAAGCGATCAATTGATAGACACACGACAGCATGATCTGGGCCCATGACAGAACCAGCAGCTTTTTAGGTAAAAGCCAATTTTAATATGGGCTAGCGCTCCATTTCGTTCGTACTCGATATTCAGCTATTAAGCCATCAAGCCCAAGTAAATCAACGCTTTCCGCAAAAAGCCAATCTAATCTCAGCAGTCTGTTTTGATCAATCTCACGTCCTACCGCACGCTTTTCGCTGATGCCGAGTTGCGGCGCATCATCATCGCGTCGATCCTGCCGCGATTGCCGATTGGCATGAATGCGCTCGGTTTGACGCTCTTGGTGCAATCGCAAACCAAGTCGTTCACGCAGGCCGGCATGGTCACCGCCGCATACCTCTGCGCACTGGCAATTCAGGCACCGATTATTGGGCGCTTCGTTGACAACAACGGGCCCAAGCCAGTGATGATGCCGCTGGCCGTTCTGCATGCGTTGGCGCTACTGTTGCTGGTGTTTGCGGTGACGCATCTAGCCTCGGTTCCGCTAATGGTTGCCGCCGCGTTTTTGGCGGGTGCCGTGTTTCCGCCGGTGTCGATGACGATTCGCGCGATGTACCGCAAATCCGCCATGCCGGACGCACAAAAACAATCGGCATTTGCGGTTGAAGCGGTCATCATGGAATGCTCGTTCATTTTGGGCCCGCTCATGGTGAGTCTGACCATGCTCATCGGCTCGCCCGCGTTCGCGGTGCTGGCGTCGGCACTGATAGGCGCGCTCGGTACGTGGCATTTTTCGCGCTCAGGCGCGCTTGATCGGTGGGGCGTGGTTGAGCGGGGCGACCACGTGGTGCGGCACTGGTCGGGCCCACTCAAAATTTCTGCCATTCGTCGCGCTTTGCTGCTGTCGTTCTTTTTCGCCGTCGGAATCGGCTTGAACGAAATTGCGCTGCCCGCATTTGCAAATGCGAGCGGACATCCGGCGCGGGTCGGATGGTTGTATGCGGCGATGAGCATTCCCTCGGCGATCATGGGTTTTGCGTATGGCTCACGGCACTTCTCATGGCCGCTGAATCGGCAAATCATGGCCGCCGGATTGTGGCTTGCAGCGGGTTCGGCGTTGATGGCAATGTGCACGCAAACGTGGACTTTTCTGCTCGCGTGCGGCCTCACAGGTTTGGCATTCGGACCGATGATTACGGCACTCTCACTGCAACTTGGCAAGCTCTCACCGTCTGAGTATTCAACTGAGGCGTTCACATGGAGCATGACGCTATTCATGACCGGATTAGGCATCGGATTTTGGGCAGGCGGCGGCCTGATCGAGCAGTTCGGTTGGGCGAGTTCGTTGCTCGCCTGCACCGGTTTAATGCTGGTCGCTGCGACCTGTTGTCTGACGGTGCCGGAGGTGAGCAATGCGCCGGAAGCCGCCGTTGCACCTTCGTAACTTACCGGGCAAATGATGACGCTTTGTACCCAGAAAATGCTTGCATCGGCAAGATGTGACTTGCGGGACGAATGTGACAAAGTCACGCCCACTGCCATCACTTTTGTCACCTTTGTCACCGTCGTAACCTCCGCCAGCTTGCTTCCTGCTTAGGGTTTGCGTCAAAGTGATTAGCACGCCACACCAACACCGCCGCGCAATCCTCACCATGGTCGCCGCCGCATTCCTGTGGAGTATTGCGGGCGTTTTTACACGCCATCTCGACAGCGCAAAAAGCTTCGAAGTGACCTTTTGGCGGAGCCTGTTTTGTGCGCTCACGATGATCGCGTGGTTCGCCTACACGCAGGGCCTGGGCGCGATTGCGTATGTGCGCGCGAGTGGCAAAGCGGGAGCCGTGTCCGGGCTGATGTGGTCTGTGATGTTCACCTGCTTCATGATCGCATTGACCATGACCAGCACGGCGAATGTGTTGATCGTAAATGCGCTGTCGCCGCTGTTCGCCACCCTGCTCGCATGGATGGTGTTGAAAGCGCCTATCGCTTCGCGCACGTGGATTGCCATCGGGGCGGCCATGGTTGGCATGATGATTATGTTCGCCGAGCAGGCCAAAGGCGGAGCGGGCGTGTGGCTCGGCATGATCGTCGCCTTCGGTGTGCCGGTCGCCTCAGCAATCAACATTGTCACGCTCAAAAAAACTGGCGCGCACGTGGACCTCGCACCGGCCGTGTTGATCGGTGCTGTGATTTCTTGCGCGGTGACCTTGCCGTTGTCGATGCCGTTCGCTGCGACGGAAAAAGATGTGTTGTTGCTCGCAATCCTCGGCGTTTTTCAGCTCGGCATTCCGTGCGTGATGATGGTTCGTGCCAGCGCCCACCTGAGCGCGCCCGAAGTGGCCTTGCTCGGCTTGCTTGAGGTGCTGATGGGGCCACTCTGGTCGTGGCTCGGTGCTGGAGAAGTGCCGCCGGGAAGCACGCTGCTTGGCGGCGCCATCGTGTTGGCGGCGCTGGTCGGAAACGAAGTGGTGCCGAAGCGACGGCGTTCGTAGGCGCGGCGAGAGCCGCGAAAAAAGCTACGATAGAAGAGATCACTTCGCGGCTCTCGCCGCGCCTACGCACCCTTTAAACACGCGAGACGAACCCCATGAAACTCTACGGCTCAAAAAACTCACGTTCCCTTCGGTGCGCGTGGGCGCTCGAAGAGGCTGGCGCGACCTACGACTATCAGCGCGTGTGGATGACGAAAGGTGAAGGCCAATCAGCCGCGTTCAAAGCAGTCAACCCGGCTGGAAAAATACCGGTGCTCACCGATGGCGTACTGACGCTCACCGAATCGGTGGCCATCGTAATGTACGTTGCCGAAAAATTCCCGAACGCGCCCTTGATGCCCGCAACTGCGGCCCAGCGCGCCGACGTATTTCGGTGGATGTTCTATATGGTGTCCGAGGTTGAGCCCCATCTGTGGGCCATCGCGCAACATCGCTTTGCTCTGCCAGAAGACAAGCGCGTGCCCGCCGTGGAGCCGACCTGTGTTTGGCAACTGCAACGCGAATTCAGCGTGATAGAAAAGGCGCTTAGCGAGCGTCCGTTTATAGCTGGCACCACATTCTCCGCCGCCGACATTCTCACCACGCATTGCCTGACGTGGGCGCTGTCGGCCAAGATAGAGGGCATCGGCGCGGCAAGTCTCACCTACATCCAACGCATGAAGGCACGACCGGCATATCAGCAAGCGGCGGCCCGCGAAACGCTGGAGGCAGAGCGACACGAAGCGCTGCTCGCGGCGGCAATGCGCTGAGCGCCGTCGCAGCTTAGGGAGGCAGAAATTGCAAATATCCCGTTATTGGCGGCACTGGCGGGCGCATTGCGTCGTTGCTCCTCGCTTAGCTGCCACCCACTCGCCGACCACTCAACGGAACATCACCCGATGGGCAGGGCTCGTACTCATGCCCCTGATTTTGTGGGAGCGGTTCCACCGCGATGTCAGATCGTGGAACGGCTCCCCAAGAAATGGCAACGACCACAAAGATCGCTATAGCGACAACGCCCGCCACACCTTCAACGCATCCACCGTCGCCGCCACATCGTGCACGCGCACCATCCTAGCGCCGTGCGCAACGCATGCGAGCGCTGCAGCGACGCTCGCATGCACCCGCTCAGCAGCCACGTCGCGCCCGGTGAGTGTGCCGAGGGTGCGCTTGCGCGACCAGCCTGCGAGCACGGGATAGCCCAGCGCGACCAGTTCGCTCAATCGCCGCGTCAATGTGACGTTGTGCTCTAGTGTCTTGCCAAAACCGAAGCCCGGATCGAACACGATGTGATCGCGCGCAATGCCTGCGGCCTCGCACACCGACGCGCGTTTAAACAAAAACTCACCGACTTCACGCACCACATCCGCATACACCGGTGCTGCCTGCATCGTGCCCGGTATGCCCTGCATATGCATTAGCACCACGCCGACATCACTGGCCGCACACGCGGCCACTGCGCCGACATCCGCCAGCGCCGTCACGTCGTTGACAATCGCGGCGCTGGCAGCAATCGCCGCCTGCATGACCTCCGTTTTGCGCGTATCAATCGATACACAATGGCCGCGCGAGGCTAGCTCGGCCACTACCGGCAACACACGATCCAGTTCTTCCTGCAACGCAACCGTTGGCGCGCCCGGACGCGTCGATTCGCCGCCGATATCAAGGATGTGCGCGCCTTCCGCGATCAACCGTTCCGCGTGGGCCAACGCCGATGACGTTGAGTTATGTTGACCTCCATCAGAGAACGAATCCGGTGTGACGTTGACAATCCCGATCACCACCACTGGCGCATTTGCGTCCATCGCCCACTGAAACGCACGCGCTCGCCACAGCGTATGACCCAACGGCGCGGCGTTATGCCCCTCATCACCCGCTGGTGCCTTGGGCGGCACCCTGTGCGCCGTAAAATTAATCGTCAACTTGGAAAGCACCGTGTTTTGATCCGCTCGTCTGATTACCCCGCCCTCTTCGCCGCACGCATTGATGCATTGAAGCGCGAAGGCCGCTACCGCATTTTCGCAGAGCTGACGCGGCCTGCGGGCCACTTTCCCCGTGTTCAATGGGCAGGCCCCAACGGCTTGACGGAGGTCATCACCTGGTGTTCCAACGATTATCTGGGCATGGGCCATCATCCCTCGGTGCGCGCGGCGATGACGGCGGCCATTGAGGCTGGTGCCACCGGCGCAGGCGGCACGCGCAATATCGGCGGCACCAATGCGCTGCACGTCACGCTTGAGCGCCTGCTTGCCGCCCTGCACGACAAACCCGCAGCACTGACGTTTACCTCAGGCTACAGCGCCAATCTGGCCTCGTTGTCGGTCATTGGCTCGCTGTTGCCGGATACGGTGTTTTTGTCCGATGGCGACAATCACAATTCGATGATCGAAGGCATTCGTCGTGCGGGTTGCGACCGCGTGGTGTTTGAGCACAACAGTGCGGCTGACTTAGAGGCCAAACTCGCCGCTATCAGCCCGGATCGACCCAAAATCGTGGTGTTCGAAAGCGTGTATTCGATGAGCGGCAACATCTCGCCCATTGGCGAATTCGCGCGCATCGCCAAAAAATATGGTGCAATGACGTACTTAGACGAAGTCCATGCGGTGGGCATGTACGGCAATCGCGGGGGTGGTGTGTCGCAAGAAATGGGCGTGGCCGACCAGATTGATGTCATTCAAGGTACGCTCGGCAAAGCCTTCGGTATGCAGGGCGGCTACGTCACTGGTGAGGCCTCGGTGATCGATTGCATCCGAAGCTTTGGTGCGAGCTTCATCTTTTCAACTTCACTCGCGCCGGTGCTCGCAGCCGGGGCGTTGGCGAGTGTGGCGCATCTCATGAACTCGACCGAGGAGCGCCGCCTGCAACGGCAACGCGTGGCTGAAGTCAAAGCCCGCTTGCTCGACATCGGCCTGCCTGTGATGCAAGGCGCGTCGCACATCGTGCCCGTTTTCGTGGGTGATCCGGTACACGCCAAAGCCCTCACCGACCGCCTGCAAGACCACCACGGCATCTACATTCAACCAATCAACTACCCCACCGTTGCACGCGGCACCGAACGCCTGCGCATCACGCCGGGCCCGTGCCATACGACAGCGATGGTCGACGCGCTGGTTGCGGCGTTGGATGCGCAGTGGACGGCGCTGGGGTTGGCGCGCACGAGACAGGCGATTGCCGCTTGAGGTCGGTATAGCTTTTTGCGGGAAGCGTTATCTCATTGGGGCTCGGTGCGATTTATGGTGTTAGTTGACTTTTGGCGCTTTTACCGATTTAGCCCATGTCTAATAAGGCGTTCAGCTAAAAGCTGAAGTCGGAGCACCGTAGGATGGGTGGAACGAAGCGATTCCCACACTACGTTCTCAAAACAAACGCGAATACCCAAATACCTACCCAAAAATAGCCAATTGAATCGGCTGTGGTTACGAACTCGAATTTCGCACAAGCGCTCATGCCGACTGATACCACACGCCCCGACCGACACCATGCTTGGTCAATCGCCCCATTTCGACTAGTTTACGCAAATGAACCTTGACCGTGTTCCGGTTGGCAAGACTCGCGGTCACCGCATCATTGATCGTAATTTGCCCTTGACCGCGTGCCAGATTCAGAATCAATAGCGACAACTCGGGAAGCGTTGAAAGCATCAACTTTTCGTGTTCAACCTTCGCGTTGAGGCGCATCACTTGCGACGCGAGCGAGCGCAGGAAAAACAGAATCCACGGCTCCCACGTGGGCGCATCGCTTCGAATCGTGCCCTGCGTTTGCCGCAGTGCCAAGTAGTAGCCCTGCTTGTTTTGCTCGACGATAGATTCGAGCGAACTGTAGGGCACGTAGGCGTACCCCGCCTGCAACAGCAACAAGGTCGTGAGCACGCGAGACAGTCGACCATTGCCGTCCTCGAAGGGGTGAACTTCTAAGAACACCACCACAAAAACGGCGATGGCCAACAGCGGATGAAGTGTCTTATCGTCCTTTTCCGCCCGATACCATTGCACCAATTCGGTCATCAAGCGCGGCGTCTCAAACGGCGACGCCGTCTCAAAAATCACCGCAACCTGATTGCCCGCCTCATCAAATGCAGCCACGTGGTTCGAGTGGGTCTTGTAATGCCCCCGGTGGCGGACATCTTTGTCCGCGTACACCAACAGGTCGCGGTGAAGCTGCTTGATGTGGTTTTCAGAAAACGGGATGTGCTCCCAGGCGCTAAACACTAACTCCATCACATCTGCATAGCCCGCCACCTCCTGTTCGTCTCGGGTGGCAAACGACTTGATTTCAAGTCGCGCAAGCAGCGCTTCAACGTCGCGATCAGTGAGCTTGCTACCCTCGATGCGCGTAGACGAACCAATACTCTCAATCGTCGCCACGCGGCGCAGCACCAATAGCCGCTCGGGTGCCAGCATCCCAAGCGCGCGCCAAGCCCCCTTAAATTCATCAATCTGAGCGATCAGCTTGAGGATGTCGGACGTGATGGAAATATTCTGAGTATTCAACATACCCAGTAATTTACCCACAAATACCCAATTTGCAAGTCTCGCTGCGCCCCTTGACGCGGATCGGCCATTTCGCCCGCTCCCGCGGATGGTCGAAGATGTGTCCACGAGACGGCCCCTCCGACAGCAAACGCCACGACGCGCGACAACAAAGTTATCGACAGCTTGAAAAAAATTTCTGGAAAAGACCGCGAGACGTTCAACGCGCCGCCGTGTGTCTTCTGCGCCGTCTTGACAGACAGTGCAGCAGCGCATTGGACGCACATTCACTCATCAGCAAAATTCGCTCGCCCAATGTAAAAAGAGCCGCATATAGCGGCCCTTTCATTTGGTGCATCTTTCAGCTTGTTAGCGGCCAGAACACACATCCCAATTAGCGTAAGTGACGTTACTATCGTTTGAATCGCGTTTTTAGTCAAGCGCACAATCACAAAAGGGGGATGTTGCTGTGGTGCGAAAAATGTTTTACCGGCTAGCGCTTGACCTTGGTTCAACATCACTCGGGTGGGCAATGATTCGCCTCAACGAGAACAACGATCCCATCGCCATCATCAAGGCGGGCGCTCGCATCTTCTCCGACGGTCGCAACCCAAAAGATGGAACGTCGCTCGCCGTTACGCGACGCGATGCTCGTGCGATGCGCCGCCGCCGTGATCGATTGTTGAAGCGCAAAGCGCGGATGCTGCGCGCGTTGATTGAGCATGGTTTCTTTCCAACGGACGAGACCGAGCGCAAAGCGCTCGAACGACTTGATCCATACGCACTTCGCGCAAAGGGGCTCGACG
>ENA-OFCX01000758-OFCX01000758.1-metagenomes-genome-assembly--contig:-NODE-758-length-15378-cov-4.394766_pt1 | contig 15378 bp, 14 predicted proteins | sample MGYA00153384_OFCX01 | MGnify analysis MGYA00153384
CGCTGATTGCACTTGGCGCCAGTCCTGCTGCCTTTGGCCAGACCTGGCATGTGCCCACTGCGCGTGATCTGGGCCATGAAGCGGTAACGGGCAGGGCGCTGACACGGCTGGCTTGCACTATCGCCGATCAACCCGTTCGCTTGCAAGTTGCGCCGCGCTGGCTGCTCATGGCAATGGGTTGGTTTACTCCCGCGCTACGCGAAAACAACGAGATGATGTACCAGCTTGAGCATCCCTATCGCTTTGACAGCAGCAAGGCCGACAAGGCGCTGGGCTGGCTGGCCACGCCTTATAACTCGGGGCTTGAGCAGACCTGGCGTTCAGTGCGCTAAATCTCGGCACTCGCCGCACCAGCAGGCGCGGCATTAATGCACGGATATCGCGTGACATTGCCCGACTTGCGTAGGGTGGTCATTCGCCCTCTAGTCCGCTACGCTACATGGCTTTAACAAACGAAAACGCATGATGAACAAGCGGTTGTGGTTGGGTGTTCTGGTGGCTTCGGTGGCGACGGTGAGTGCCGCGTTGGCTGTGAGCTGGGCGCCAGATCGCAGCGCGCAATCCCTCATGGCGCGCTGGGCACCGGTGGGGTCAGCCTCACAGTTTGTGGCTGTCCGCGGCATGCAAGTGCATGTGCGCGATGAAGGTCCACGTACAAGTGACGAGCCCATTGTTTTGCTGCATGGCATTGGCGACAGCCTGCATACCTGGGACGGCTGGGTGCGTGAGCTGTCCAAAACGCGGAGAGTCATCCGTTTTGATTACCCAGGTCATGGCCTGACTGGCCCTTATCAAGGGGAATGGCTGGCTGGCGGCGAGCGCTACTCCATGCTCAATGATGCAAAGTTTGTAGTGGCGACGCTTGATGCCTTGAAAGTAAGCCAGCCAGTGGTGCTGGGTGGCAATTCGCTGGGTGCGCAAATTGCGTGGGAAACGACAGACTATCTGCGGGCATCGCAGCCCCAGCGTGTGGCGCGGCTGATTCTGGTGGACTCAACTGGCTATCCGTTTGAGTCGAGTGCTGTCCCGATGGCTTTTACCCTGGGCCGTATTGAAGCGCTGGCACCGCTGCTGGAAAACACGCTGCCACGCTTCATGGTGGCATCCAGTCTGCGCGACACCTATGGCGATAAAAGCAAAGTCACGCCAGCACTGATTGACCGCTACCAGGAGCTGACGCTACGCGAAGGCAATCGCCGCGCATTCGGGCTGCGCATGCGGGTCGACCTGGCCGCGTCGCCGGAACGAATTGCGCGCATTTTGCAGCCGACACTGATACTGTGGGGCGGGCAAGACCGCCTGATTCCACCTTTACATGCGAAACGTTTCGCACGCGATATTGCGGGTTCAAAACTTGTGATGTTTGACGCGCTGGGCCATTTGCCACATGAAGAGGACCCGGTCCAGACGGTGGCCGCTGTACAGGCGTTTCTAGCATCAAAATAAGTCTTTTACCCAGCAAATACGTGCGTAAACAGCTCCTGAATTCATAGCGTTACTTAATTTTTCAGCATTTTCTGATTATGCGAAATGACAACATCACCACAATAAATTCTGAAGATAAAACATTGACTGCCATGGTCGACGGCCACATGACTGCATTGGTCTGCGAACGCTATGGCGGCCCTGATGTATTGAAGTTTGCGCAGCTTGCCCGCCCCGCGCCCAAGCGGGGTGAAGTCCTGGTCCGTGTGATGGCGTCAACCATCACATCGGGTGACCGTCGGGTGCGCAGCATGGACGTGCCTTATGGCTTTCGCACCCTCGGGCGGCTTGCGCTGGGCTGGCGTGGCCCAAGAAATCCTGTTTTAGGCGCAACCTTTGCAGGTGTGGTTGAAGCGGTTGGTCAACGCGCAAGCGGTTTTGCGCCAGGGGACGCGGTTTTCGGCATCAGTGGCTTTCGCATGGGGGGGCATGCCGAATACCTGTGCCTGCCGGCCAAAGGCGCCATCGCCCACAAACCAGCGGACCTGTCTTTTGAAGAAGCCGCTGCACTGCCGTTTGGTGGCGGCACGGCGCTGTCGTTTTTAAGCCGCGCCAAACTTCAGGCGGGGGAAACAATTTTGGTCAATGGCGCGTCTGGCAATGTCGGTATGGCTGTCGTGCAATTGGCCAGTGACATGGGCGCTGTGGTTACAGGCGTTTGCCGCAGCTCTCGCAGCGCCCAAGTTCTCTCCTTGGGCGCTGAGCGCGTTATCGACTACCAGCAAGAGGACTTCACAGCCACACGGCAGCGCTTTGACGTGGTGTTTGACGTTGCCTGCAATCGCTCGGTGGCACGCTGCCTTCAGGTCGTAAAACCGGGCGGCCGGCTGATTCGCCTCTTATCCGATTTGCCAGAGATGCTCGGCGCTATCGCGCGTCCAAGCCGGGAAGGGCGGCGCATTATTGTGGGCACCGCTGAGGAAAGCGCCGACAACCTCAAACACCTGGCCAGCCTGGTGGTTCAACGCCGCTATCGCCCGGTCATTTCACGTGTTTTTCCGTTTGCGCAGGCTATTGAGGCACACCGCTATGCCGAATGCGCAGGCCACGGCGAAAGCGTGGTGATCAAAATGAAAGACGATTCACAAACTGCCGGTGCCGTGGCGACGGGCGGGCAACCTGCCAATGCTGATAAGCCTGGTTAGGTTTCGCGCAGCACTTGATCTGGTGCAAATACTCATGTAGCCCAATAAATACGGGTGCAAGCAGCTCCTGTATTCATAGCAAAATTTGGCCTCATTTTAGAAACCTTAAAACAACGAACCCATGAACTACCAACTCGCTACCGTCGCGGCCATCACGGCGGCGGCTTTTTTTGCACATGTGTTGGGCGGCATTCCCCAGTCACTGACAGCCGAGCCCGCAAAGCTTGCTGATAAAGACAAAGCAGCCAGCCTTGAATTACCCCAGCGCCATTGGGTTCAGTTGATGTGCGCATTTCAATAGGTAACGGTTGATCTTCTTGCGGTATCTGTCCTGCTGTTTTTGGTGGCCTTGACGGATGTTTTTGCGCAAAAGCAGCTCATTGGATTTTCGCTTTCTGCGCTTTATTTTCTGTGGGGCTGCTCGTGGGTCGTGCAACTATTTGCCTTGAAGCGACCTGCAAAAGACTACCTGCTGCTGGGGCAATGGATTTTCTGGTTTGGTTGCTCGGCTGTGATTTACTGGGGCTCGCTTTCACTGTAAAAATTTTCCCCGAGTTCAAGCTGCAACCAGCGTCCAAAAGATCATGCCGCTACAAGACAGTTGCATCAGCAGGCTGATCACATGGGCGATTTGCCGGGCTAAAAGCTGCCTCGTAAAAATAGCCATGGCATGCAGGATTCTGGCTGCTGCAAATCCCACCGCCAACACTGCCAGCACGTAGCTTGGCGATTGCATTAACTCCGCGATGACCAGCAACGCCATAAACAGCAGGGTTTGCTCCAGGCAGTTGCCGTGTGCGCGAACCGCAACCTCCAGCTCGCGATGGTCTGCATTTCCGTAACTGGCGCGGTAGCGTATGCGCAGCCGTGAAATGTTCAGCGACAGCCCGGTGAGCAGGGCGGTCAAAAAGCAGATGGTGAAGCCTGAAATGGTCAACATGTTGTGTACTCCTGAAAATGCGTCAAGCCAATGCTGATTGCGCCTGCTTGGCCACTTGAGAAAGCCAGGCTTTGCGCTGCGCCTCATCTGCACCGCGAACTGCGCCCAATGCCGTGATCCGCACAGGCTTGATGCCGCAAAACCCAAGAATCATGTGGCGAATCTGCCGATGGGCTGGCTCAAATTGCACCCAGCGGTAATACCAGGGCGGTGTATCCATGGTGGTGAAAACTTCAGCACTGCGCCCCGCCAGCAGCCCGTCGCACTGGTTGGTACCGGGCCTGTATTTAAAGGCTTTGCCAGGCAGCAAAACACGATCAAAAAAACCTTTTAGTAGCGCTGGCATACCGCCCCACCAGATTGGAAAGACGAAAACAAGATGCTGGCTGTTGATGATCAAATCCCAGGCATGCTGCAGGTCTGGCTCTAGCGGCTGGGCCTGCTTGTATGCGGCTTTAAGCGAGGATTCAAAGCGCATGTCGCCCAAATGCAGCACCTGAACGCTGTGTCCAGCGAGTTTTACCGTATCGGCATATCGGTTGGCGATGCTGCCGCAAAAGCTGCTGGCGTCCGGGTGGCCGCTGATGATGAGAATTTCCTTGAAAGACGCTGTGTTGCTGGAGACCATGTTGGATGCGGTAATTAAACTTACGGCGTAAGTCTAGCACGCAAACGTACGGCGTAAGTCCAGCCTTGGCCGCTCAGTCGTGGCTCAAGACAATCCGCTGCTCTTTAAAAACATGTCGAGCCCCAGCTCAAAGGTGCGCTCAAATTCTTCGGGCTTGAAGTAGCGCCCAGCATTTGCCACGTGCGGAAAACGGTGCAAGAGATCTTCGTCGCTTACTGGCTGCATTGACGACGAGCCATTGCCGTAGCCGCTAATTTCATCCAGGGTAGCGCCCAGTACAAAGTAGCAAAGCACGCGAAACTGCCTTGCACAAGCCTCCGGCTTGAGACCCGCGTCATGAAAACAGGCCAAGATCTCCGAAAGCAAACGGGCACCGGTTTCTGAATTCCAGCGATGCAAAGAAAGATAGGGATACAAGCGCGGGTATGCCAGCGCCACCTTGCGCCAGCTACGGGCCAACTGGCGCAGCCGGGCCGGCGCAGGCTTTCCTCGCTTGGGGATCTGAATTGCGGCCAACACACGATCCACCAACGCATCCAGAATGTGCGCCTTGCTCGGAAAGTGGTGATAAATACTCATCGCCTGGCAACCCAAACGCTCACCCAGCTTGCGTGTGCTGAAGGCCTCCAGGCCATCTTCCTCGATCAAGGCCAATGCCGCGTCCTCTATCAACTCACGGGTCAGCGCCGAACGCTGTGCACTTCGCGCTTTGCGCGCAGGGCTGACGCGGGCTTGATCAGGTGGGGCGCTAAAGGTCATGCAGGGATTATTGCAGGGGTGCGTTTTGCACCAGGCAGTGGGGCGCATCGCATGAAGCGCCAAGGTCAACGCAGTATTGGAAGCGTCCGCCTCGACGACCGACAAGCCAGCCCAAACCCCTACTTCAGACGGGTTGTTAAAACAAACAAGCTGAATAAACTGATCTTTCAGTCATTGCTGGGGAACGTATGCGTAGCTTGCGGTTTTTTTATGTCATGGGTGCCGTGCTGGCACTGGCCGGTTGCGGCGGCAGCGGCGGTGATGTGTCACCGGGGCTACCCGGAGCTGCTGGCTTGCCGGGTGTCATGAGTCTCGTCAAATTAGACAGTGAGCCTGTGGGCAGCAACTGCCCGGCAGGCGGCAGCCGAATCAGCGCTGGGTTAGACAGCAACCGCAACGACGTGCTGGATGCGAGCGAGATCAGCCAAAGCCGCTTCGCCTGCAATGGCGGCAGCGGTACAAACGGCACCAACGGCACCAACGGCATAAACGGTTCAGGCGGTAGCGCGGTAGTGGTAAAAACGGGCATTGAGCCCGCAGGCGCGCAGTGCGCAGCGGGCGGCACCAGCGTCCGGGTTGGGCTGGACGCAAACGCAAATAACCTGCTGGACGCCAGCGAAGTGACCTCCGCAGACTTCGTGTGCAACGGCTTGGCTGGCCAAAATGGTGCGAATGGCCTGACCAGCTTGATCACCACGGGCAGCGAAGCGGCAGGGACAAATTGTGCCCATGGTGGCACCCGCTTCAGCACCGGGATGGACCTGAACGCCAACGGCATTCTTGAGCCAAGTGAAGTGACGTCTAGCAGCTACGCATGCAACGGGAATCCAGGCTCAAGCGGCAACAATGGAACCAATGGCAACAATGGCAGCAATGGAACCAACGGCCTGAACAGCCTGATACGTTTGCGCCCTGAACCAGCTGGTGTCAATTGCGCAGCAGGCGGCACTGGAATAGAGGCGGGCCTGGACGGCAATCGCAACAACGTTCTTGACAATCTGGAGGTCACCTCGACTTCCTACATTTGCAAAACCATCCTCGCACCCACCGGTATGCTGGTCGCCTACAGCGCCAAGCGTTTTGACTTTTCGTGGACCTCGGTTGCAAACGCAAGCTCTTATCGTTTGCTGGAAGACCCGGACGGCACAGGCCCACTGCCCAGCACCGTGGTCGGCTCAGCCACCACCGCGTCTTATAGCTATACGATTCCAGAATTCTTGCTTACCCGCCTGAACGCTACCTATGCAGTGCAGGCCTGCGAGGTGAACGGATGCAGTGCCAGCTCCAACAGCATTCAGCCCAATATCAGCCAGGCTATTGGTTACTTCAAAGCCTCCAACCCGGGGGCAAATGACATCTATGGCAACGCCATCGCGCTGTCTGCCGATGGCTTGACATTGGCCGTGAGCGCCTACGGTGAAGCCAGCGCGGGCGGCGCAGGCCCGCAAGACGACAGCGCGCCTAGCGCTGGCGCAGTGTATGTCTACACAAAAAGCCAAGGCCAGTGGACCCAGCAAGCGATGCTGAAAGCGCCCAATGCAGCTGCCTCGCACTTCTTCGGCAAAAGCCTGGCGCTGTCAGCCGACGGCAACACACTGGCGGTGGGCGCAGACGGCGAGGGAAGCAACCACAGGGGCACGTTCGCTGTCATGCCCACAGGCAATGCACTCGCGCCTGACTCCGGCGCGGTGTATGTGTATGCGCGTGCCGGCAATGCGTGGGCGCAGCAGGCGTACATCAAAGCAGCCAATGCTGAGACTTTCGACATCTTTGGCTTTGCGGTGGCCCTGTCAGCTGATGGCAACACGCTGGCAGTCGGCGCGTGGTACGAAGCCGGTGGCGGCAGTGGCACCACAGCTGACCCCAGCGACAACAGCGGCTTCGCCAGAGGTGCTGCCTACGTGTTCACGCGCACTGGCAACAACTGGTCGCAAGCCGCCTATCTCAAAGCCACCAATTCAGGGGACGGCGATTGGTTTGGCTTTAGCTTGGCCTTGTCTGGCGATGGAAATACCCTGGCCGTCGGGGCCATGAACGAGAGCAGCAATTCAGTCACCGACCCTGCCAACAACAGCGCCCAAAATTCAGGCGCGGTGTACGTCTACACCCGCTTGGCCAACACATGGTCGGCGCAGTCCTACCTGAAAGCCCCTGTGCCCGAGGCCAACGACAACTTCGGCGTTTACCTGGCCGTGTCTGGCGATGGCAGTACCTTGGCCATCGGCATGCACGGCGATGACAGCAACTTGACCGGCGCCTTCAGCACCATGCCCGCAGACAATAATCTGGCCACCAATTCTGGCGCTGTTTTTGTCTTTACACGTGCTGGCAGCGTTTGGGCGCAGCAAGCTTATATCAAAGCCTCAAATGTCAATGTCAGTACGCCCGCCCGATTTGGCCGCCGTTTTGCGTTGTCTGAGAACGGCAACATTTTGGCGGTATCGGCCTTTCGGGAAGACGGCGCAGGAATAGGTTTTGCCTCAGACCCAACCAGCACAGCGGCACTTGATGCGGGTGCCGTCTACATGTTTGACCGAAGCGGCGCAACATGGGCGCAGCGCGCCTATATCAAAGCCAGCAACACCAACGCCCGCGACCGCTTTGGCATTGGCCTGGCCATGACACCCGATGGCCGAACACTGGCAGTGGGCGCAGAAGGCGAGGGCAGCCCCGCGACAGGGGTTGGCGGCAATCAGGCAGACAACAGCTTGGTGCGCGCTGGCGCGGTGTATCTGTATTAAACCGAGAACAAGCAGATGACCGCCAGAAAACGTCTCATCGGCCAAATGAATACTTACCTTTTGTCCGTCAAGCCGCTCACCGTCTGGGTGACCCCGCTATGCAGCCTATTGCGCCACGCCGACCGGGGCGCAAAAGTGTTCCAGCTCAGCGTGGTGCTGCCGACCAACCACCGTCACACTACGACCCCTCAGCAGTGTGATGGCGTGCACCCGACTGCTCACACCCAGTCTTTGAAGGATGCCGGTCACATGCTCCTTGACCGTGCTCTCCGCGAGTCTGAGCGTCGATGCGATGCGCTTGTTCGACAACCCGCGCAATACCAGCGCAAGCACATCGCCTTGGCGAAGCGTCAGGCCCAAATCGGCTGGCGCTACTGTGCGTTCACGCGGACGCTGTTGGTCGGCAGCAGTCCATGGCTCAAACCATTGACGTCCCGCCAGTACCGCTGCGAAGGCCTTGCTGAACACTTCTGGCGAAGCTCGTTTGTAGACAAGCCCCTGAGCTCCAGCGCTGCGGGCCTGCTGCATGACTGACGGCTCGGCATCATCGCAAATGGCCAGCCAGGGTGTGCCTCGGCACGGGCTCCGCCACTCAGCAAAAGCGGCCAGGCTGTCAGGGTCAGCGAGTGATACATCGGCCACCAGCACGTCTGGGCATCCGCTCGCTTTGATCCATTGCTGCGCTTGCGCCCATGCAGTCGTCACGCGCACAGGCAAGTCAGGGCGCGCACCTTGCAAGTACTGCGCGATACCCTGCCCGATCAACGGATGGTCGTCCAGCACGATGGCGTAAGACTCCCGACGGTTACACTCCGCCTGGCTTTCGGCTTTCAATTGCGCCCGCCCAACTCAGGTTGGGCACTGGTAGGTCCAGAAACCAAACCAGTGTTGCGGTTGAAAGTTGTTGCAGCGCTGGATACCAGGCGACTGCCAAGGTCGGCTTTTACGCGAGACATCAGAAGACGAAAAAAACTTGCACAGGTTTGAGATCAATATCTATTGGTGGCGACGAATGAGAAGCTGTAATCCGAAAGAAACGCCGATGGACGAATCAAACCAGAGCAGTGGCGAGATTGAAGCGCAGATGACCAGCTGTGTCTACTGTCAGATCTGACAGGGTGGGCCAGCCAGAAGGGTTGGACCCCTTTAAAAGGGTCGTGGCTGGATATGTCCCTGAAGCGTCGCCTTGGCTACGGCATGCTGGCGGTTAACCACGTCAAGCTTGCGCATGGCATTGTTCAGGTGAAAGTTGGCGGTGCTCTCGGACAAGCCCAGCAACTGTGCAATTTCCCCAGATGTTTTACCATCTGCCGCCCAGCGCAAACATTCGATCTCGCGGGATGTCAGGACGGGCCCGATGTTGTCAACCAGGCCACTAACACGGCGCACCGCCTCATGCAGATACCCGACCACCATCTGTATTTGTACCAGTGCGTTTTGGCAGGTGACGCGAGCCTCTTTGGGAGCCGCATCTACTGCGAAACTGAGAATACCCAGCTCGCCTTGAGGGCTGTGTAGCGGCATTGTCCCCCCGTCGCGCAAGCCGAAGCCTGCCGCTTCCTGCATCATGCGTTCGGCCTGGCTACCGGGCTCCAAGCTGAGATCGCTCCAGCACATCGGCACCACATGCTGCGCGCAATACGCCATCACTGGGTCAGCGTCAAAATGATGCTGCTCAAAGTAGTGCTTGACCCAGTCCGGCGGATACCCGTCGACCATGATGAGACGCGCATCCGCGAAGTGGGTCGGTACCCGCAGTGCATACACAAAATGCTGAAAGCCTAGCGCTTCGCTGTAGTCCCGACACACCGCGTGAAGTTCATCCATGGTGCCCGCGCTTGTAAAACGCTGCCTGAGTGCATCCATGTTTTGCACATCGATCGCGCGCAACCTCACAGCGTAAAAATCTTCCCCGGATTCATGATGTTTTGTGGGTCGAGCGCGCGTTTGATGGTGCGCATCATGTTGACCGCACCGTCGCCTGTTTCTGTCACCAGAAAATCCATTTTGTGCAAACCCACGCCGTGCTCACCGGTGCAGGTGCCTTCAAGTGCCAGCGCCCGGCTGACCAGCTTGTGGTTCAACTCCTCTGCTATGCGACGCTCCTCAGGAATGTTTGGGTCAATCAGATAGCCAAAGTGAAAGTTGCCGTCGCCGACGTGGCCGACCAGAAAGTACGGGATGTCGGTTGCATCAACCTCGGCAATGGAGTCGAGCAGGCAATCGGCCAGGCGGGAAATCGGCACGCAGGTATCGGTTGAAATCGCTTTGCAGCCCGGCCTGGACTGGATGGCGGCAAAGTAGGCGTTGTGCCGTGCTGTCCATAGCCGCGTGCGTTCTTCAGGGGTGCTGGCCCATTCAAAAGCATCGCTGCCGTGGCCGCTGGCAATTTCTTGCACCAGTTCGGCCTGTTCTTTCACGCCAGTCGGCGAGCCGTGGAACTCCATCAACAGCATGGGGGATTCGCGTAGCGTGAGCTTTGAATGCGCGTTTACCATGCGAATCGTGTTGTGGTCAATCAGCTCAACCCGCGCAATCGGTATGCCCATTTGAATCACTTCAATCGTGGTGCGCACGGCTGCTTCAATGCTCGGGAACGAGCACACCGCCGCACTGATGGCTTCGGGCAGCGGGTAGAGCTTGACGGTGACTTCGGTGATCACGCCCAGCGTGCCTTCGCTGCCGACCATCAGGCGCGTCAGGTCGTAGCCAGCAGATGATTTTTTGGCACGCGTGCCGGTGCGAATCACCTCACCACTGGCTGTGACCACCTCAAGCGCCAGTACGTTTTCACGCATCGTGCCGTAGCGCACGGCGTTCGTGCCGCTGGCTCGGGTGGCGCTCATGCCGCCCAGTGTGGCGTCGGCACCTGGGTCGATGGGAAAAAACAGCCCGGTGCTTTTGACTTCTTCATTCAATTGCTTGCGCGTCACGCCGGGTTGCACCGTCACCGTCAGGTCTTCAGCATTGATGTGCAGCACCTTGTTCATGCGGCTCACGTCAATGCTGATACCACCTTGTACCGCCAGCAAGTGCCCTTCAAGCGAGGTGCCGACACCAAACGGGATCACGGGAACATTGTGCAGCGCGGCCATTTTGACGGCATCAGAAACGTCCTGGGTACTTTCAGCAAACACCACGGCTGATGGCGGCGGCGCAGCGAAAGACGACTCATCCCGCCCATGCTGCTCGCGCACCACCAGCGCAGTGGAGCAGCGCTCCGCAAAGCGGGCTTTTAATGCATCAATAAAAGCAGCGGGTGTTTCACGCTGGGCAATTTCGGGCAGCAAATGTGTGGGTAGCGGTGCATTCATCAGGTGTCTCCAGATACAGCTTGGTCAGGTTAGCAGGTCGATTGTGAACCTGTGCCATGCTACCCGTTTTAAGCCGTCTGCGACAGATGCCTGAATCCAGCCTTACCCGCCTGTAACTCCCATAGGGGCAAGCGAAATTTATCCGCCAGCCTGGCGGATCAGAAGCCTGAAAATTTCATGAGTTCATCACGTGAAATGAAGGTGTCGCGGTCGGTATCGATCTGTTCAAAGCGCTGAGCCGCACTGAAGCAGATTTTCTGCTTCAGTGCGGCTGAGTTTGCCATCCTTGTTCGCGTCAGCGCGGTCAAACGCAGCATCGACATCTTTGGCCGTCACAGTGTTTGACGGAATGCTACCTGCCGATGCGCCTGTGGCCGGGTTGGGTGCGCTGGTTTGGCCTTGCGCTCCGGCAATACCGCCAAAAGCCATCGCTGCTACCGGCACCACGCTGCGCGCTTCAAAGTTGGGAATAAAATGCTTTTTGCGTTTGTTAATGGTTGGCATGTCTGAAGGCTTTCAAAGTTAAGAAGCCGCCATTGCAACGCAAAAAACGCGAGGCTACCAGTCATTTTGCAATGCGTTTCCTCAGCTACATCATGCGCCAAAGTGTCACATTTTTTAGCTTGATGTTACGTTCCGGCTTTTACAACTTCATCACGTCAACACATGGCCAATCGACTCACACAAATCGCCACCCGCACTGGCGACAACGGCACCACTGGCCTGGGTGACAACACCCGCGTCAGCAAAGACAGCCTGCGCGTACACGCTATGGGCGATGTGGATGAGCTGAACTCCAACATCGGTGTGCTGCTGTGCGAGGCCATGCCTGACGGCGTGCGTTCGCTGCTGGTAGAAGTGCAGCACCAGTTGTTTAATCTGGGTGGCGAATTGAGCATCCCCGGCTACGAGCTGCTCAAACCCGAGGCGGTGGCGCTGCTTGATGCTGCGCTTGAAGAGCACAACGCAACTTTGCCGCGCCTTGCTGAATTCATCTTGCCTGCGGGCTCACGCGCCGCATCGCTTGCGCATGTGTGCCGGACGGTTGCGCGCCGGGCTGAGCGCGCTGTGGTGGCATTGGGAGTTGCAGAAGAGCTGAAAGACGCGCCTCGCCAGTATTTGAACCGCCTGAGCGATTTGCTGTTTGTGCTGTCCCGCGTGCTGAACCGGAATAGACCGGATGGAAAGGGTGGCGATGACGTGTACTGGAAGAGTGAGCGCATGGCCAAAGCCGCTGGGAATTAATTTAACAACACTATAATTTTAATAGCTACTTGCGCCCGTATTTATTGGGCTAGAGTCCTAAAAAGCCCTTAAAAGCAGGTCAATTTGATAGTTTTGGTGCTGTTTTGATGCCATCAACGCATCAAGCTCGCCGCCTACAGTTAAAGAATCGTTTGCCCGATTCCGCGGGCTCTGACGCTCATCGAGGCTTATCGTGATGACTTGCAAAGTAAATTTTCTGTGACGCGCTTACCTCGCTGGCTGTCCGTCGTGGGCGTTCTTGTTGCGTTGCTGCTGCTGAGCGTGGTTGTTGCAGGCATAGCTTTGCGCCTATGGATGCCAGACGAGCAGCAGTTGGCCAAGGATGTAGAGCTGGAACTGGAGTCCGCGCTCGGCGTCAAGGTCAGCGTAGCGGCGGTTCGCTGGCAATTACTGCCCTTGCCGGCCATCATGTTGAGTGATATGGCCACTGACCAGACACCGCCCGTCACAGTTAAAAAACTCACCCTGTACCCAAACCTGTCGGCAATATACAAGCGCAGCCTGTCATTCGATTTGGCAGATCTTGAGGGTGCTGTCGTGCCGCAGTTGTCGTTACGCCAGCTAGGCCGCGGCCCAAGTGGTGAGAGCTTGCCCGGTAGTCTGGCGTTGGCCGCTGTTCCGCTAGAGCGTTTTGTGTTTCGCAATGTCACCTGGATCACGCGGCGCGGCATTCCCGTGGTGTACGACGGCGAGGTGGATTTTGACGAAAGCTGGCGGCCACGCAGCGCGCAGCTGCGCCGCCCCGACTACAAACCGCTGGCGGACGCGAGCCTGGCGCGCGTCGGGCAGCAAGACCAATGGCGCATCAATATCAACCTGGGCGGCGGCACGGTTAATGGCGATTTGCAATTGAAGACGGCGCCCAATGGCCAGCTGCGTCTCGACGGCAAGCTCAAGCCACAGTCGGTGGAGGTGGCCAGTGCGCTGGCAACGTTTAACCGTCGCCCCGTCGTGGCCGGCAAGGCAACAGGTGACACGGCGCTGAGCGCAAGCGGTTCAAACTTTGTAGACCTGGTGCAGTCACTGCAAACCAAAACCACTTTTGCCATGGCGCCTGCCACCTTGCTGCGCTTTGACATGGCAAAGGCCGTGCGCAGCGTGGGCAAAGACCACACCGGGCAAACCGTGCTGGACAGCGTCACAGGCGCGATGAATACGCAGAACACGCCGCAGGGCATTGTCGTAAATTTCAAGGGCATCAAGGCACGCTCAGGCGCACTCAGCGCATCAGGCGATGCAACTTTGGCTAACCGCCGGATTGATGCCGAGTTTGCTGTTGATCTGGTGGACGGCATTGTCGGCGTGCCGCTGGTCGTTTCAGGGCCAACCGACAAGCTGGTGGTAAGCGTGCCCGCGGGTGCAGTAGTAGGGGCCGTGGTGGGTACGGCAGTGCTGCCTGGTGTGGGCACTGCTGTAGGCGCCCGCGTGGGTGCAGCCCTGGGCAAGTTTTTTGGCACTTCGCCACCCCGTCCCGTGGGCGCCGCGCGCCCGGCCAAGCCCTAGGCCGTTGCGCTCCGTTGGCATTCTATTAAAATAGGGAAATGTCTGAAACACCCCTCACCTGTGGTTCTACCCACCAATCCACCCCGCTGGAGCGCGCGCTGGAGCAAAACGAAACAGCGCAAAACATGGTTGAGCAATCGGCGGTCGAGCTGGTGGTTATCCATGCGGTTTTAAAGCAGGAAATCCCGGAGCATGTTCAAACTGGCGATGTCGCCCAGGCGTTGCAAAAAACAAACGAGCTGGAAACCAAAATCAACGATGCTGTGAGTGATCTGGCGCAGGTCAACGAAGTGCTGGCGCAAGAAATTGACGAACGCATGGACCTGGAGCGTGAGCTGGCCGCCACCAAGGCTGCGCTGGAAGTGGCCAAAGACGCCCTGGCCTGAACATCGGCGATGTCCTGACAACCGGACGCGACTTTTTTACCCTTGCAATTAAATCGGCGGCAGTACAGTCATTGTTGATTCGGCCATTTCGGCTTGACCACTAAAAATTGACAGTCAATGACTCTTAAAAAACCAGACACCATCGCCTCATCCAAACCGCTGGCCAAGGCGCTGCAACAAAACGACTCGGTCAAAGAAACCGTCAAGCAGTCAGGCGATGAGTTGCTGGTGATCAATGCGGTGCTCAAAAATGGCATTCCTGATCACGCCCAAACTGGTGATGTCGCCCAGGCACTTGAGAAAACCGAAGCCATTGAAGACAAAATCCAGACTTCTGCTGAAGACCTTGCAACCGTCAACAAGCTGTTGGAGCACGAAATTGACGAGCGCATTGTCCTGGAGCGCGATTTGCTAGCCACCAAAGCCGCGCTGGAGCGTGAAAAAGCCAAGCCTTAATTTTTGCGGTTGAGCAGGGCATACAGCAAGATCGCGCCAAACGTCGCGGTGCCAATACCGCCCAGCGCAAACTGGCCAAACTTGAGCGTGAAGTCGCCCGTGCCCAGCACCAGCGTGATGGCCGCGACCAGCAGGTTCTTGTTGTCCGAAAAGTCAACCTTGTTGTCCACCCAGATCTTGGCACCGGCCACGGCAATCAGGCCAAACACCACAATGCTCACCCCGCCCATCACCGGCAGCGGGATTGCCTGAATCAGCGCGCCAAACTTGGGGCTAAAACCCAGCACCACCGCCAGCAATGCTGCCACCACAAACACGGCAGTCGAATAAATTTTGGTGGCAGCCATCACGCCAATGTTTTCAGCGTAAGTCGTCACGCCTGTGCCGCCCGCGCTGCCAGAGACCATGGTGGCAATGCCGTCGCCGATAAAAGCGCGGCCCATGTATTGGTCGAGGTTTTTGCCGGTCATGGCCGTCACCGCCTTGATGTGACCCAGGTTTTCAGCCACCAGGATGATCGCGACGGGCGCAATCAGTAGCATCGCATTAGTGCTGAAAACCGGCGCAGTAAAGGCCGGCAAACCTACCCAGGCCGCATTCATGATGCCGGACAGGTCCATCGGTTTGCCCAAGCCAAAGCCGTTGGTCAGCACCGCGTAAATCACACTTGCCGCCACCAGACCCACCAAAATCAGCAGCCGCTGCAGCATACCGCGCGTCATCACGGCCACCAGAGCCACACTGACAAACGTCAC
>ENA-OFCX01000759-OFCX01000759.1-metagenomes-genome-assembly--contig:-NODE-759-length-15364-cov-3.394931_pt1 | contig 15364 bp, 16 predicted proteins | sample MGYA00153384_OFCX01 | MGnify analysis MGYA00153384
AGCGAGAAGCTGCCAATTTCGAGGTGGCAGCGTGATTTGACCGATTCAACCGTGCTGCGCAACATGGGCGTGGCCGTTGGCTACGCGGTGCTGGCGTACAACTCACTGAACGTCGGTTTGGGCAAGCTGGAACTGAATGCCGAAGCGCTGGACGACGACTTGAACACCTCGTGGGAAGTGCTGGCCGAGCCGATTCAAACCGTGATGCGCCGTTACGGCGTGCAGGGCGCTTACGAAAAGCTAAAAGAAGTCACGCGCGGCAAAACGGTTGAAGCGGCTGACCTGCATGCGCTGATTGCGTCTTTGGAAATTCCTGAGAGTGAGAAAACTAGGCTTTTGACGATGACGCCATCAAGCTACGTCGGCATGGCAGCGGAATTGGCGAAAAGGGTGTAACCAGCTTAAGCAGGCATTTCGGCACCGCACTGCCAGCACTGCTCAAAACCGCCCTCTACCAGTTCGCCACAACTGCAAACCCAGCGCCGCTGCGGCAGGTTTAGCAGCCCGTCCAGCAGCGCCTTGGCGCGGGGTTCTTCATGGTCATGCGTCAGCCAGACCTCGGGCAGGCACTGGTCCGGCGGCAACTCTCCGGCAATTCCGCTTAAAAAATAACGTTGCACCGTCGCCGAAAAGCCAGCCTGCTGCAGCGTGTCCGCCCACAGCGCAGCAATCGCAATATTAGGGGCTTGGGCGAGGCGGCGCATGTGTGAGCGTGCGGTTTTAAGCGCTATAAATTCAGAAGCTGCTTGCGCCCGTACTTATTGGTCTGGAGGCTGAAATGACAGGTAAAAACCGCCATTTTAAACCGCTGAAAGGCAAAATTCACGCATTTTTTCGAATCGCATCCGCCAGCACATTGACAATGCGGTCAATATGCTCTTTCTGCACGATAAACGGTGGACAAACCACCAGGTTTTCGCCTGCAGGCCGTACCAGCACGCCGTGGTGGTAACAAGTCATGAAAATGTCAAAAGCGCGTTTGCCGGGGCTGCCCGTTATCGACGCCAGTTCAACCGCACCGGCCAAGCCCAGCGTGCGAATACCAATCACGTTGGGCAAGCCTTTCAAGCCACTGTGCATCGCGTCGCCCAGTACCTTGCCCATCTGGCCTGCGCGTTCAAAAAGGTTTTCCTGTTTGAACAGGTTTAGCGTAGCAATCGCCGCCGCACACGCCACCGGGTGGCCGGAATAGGTGTAGCCGTGGAAGAACTCAATCGCGTGCTCGGGGGCATTGACGTTAGCGCCCATCATGGTGTCGTAAATGCGGTCAGAGCAAATCACGCCGCCCAACGGAATCACGCCATTGGTCACGCCTTTGGCAAAGTTCAACATGTCGGGCACCACGCCGTAAAAGTCTGCGCCAAAGTTGCAGCCCAGGCGGCCAAAGCCAGTGATCACTTCGTCAAAAATCAACAAAATACCGTGCTTGTCGCAAATTTCGCGCAAGCGTTTCACGTAGCCTTGCGGCGGCAAATACCAGCCTGCGCTGCCAGCGATCGGTTCCACAATAACAGCGGCAATGTTGCTGGGGTCGTGCAGCGGCAAAATGCGGTTTTCCAGCTCCAGCAGCAGGTCTTCTTGCCACACCGGCTCTTGCCCGTGGATGTAAGCATGATTGACCGGGTCATGAATAAACCGCATGTGATCCACCCGTGGTAACAGGGCGGTGCCGTAGGCTTTGCGGTTGGCTGGAATGCCGCCAACGCTCATGCCGCCAAAACCCACGCCGTGGTAGCCACGCTCACGGCCAATAAACACGTTACGGTGTCCTTCGCCGCGGGCGCGGTGGTAGGCCAGCGCGACTTTGAGCGACGTGTCAGCCGCCTCGCTGCCTGAGTTGCAAAACAGCACCTTGTTCAGGTCGCCGGGCGCCATGGCGGCAATCATTTCAGCGGCAATAAAGGCTTGGTCGTTGCTGGCCTGAAAAGCGGTAGCGTAGTCCAGGGTGTCGAGCTGCTTTTTAATTGCCTCGTTGATCGGCTTGCGGTTGTGCCCCGCAGTCACGCACCACAGGCTGGAGATACCGTCAATTACCTGCTTGCCGTCGTGGGTGGTAAACATCATGCCGTCAGCCGCCACAAACACACGTGGGTCGTTTTTAAACGTGCGGTTGGGTGTGAAGGGCAACCACTGGTGGTCCATGTTGAAATTTTGATAAGCCATGCAATGCTCCTGATGTGATGTCTGCATTTTGGCACTGTCGTACGAGTACTTTTGACCTGCGACAATTCCAGCCTTATGACCCACGCCTACATCCTGACCCTGTCTTGCCCCGACCGCATGGGCATTGTTCATGCCGTATCCGGTTTCCTGCTGGAGCGCCAAGGCAACATTGAAGAAGCCGCACAGTACAACGACCCAGCCACGGGCTTGTTTTTTATGCGGGTGCAGTTTGCCTGTGACCAGTTAACCCATGTGCAACTCAAAGCTGAACTGACCACCTTTGCAGAGCCGTTTGAAATGGCCTGGAAGTTGCACTCCACCCAGGACACCATGCGCACCGTCATCATGGTCAGCCGTGACGGGCATTGCCTGAACGACATCCTGTTTCGCTGGAAGTCTGGCCTGCTGCCGATCGACGTGCGCGCGATCATCAGCAACCACCGTGACTTTTACCAACTGGCGGCCAGCTATAACGTGCCTTTTCACCACATCGCGGTCACAGCAGACACAAAGGTACAGGCTGAAGCCAAACAACTCGAGATCATTGAAAGCGAGGGCGCAGAGCTGGTGGTGCTGGCGCGTTACATGCAGGTGTTGAGCAACGACCTGTGCCAAAAACTTTCAGGTCGCGCCATCAATATCCACCACAGCATGCTGCCCAGCTTCAAGGGTGCCAAGCCGTATCACCAGGCCCATGTTCGCGGCGTCAAAGTGATTGGCGCTACTGCCCATTACGTCACCGCTGACCTGGACGAAGGCCCGATCATTGAGCAGGACGTGACCCGCGTTGACCACAAGGACACGGTTGAAAATTTAACCGCACGAGGCAAGGATACGGAAAGCCGTGTGTTGGCGCGGGCGGTAAAGTGGCACAGTGAGCATCGGGTCTTGCTCAATGGTCACAAGACAGTGATCTTTAAGTAATCTGTCAAGCCAAAACGTGACGAACACGATCAAACTTGCATTGGGGATTTTTGTAGTCATTTCTATGGCTGCGATGCCCATTTTTTGGACTTTCTCAAAAACCTATGACTCTGAGCAAATCCGTACTTTCGAGCCTGATGAGTGGAAACGGTCACTTGCTTCAATTAGCCAGCTAAATGATCCTGGTTGTGTTCGCGGAGGCATGGCTCAGAATTTGATAAATAGTAGACGACTAGTCGGATTAACAAAACCACAAGTAGTAGTGCTTCTTGGAAATCCTGAGGAGTCGCACGTTAGAGGTTGGCTGTATGCATTGGGCCAATGCGGCTTAGGCTGGAGCCTCAGTTTTTTGGCAATCGCATTCGATGCAAGCGAAAAAGTAACCTCCGTTGAGGTCGACTGATTAATGCTGGGGGCCAAGTGAAAAGCTACTATCTGTGAATGACCACACGCATACCGCCCATCCAGTGCCTGTTGACATTTGAAACCCTCGCACGCCTGCGCAGCGTCACGCAGGCGGCTGAAGAGCTGTGCGTCACGCCCAGCGCGGTCAGCCACAGGGTCAAGCAGCTGGAGCAAATCATTGGCACCAAGTTGTTTGGCCGGGCCGACTTTTCATTGACCACTGAGGGCAGCGAATATCTGGCACATGTGCGCGACGGGCTGGCGACGTTGCAAAAGTTTCCAGGCCCGGCTGGGCAAAGCCCCAACCCCGGCAAGCGCAAACTGAGACTTGCAGTCACACCAACGTTTGCGCGGTCTATTTTGATTCCGCGTCTGCGTCAGTTCACGGAGGCCTATCCTGAAATTGACTTGACGCTGCAAGTGTCCATTCCGCTGCTGGATGTTGTGGCTGAAGACGCTGATTTGACGATTCGTTTTGGCACCGGACGTTATGCTGACGTGGAGCATATTTGCCTGATGAAGGACGACGTCACGCTGCTGGCATCCCCAGCCTACGTCCGCGACCACGGCCCGTTTGAAACACCGCAAGACATCGAAGGCGAAAACCTGCTGCGCTCACCTCTGGAGCCGTGGCGCACCTGGTTTGCCGCGCACCACCTGGACTGGCCCGAGCCGCTGGAGGGTTCGCAGTTCAATGACATTGGTCTGATGTGTGATGCCGCCGCCGCAGGCATGGGCATTGCGCTGATTCGCCTTAAACTTGGCGCGCCCTGGCTTGAAAACGGCTCTTTGGTTCGCCTTGGCAGCAACGCGGTATTTGCTCACAACATTCCCAGCCCTCATGCCCACTATTTGTGCTGGCGAACAGGCATCATGGAACGCTGGGAATGCGCGACATTCGCAGAATGGCTGAAGAAAAGCCTGGGCACCTAATTCTTACTGAAAGCAAACCATGTTCAACCAACCTTTTAAATTGTCCGCCTTGATGTTGTCTGGCGCTTTGCTCGCTGGCTGCGGCAGCGCAGTGAACAACCCGGTCACTGGCCAAGCCGAGCGCAGCGTGATGAGCGAGTCGGCTGAGATTGCAGAAGGCAGAAAATCGCATGCGCAAGTTCTTCAGGAATACGGCGCACTTCAAAACCCACGTGTGCAGGCGTATGTCAATGGCATTGGCCAACGCCTGGCCCAGCAGTCGCAGCGCGCCAACCTGCAATGGACATTCACCGTGCTCGACAGCCCTGAAATCAATGCCTTTGCACTGCCCGGTGGCTATGTTTACATCACACGCGGCATCATGGTGTATCTGGACAGCGAGGCTGACCTGGCGGGCGTGGTGGGTCACGAAATTGGCCACGTTACTGCCAGGCACGGCGCGCAGCGCGCCACCCGCCAGCAAGACGCCGGGCTGGGTGTGCTGGCAGCCAGCGTGCTGGGAGCAATACTGGAATCTCAAGGCGTTGGCGGTGCTGGCCGCGTGGCAAGCGACCTGTCGCAAACTGTGGCGGCTGGCTATATCTCGCGTTACGGGCGCGAGCAAGAGCTTCAAGCCGATGGCTTGGGCGCCGAGTATTTGTCGCGCATCCGCTTTGACCCGCGCAACATGGTGGACGTTATCAACGTGCTGAAAAATCAGGATCGCTTTGCGGCTGATCTGGCCCGCTCGCAGGGCCGGCCAGTACCTGAGCAAAACAGCTGGTTGTCGTCACATCCAAGTAGCGATCAGCGTCTGGACGCCATCACCCGGCTGGCTGCGCAATACAAAACGGGCGTTGCCTACATCGATGAGGGTCGCGCCAGATATCAGCAAATACTTGAAGGCATGGCCTTTGGTGAAAGCGCTGAACAGGGCTTGACCCGGGGTCGCAATTTCTATCATACGAATCTGGGCTTTGCACTGACGGCGGCGGACGGTTGGCGTATTCAAAACGAGGCCGACCAGATCACGCTGGTCAACAGCACGGGTGATGCGGGATTGATTGTCAAAATGGCGCCTGCCGATGCAGGCAAAACGCATGACGAGATTATTCGCAAGCTGGTCAATCCAGTTACTGGTCGCGCTGAGCGTGCGCAAATTAATGGCTTGGCCGCAACCCGTTTCAGCGGCACGGTAGCAGGCAAAAATGGTCAGCCCCAGGGTACTGAGCTCACATTGATCACCAGCCCTCAGGGAGCCGTTTTTGTTTTCATTCATGCCGCCAAAGATGCTGCAGCCTTGCAACGCAGCCGCTCGCAAATGCTGGAAACTGAAAACACCTTTCGCGCTTTGACGGCAGCAGACAAGGCCGCCGCCAGGCCGTGGACGGTGCGGTCTGCCGTGATGCCGCGCGGCGGCTTTGCAGAACTGGCCAAAACCTCGCCACTTGCCAACCCGGAGCAGCAATTGCGGCTGATCAACGGCGTTTATCCGGCGGGCGATGTCCTGCCTGGCCTGCCTGTCAAAACCGTGGTGCAGCAGTAAGCAAGTGTATTAATATAGTGACAGATGTACTCCGGCGGTACGTGAAATTTGTAAAAACTACACAGGAGACATTCATGAAGAAACTTCTCATGACTGGTTTGGCAGCTTTGTCGTTGACCTTTTTGCCGGCACACGCAGCAGATGCGCCAGCCGCTAAAAAGTCAATCAAGTCCGGCACGTTCTGCGACATCCAGGAGACCAAAGCCTGTCAGGACGCCGTCACGCCTGACATGATCATGAAGCGCTTTCAATCGGGCAACGTGCGCTTTGCGTCTGGCAAACCTCTGAATCAGGACCATCTGAAAAAAGTCAAAGCCACAGCCGCCGGGCAGTACCCGCTGGCCAGCGTGGTGTCGTGCATAGACTCACGCGCCCCGGCTGAAATGGTATTTGACCAAGGGATTGGCGACCTGTTCAATGCGCGAGTGGCGGGCAACATCGTCAACGAAGACATTTTGGGAAGCCTTGAGTTTGCCCACAAGGTAGCAGGTGCCAAATTGCTGGTGGTGATGGGCCACACCAGTTGCGGCGCGATCAAGGGTGCTTGTGATGATGCCAAGTTGGGCAACCTGACGGGCTTGCTGAGCAAAATAAAACCTGCGGCTATGGCTGTGACGGCTGACATCAAAGACCGCAGCTCCAAAAACTACGCGTTTGTTGAAATGGTGGCGGAGAACAACGTCAAGATGACAGTAGAAAACATTCGCGAGAAAAGTCCCATCCTGCGTGAACTGGAGCAAAAAGGCGAAATCAAAATCGTTGGTGCCATGTATGACGTGAAAACGGGCAAAGTCACCTGGTACAACACGCCAGTCATGAGCAAACCAGCCAAGTCTTAATTTGCTGACGCGCCGGGTTTCATGCCCGGTGTTAAATTTCTTCAACTTAAAACTTCAAGGATGCACTAAAGTCAGGGTTCACAAGGACACTGAACATGAATGCACCCCTGACAGCAGAGCAGCAATTTTTAATTGAGCGTGCAGACCGGCAAGCGCTGGTGGTGCGCAGCCTGAAAGCCGTGCTGCCAGAGCATGCCCTGCTGTGGAATAACGAAGACACCACCCCTTACGAATGTGATGGCCTGACGGCCTACCGCCAGCGCCCGCTGGTGGTGGTGCTGCCTGAAACTTATGCGCAGGTGCAGGCCGTGCTAAAAACTTGTCACGCGCTGAATGTGCCCGTGGTGGCGCGCGGCGCTGGCACGGGCCTGAGCGGCGGCGCGATGCCGCACAAGCTGGGCGTGACCTTGTCGCTGGCCAAGTTCAACAAAATATTAAAGCTCGACCCGCTGAGCCGTACCGCCGTGGTGCAGGGCGGCGTGCGCAACCTGGCCATATCTGAAGCTGCCGCACCGCACGGCCTGTATTACGCGCCTGACCCGTCCAGCCAGATTGCCTGCACGATTGGTGGCAACGTGGCCGAAAATTCAGGCGGCGTTCACTGCCTGAAATACGGCTTGACGGTGCACAACGTCATCAAGGTCAAGGGTTTCACGATTGAAGGCGATGAAGTTGAGTTTGGCAGCGACGCGCTGGATGCCGCAGGCTACGACTTGCTCAGCGTCGTCATCGGCAGCGAAGGCATGTTGGCCATCACGACTGAAGTCACCGTCAAACTGATTCCCAAGCCCCAACTGGCGCGCTGCATCATGGCCAGTTTTGACGATTTGCGTAAAGCTGGTGACGCAGTGGCTGCGGTGATTGCGGCTGGCATTATTCCCGCAGGGCTGGAGATGATGGACAAGCCCATGACGGCCGCGGTTGAGGACTTTGTACACGCAGGCTATGACTTGACCGCTGAAGCGATCTTGCTGTGCGAAAGTGACGGCACGGTGGAAGAGGTTGAAGAGGAAATCGGCCGCATGAGCGAGGTGCTCACGCGTTGTGGCGCAACCGCGATTACAGTCAGCCAAAACGAAGTCGAGCGCCTGAAGTTTTGGTCAGGCCGCAAAAATGCTTTTCCTGCCAGCGGCCGCATGAGCCCGGACTACATGTGCATGGACTCAACCATTCCACGCAAGCGCCTGGCTGATATTTTGCTGGCGATTGCCGAGATGGAGAAAAAGTACCAACTGCGCTGCGCCAATGTGTTTCATGCTGGTGATGGCAACCTGCACCCGCTGATTTTGTTTGACGCGAACGATGCCGACCAATTGCACCGCTGCGAGCTGTTTGGCGCTGAGATTCTGGAAACCAGCGTGGCCATGGGCGGCACAGTAACGGGCGAGCATGGCGTGGGGGTGGAAAAGCTTAACTCGATGTGCGTGCAGTTCTCTGCCCAAGAAAACGAGCAAATGTTTGGTGTTAAACGCGCCTTTGACAGTCGGGGCTTGCTCAACCCCGGCAAGGTGATTCCAACCCTGAACCGCTGTGCTGAATACGGAAAAATGCTGGTCAGGGGCGGCAAGATATCCCATCCTGATCTGCCACGGTTCTAGTGTCCCAATTCAGATATTTCAAGACAAATGAAAGTGATGATTTCGCACCCAGGCTTAGGCGCAAAATGCCGACATAGCTCCAGCTATGGCAAGGCTTTGCAACGACAGCATGGGAGCGAAAGCGCGCTTTCATGTTTTGAAATATCTGAAGTGGGGCACTAATGCAAGCCCTGCGCGGCCTGGCCTGGTTATTGGTTTTTCAGTCGCTTGGTGAGCTACTGGCACGAGGTCTGAATCTGCCTTTTCCTGGCCCGGTGGCGGGCATGCTGTTGCTGCTACTGGCGCTGCGCTGGCAAGCTGTCAGAGAGCCCGTTGGCCAGTGCGCAGACTTTTTGCTTTCACACCTTTCCTTACTCTTTGTACCGGTCGGCGTGGGCGTGATGACGCATTTATCGCTCGTCAGCCAATATGGTTTGCGCATGTTGCTGGTGATTGTGCTGTCAACGCTGGTGGGTTTGGCCGTCACTGTGCTATGTTTGCATCGGATAAAAGGCGCCAAAGAAAATGCCTAAATTTGTTGAACTTTGGGTCTATTTATCAGCCACACCACTGTTCGGTTTGACAGCAACTTTGGTCGTTTATGTTGTGGCGCAAGCCGCTTATGCGCACCTAGAGCAAGCGCCTTGGGCCAACCCGGTGCTGTGGACGGTCGTGGTGCTGGCGAGTGGCTTGATGCTTTCGGGCGTGACTTACCCCACCTACTTTGCGGGTGCGCAGTTCATTCACTTTTTACTCGGCCCTGCTGTGGTGGCGCTGGCGTGGCCGCTTTGGCAACGGCGTATTGAATTGCGCCTGCGCTGGGGCAGGTTGCTGCTGGCCGCGCTGATGGGCGGCATTGCGGCCAGTGTTTCTGCCCTGTTGTTGGCGTGGGCCGTGGGCCTGCCGATGGAGGTGATGCTGTCGCTGGTGCCAAAATCCGTGACCGCACCAGTGGCCATGGGTATCGCTGAAAAAATTGGCGGTATTCCCGCACTGGCGGCCGTTTTTGCTGTCATCACCGGCTTGGTTGGCGCTCTGGCAGGCAAATATCTGTTTGATGCCCTGCGCATACCCACCACCCACGAAGGTTGGGCAGCACGCGGCTTTGCGCTTGGTACCGCCGCGCACGGCATAGGTGCAGCACGTGCCCTGCAAGTCAATGCTGACGCAGGGGCTTATGCGGCGCTGGCATTGGGCTTGCAGGTGGTGCTGGCATCGCTGTTGATGCCTTTTTTAGCGCCACTTTTCATCAAGCTGTTTTAAGAGCGCCACCCACCTGAGCCAATGCTGGCGCTTTGGCCAGCGTGCCTGTTGCGCCAAACAAAATCTCACCCGCCAACTGACCACCTTCTTCAATCACCAGCTTTCCGTAGCGGATGGTACCGGTCACTTTGCCTGTAGAGTAAATCACCAGTTTTTGGCGTACTGTCAGGTTGCCGTTAAATTCACCACGAATTTCAGCCACATCAATCTCAGCTGAGCCTTTGAAAGCACCTTGCTCGGCAATTTGCATCACGCGCGAGTCCATCGTGGCCTCCACGAAACCTTCAACAACTAGCGTGTCGCAGTCTGTAATTTCAACGCCTTTAAGTTTGATGTTGGGGCCAACTGTCAGCTTGCTGCCACCTTCTTGTGAACTGGCTGGCGCTGCATCACTGGCAGATTTTTGTACCGGTGGCGTGATCACCGGTGTTGTCGAAGTGCTGTAGCCATTGGCTGGAGTGCTCCTCAAATTGGTGGGTGATGTAAGCGGGCTGGAGGTGTCCAAATCGCGTTTGCCAAAAAACGGTGTTGCCATGTGACTTCCTTGAAAAAAGAACGCATGGTAAGTCTGCAATGCATTAAAAGCTTGCGCCTATTGAAAGAGGCGTAACGAAATTAATTTTTACATCAACCCTTTTCAGATAGAAAATACCCACTGTCTTATCGATTTTTACATGGCTTATTTGCTAAAAATATTTTCTGCTGATGATGTGCCTGACGTACAGCGTGACCTGGCTGCAGCGCGGTTTCGCTCTGCCCTTGAAGAGTCATTGGGTGATGCGCTTTTGGTTTGGCCTTGCTACCAAGCCTATTTGAAGCTGTTTCAGCAATATAGCGACCATCAACGCCCCTGGCCGATCACACCTGCGGAGCAAATTCTGGCCGAACAGTGGGAGGCTGCTGAACTGGCGGCAACGCAGGCTGCATTTGGCGTTAACCGCTATTTGGGCGATGCAGATTTTGAAATTCTGGCTGTGAGCTGAGCTAGCGGGGTTATCGGCTAAGAATTCAAATCTTTGCCGATTTACAAGGGTTTTATCATTTAATGATAATCAGTCGAACAATATTAAGGGAGAATTTGTGTCGTTATATGTTTGGGTTTTTTGTGTGTTGGTGGTACTCAGCGTACTTGGCCTGGCCGGGTATTTTGTGGTTCAACACAAACGCAAAAACAAACCCCAGCAGGCATCAGCAACCCAGCCATCCGTCGAAAAAATTCCTTACCAAGTCAGCTATGCGCCCTCTGACATGGAGTGGAGCGGCAGTACAAGTGGCGTCCTCCCCCTTAAAACATTGACGTACAAACAGTACGAGTGTCTGGAGGATGCACGTTACGGCTTCAAAGTTGTTGGCGTCACACCGACTGAACGTAAAAATGAGCAACCCCACAAAACCCGTGCGCACGGCCAAAAAACGGTCGCATCACTTGCCCGCCACGGATTTTTGGTCTCCAGCGGCGAGGATGGATTTGTCATCACAGACCATGGCCTGAATGCCCTGGAGGTTTGTGATGTTAGGTATTAAATCGTCGCATTTGCTGGAGCAGTGCTCGCAGCCCAGGAGTAAAGCGCAACAAAAACGAGGGCGTCAAAAACGGCCCCAAAGCAGATATACAGCAGTGGCATGAAAAGAACCGACATGTGTTGCATCACAAAAGCCTGTGCCAGCACCTGGTGTGGAATCAGGATTGAGAAGAAAAGCAAAATCAACGCGGTGTGAAACATTTTGATCCAGATGCTCTGGTTCAGGATGTAGTAACCGACAGCCAGCATCACGGGCGTGGACACCATGATCACAAAACCAATGGTCATCAGCTCTTCGCTGTGCCTTGCAATGCTGTAGGGGAAATTGCCAGGTATCCACCAAAAATAAGCAACCGCTATCAATTGCACCGTGCAAACGATTCTGAGTGGGTATTTCAGCGGCAGGGTCGCCCCTTTCATGGTGAGTGATAGCGCCAAGCCAGCCAGCGTGACGACTGCGGTGACCCACAATGCGGTCATGCTTGGCATGGGTGTGCTGATCATGCCAGTAGACAAAACGGCTCCGAATTGCCCCGACTCATTGACCTGAGTGCCACGGCTGAATGGAAGGTTAAGACCGCCCGACCAAAAAAGAATGCAGTCGCGCCAAAAATCCAGCAACATCGGTTTGCCCCAAAGCAGCAGCGCACACAAGATCAGTGGCAACAGCAGTGCTTGCGCCAGCAAGTAGGGTGTGACCTTTAACGGTGTGATGGCGCGGTGCGGACGGACATGCACATGCTGGGAGCGGGCTCGTCTGACGGCTAAGAAAGCAGCATGAAAACCTTGGTCATATTCTTTGGTTTCGCTGGCGACGGAAATGGTTTTTCTAAGCATGGTGAGCGATCAAAAATCGTGAAAAAGTCCGACAGTCAAGCCGTTTCGGTTGTAAAACGGATTGGTGTAGCGGCTGGCACCCAGCAACACACCGGTGCGCGGAGCAAACCAGTGCCGCCATGAAATGCTGGTTTCTTTGCTGGCAAAGTTCACCAATTGGGTATTGGCGGCAATGGTTTGATAGCCCTCTTGACCCCAGCCATGGCGCACCGTCACCAGGTCTTGCTTGACGCGGCCATAAGTAAGCGCCAAAAATTGTTGCTGGGTTTTGATGGCGCCGGGATTGCTGCTGTTCAGGCGCACGCCCGCTTCAGCAATAAATGGCGTGTCAAAGTAATAGACCAAGCCTAGAGACAGGCTGTTGTCGGTATGACCGTCGGGCGCTTTGTACTGACCGGCGCCGATGGAGGTGACCAAATTTCTTTGTGGCAACCACTTTTTGTATAAAGTTGCGTCCAGCCGGTAACGCGGCAGATAAAAAGCACCATCGCCAAAGCCGACGGCGAGGCTGGCGTACCAGTCTTCGTTAAATGTGTAGGTGTCACTCAAGCCAACAAAGACGCCGTCTTTGTTGAATCTGCGGTTGAGCGACAGTTCGCCTTGCAAGACATGCGAGGGCAGACCATACGTTCCGCGCAAGGTCACGTCACGCCAGTCGCCGAACCCGGCGCTCAGGTTTTGAAAACCCGCGCTGAGTTCAAGCGTGCGGGGTAAATCAGACTCTTTTAGAGCCGGTGCTATGCGAGAAGCTCCTGATTCAGTCGTTTGTGCCAACGCACTGTTGCAGCTGATCAAGCCCGTTAGACTGGTCAACAAAAAGGGCAAAATAAAAAATGGTCGTAAAAGCATATCGAGGCCCAGTGGTGAGGGGTTATAAAAGGTCGGTTACTGACAGTTGGCAGTTTTGCCGGCGGGAGTGATGCGCTTGCTCGCGAGTATTTGAAATGTTGCTTCATCGGTGACTGCCCAGCGGCGCGAATGGCGCATGGCGGATGTTTCACGCAACCAGCAACGTGCGCTTGGCTCATCCCCTTGACGCAAAGCAAGTACGGCTAACAGGCCCCACGGGTAGTCTGCTTCGCCTTGGCGCAGCCATTCAGCACGGTGCATTTGCATCCAGTTTTTGTAGTACAGCTTTGAGTTTTGGGGCAGTAGCGGAAAGTCCACCAGCAACGGGAAGATCTGCGCCACATGATCCGGATAAAACTGGGGCTTTTGCGTTCGCTGCTCAAGCTGGGTAGACACCAGAAAATGCTTGTTCACCGGCTGCCAAAAAGTGCTGTGAATACCTTGCGCAAGTTTTTCAACATCGCCGGGTTTGGCTTGCCTTGAATGCGCCATGAGCGACCACACCTCCAGGTTGTCCATAAACAAACCATGCAGATAAACCGGCGACACCATGTAAATGCCACGCGATGGTTGAAACAAATACGCAAGGGATCGTTGACTGATCGCGTGACTGTTTATCCATGCCGGATCTTTTTTCAATTGTTCTGGCATGGTTTGCAGCAGCCTCATCCAGAGGGCGAGCAACGAATCATCAGCATCAGCCGTTTTGCAAGATACCCAAGTCTTGGCGGCGCTCTGGCAAAACCTGTCAAACGTCCCGTCAGGTTTTTGCCGCGTCACCAGCCAGTTGGCAAATTTTGCGGCAGGTATGGATATGTCCAACCCGTTGTCATGTGCCAGCAGCAATGCAAAGTAAGGGTCGGTGGTGTCGCCGCCGTTCAATATGGTGATGGCTCCGTTCTCGTCGGCATAACCTTGCAAGTCAAGCTTGGGTGGTGCACTGGCCGCTGCGTTGTACGTCAATAGCAGTCCGGTAAAAAGCGTGAGCAAGATTTTTTTAAAATTCATTCTGCCTTCACCATGCCAATCTCGTGCGCCCACACCGCGCCGTGTACTGTCGCGCCCTGTTCAATGATGATGTTGTTGGCTGTCACGGTCGTCATGGCGTCTGGCAAGCCAATAACGGCGCGTGCGCCAATCAAAATATCGCCTTCTGACACAACCGGACCCAATGCTCTTGCATCCTTGAAAACATAGATTCGCTTTTCGCAGGTGATAGCACCTTCAACGCTGGCACGGCGCGCAATGCTGACGCCGACACGCGCCTTGACGTCACCCATGATGGTGGTGTCCTGCCCGACAGTTAAAAAACCTGTCACCACCAGTGAGCCTTGGTATATTTTTCCAGCGGGCAGTATGCAGTCGCCCCGAATCAAAAATAGTGCGGGTGTTTGTTGGACCGCGTTTGGAATGTCTGCGTAACTGGCTGGCGTTTGGGCATGCTGGCGTATGGGGTTGGGCTGCCTGGCGGGTAAGCCAAACGAAAGAGTCGGTGCCTGAAGCCGCTCAAACCAAACTTCGTTACCCAGCTCAATGGCAGTGCCAGCTGAAATACGGCGCAACGCAACACCGTTGTCACCGAGTCGAAACACGCCTTGGGCATATGCCCAGTCGTGGACTTCACTTTCGTTGCCAAGCGCAATATCACCTGTGGCATAGAGAGACGAAAATGCGGAGTTGCCACCGGTGCGCAAATCGCCCTCAACATAAAGCTGGCTGGCACTTCTGATCGGCGCTGGCGTGTCAATTGACTGACGTGCAATCAATCGCTTGCGGGCTTTTTGCCACTGCATGTTGTCAATGGGTAAGTCAACAAAATCAAAGTCTTCAAAGCCGGTACCTGGGCCGTGCCCGAGCTTGGCGGTCACATCGGCATGCAGACGCCTGGAAAAGTGTTCAATATCGCTGGAGTAGTTGGCAGACACGGGCAACGCGGCCACGTCACTGGGGTACTGCCATTCCCTGTAAGCGGGTATGAAGGGCAGAGTCAACAGCAGCAGGCACACCAACGCAAAGGCCGCGAAAGTCATGTAGGTTGAATCCATTATGGAGCCGCCTTTGGCAATGCAGTCACTTGCCGATATCTGATCGTTTTGTCCCAAACCATCTCGCGCTTGAAAACCCTGTCAATGAGCAAGCTCCACACCGCGCCAGAGATGGCAAACAGGCTGACCAAAAATCCAAGCATATTGAATGGAAGCAGCCTCAGCCTTCGTCGGTTACCGTCAATCAGTACAGCAACAACGATCTCAAAAAATGCAGCGAAGTTGCCCAAAGTACCATAGATCATCAAGGCAAAAACCGGTATCAGCTGCGACAACAGTGAGCCCGCATTGAGAAAATACAAACCCAGTGCCAAGCCCCACCCTAGCAACATGACGAGTGGAATGACAAACACAAACAATAAAAGCAAGCCGTCGATTCGCTGGCCCCATGTCAGGTATTTGCTGGTGGCAAACTGCCACCAGTAACGCGCCAGAACCTGGTTGTGCCCTTTGGCCCAGCGTGTGACCTGCTTGATACGAA
>ENA-OFCX01000760-OFCX01000760.1-metagenomes-genome-assembly--contig:-NODE-760-length-15251-cov-3.164912_pt1 | contig 15251 bp, 15 predicted proteins | sample MGYA00153384_OFCX01 | MGnify analysis MGYA00153384
ATCAGGGATGATAAGTGATATAATTGGGCATGGCTCGTCAGTTAAGCTGGCGAGCCATGCTCGAAAATTTAGTGGGAGTTAAAATTGTATGGTAAATGAGATTACATACACTGATGCTGAAGCAAATTTAGAAAATCTCTGCGATCGCGCTGTTGAAACTGGGGAACTAATAGTTATTAATAGGCCTAACGGTAAAAATGCGATTTTGATTTCTAAGGCAGAATTAGAAAGTTTGCTAGAAACTCTTTATTTGTTGAGATCGCCAGTTAATGCAACTCGTTTGCTGACAGCATTAAAGAAAGCTAAAGCAAGAGTCATTCAACCTCAGACACTCGATAAAATTTGCAAAAAATTTGGGCTTGATGAAGAGGATGATACTGAAAATGAGGTAGCGATCGCTAGTGACTGCTTACAGAACGATCGACAACTGCTAGACGGTATCAATGATGCTTGTGCAGATCGACTAGATCCGTCAGAGCCAGCTATGCTAGAGGGAATGCGCCAGCATCAGCGATAATTCATAGAAACAGAATGATAATTTGTCAGGGAGACATTTACTGGTTTTGGCAGGATTGGCACTTGTGACTAAACCCAAGGAAATAGACTCAAGCGAGCAACAGGAGAATTTAAATTTTATTTTTGCCTATTTTTCCCTATTTTAAATTATTCTCTCGTTTTCTCAATCATTTCTAGTAATTCTGGATTAGCGATGGATGAGACTAATTTTGAATCAGCAGTAGCTAAAGCCGATCGCAACTTTTCCGAAGTGAGTGCAGGATATTTCTCTAACACCTGTTGTTCAGTCCATCCCGCAGCAAACAGCCCTAGTAAAAATTCTACAGATAATCGAGTTTCTTTCACTTCTGGTTTACCTGAATCGAGTTTTGGGTTTTGGATGAATGTACTTTCGCCAGTCCATTATTTTACTCAAACGATTTGGGAAGGGTGTACAAATTATAGTGTATTTGGGCGTGACACAGACCAAACGTTCCCTGACAAACTGCCTAAATTGTATCGCAGAGCCATTTTTGCTGTTTTGTGATTAAACCGTAATGCCGATCGCACTCGGTCAACTTCTTATACAGTACAGTAAGGAGCAGCAAGTTCGATCGCCCTTTTTCCTTTTGTCCGTTTAGTGAGCAAAAGTGCGATCGCCCTGGATCTTAACACACAGTACAACTACTTAAGCTTGAACTATGGGAAAAAAATCTAAGGTCAAAAAGTCTTGTTTGCTCTTCCAACGACTGCAAGAAGCTCTCGATACAGGGAGTAAAGTTTGGATGAAAACAAATAGTAGCAGTTTTGGTGGCATCCCGATTAATTTGTCTGGGGAATTCGCGGAAATTCTGGTCATAGTTCCTCCTAGCGAACACGGAGAAAATAGTGATTCTTACGGACAAGTCACTTGGCTGATTCGACTTTCAGATATTATTGCAGTCGCTTATCCAACTGAATATTGGTCTAAAGATAGATTAGAAAGTTTGCTCAAACCGGATGCCGTTACTTCTGAAATGGGAGATTATCCGGGGTAAGTTGCTGATCGTGCACCGACACTGAAAGGGTGCATCTCATTTTGGCAAATAATTCGTAGGGGGGAAGCATTTCGGTAGTAAATCCCTAGTTCTCACTAATAAATTGTTTGCCGGAATGCTTCGCCATTCCAGAATTCAGATGCACTCCATTGAAAGATGCGATCGCAAGTTCTGAAAAATAAAAAGAGTGAATTTTTATGAAATTTTACATTCACTCTTTTTTAAATTTAAAAACCAAAATATCGATCGCCTCGCTCAGTTCAATTACTTATTGCAAACAGAAAGCTGCACTTTACAACTGCCTCCTGGCAATTCGCTGCAAGCCGCGAGAGCTTCAGATTCTGCGGCTGCTTTATTATCACCCCAACCAGCACCAGCTCCTCCTTTACCGACGACGATAGCTCCACAATTATTGGTGTTTGATGTTAGTGCTTCGCAGTCGTTCGCCCCTGCACTTTGTTGATTGCAGGCGGATACTGCTTCATCTAGTGCTGCTTTTTCGGTAGCATGATCCCAACTGATACCCGTGGCGTCAGAAGTGGAAGAATAAGCAGTAGCTCCGTAGCTATCCTGAGCTTGAGCTGTTTGGGCACATAGGAGGAGTGGCAGTGTCAGAACCGTCACGATAATAGACTTAGAAAAGAGCTTTTGTAACATATTTACTCGCTACCTTTACAGAGTTAAGTTTGGGTACTCAACCAATATTAAAGTATCATCTGGATTTATGTCAATATTTTTTAGGTGTGTTGGCTTGGCTTAAGTTAGATCCCAGAATTCTTTAAGAAGTCCGAATCGGTATCCTATTTTTTCAGCCATTGCTCCCTTACAACCAAAATTGTCATTCATTTGTAAAATTTAATTTAGCAGTCCAAGTAATATTACAGAGTGAACTGCTGTTATCAAAACAATTTAGTCACAAGCACCTAAATTTATCGGTAAGGTCAATTCTCTAATCCAACATCCAAAATCTAATATCTAAAATCCAATGACAGATATCCGCAAAATCCTCAACCAACTTGCTACCGAATCAGCGCAGCTACTCGATACCCAATTCCTAGCACCTTGCGTGGGCGGGGGAAGAGTGCGGATCGGGTTCAAATCAATGATTTATACTTTTAAACCGCAGCCGCAGAACTTTGAAGGATGGGCTATTTTTCAGCCGATAAATGAGCAAATTGCTGCTGTAGTTGATGAGCCTAGTTTGCCACAACTGGCAGAGTATTTGCAACTGCTCGTACCCATTCGCTTGCATTTGGCTTGCGTGCTACAAGGGCAAACTTGGCTGGCTTATCCTGTTAATGAATCTGATGTAAAACAGCGCACTGGTTTAGCAAAGCCGGCACCCATACATCTAGTAAAGGGCGGCTCACAATTCGATCCGATAGTTGCTAGATGGGATGGTCGTTCTTGGTGGTTCGATCAAATCGATAGGCGCGCCGATCCGCGGCCTTCTGAAGAATTGAGAGCAGCTTTAAAAAAATTGACTTTTCCTGAAGAAGTTCGCTTTAAAGGGATGACGCCGGAAATGCGAACTGTTTACGAACTGGCAATCCAAAATCTCAAAGATTTTGACCCCAAAATCGTGGATGAACGACGCTTACAGCGGGCATTGAAGATGGGTGGAGGAGAGTTGCGAGGTTTTTGCGATCGCGATGACTATTGGCTGGTTGAATGGACTAGCCGGAATGGTGAAAGACATTCTTCTGCGATCGCCAAAAATGACTTGACAGTTATGAGTGCTGGCATTTGTCTCAGCGGAGATGACATGAAATTCGATTTGGAGTCGTTAGTTGGAGTAGTCGAAGACAGGTAAACAGTTGACAGTTGACAGTTGACAGTTGACAGTTACCAATTCCCAATTACCAATTCCCAATTCCCAATTCCCAATTACCAATTCCCAATTACCAATTCCCAATTACCAATTACCAATTCCCCATTCCCAATTCCCAATTACTATGAGTATATTCTTTCACGAACAACTTTATCGATCGCCCTCCGTGATGTCCGCGATCAAAAATTTCCCTGTTACTGTGTGCGGTGCGGGTGCTTTGGGTGCGAATATTGTAGAAAGTCTGGCGCGATCGGGCTTTTGTCAGTTAAGAGTTATCGATCGCGATCGCATCGAAGAGCGCAACCTGTCCACTCAACCTTACTATCGATCGGACATCGGCGCATTCAAAGCCAAAATTCTCGCCAACAACCTCTACAGGGCTTTGGGGGTCAACATCGACGCGCACTCAAAAGAATTAACATCCGCAAATGCCGATCGACTGCTTGCCAACAGCGCCACAGTCATCGATACTTTTGATAACAGCGTCGGGCGACAAGCAGTCAAAGATTCCTGTGCGAGTGTCTTCATTCCCTGCGTGCACGTCGGATTAGCTGCGGATTACTCCGAAATAATTTGGAACCAACACTATCGGGTTCCTTCAGCGGCGAATGATGACGTTTGCGATTACCCATTGGCGAGAAACTTGGTAATGCTGACAGTTGCTGTTGCTTGCGAAGTAATTGTTCGTTTTGTAGCTACCAAAGAGCAACAAAATTTAACTTGCACGATCGGAGATTTTGCAGTAAAGCCACTTATATTGTAGAATGTCGGTTGACTGTTGCCAGAAACCCGGTCGATCGAGATTGAATAACTCCATCCCAAAAACCTGGTTTCTCATTTTCAAACAATCGTCAAAATTCCAGAAAACGCTTGATAAAATTAACAGGGAAAGTATGGTTGGATCGCAGACTTTTTATTATTTAGTAGCACTTCTAGCCTTATTAGTTTTGACTGGCGCGAATGCAGCAAATTATTCAGCAGGCGGCGATGCAGTTTGCCCCACTAATGATTGCCATAAACCAGAAGTCAAACCCCATAAAAGGATTTTAAAACACGGATCGAGAGGGGAAGACGTGAAGAGACTGCAAAAATTGTTGAACGCCCGGGGTTTGTGCCCACAACCGATCGCACTTGATGGCATATTCGGTCGAACAACTCTAGATGCAGTCAAGAAGTTTCAGCGACAAGCTAAGCTTCCTGTAGACGGAATTGTGGGAGGCAAAACTTGGGATAGACTGTTTGCTAGTTCGTAAATTCCAGCACCGGACAACAAAAGTTCCTAAGTTATCATTGCTAATCATTAATTGCTGCGGTTTGTAGTTGCAATCTTAGCATATTGGGTGCAACTACAGACACAGAAATTGCAATCAAAAATCAATCGCACACTAGATTTCTAATGAATGAAGTTTTAGATTTTTGGTTTGGTGGGCTGGACTCTCCTGAGTTTGGTAAAGTTCAAAAGAAGTGGTTTGAAAAAGATGCGGATTTTGATGCCAAAGTGCGATCGGGCTTTCTCCCACAATACGAACTAGCAGCCTCCAGTCAACTCCAATTTTGGCAAGATTCTCCAGAAAACTGCCTAGCATTAATTTTACTACTCGATCAATTTCCGCGCAATATGTTTCGCGGAACGCCCCAATCCTTCGCTACAGACAGCAAAGCCTTAGCCGCCGCCGAATACGCTGTTAACAATAACTTCGATAGCCAATTGTTGACTGTACAAAAATGGTTTATTTATCTACCTTTTGAACATAGCGAAAACTTAGAAAACCAGCAAAAATCAGTCGAATTATTTAGCAATCTTCAGGGCGAACCTGACAGCCAATCAGTCATTGACTACGCCATTCGGCATTTAGAAATAATCGAGCGTTTTGGCAGATTTCCTCACCGCAATCAAATTCTCGGACGCAAAACAACTATAGAAGAAACGGAGTTTCTAAAACAACCTGGTTCAGGGTTTTAGGGCACGTACACAAAACCTTTAGGCTACTAAAATTATCAATATGTGTTTCAAACACCAAGAATATATAGATAAGCTTTCAACTCAATGCCCGCCACAGGACTATGAACCGCAAGAAATGCTGGCTTTTAGATTTGTATTTGAGCCTAATGATGAACAAGCTATTAATAACTTTAAACCGGTGCTGATAATAACTCCGCAGCGCCAACTAAAACCAGAAACTGAAGCTACCAGATGTCAAGGTTATGCGCTATCATTATTTGATACTAGGGAAAATGCCGAAAAACGTTATTTAAAATTAACAAAAAAAAGAAAAAAACTGCGCGATTCTCTGGGGACTCACATAGCAGCAGGAGCGATCGACAAGACAGATAGAGTTGTCTCCAAAATAGATGATAACGGTCACTTGAGCCTACATGAATTTGCTAGTGCTGATTTAGCAGCAAAATTTGTAATAACATCTTGTTTGTTGTAAGGTAAAAAAAGTGGAACAATTAATAGGATTTAAACTAAGTAAATTTCCTTTATCTCTCAGAAGCATAGTCAATTTAGAGTATTTCGACGGCCCGCTGCTATCGCTTTTTGAGAATGAATACGGCGATAGCTATCTTTATTCTTGGTGCGATGTAGATAATTTGTACAATCGCTGGTTAGTTTTCAGAGTTGCACAACCAACTCTCAAGCTTTACATAGAGGGACAAGTTTCATTGCACGAGTTAATTGTAAATCCTGTTGACGGATTTCTATATTCATTAGATATAGACAATGCTTTACAGGTGAAAAACACTTATTTAATCCTGCCTGAAAATTTACCGGAAATCTACTTGCCAGAAACAGATTCCTGTTACGAAATGTCGGATTTAAATCGCGAAACTGCGGCAGAAGATAAGTTATTAATTTTTCAAAAAATTTCCGGTGAATTTCAACTTAGCAAGGTTTGAAGCTGACTAAACAGCCAGCTCCCTGGCTTATTGAAGAAGTCGGGATCTAATCCATCGCCCTTTGCTCACCCGCGATACTGCACCCGATAAATCCGGTTGTTCCCTTCCTCAGTAAACAGCAAACTCCCGTCAGGTAGAACTAGCAAACCAACCGGCCGCCCCCAAGTTTTCGGGCCAGACGGATCGGTCAAAAAACCCGTCAGAAAATCCTCATAATAACCTTCAGGCCGTCCGCTCGCCGCATTAAAAGGTACAAACACGATTTTATAACCAGTTCCAGCGTTCCGGTTCCAACTGCCGCGAAACGCCACAAACGCCCCGTTATGATATCTTTTGGGAAACGTTTTGCCGTCATAAAACTGAAGTCCCAAAGCCGCCGAATGCGCCTGAAACAGCACATCGGGCATCAATGTTTTAGCAGCTAAATCAGGTCGATCGCTCTTGCCGTTTTTGACGCGACGCGGGTCGAGCAAATTCGGCTTAAAATAAGCGTAAGGCCAGCCGTAAAACTGACCTTGACGAATTCTCGTTAAGTAATCCGGCACCAAATCATCCCCCAAACCATCCCGTTCGTTAACTGTGGTGTAGAGTTGATTGGTTTTTGGGTGAAAATCCAATCCTACCGGATTTCGCAAACCAGAAGCAAAAGTTTGCTGGTTCTTGCCATCCAAATTCATCACTTGAACAGACGCCCTTGGTAGCGGTTCTACATCGGCATTAGATTGCGAGCCAACTGATACAAACAACTGACGGTTGTCTGGGGAAACCACAACATTTCGCGTCCAGTGTTGGTTGTAGCCGCCGCCCGGTAAATCGGCAATTTTTTCACCGCTACCTGTCAATTGTTCCTGCCCTTTGGTGTAGGGAAATCGGCGAACTTCAGCGGTATTTCCGAGGAAAAAATAGCGATCGGCAAAAGCCATGCCAAAGGGAATATTTAACCCATTTTGGGCGCTGGCAAAAGTCATCTTTATCTCAGCAACGCCGTCGCCGTTGGCATCGCGCAGCAGCATAATCCGATTTTGGCGCGTTTCTGTTACCAAAACATCTCCTGTCGGCGTCAAAGCCAGCCATCGGGGAGCGTCTAAATTATCAGCAAAAACGTTGACGACAAAGCCGGGAGGGACTCGCAGCACTGGTGATGCGGGAATGGGTATTACTTGAGGAGGTTTTGAGGCGCTTTCGGTGGCTCCTGGCTGCGGCAATGAAGTTGCAACGATGCGAATTGGCTGTGGCGAAAGTGGTTTGGTCGGTACAATTTGATTTGTGCGAACATTTGACAGCGGTGCAACGGAGGGAAGTTGCGACAGCGGACTTGGTTCGAGAACAGGAGTCGCTGTGGCAGTCGTTGTGGAAGTCGCTGTGGCAGTCGCTGTGGCATCTGTAGCTCGATCGCACGCAATCATCGGCAGTAGTAAAATTAGCAGTAAGAAACGCAGGTAATACATATAGCCTTTCTCAGGTAAATTAGGTGTTCCTGGGCATAGGACATAGGGCATAGGGTATAGGATATTGGTGCTTCCTGTCCTTTCTCCTAATTACTCGAAATTTGGGTAAAAGCCCCGTCCTTACTTCAAAAAAAACCGCTATCACAGCTATTTCTCAACGATCATAACTGCTGTTAAAAAATGAAGCCACCTCACGCGGGGTGGCTTAATTCTGTTTAAAAACCTAGCTCTACCAAAGTCCTCTCACAGGAGCCGGACGGGGAGCCGGACGGGGAGCCGGAGCCGGAGCCGGACGGGGAGCCGGACGGGGAGCCGGAGCCGGACGCGGTGGCGGTTCAGGGGTTTCGGGACGCGGTGCCGGTGCTGGGGTTGCGGGACGAACAACCGTTGTGGATACTACCTTATAATTGGAGATCACGGCGATATTTTCCACCTGATCTCCCGATACCAAGGCTCTGACTTTCATCCCTGGTACCAGAGCAATAATTCTCAGGACGCATCTTTGAATCCTGAGAGTCCTGTATGGCGCATTTTCTGGGCTAATTGTTACTACGTCGCCGACAATACTTTTGACAAAACCAGTAACGGTTTGAGTGTTTGTTGTTGTGGTCGTCTGCGTTTGGGCTATTTGAATTGCAGGGTTAGCCATCGCAGGATGCACTGAGACCGCTGAAATTAGCACGGACAGGGTTGCACCTGTCAATAATTTGATGTTCTGAAAAAGCATTGAAACCTCACATTAACTGCTATTTAGGGTCGGGTTTGCTTCCGCTGCGCGAAAGTCCCAACCTCTAGACCTGATCCAGTTTAATCCCCGGAGTAGGAAATTTAGGACAATCTCAAAAAAAGATTATCGAACAAGTATTGAAAGACTGAATTTTACGTCATAAGTTCCCGATTTACAACAAGTTCAGCGGTTCGCATCTCTCTCCGTGTTGGCGTGATATATTGAGTTTGTTCGATCGACCGTTCCAGCTTTTTTACGCCAACCTAACTGTTGCTGCTGGATGGGAAACTCTGCCAAGACACAGATTGTGGTTGCCGGATGCAGCAGCGCCATAGTTTGAATTGTCGATCGCCAGCCTGCCATTGCTAAAAAATCAAATTAGTCGGAGGTAAAATTCAATCATTTTGTGCTTGACTTACGCATCAACCTAATTTTGTCACGAAACTGTCTTGCACAGCGCCACCAAGGCCCGTGTAAAAACCCAGTTTTTTTGGTATTAGCGCCTAATTTTTGTGTTAACTTACAAGTTATCAGTTGTATAATTTAAACTAAAAACAGCGCCACATTGGCAGTCAAAAAGCCATCTCAAAACTTTTCATATCGGGTGCGGTTTGCGGATAATTAGATAGGAACTATGTAGGAACTGCTGGTGAGGATTTTAGCGAACAAAACAATGGTGAACAGCAAATTTTTATTTAACAAGTTAATAGCACTGAGCTTGAGTGCAGCCGCGCTGTCGGTCGCCCTACAGCAGCAGGTGGCTGCCGAACCGGTGGTTAATTCAAGTAATAGTGCGATCGCACAGCAGCGGCCAAAATCTGAAATAAAACCGAATCTCGGAGTCCCAGAATTACCACCTTTGGGAGAACCATCTCGGCATATTCCCCAACCTGTGGTAAATCCGATTGAGGAAGTGCGTTTAGTGTTGAGATTGGGAGAACGTCGCGTCTATGTTTACCGACAAAATAAGGTGCAAGCCAGTTTCCGGGTGGCTGTGGGAAAAGGTGGCTGGGAAACTCCGACAGGCAATTTTAAAATTACACACATGATCAAAGATCCGGTTTGGGAACATCCTTGGACGGGAGAACTTATTCCCGCAGGGGCGGACAATCCTTTGGGGAGTAGGTGGATCGGGTTTTGGACGGATGGTAAGAATGTGATTGGTTTTCACGGTACTCCGAACCCAGAGTCGATCGGGCGAGCGGCTTCTCACGGTTGTGTGAGAATGTTTGATAAAGATGCACAGGCTTTATTTGAGAAGGTAGAAGTGGGAACTCCGGTGATTGTTGAACATTAGTTATTCGGAGGTTGGGGTGCATGAAAGCCAGCAACAGGCAAAATGCCTGTTCCACAACAAATAGTTAAATTTGATTGTTATGAGTGGGCCGGAAAGCCCGCTCGTAACAATCAGCAACAGGCAAGATGCCTGTTCCACAAAGAGTTAGATAGATTGCTGATATTTTTCCAACAATTCCGGGATGTAATCATAGCCATCAACACCGATCGCCGGAATGATCTGCGATCGACTCTTACCCAAAGACTCTTTAAAAGATTCTGCCCCCATTTGTCCCCGCAAAATTATCAGCAAACCAGCCGATTGACGCCACTCCATCGCCCCAATTTGCTCCAAAGTATACATCCCCAAACTACCAGCAAATATCGCTTGTTCTAGTTCATTAATGCTATAATAAGCTTGAGCCAAATAAGCCAAGTTCAGACCTTGCAAGTACAAGTCCCCGGAAAACTGGGCAGCTTGCCAACCTTTGACCAAATACTCGATCGCACCTGCCGCATTTTCCAGAGCGATTTTAGCGATCCCAAGACTGCTAGAACAAAAAGCTTGACTTTGCCTGTCTCCCAATTTTTCCGAAAGCAACAAACCTTGTTCCAAATAGCCGATCGCACTTTCATAAACCTCCGGCTCCACATCCTCCAACTGGCGCGCTTGAAACACCTCGCTATATCCCAAATTAGCCAGCGCATTCGCCTCACCTTGCCGCTCTCCCGCTTGTCGTGCCATAATTAAAGCCCGCTGACTATAATTAATCGCTTCCTGATAGTTTTTCTGAGAAACATAGTTGCGGCTGATGTGATTGAGATTGGCAACTTCGCAGGATTTGTCATCTTCCAGACGCGCAATTTCCAGCGCTTCTTTGTGCAGTAATATAGCTCGCTCATAGGCTCCCATCGCGCTCATTGAATAACCCAAAAGCGTCATAATTCGAGCCTTAGCTTGAGTACCTTCTACCCGTCGCAGCGGTTCATCCAAATACTCCAAAGTATGACGCAGAGATTTACCATCAAACGAAGCAAAAATTCCGCCGTAAAGCGGAAAGTATTCCCGTTGAGAAAAAGCGCGCAAAATTTGCAGCGTCACTTGAAAACAAGCATTTGCCAACTGTTCGCCACTTTTGGTAGAATTGTTAAATCCACTGGCTAACTGACTCCAGATTACCGAAAAAGTAATGTAAGTAGAAATTGAAGCTTTGGTTGACACTTTGGAGTCGTAAACTTGCTTATCAAACCATATCGCCAATGCCCGCTGCAAGCATTGCAAAATAATCGCTAATTCCACCAAAGCGCCTAACTCTAAATTCGATTGTTTCGCAGCCCATTCAACTATCGATTCACCGATCGCAATTGTCTGCAAAAGAGCGTGAGGAAAAGGACTTTTCACCTTTTTTGCCCAAAAAGCCCAAGGCCCATTTTGTTCGGGACTAGCGCCAAATCCTAGCTGCTGGGGCTGATAAATCCAGCCCACAAGTTCCGGTTCCAGCCGTTGCCAAGATTCTAAACCTTTGGCAATCCCGGAGGTGATTTGCTGCAAGTCTCGCTCGGTTTCGGGATTGGAAGTTTGCAGCATTTGTTGGTGCAATGATTTTGCCAATTGCTGCAATTGATCGAGTGTCAGGGGAAGTTCTTTGTTGGGATCAATGACTTGGAATAATGTCAGGAGACGGGTGTTAGGTTCAGCAGTAAGGATTTGTTGGATTGAGGATGCGATTTCGCGATCGATGCGGTTATCTTTCTGCCAGCGTTCCCATTCTCCTTGGATAGTTTTTAGCGCTCTGAAGGTGCGATTTGCTTTGGCTTGTTTGATTTCGTCTTTTTCATTTTTCAGCAGGTTTTCGGTGGCATCCAGGCGTTCTCCGAAGCAGCGTTCAAAGATTTCACCCGTGCCGGTGCCAATGTCTTGCACGAGCATTTGATATACTTGTTCTTTGGAGCGAATTTGACCCTTGAGGGTGATTTCGACGATTTTGTCGATTAGGGCTAAGTAGCGATCGCGTAATGAGGTAGATTCTGGCATAAGTAATTTTTTGTTAATAAATTTTTATGGACAGTGCTAGCAGCATTTGACGCTAGTATTTCATCTTACAGTTTAAAAGAATGTTTGTAGTGAGGACTTTAGTCCTTGACTACAAACTAATTTTATTGTCGGATGACAGAGAAAGTCCGATTATTTAATTTTACAGCTCATCGGGATTTATGCCCATTGCTCGGAGGCGATCGGCTAAACGATTTGCTCGCTCCCTTTCTGAATCAGCTTGCTGTTTTTCAAATTCAGCTCGCTGCCTTTCTGATTCAGCTTGCTGCTTTTCAAACTCAGCTCGTTGTCTTTCTAATTCAGCTTGCTGTTTTTCAAATTCAGCACGCTGCTTTTCTGAATCAGCTCGTTGCTTTTCTGAATCAGCTCGTTGTCTTTCTGAATCAGCTTGCTGTTTTTCAAATTCAGCTTGCTGCCTTTCTAATTCGGCTCGTTGGCTTTCAAATTCGGCTCGTTGGCCTTCCAATTGAGCTCGCCCTCTTTCAAATTCTTCGGGAGTCAGAACTAAATTCCCATTAATATCATACCAGCGCAGCCACAACCTTTCATTTTGCAGAAAAGCACCTTGCCACAAACCCAAACTTAACTGTATTTCCGGTATCCAGAATCGAGAACCTGTTAACACTTGTTCGCGGTAACGGTTGCCAATTAAGCGAAATACTCTCAATTGGTTGTTGTATTTGCTAAACACAAAGTAATAGGGAATATTCAAAATTCTTTCGTAAACCTGCCACTTAGTCGGCGGTTTGTTTGGTGCTGATTCTGTCAGCCCCAAATCTTCATCTTCCGTACCTGGTGACAGAAATTCGATCGCAATTAAAGGATTGACTGCTTCGTCCCAAATGACGTAACTTTGGCGCAAGTCTCTGTCTTGATAAAATCTCGAAACGCCCACAACTAAGTACCAATCGGGTCTTTTGTACCAATTGGGATGGTTGGAGTCGTAGTATAGATTGAGATCGCTGGCAGAAAATACGCGATCGGCTGGATAATTAGAAGGAATGCAGCTAGCGCACAAAAGTTGTGCTTGCCACTGATGATATTCGTCAGGCAAACCAGGCTCCTCCGGGTCTTCACTGGGTAGATCGTACATCGTCGGCAGCACTTTTGTTGGGGAAGATTGCGAATCTGGTATGTACATTGTTATACAATTATCCCTGCGAGATGTTAAGGAGATACAGCCACTGCGGTAATTGTTACATTATAGCGCGATGCGATTTGTTGTGGCAGAAAGTCGGTATCTTTTGCACCGGGAATCTTGGCTAAATAACAATCACGAACTGCAAACATAAAACCTTTAATTGCCTCTGGCGCATTCTGAAAGTCGGCATCTATTAGAAAATCGCGCCACTTAGTTTCATTATCATCATAAGTCTCTACTAAATGCAGGCCTGCTAAATACTCTGCTACAGGGTCAAGTACAAAACGGACATTCTCTTGGCTGGGAAGATTCGTTTGTAGCAGGTGGAGTTTTTCTTCGAGATAGTTGAGGCGTTGCTCTGCATTTTGTGAATTTAAGACAGATAGAGCATTGATGGCATCTTTAATCTTCGTGCTAGCGGGTCGATAAGTTAGTTTCAAGCATTCCCAAGCCAGCAATTGAGCATCTTCATAAACTGTGCGATTTGTCAATTTATGCTCTGCCACATCCCGGTTGAGTTGCTTCAGGTACTCCAGCATCAAATCTGGTATGTTTTGAGGTAGTTTTTCATCTTTGATTCCTTCCATTTTAGCGATTAACACATCTGCATACAGTTTGGCAAACAATACAGTTGTACTTCTGCCTTGAATTCTGATTTCCTCTAAAAGTTTAGCCAAATCGCCGCAGACATAATGAAATTGCGAACCCTTGAAAAGATTCAGTTTCCCTAGCTTATCCAAGTATTTTTCCATAAAAGCTGATAGCTCAGAACCTTCGATTCGCAGCGGGTGAATCGTTGTTTTGGGGACGTTAGGCATTGTTGAATCAAGTCGCGAAGTCACAATCAGAGCATTGACGGGGAAATCGGGAGAATTAGGGTTGATTTCCTTTTGAGTTGTTTCTGCCATTTCTGAAAAATGGTCGGTAATTACCAGGATACGGCGCTGTTGCAGCAAGTGTTGCAGCAGTTCTTCAGCAATGGGGGTGGGATGGTTGCTGATAGATTTTAGTTGACCGCGTATAGCTTCAAAGAAAGGATGTTTGCCTTCAGCAACTTTACTGTCTAGTTCTTCTTCGATCAGAATTGGAATCATCAGGTGTTTGCAGAGGTGTTTGCTATTATCTGGTTCCATTGCCCAATCTGCAATTTGACAAGCGATGCTAGTTTTGCCGATACCGCCTTCACCCCAGATGAGCAGACAGATTCGCTTTTTGGTGAAAATTGATGGCAAATCTTGACCGCTAAGTTGAGGTAATCTTTTGTCGTCTAATTCAAAAGAAACTGGGATGTAAGTAGCTCGGCTTTTGACTGTATTTCGTTTGGAAAATTGTTCGCGGACTGTTTTGATGTGGGCTGAAACCCAGGAATCTAGGACTCTGGGACGGTAAATAAAAAAACTGAAAAAGGTAAGGTCGCGAATTCGCACCGGAGCGCCGCCCAATGCTTCAGGTAGGTTGAATTCGTAGGGTTTGAGTGCGTTGTTGATTCGCAGCAGCCATAAGGGACGCAGCCGGAGGATTGCCAACCAAAGGGAGGGGAAGAAGATTAGGTGAATTATTGCTGCTGCTACCCATTGATTCTGGCCAATTAATTTGAATAACTTGGCGTTTTGTTCGGCTTTGAGAACATTGATGTATACACGGAGATTTGCGATCGTTGGTTTTGAGAAATCAGCTTTAGGTTCTGCCACAATTTTCAAGGCTGATTCTAAGTTTGATACAGCCTGATTTAACTCCTGTGAAGTTAGCGTCTTCGCTTTTTCTTGAAGGCTAAGACCAATACTCTCCAAAGCAGAGGCTGCACTGCTACGCACATCTGCATCTGAGTCTTGAAGCAGGGGAACTAGCTGCGGCACAGTAATTTTAGTATCTGCACCGATACTCCCCACAGCAGAAGCTGCACGCATACGCACATCTGCATCTGAGTCTTTAAGCAGAGGAACTAGCTGCGGCGCAGCAGTTTTAGCTTCTGCACCAATTTTCCCCAAAGCATAGGCTGCATTCCCACGCACATTTTTATCTGAGTCTTTAAGCAGGGAAACTAGCTGTGGCACAGCATTTTTAGCCTTTACACCAATTTTCCCCAAGGTAGAGGCGGCGCTGTAACGTACATCTGCATCGGAGTCTTTAAGTAGGGGAACTAGCTGCGACACAGCAGTTTTAGCTTCTACACCGATACCCCCCAAAGCATAGGCTGCATTCCCACGCACCTTTGCCTTGGAGTCTTTAAGCAAGGGAATTAGCTGTGGCATAGCAGTTTTAGCTTCTGCACCGATTCTCCCCAAGGCAGAGGCGGCACTGCTACGCACATCTGCATCTGAGTCTTGAAGCAGGGGAACTAGC
>ENA-OFCX01000762-OFCX01000762.1-metagenomes-genome-assembly--contig:-NODE-762-length-15197-cov-3.440497_pt1 | contig 15197 bp, 9 predicted proteins | sample MGYA00153384_OFCX01 | MGnify analysis MGYA00153384
AGCGCAGCCATGCCTACCCGGCACCAGCGCAAGATGCGGCTCGGTCTCATGCGGGTGGCGTCATCGATGCTGTCAAAGATGCCGTCACAGGCATCATCACCGGCGGGCTAACGCCCAAATAGACCGTGCTCCACAACTGCGCGGCATTGGACTCATCGGCACTGGCGCTGATGGGGCCGAAGGGCCGCACCTCGAAGCCGCCGTTCACCCAGGCCCAGGACCACAACTCGCTGTCGGCCACGGCGCGCGTGTCGAATATCACCTGCCACAGCGCGGCCTGGGCTTGCACGAGGACTTCACGCGTGGTGGTGGGCAGGTCGGTGCGCGTCAACTGGCGTGCCAGCCCGGCGGCGGCCATGGCCTGTTGCCACGACCACACCACCGCACCGTGGTAGCGATCAGCACCGAACAGCGGACGCAGGCGGCTGTCAGCGTGCGCCGCATTGGCCACCAGCAGGCCGGCACCGGTCATCAGCCCGGCCGGATACGGCCGCATCAGATTGCCAACCTCGCGCTCCAGCATGGCGGGCGGCGGGTGGGCCAGCAGCAGGGCGAAGCTGAAATCGGAATGCATCACCGGCAAGGCGCGGCCGGCGGCGTCCAGCGACAAGGCCGCGAATTCGATGTCGTTGTCACCCAGGCTGGCCAGTGCCGGGCCAGCCGGCAGGCCCATCTCGTCGGCGCAGGTCTGCACACCCAGGCGAACGGTTGCCGAGGGCAGCCGCACGTCGAACAACGCCGGGGCCCGCTGTTCCCACACCAGCGCCATGGCGCCGACCTCGGCCGTGACGGCGGTGTGCGCGTCGGTGGTGTACGGCACCAGCAGGCCGCTGGCCGCCAGCGATTCGATGGCCCGCAAGGCCGCAGGCACCAGCACGGCGTTGGTGCTGTACGAGACCACGCCGCCGGCCAGGCCATCGCCGCTGTCGCGCCAGTCGCCGACGATCTCGCCGGGCTTCAGGTGAACCAGGGTCGCCGCCCCGGGTTGCTGCGCGAACGGCCGCGCCTGACTCAGCACCCAGGCCACATTGCGCGCCAGCAGGGCGCCGTGGCTGCTGGCGTGATGCACCGCGTGCCCGCTGCAGTCGCCGGACTCGCCGGACTCGCCGTGCTCCCCGTGCCCTTCCTGCGCCAGGAACTCGCGCGCCCTTTCGCGCCCGGCAGCACTGTCCATCAGGTAGGCACACAACACCGGCAGCAGCATGAGGTCGTCGTCGACCATCTTGTAGTCGAAGACCGGTGCGGCATCGGGGGGCTGGCCCCGCTGCAGGCACGCAAGCACCGGGAACTCGCCGATGTCTTCTTCATGCGCCACTTCGCCGGCCGGGCTCAGGCGCCGCAGCACCGACGACAACGCGGCTTCGATGGCCGGTGCTTGCAGCGCGGGCATCAACAGGCGCAGCGCCATCAGGGTGTCGCGGCCAAAGTAGGTGTGGAAGCGCCACGACCCGGCCAGCAGCTTTTCGCGGTAGCCCAGGAACAGCAGGCTGCGCCGCGCAGCTGGCAGGTCGGCTGCCGTACCGTTGAGAAGTTCGTGTTCGAGCCAGGGCGTCAAAGGCGTGTCACCGGTCAGCGCGCGCAGCCGCAGGCGCAATGGCCCGCCGCCTGCGCGCGCCCGCAGCGCAACGGCTTCGCTGCCCAATGCGTCAACCTGACCACCGTCAACCTGCACCGACAAAAAGTAACCCGCCGCGCCGTCAAGCCGGTTGCGCGACCAGGTTGCCGTGCCAGGCGTCAGTGTCGGTGCGACCACGCCTGCCATCGGCAGACGCCTGTCGAACTGGTGGTCGCGTACCACGCGCAAGCTGCCCAGCAGCGCCTGCCGCACCCGGACACAGCCCGCGTCGGCTTCGATGGTGGTCTCGATGCCGCGCAGTGTGCGGCCCTGTGAGTCAACGGCCTCGATGGCGTGGGGCCCGTCGAGCACGCACCAGTTCACCGGGCCACTGTCGGCATCGAACCAGACGGCCGCGCCGCTGTTGCCCGCCACGAAGGCCGCAACCCAACGCGGTGCCGCGCCGCTGGTCAGCAACAACTGCGCCGCGACAGCGCCGTGGCGCAGGAAGTCGCTGCGCACCAGGTCTTCGACCACCGTGTGGCGCAGCACGGTGTTGTCATGCGCAGGGGGCGGCACCGGCATCATGTTTATTCGAGTTTTCAGCCCTGGTCCACCGCGTTCTTCAGCACCAGACAAGGCCGTCGTCATGGCCCGGGTGCTGACTACATCGCTGACTACATTGCTGACTACATCGCATACGTCAGGCTCAACACGATGTTGCGCCCGAGGATAGGCCGTGCGAAGAAATAGTTGCCGCCCACGTTTTCTGAAAATCCACCGGTGGCGCTGCCGCGAGGGTTGCCTTCGGTCAAGCCCACCGTGTTGTTGAGGTTGGCCACGCTGCCATTGAGGGTGATCTTCGAGGTCAATTCGTAGCGCACCGCCAGGTCCAGCGTTCGGTAGGCAGGTAGCTTGATCGAGTTGGCCAGGTCGGCAAAACGGTCGCTGACGCTGTGCACCGACAAAGACACCTCGCCCTTGCCATCAGGCAGATAGAAAGTGGGTGCGACAGTGAAGTTGAACTTGGGCGTGCGCTCGGGGCGGTTGCCCGAATACAGCAGCACCTCGTTGCGGAACAGGTCGGCCGATGGGCCGGTGACGCTGGTGATCTTCACCGATGACTTCTGCACCACGCCCGTCACGTTCACACCCGCCCAACGCACGGGCCGCCATTCGCCTTCGAACTCCAGGCCGTTCACGTCCAGGTCGCTGTTGGCCACGGTGGAAATGGTGTCGGTGCCGAAGGTGCGCGAAAAGCCGCGGAAATCCTTGTAGCCCGTCTGGAAGGCCGTCAGCGTGCCCGAGAAGCCTTTCATGCCGTAGCGCAGGCCCAGCTCGGCAAAGCTGATCTTGGTGACCGGGTTTTCGTTGTTGGCCTGGTAGCTGCCGGACACGCGCCCGTACACCGCCATGTTGTCGTTGATGAGGTAGTTGGTGCCTGCCGTCAGCGATGGTTTTTTGAAGGTGCCCGTGACCTGCCTGAACTGCCCGCCGAAGGTGCCGGCGAACTGGTTGTTGGCCATCACGTTGTCGATGTCCCTGCCACCGGCGTCAAGCGCGCCGGGAATGGTGGTGGTGCCGATGCCGATGCCCTGGTTGCCGGTGTACTTGTAGCGCTCGTAGCGCACGCCGCCGTCCACGCGCAGCCTGTCATTCACCTTCCATTCGTCGTTGACGTAGATCGAATTCGAGGTCGACTTGCCGTTGTTCACCCCTTCCCCCCAGGCCCCGTACTGCAGGATGCCCTTGTCGGTCAGGTAGCCCTGGATGCGGCCTGTGGCGTCCAGCGCCACGATGTCCATGCGGTTGGCGTTGTTCTTCACGTCGGTCAGGAACGACGTGGCGCCCACGTTCTGGTCCTTGTCGATGTGGGTGTCGAAGGCCAGCCAGCCCACGGTCAGGCTGTTGTTCTGGGTGGTCCAGGTGGCAGCCAGGTCGTTGACGGTCTCCTTGACGTAGCGCTTGTTCTTGGCCGTCAGGCTCTCGGCCACCAGGCCGTTGCCGTTCAAGGCATTCAGCGCCGTGGCGCCCGACAGCACCCTGCCGGTGGACACCGCCTGCAGGCCCGGCGTGCAGACGCCACCGCACGCGGCCGCAAAGCGCGTCAGCATGGCCTGCACATCGGTGTTTCGGGTCGGGTTCAGCCGGTCCACAGCGGGTTGCAAGCCGTCGTTGCTGAAGCTGAAGATCGAGTTGAATTCGTTCTTGAAGTCGGTGTAGCGGCCCTTGGAGCGCACCGTCCACTCGTCGCTGAGCTTCTTGTCGAAGTTGTAGCCCAGTGACTTTGAGCGGGTCCAGATGCCGTCGTTCAGCGCGTCGTTGACCTGCGAGGTCGCACCGGTGGCGGCCGAGGTCTTGACCGTCATGACGGCGTTGTCGATACCCAGCAAGGTGCCGTAATTGGCGTTCAGGCCGGGAATGCTGGTGGGGCTGGTGAGGTTCTTCAGCGGAATCGGCAAGAAAAAGGTGTTGTGGTCGTCCACCACCTTGACATTGACACTGAACTCACCGCCGCGGATCTTGGTGCCCAGGTAGCCGCGGAACAGGCCGCCGTGGTCGGTGGTGAAGCCGGTGTCCCGCACGCCGTCTGATGACCGGTAGAAGCCACCGACGCCACCGAACAGGTCGCCGCCCAGCGAGCCGCCGTAGCGCAGTTCGAAACGCCGCGTGCCGAAATCAGACGTGGTCAGGCGCGCCGCACCTTCAGGCTCGAACTTGTTCCTGAAGGTCAGGAAGTTGATGGTGGCACCGGCACCATTGACGGTGAGGATGCCCGACGTGCCACCGCGCACGGCTTCCATGCGGTCGATGAAAAGTTCCTGCTTCAGGATGGTGTCGGACAGCGCGTTTGTGTAGAACACCGGCAAACCGTCTTCCTGCACCTGGATGAACTGCTGGCCGCCACCGGCCAGGCCGCGCACCGAGAAGTTGTTCGACGCTTCGCCGCCCGAGTCTTCGACAAAGATGCCCGGAATCAGCTCCAGCGCGCTGGCCGTGCTGCGCGGCGCTTTACGGTCGAGCTGCTCACGGTCAGCCACGGTCACGGCCACCGAGCTTTCACGCACCGTGCGCTTGAGCGACGTGCTGCCGGTGACGACGACACGGTCGAGTTGCTCGGCCACCTTGTCTTCCGGGGCCTTGTCGGCCTCTGCCTGGCTGGCTGCCGGGCCTGTGGCGGTGCTTGCTGACGCGTTCGTGGCCGCGTTCGGGGCCGGCGCTGTCTGCGCCCATGCCGTGCCGAATTGCCACACCAGCAGAGACGCGGCAATCGCGCACGGGGTGGGTGCAAATCGGTTCTGCCGGCGCGCCACCCTTGCCTCAGATGCCTTTGGATTGATCAGCTTCATGTCGTCTCCTTTAGTGTCAGGGACCGCACACAGCGATGGCCTGCGGTAGTCTTGATGTTGCATTTGATGCAATCGATTGTCATATGGGTAGAAACCCGTTCCTGAAAGAGCGTTATGGCTCATCAGTGTCAGTTGCCAGCGGCGATGCTTGCGGCGATGCAATCGACTGCAACCAATTGCGAACTGGCGAATACGTGCGCGCCGTGGCCCACGCCAGCAGATGGGCTGGCGGCGCGTCACAGCGCAATGCCGACCCCCGAGGTGTGCAGACGCACGGAGGCGCCGCAGTGGCGCGCTACGTAATCGGCATGGCTGGGCATGGCCTGCACGGCAGCGCGAATGCTGCCGTGAATCTTGCTTAGGAAGCGTTGGCAATCGCCATCTTCGAGCAGGTGCGCCAGCGCATGGTGGCCACCGGGCATCACGCCCTGCCCCACCAGCACCTGCAGCCAGCTCGATTCAGCAAAAATGTCTTCCTGCACGCGGATGAGGCGCCCATTGCCGCTGAACAGCGCCATGCGGTGCGCCAGCTGCGCGGGTATTTCCATGTCGCGGCAATATCGCCAGAAGGCCGAGTCATCGCGCTCGCTGGCTTTGTAATGCAGGATCAAAAAGTCGCGGATCAGGCCGTACTCGAGTTCGGCCTGGCGGTTGTATTCGTCGCGATCGGCGTCGCGCCAGTCCGCGCCGGGGAAAAAGTTGAGCAGCCGCGCGATCGCTGTTTGGATCAGGTAGATGCTGGTCGACTCCAGCGGCTCCAGGAACCCACCGGCCAAGCCCACCGCGACCACGTTCTTGTTCCAGGTTTTCTGGCGTCGGCCGGTGGTGAACTTCAGCAACCGTGGCTCGGCCAGGGCCGGGCCGTCCAGGCGCGCCATCAACAGGCTGGCGGCTTCGTCCTCGCTCATGTAGCGGCTGCTGAAGACATGCCCGTTACCGGTGCGGTGCTGCAGCGGTATGCGCCATTGCCAGCCTGCGGCGTGCGCGGTGGACCGGGTGTAGGGCGTCAACGGGCCAGCGCCCGCCCCGACCCGTTCGCAGGGCACGGCCCACGCGCGGTCGCAGGGCAGCCAGTGGCTCCAGTCGTCAAAGCCGGTGTGCAGGGTCTGCTCGATGAGCAGCGCGCGAAAGCCCGTGCAGTCGATGAACAGATCACCCGCCACGCGCTCACCGCTTTGCATCACCACGCAAGCCACGAAGCCGTTGCCGCCGTGCTGTTCAACACCGACGACCCGGCCTTCGGTGCGGCGCACGCCGCGTGTTTCGGCGAAGCGCCGAAGGTACTGCGCATACAGGCCCGCGTCGAAGTGAAAGGCGTAAGCGATGGCCGACAGCGGCGTGTTCGGCGCGTTCACCGGGCGCGTGAACTTGCCATGCCACGCCGCCACGGTGTCCACCGAGTACGCACCCAGTTCCTCGGCCTGCCCGGCCGTGAACAGCCGGTGCCAGTAATGGTGGAATGGCACCAGCCCCAGGTCTTGCCCGACGGGACCAAACGAGTGGATGTAGCGGTGGCCCTGGCGACCCCAGTTCACGAACTCGATGCCCAGCTTGAAGCTGGCCATGGTGCTGCGCATGAAGTCGTCTTCGTCGATGCCCAGCGACTGGTTGAACTGCTTGATGGCGGGGATGGTGGCCTCGCCCACGCCGACGGTGGAAATCTCGTCAGACTCAATCAGGTGGATGTCGTAGCGGCCGTGCAGCACCTTGGAGAACGCCGCCGCGGCCATCCACCCGGCGGTGCCGCCGCCCACGACAACGATGCGCTGCAAAGTTGGTTGATCCATTCGCGGCTCCCAGGTGTGATCGGTTAGCTTGACACCGGCGGTGTGCTGCCGACTTCCCACTGCTGCGGGCCAGCGGGCGTGGTCCACTGCACGGTGGCCTGTGTCAGTGCGAAGTCGACGCGCAGGCTGGCCTGGTGCGCGCACCCGTCCCACTGCAAGGTCAGTTGATCGGCGCCACCGCCTTCGCAGCGGAACCGGCCGGAAAATGCCGGGTGGCTGTTGCGCAATCTGATCAGCCACAGCAGTTGTTGCACCACGGGCTGTGCCAGTGCGGTGTCGATTTCGGCCAAGCTGAAATGGTGGCGGTTGATGTCGCGGCCGACGCCCGTGCCAGCGATCAGCGCCATGTCGTTTCGGCCTGCCAGCAGACCCACGTAATACACCTGCGGCACGCCAGGCACGAAGAAGGTGACGGCGCGGGCCATCAGGTAGGCCGTGGCGTTGCGCCCCAACGCATCGAAATAGGTGCAGTTGACTTGGTACAGGTCGAGGTTGGACGCCGCCGCGCCGGTTGCCGCGCGGCTTTCGCCGCCGCTGTTGGCATGGATGGCCTCGACCAGTTCGTCGAGCTGACGCGGCGACACCAGGCCCGGGCTGCCGATCGGGTCGGCGGCGTCGGCGCCGATGTCGATGATGCCGATGCCGTCGTGCGTGTCGAGCACCGTGACCGCATTCACCGGACGCAAGCCGATCCAGTGCGTCAACGCCTGGCAGTTCTTGAACAGCAGGGCGTGCAGCAGCAGCGGCGGCAAGGCGAAGTCATAAACCCATTCCACGCGCGCGGCAATCTCGATCTGGCGCCGGTAGTAGGAATGCACCTCGACCAGCACCTCCAGGCCCAGGCTGCGGGAATAGGCCGCCAGCGACTCGATGAAATCAAAGGTCTGCGGCAACATGAAGCAGCCGGTGCCGGCGCGTTTGATGGCATAGCCCACGGCGTCGAGCCTGACCATGCTGACGCCGGCTGCGGCCAGCGTCTGCAGCACCCGCTCCAGGTAGGCGCGGCCTTGGGGATGCTGCACATCGATGTCGATCTGGTGCGGGGTAAAGGTGGTCCACAGCAGGCGACGGCTGCCATCGGCCCGCGTCACCGGCGTGAAGGGCAAGCTGGGCCGAGGGCGGTAGATCGCCATCAAGTCACGCTCGCTGGCGCCGGCAGGGAACACGGTGCCCAGCGTCAGAAACAAGCCTTCGTGGGCCGACGCATCGCCGCGCGACATGTAGTCCACAAACTGTGGCGACGCAGCCGACATGTGATTGACGATGGCATCTCCCATGACGGGCATGTCTTGCGCCAAAGCCGCCACGTCTGCCCAGCTGCCCAGGCGCGCGTCGACCTGGGTGTGGTCGTCGGGGTCGAACCCGGCATCGACGCCGTCAAAGGGTGTGAAGAACGGCAGGATGTGCACGCCGCCGAAAAGGCCCGCCAGCCTGCCGCGCAACAGGGCGTGCAGGTCAACCAGGTTGCCGCAACCCAGGCGGTCGGCGTAGGTGATGAGCTGGACCTGGTTGCGCATGGGGGTCTTGGTGCTTAGGACAGCGGTCGGTGGCAATGCGGCGCAGGCCAGCTTTCAAGCCACCGTTGAGTTCGGTTTCAATCGTTTGTACCGGGCCGTGTTTTGTGAAGGTGGGCACTGTGGATGCCGACCTTCCATCGCCGACCGCCGTTGACAGCACGGATGCGACTTGCTTGCCAGCGATCGGCGTATGAGTTTGCATCGATTGCAATCGATTGTTATGCGGGCATACCCGACTGCTGTCTGGCGACGACGGTTGGTGCGGGTGCGACAGGGGCCTCGACAAGGTTCCGCGCAGGCAACGTCCCTATACTTGTAGCCAACTTCTTTCTGCCGCCCCGGGCACCCATACCCGCGCGGCTCCTGCCGAGTGAGCACCAAGCTGCGACCCGCCGCCCTGCCCGAAAGACCGCAGATGGCGGACATCGCGCGCCTCGCCGGCGTTGCCGTGTCGACGGTGTCGCGCGCACTGGCCGGTAGCCCGCTGGTGAACCAGGAAACCCGTGACCGCGTGACCGAGTTGGCGCGTTCACTGAACTACTCGGTCAACGTGCGGGCCCAGAGCCTGCGGTTGAAGCAGAACAACACGGTCTCCGTGATCCTGCCCTACGACGCGTCGACGGCCCAGCATTTTTCAGACCCATTTTTTCTCACTCTCATCGGCAGCCTGGGCGACGCGATCACCGAGCGCGGGTTCGAGATGCTGTTGTCGCGCATCGACGCCGAGCATCTGGACCTGGCAGCCCAGCCCTACCTGTCGGGTCGCGCCATGGGCGTGGTGCTGGTGGGGCAGTGGCACCATCACGATCAGCTGGACGAACTGGCCGTGCGGCGCGTGCCGCTGGTGGTGTGGGGTGCCCTGATGCCACAGCAGCTGTACTGCACCGTAGGCAGCGACAACGTGCAGGGCGGACGCATCGCCACCGAGCACCTGTTTGCGCAGGGTGCCCGACGCATCGGCTTTCTGGGCGACACGACCTTGCCCGAAGTGGCGCAGCGCCATGACGGCTACGTGTCGACCCACGTGGCGCGACGCGTGCCGATAGACGGCAATCTGACACGGCCGGTGCCGTTTGGCGACCGCTCCATCGATGCCGACGTGAAGTCGCTGCTGCGCCATGAACCCCGGTTGGACGGCATCTTTGCCAGCAGCGACCTGCTGGCCATTGCCGCCATCGGCGAGTTGCACCGCCAAGGCAAACGCGTTCCCGACGATGTGGCCGTGGTGGGCTACGACGACATCGCGCTGGCCCGTTACTGTCAACCGCCGCTGACCACCGTGCGCCAGCCCATCGAGGCCGCCGGCAAAGCCCTGCTAGACATGTTGATGGCGCAGCTGGCTGGCGAACGGCCACTGTCGGTGCAGCTGCAGACCGAGCTGGTTCAGCGGGCAACGACCCGCGCGGTGGCGCTGCCGACGGCGGCACGGACCAAACCGGCCAGCGCGGCGTCGCGCCGATCACGTTAGTCAGGTATTGCGCGATGCGCAGTGCCTGGAAACCGAACGGGCGGCCACCCAGCGGTGCAAGCGACGCTGCCCTCGGCGGCCGACGACGGCAGCGGCATGCTTGGGCGGTATTGCTTGGCGCTGCTGCCCTGGCTGACCGTGAACTTGGAAGTTAGCTGATCAGCACCGCAACGGGCACGCCCAGCCCGGCAGCCAGAGCCTTCAAGGTAGCGGCCGTGCCGGCTCGCTTGCCGCCCTCGATCTGGCTGACATAGGGTTTGCTCACACCCGCTGCATCGGCCAGCGCCTGCAAGGTCATGCCTTTGTACTCGCGCCAGGCCTTCACCGGGTGCACACCGCCCAGCTTGGCTTGCACCACCTTGAAAGGAATGCGAATACCGTCGTCTTGCGCCACGGCGTCAGCGTAGGCAGCAGCGTCTTGTGCGTCTTCCACCATGTCCTTGACACGTTCCCAGATGTCGGCGGGCACCACATAGGCAAGCCGCCCGTCAATCTCGATCACCTGGACCTTGCTCATTCGTAAACCCCTCCGCGAGGCGCCACTTGCAGCACCCGCACCACCAGCCGCTTCTGTTGCACGTCGTAGATGACCCGCCAATCGCCCACGCGCAACCGCCAACCGGGCTGCCCGACAAGTTGCTTGACGTTGGCTGCACCGAAGGGATCGCGCGCCAAGCCCTCGATCTTGTTCATCACCAGTTCGCGCACGTTGCGCGGCAACTTGGCCAGCGCCTTGTCGGCATGGTGAGTGAACTCAATCAGGTACACGCCGAGATGTTAGCACTTCGCTAACTCTCTGCTCACCACCACTTCACGGCGCCAGTTGCCTGGCATGCGCCAGGGATCTGTGCCGTCAGAAGTCGTAGCGCAGCGTCACGCCCGTGTAGCGCTGGTCGTCGCGCGGCACATAGCGGTTGATGAAGCCGCTGCCGCCGTTGTTCTGCACAAAGGTGGCGTAAGACTTGTCGGCCAGGTTCTTCACCAGCAGCGCAGCACGCCAGCCAGCCTTGCTGTCGGCCAGGCCCACGCTGGCATTGACGATGGCGTAGGACGGCTGGAACGAATTGGGCTGCTGCGACAGGTCGAAGTTGGTGCGGCTCTGCCAGCTGGCGTCCGCACCGAAGTCCATCGCCAAGCGCGCGCCCACCGGCATCGTGTACTTGGCGCGCAGGTTGGCTTTCCAGTCCGGCGCGAAAGGCAGCGGCTTGCCGTTGATGTCGCAACTGGCCGTCGCACCCGGCGGGCAGATGAAGTTCTTCACCCGCGCCAGGGTGTGGGCCACGCCGGCGTTGACCGTGAACTGCGGTGTGATGCGTGCGGCCAAATCGGCTTCCAGCCCCTTGGTCTGCACCTTGCCGGCGTTGATGAGGCGGGTGACGATGCTGCCGTTGACCAGGTCCTGCACATTGGCCTGGTAGCCGTCGTAGTCGGTCATGAAGGCAGCCACGTTCAAGCGCAGGCGCTGGTCCAGCAGCGTCATCTTCACGCCGGCCTCATACGACTTGCTGGTCTCTGGCGCGAGCACGTTGTCCTGCGTGGGTGACATGTTGAAGAAGACGTTGTAGGCCGGGCCCTTGTAGCCCTCGGCGTAGGTGGCGTAGGCCATCACGTCCTTGTTGACCTGCCACTGGGGGCCGACGCGGCCCGAGATGGCTGACTCGCTGGTGGCTCCGGTGACCGTCGCGCGCGTGGCGCCCACACCCGGCACGCCCGTGTTGGTGGCCACACGGCCGTGGTAGTAGGACAGGTCGTCCACCGTGTAGCGCAGGCCGGCGATGGCGCGCAAGCTTTGGCTGAAGTTGAAGGTGCCTTCGCCGAAGACCGAAAAACTCTTGCTGCGCACGCCATACGCGGCGATGCCGTTGTCCTGCAAGGTGGTGGTGGCCGTGCAGGGCACCAGGCCTGAAGGCAGCGCGGCGGCCGTGCTGCCGGGGCAGCGCGTCACGTCGCGGCGGTACTGTTCGTCGTTTTTGCCCTCGATGTAGAACACGCCGGCCACGTAGTCGACAAAGCGCCCGGCTTCGGTCGACGCGATGCGCAGTTCTTGCGAACCCTGCGTGAAGTCGAGGTCGCCGCGGTCGTGACTGCGCACGAAGTTGCGGGTGACCTCTGCCTGTCGGTCACCGTCCTGGAACTGGGTGTTCTTCCACTTGCGCCAGGCCGTGATGGCCGTGATCTGGTGACCGCCCAGCGTGTAGTCGATCTGCGCCGACAAACCTTCGTTGGTGTCGGACACGCGCGTCTTCATGTCGCTGAAGATGCGGCGATTGCTGGGCGAGGGCACCACGGGCGCAATGGCTGCGGCGTACAGCGGGTTGGCAGTGACCACGCCGGTGGGGTAGGTGGTGACGTTGGTGCTGTACGGCACGCCCGTCGGCGGGGTGTCGTCCGACCGGGTGTGGTCGGCGATGAGCGTGAACTTGACGGCGCTGTTGGGTGTCAGGTCGAGGCGGGCTCGGATGCCTTTGCGGTCGTAGCCGTTGACCTTGCTGTTGTCGAATGCGTTGGTCACGTTGCCGTCGAACTTGCCCGCCATCACGGCAATCGAGGCGCGGGCCAGCCCGGGCGACAGTTCGCCCGACAGCCCGGCGCGCACCCGGCGCTCGTTGCCCTGAAAAAACGACAGGTCGATGTAGCCTTCGGTGTCCTTGCCCGGCGCCTTGGTGACGATGTTGATGACACCGGCCGACGCGTTCTTGCCGAACAGCGTGCCCTGTGGGCCGCGCAGGATTTCGATGCGGTCGAGTTCCACCAGGTCCAGCGTGGCCTGCCCGGGGCGGGCGGTGACGACACCGTCGAGCACCGTCGACACCGTGGGCTCGACACCCGGGGACGTGCTGATGGTGCCCACGCCGCGGATGAACAGCGCACTGTCCTTGTTGGAGGCATTCGTGCGGAAATTCACCGTGGGGGTCTGCGCTGTGATGCTGGCCAGGCTGTTCAGGTTGGACTCTTCCAGCACGCCGCCACTGATCACCGAGATGGCGATCGGCGTGCTTTGCAGCGGCTGCACGCGCTTGGTGGCGGTGATGGTCACGACCTCAAGCTTGCCGTCGTCGGCAGTGGCCTGCTGTGCCAGCGCCGGCAGTGCGGCGGTCATGGTGGCGGACAGGGCGGCGGCCAGCGGCAGCAAGCGGCCCCGCGGCAAAAAATGGCAGCGGTGAGTCATGTCGTCTCCTGGTCGGGATGGGCCGTCGTGGGCGGCTTTGTTGGCACGCTGTTAGCGCTAACAGCATGCCGCCGAACCCTAACATCGGCACTGTGGTGCAGGCACTGCGGCAAACCCGGGTCCGAGTTGGGGCTCTGGGTTCCGGCCTAGCATGCAGGCCCGTCGCACACGCCCCGAAGATGCCCATGAAGCACCCGCCCAGCCCCACCCGCGTCACCAGCGCCACTCGACCCGCCAACGCCGCCCACGCCGTCAAACGCCGCACCCTGGCGCGCGCCTGGATGGGGTGCGCCGCTTTCTTCGCCGCGCCGGCCTGGGCGCAGGCACCGGCCGGGCTGGCGCCCGCAGCCCAGACAGCCGCCGCGGCAGCCCCGGTTGTCCGCGTGCCCAGTTTGCAGGTCACCGAAGTGATGACCGGCCTGCGCGGCCCCTGGGACCTGGCCTTTGCCCCTGGCGGCGCGATGTTGTTCACTGAAAAGTGCCACGGCCTGTCGGTGCGTTTGCCCGACGGCACGGTGCGCAAGCTCTTCGGCAACGGGCCCGATTACGCCGTGCTGGCGGCCGACCTCTTCTGCGAAAGCCAGAGCGGTGTGCATGGCATTGCGGTGGACCCCGGATTCGCCACCGGCCGGCGGTTTGTGTACCTGTTCAGCGCGTCCAACCTCAGCAAAGAGCCGCGCAGCAACCGCGTGATACGCCTGGCGGTGGCCAACGACTGGTCGCGCGTCAGCGACCGTACCGACATCGTCAGCGACATCGCGTTCAAAGACGCCCGCCGCGTCGGCGGCCCGGGCGCGCACAGCGGCGGTCGGCTGCGCTTCGGACCTGACGGCCAGCTGTGGATCACCACCGGCGACAACCACGACCCCGACCTGCCGCAAGACCCCAAGCGCCTGGGCGGCAAGGTGCTGCGGGTGGACGTGGACGGCCGCGCAGCACCCGGTAACAACGCGCCGCCGGGGTTCGACGCCCGCATTTACACCTACGGCCTGCGCAATGCGCAGGGCATTGCCTTCCGCCCCGCCGGGCAACCTGGTGCCGGCCAGGCCTTCACCACCGAACACGGCCCCAACCACAGCGACGAGGTCACCGCCCTGGTGGCCGGCGGCAACGGCGGCTGGGACCCGCGCAAGCGCGACGACCTGAACTGCCGCGACGGTTACTGCGGCTATTCGGGCACCCCGAGGACAATGCCGATGACCGACATCGAACGCTTCCCGCAGGCCATGCGTCCGGTGTGGAACAACCGGGAACGCTCCGAAGGCATGGGCCCGGCAGAGTTTCTGTCAGGCAGCGCCTGGGGCGCCTGGAACGGCCAGCTCGCGATAGGACTCATGCGAGCGCAAAGGCTGGACATCCTGGCGCTGGACGCCAGCGGCAAGGCGGCCGGAGTCGTCACCGCCGACCTGCCCGCCACGCGCTGGCGCAGCTTGGTGCAGGGGCCCGACGGCGCCCTGTGGGGCAGCAGCGACGACGGCCGCATCCAGCGTATGGTGCCGCGCTGACCCAGCCTGATTTCCGCGACACGTTGCCCCCCGCAAACGCGGGGTAAGCCGACCCGGCGTGAGCCTTGCGGGAACTGCAGCTTGCGAACGGGAGTAGGTTCAAGCCGAACTGCCCTACCCGCGCGGTTGGATGGAGGCTTGCATCACCACCACCGTCCAAGGAGTTTGCATGTTCCGCACCCACCACCGTCCCGCCTGCCGTCGAGCCCTCGTGGCCGCAGCAACCCTCGGCGCCCTGGCCGCAGCACCGGCCGCTTGGGCCAACGTCGAACTGACGGACCTGCCCGGCGTCAGCACCAGCGCCAGTGGCTGCTATTTGCTGACCTGCGGCAGTGCGGGCGCGTTCTCTGACCGCAACATCATCGACAACAGGCCCTACGTGCCTTCCTCCGGCGCAGGCGTCTGGAGTGGCGGCACCCTTGGCACGGCAGCCAATCCGCAATGGGTTCGGGTCGACTTCGGCGCGGCCTACCTTCTGTCGACTGTGAGTCTGCGTTTTGGCGACAACGCAGGGGCCTGGCAGGGCTACACGAACGTCTATGAACTGCGCGGCAGTGTCAACGCCAGCACCTGGCAACTGCTGGGCAGCGGCACCCTGACCGACCTGACCGGCAACGTCGCTGCCCTGACCGACACCTACGCGTGGGCCGGCGCGGCGCAGCCGGTGGCGCGCTGGCTGGAATACCGGGTAGTGGGCGGCAGCCATTGGGCGTCGCTGGACGAGATCAATGCCATGGGCTCGCCCAGTGCCGTGCCCGAACCCAGCACTTGGGCGCTCTGGGCCACCGGCGGCCTGTTGGCACTGTGGCGGGTACGCCGACGCGAGGCTGACGTGCGCACGCGCTG
>ENA-OFCX01000763-OFCX01000763.1-metagenomes-genome-assembly--contig:-NODE-763-length-15187-cov-1.977135_pt1 | contig 15187 bp, 12 predicted proteins | sample MGYA00153384_OFCX01 | MGnify analysis MGYA00153384
CCGGCCGGCTTGCCCGTCCCTGTCACGTCTGTGCAGTGATGTCACCGCAGGGACAATGGCGCGTCTGGAGAGCACCCTAGAATTGGATGAGCGCGCGATTTTTTCGCTTCTGTTTTCCCCCGACCTCACCCCGATCTCACCCCGACCTCACCCAGACCCAAGGAGACGCCATGGGCGCCAAGTACGAAGTCCGCGGCAGCGTTGCCGTCATCACGCTGGACAACCCGCCGGTCAACGGCCTGGGCTGGGATACCCGCACCGGCATCGCGTCGGGTGTCAGTCAGGCGATGGCCGACCCGGCCATCGTCGGCTTGGTCATCACGGGGGGCGGCAAAGCCTTTTCGGGTGGTGCCGACATCAAGGAATTCGGCAACCCGAAAGCGGGGTCAGAGCCCAACCTGCTGAGCCTGATCAAGCTGCTGGAGGATTGCAGCAAGCCGGTGGTGGCGGCCATCAACGGCGTCTGCATGGGCGGTGGGCTTGAACTCGCGCTCGGCTGTCACTACCGCCTGGCAGCACCGGGTGTGGACGTGGCGCTGCCCGAAGTGAAGCTCGGCCTCATTCCCGGCGCCGGTGGCACCCAGCGCCTGCCTCGCGTGCTGGGCGTGGAGACGGCACTGAACATGATCGTCAGCGGCGACGCGGTGAAGAGCGACTTGTTGGCCTCGTTGCCGGGCCAGAAACTGTTCGACCAGATCGTGGCTGAAGACCTGCTGGGCGCGGCCTGCGCCTTTGCCGGCGTGCAAGCCGCCGAGCACAAAGCCAGCGGCGTGTCGCTGCCGCGCGTGCGGGACCTGAAGGCCCGCCACGACAACGCCGACGCTTACTTCGGCTTTGCACGCAACATGGTCAAAGGCATGGCCAAGAACTTCCCGGCACCGGCCAAGTGTGTCGATGCGGTGCAAGCCAGCGTGAAGCAGAAGTTCGACGACGGCATGGCCGTCGAGCGCGAAATCTTCCTGGCACTGATGCTCACACCGGAATGCAAGGCGCTGCGCCACGCCTTCTTCGGTGAACGCGCCGCGGCCAAGATCCCCGACGTGCCTGCAGACACGCCACAGCGTGTTGTGAAGCAATTGGCCGTCATCGGCGCAGGCACCATGGGCGGCGGCATCAGCATGAACTTCCTCAACGCCGGCATCCCCGTCGTCATGCTGGAAATGAAGCAGGACGCGCTCGACCGCGGCGTGGCCACCATCCGCAAGAACTACGACGCACAGGTGAAGAAGGGCAAGCTGGCGCTCGATGCGATGAATGCGCGCATGGCGCTGTTGGGCACAACCATGAATTACGCCGATATCTCGCAGGCCGATCTCACCGCGTTCATCGAGACGCTCAACGTTGACCCCGCCATTCACGGCATTCTCGTTCAGCTTCCGTTGCCTAAACACATCAACGATCGAGCCGTGATTGAAGCAATCGCACCGGGTAAAGATGTCGATGGCTTTCACTACGCCAACATGGGGGCCCTGGTGATTGATGAAAGCTGGTTTCCGCCCTGCACGCCGTATGGCATCATGAAGATGCTGGAATACGAAGGCGTCGCAATTGAGGGGAGGCACGTGGTGATCGTAGGGCGCTCCAACATTGTCGGAAAGCCGATGGCCATGCTAATGCTTAAGGCGGGCGGTACCGTGACGGTGTGTCATTCCAAGACACGAGATCTGGGCAAGTTCACACGGGATGCGGACATTCTGGTCGCCGCTGTTGGCAAGCCCTGCATGATCACAGGTGACATGATCAAGCCAGGTGCGGTGGTGATTGATGTCGGCATTAATCGGCTGCCGGATGGGAAACTTGCGGGTGATGTGGATTATGCGTCGGCATTGCGCGTTGCCGCGGCGATAACGCCGGTGCCGGGTGGCGTGGGACCGATGACGATTACGATGTTGCTGGGGAACACATTGCGTGCGGCTGAAAATCTTGCCGGGCTGATTGAGTCGAAAAAAGAAACGATGTTGGCGTGAAGTGAGACGGCCTGTTTCGAAGGGCTTGGCGGCGACAGCTCCGGCAAACTCAATGATAATGAGCCACACTTTTATTGCTCTCAAGTGCCAAAGGTATTGATGCCATGACGTCGCCCGCACACGCAACACCCTACGAGCAAGGCCTGGACAAGAATCCAGCTAATTACACACCGCTTTCGCCGCTGTCTTTTTTGCCAAAGGCCGCAGCGGTATATCCAGATCGGTTGGCGGTAATTCACGGGAACCGCCGCTTCACTTGGGCGGAAGTCTATGGGCGTGCGCGGCGCTTGGCGAGCGCGCTGCAACAGCGTGGCATCGGTAAGGGGCACACGGTGTCAGTGATGCTGGCCAATACGCCCGAGATGGTAGAAATGCATTTTGGTCCGGCGATGATTGGTGCGGTGTTGAATACGCTCAATACCCGGCTTGATGCAGAGGCAATTGCCTTCATGCTTGATCACGCTGAAGCCAAAGTACTTGTGACCGACCGCGAGTTTGCACCCACGATTGAACGCGCGCTTGAACTTTGCACATCGAAGCCCTTGGTGATTGATGTGCTTGATCCACTATTCACAGGCGAAGGAAAGGCGCTGGCAGAGACCGATTACGAGGCGTTCATTGCGACCGGTGATCCCGCGTTTGCATGGTCACTGCCAATCGACGAATGGGAGGCCATCTCTCTAAATTACACATCTGGCACCACCGGCAATCCCAAAGGTGTGGTCTATCACCATCGCGGTGCGCACTTGAACGCAGTCGCCAATATCCTCGAATGGTCGATGCCGCGCCACAGCATATATCTCTGGACCTTGCCGATGTTCCATTGCAATGGCTGGTGCTTTCCGTGGACCATTGCCGCCAATGTGGGCACCCACGTGTGCTTGCGCAAGGTCGACGCAAAAGTCATTTTTGACCTGATTCGCGAACACGGAGTCACGCATTACTGCGGCGCACCTATCGTCCACAGCGTGCTCATCAATGCACCGCCTGATTTGCAAAGCGGCATCAAACAGAAAGTGCACGCGATGGTCGCCGGTGCGGCGCCGCCGGGCGCGATGATCGAAGGCATGGCGAAGCTGGGATTCGCGCTGACGCACGTTTATGGTCTCACTGAAACCTATGGTCCTGCTGCGGTTTGCGCACAACATGTGGATTGGCAAACGTTGGCGGTGGACGAGCAAGCGCGTCTCAATGGTCGTCAGGGTGTGGCCTATCTGCTGGAGGAGGGCATGGCAGTAATGAACCCTGACACCATGCTGCCGGTGCCGGCAGATGGTGAAACGATGGGCGAAATCATGTTCCGCGGCAATATCACCATGAAGGGATATTTGAAAAACGAAAAGGCCAGTGCGGAAGCTTTTGCAGGCGGCTGGTTTCATTCTGGCGATCTCGCCGTCGTGCACGCGGACGGCTATGTGAAGATCAAGGATCGGGCCAAGGATGTGATTATTTCAGGCGGCGAGAATATTTCGTCGCAAGAAGTAGAGGACGTGATCTGCCGCCACCCGTCCGTGATGCTAGCCGCGGTAGTGGCGAAACCGGATGAAAAGTGGGGCGAAGTCGGGTGTGCGTTTATCGAGCTCAAAGAAGGCGGCCTGGCGACGGAGGAAGAGATGCTGATATTCTGCCGCGAGAGAATGGCGCGGTTTAAAGTGCCGAAATCATTTCTGTTTCAGTCGTTGCCCAAAACGTCCACCGGAAAAATACAGAAGTTTGTCTTGCGGGAATTAGCCAAAAGCAAAGAGGCAATTGAATGAGACATCGTTTTTACGCGGGGCTTTCGGCGGTGGGGTTTCATCGCGTGCATTACACCGAATGGGGTGAAGCCGATAACCCACGCGTGCTGATCTGTGCGCATGGTTTGACGCGCTGCGGCCGCGACTTTGACACATTGGCTAAGTCGTTAGAGGGTCATTACCGGGTGATTTGCCCCGATGTTGCAGGTCGCGGTGAGAGCGACTGGCTTGCAAACAAGGCCGACTACAACTACAGCCAATACATGAGCGACATGTCCGCGCTGCTCGCGCGTGCAAACGTCGAGACAGTGCATTGGGTAGGAACGTCAATGGGCGGCATCATCGGTATGTTGCTAGCCTCGCATGTGAATACACCGATCACGCGGCTCGTGTTGAATGACGTCGGTTCATTCATCCCCAAGGCTTCACTGGAGCGGATCGCGATGTATCTTGGTGCATCGCCACGCTTCGCGGATTTTGAATCGATTGTGATGGCAGTGCGCGCTGTGAGCCCATTTGGCGAAATGTCGGATGAAACATGGCGTGAGCTCACCGTGCCGTTGGTCAAGCAATTACCCGATGGCAGTTGGCAATTTCGCTACGACCCAAGCATCGGCGAAGCGTTTAAAGTCGGCGCCATTCAAGATGTGGATTTGTCGCCGGTATGGGAAAAGGTGGATTGTCCTGTGCTGGTCACACGGGGCGTGGATTCGGACTTATTGCTTAAGACGACCTTCGACAGTATGTGCCGCAAGTCCGGTGTTCGCGGGGTGGAATTTGCGGATGTCGGTCATGCGCCGATGTTTCAGGAGGCGTCGCAAATTGACGCCGTGAAGGCGTTTTTGCTCGGGTAGGCCGCAAAGTTTAGGCTTCGACTCTCTGAGCTTGTCATTTCGAACTTGGTTTGATCGGGCCAGAAATGACTGTGTGATTTTGACCGTCGTTTTCTTGCCGCGCTCTAATCCTCCCAATCAAATTGCCAAATTGCAATCGTCTGAAAAGTGAAACTCTATTATTGGCGGGCGTCACCGGACGAAAACGCTCTGGGAGGCTGGCCCATGCTTGTGTTTTATGCTTGTGACGGGCGGCGAGGCGTCATTTGATGCGCAGAAGCCTAGTACGATCCAAGAACTTGGCTGACGCGCTGTGAGAATTCAGGATATGGCCGTCGACTGTTTATTGAACCCGTTACGTTAATATGGTGAATCATTGTCTGCAAGCGAAATTGCGCTGCAGCAGCCGACGAAGAACTGGATGACTAGCTTCATCGCGCAAGTTGCACATATTGGATACATTTTTCTCCTTGAAAAGCAGAACAACTTCTGCTCATCGCCGTGTCTAAACAGGGAGTAAAAATGGCGATAAATATAGATATGGATATGGAAAAGCGGGATATGCAATCAAAGAAGCAACCATCATTTGTTTCACGATTATTTTTCAAGCTGTTTAGTGATGAGTTGATAGACGCGGCTTACCAAGGGGTTCTTGGGCGGGATGCGGATCCTGCAGGAAAAATTGCGCATCGCGAGTTGGTAAACCGGACAGAAAGTCTTACAGAGACGTTGCATGTACTGAGTCACGGCGATGAGTTGGCATTCCAACTTCCGTTTGCAAACATCGTCGAGAATCGCAAGTTGGTCGCCGGTGCTTATTTGAAAGGCTTGCCACACGCCGCCTCGTCAGACAAGAAAATTCTCATCCTCGGCAATTGTCAGGTGCGCCCGCTGCATCGCCTCATGCAAGCGATGTGTGGTGATGCGGAAATTGCCGCTATTGAACTGGTACCAGAGTCTATCAAGCGCCTGGACGAACGTGACGGCGAGCTCGCCACACTGATCAGTGAAAGTGACGTGATATTTTTTCATCTGCATGGCGAGGGAATTCGAGTATTTGAAAAAAATTATCCGGAGGCCGTAAAAAAGGTCAGATACATTCCACGCATAACGTTCTCCGCTTTCCACCCCGATATCGATTACGTTGAAGATGCGCTGCATAAACACGTAAACGGGCCCTTGGGAACATACCAGTCCGCGATCGCCTTCTTCGGCTGGAAGAATGCGCTTTCCGTCTCCCAGACATTGGCATTGTTTCGCGAAGACGTATTTGAATCACTGGGCTATTTTGCTTACGGACAGGCATCCAGGGATTTGTTGCTTGAGGAAGGTGAGCGCACCGGAATTCCCATGGGAGGTTTGATCAACAGCTGGTCTGCACGGGGATGCTGGATGCACTCCATGAATCACCCAAAATTGTTTCCGCTGGCAGATATCGCGCGCGCGCTGCTTGAACGGGAAAATATTGATACGCTCCCGGGTGTGGAGGAGTTTGTTGATGATGAAATGAATTTTGAGGTGGTGTGGCCCATTTACCCCGAGATTGCCGCCAGATTGGGACTAATTGGCCATTACGCATTCAAGAGACCGACCGACTCCTCGCTGCGTGGTATGCCGGTACATATGTTCACATTGCAGCAGTTCATCGAAGAATCGTTCGAAGCATATTCAAAGTATCCGCGGGATGAGCTTCGGTGCGAGCGCATTACTTCCAAGCGCTTTGAAGTGTTGAAGACGCGATTGAGCAATGATATGAATCTGGTCCAGGATGCAGGTGCGGGATCCCGTCAAGCAAGCGCAATCGCGCTGGAGCCGCCGCACAAAAAGAGTCCATACGCGGACCTTCCAGATTATCAGTTTTGGCGGCGCGCAATTGAGCACACGCCAATGGCGGATGTGAATCCTGTGGTCAAGGTCAGGTTTCAGCTGGACGAGAAAAGCAGGGTTGCGACCGCTGGCAGCTGCTTTGCGCAGCATATTTCGCGTACGCTGGAAAAGAAGGGTCTCCGCTACTATGTTGCGGAACATGGCAATCACCTTTCAAAAGAAGAGGCGATTCGCCGTAACTATGGTGTGTTCTCAGCGCGATATGGCAACCTCTACACGGCCCGGCAACTGGTCCAATTGTTTGACCGTGCTTATGGCCGGTATGCGCCGGCCGATACGCATTGGGCAAGAGACGATGGCAGGTTTGTAGACCCGTTCCGGCCACAAATCGAGGTCGACGGTTTCGATTCAGTCGAGTCCATCAAGCTGGCGCGCGACGAACACTTCGCGTCGGTGCGGGAAATGTTTGAGAAACTTGATGTATTCGTTTTCACCCTTGGTTTGACTGAGGCCTGGCGAAACCGTCACGATGGCGCGGTCTTTCCGCTGGCACCAGGCGTGGTGGCGGGTGAGATGTCGTCCGACCAATATGAGTTCGTCAATTTCAATGTGCACGACATCGTGGCCGATATGCAGGCATTCATCGACAGGCTGCTAGGCGTAAATGCCAACGCGAAAATCATCCTTACCGTATCGCCAGTGCCATTAATCGCCACTTACGAAAACCAGCATGTATTGGTCGCGACGACTTACAGTAAATCAGTTTTGAGGGCAGCTGCGGGCGAAATCGCGTTGCGCAATGCAATGTGCGACTATTTTCCATCGTATGAAATTATTACCGGGGGCTATAGCAGGGGTGCATATTTCGAGAGTGACCTTCGCTCCGTCAAGGCCGACGGTGTCGATCACGTGATGCGCCTGTTCCTGTCCCATTACGTCGGTGAAAATCCCATGCCTGAGTCGGCGGGAACGACCGATAGTTCGGCAGGAGATATCAGGAAAGAGCTGGCGCTCGCCAATGAAATCATTTGCGATGAAGAGGCAATTGACCCGCTAAACAAGGGCTGACCTTGCCTGGCCATACTATTTTATTGACCGTGTTTTTGAACGACGAAAGTATTTGATATGTAGGTGTCGGGAGCACCCGTCCAGTTATCCTCGCGTAACTCCAGCACTTTGCACTTTGCCTCAGAGATAATCGTGAAGATTTTCTCCTGCGGCAGGCAGTGCATTTGCATGTCCAGCGAGTGATCCGCTTTGAGCCATTCATCGAGAATGAAACGGTACCCGACAATGTAGGTAGGTACTTGGAAAATGGCGATGCCGCCTGCTCTCAAGGAGGCCAACGCCTTCTTGACTAATTCGGCAATGATCGGCGGTGGATTGTGTTGCAGAACGATCACCGAGTAGAAGAAATCACAGGGCACAATCTCGTCGAGAAAGTGCTCCGAGCAGGCGTGAAAGATTACGTTATCGATCGCGAGTTCGTCGGCGCGCTGTCTTGCGATCGCCAGATGATTCGTCGAGATGTCGTAGGCATGGACGCGTGCGAACATGCCGGCAAAATCCATCGTGACGCGACCAACACCACAACCGTATTCGACACTGGTGCTGTCGGCGAATGCGCTGAAGCCGTGACGGACCAGAGTCTGTCGCATAATCGCGGCCTCGTTTCGACCGGAAGCCCAGAAGCTATCGACCGATGAATCCAGATTTTCCGGAAGAAACTGTTCTCCAGACAGTACCGAAAAGTGCGGCTTGGCCGCACCCAAGTGTTCCCAAACAGTTTTGATTTTGGCAACGCACAAGGCAAGTTCGTGACTTGTTGCGATGGATTCAATTGGCAGTGCGGGCAGGTAAAGGGGAAGGAAGAATGCCCGCCTCTCCATCGGCTGAGCAGGCTGAATTTTCTGCTCGACAGGATTCGACGATCCGACCAGCTTTGCCGCTTTGCGCTTCAAAATTGTCCAGAAAGTATTGGTTGCAGGGGTCAATTGAAATACTCACAGGAAATGCGGCCCACGCTATTGCAGACCGGGCGGAGTTTACTGGACATAGTCAATCCAATGCATATGAATTCCCAGCGATCGGGTGTCGCTCGATGGCATACCGGGACCACCAGGAACAAATGTCTGGCACGCGAATGTAATTTTTGTGGACTTTCTTGTCGCGTCGACGAGGACGATCTTTTTTTCACCGGGTTTAAATATTTCGTCGGTGGTTACGCCGCCATAGGTGATTTTCACCGCTTGAGGCTTTTCGTAGTAATTCGAAGCGCAAACCTGGAGCGCCTTAAACGATTCTGACTGGTCCAGTGCCAGCGATGATGAATCGCGCGTCCATCGGCCCGTAGGTTCGGCAGTGTGCCAGCCCTCAGCAGCAATGCCGGGCAACCAGTTCGTCGCAAAGTCAATCCTCGGCAAGCGCGGCGAGAAACTGTAGATCTGCCCGTAGATTGAAACCGGACAATCAATGTATTCGGCGAAATAGCCGTTGTTGACAAACAGGCTGGTGATGAAATCTTCCGAAAAACCGAGTTCAAACCAGCGGCGATTGCGGATGACAGCAATAACTTCACTTTCCAGCCTCAGGCCCCAAGGATAGGGGACAGCCCAGTATTCACGCTTGCCGATAGGCTCGCCTGCGAGAATTATTTTGCCGTTAGGGGTGAGATAGTTTTTGAGTTTAGCCACGACGTTTTTGAAATCAACGCAGTGATGGAAGCTCTCATAAAACCAGATCAGGTCATACTTCTGATCTGCTCGTGGATTCTCACCAAAAAGTGCCTTGAAGGGGGTGAGGTTAACGCGAAAAAAATCAGCCTGCTCCTTCACGTAACTGCAAAAAGTAGCGGAAATGTCGACCGTATCGACATTCACTCCCATGCGCGCGAAGGTGAGCGCGGTGTGCGCAAACCCGGCACCATATTCAAGTGCCCACATGCCTGGCTTTAGTCCGCAGGATTTCATCAACATGCCGGTAGCAATCACGTGATCGGACGCGTCTTGCAACGCGACATCGTTGCGCCAGATAAAGTATCCTGGCCGACGCACCGCATCGACTTCGGGGACATATACCTCAGTCTCATCCAGGTCGGGAATGTAGTCGCGGTCGACACCTGCAACGACCTTCCACAGGCGCATCTGCTGCGCGAAATAGTCTTGGGACATCGGGTCGAGATCAGTCCTGAACCAATCCGGCAAGACCAGCGACTTGCCCCGAAAATGGTCCCATGCCGTGTTGGGCGCGTTGCTCACGGATTTGTAGGTTTCAGCAATCAGCTCGATATCATCGACGCGAAAGACACCGGATTTTTCGATTCGCAGGAAAGGGTCCGCGATCAGGTCAAAATTTTCCTCTGGCTCAATGGGTTGTGGAGGAGCCTCCACCTCAAGTGGTGATGGTTTGAAAACCGTGGGGAGGTTAAAGAATTTCATTTTGGCGTGTGTTTTCGTCGCTCAAACAATTTCGGAGATTTCCATTCTTTGTTGCTCGCAAAACAAAGGCATATTTTTTGGTAGAAAAAATAGCATTGCGCAAGGTCGTCAAACGTAGAACAAGCAATGGCGAGGCTTACAGCCAACTTTCCGCTTGGGAAGCCCGCCAGTGCTTGAGTTTATAAAATTACTTCGCCACCGACGCCGAATGCAATCCCATTACACCAATGATAATCAATGTGAGCGACGCCATCTTGAGCGCCGTGGCCGGCTCCTTGAAATAGAGTATGCCGATCGCACCCGTGAGCGCAGTGCCGACGCCGGACCAGATCGCATAGGCCACGCTGAGCTCAATAGTCTTGACCGCGACCGTGTTGAGGGCGAAAGCGCAGCCGTAAAACACGAACATCATGATGCTGGGCGTGATCTCGGTAAAGCCCCGCGAAAGCTTCATGCAGGTCGTGCCAGCAACCTCAAACAGGATTGCGCCGCTCAGGAAATACCAGGCTGAATGCATAGCGTCGTTAACTCAATTTAGAAAGTGATTTATCGCGAACGTCTGCGCTGCACTTCTGTCTCGCGCTCAAGGCGACCGAGCAGCTTTTCGGATTCCACCTCGGCCTCGCGATACAACAACGGAAAGACACCCTTCAGACAACTCCACTCCCGATGCAAAAAATGGCTGCGCGCCTGTTCGAGCGCCTGCACATCGCGCTGGGCGCGCAATTCGACCATATGTCCATCAAGAATTTCCCGTATGCGCAGTTCGGCTGCGAGTTGTAACTGATTGATACCGCGTATCTCCGGTGCCCGCATGCGCAGGTCTTCGTCCAGACGTACATCGTTCAATTGCAGTACGTCCTTCATGCGTGCGACTTGTCGGATCTTGGTCATGCGCAATCTGCATTCGACTTCGATGTCGACCAGGCGGGCTTCGGCGGAGGGTGGTACGGGGGTGGTCATACTTGCTAGCGGGACGAAAAATTGCAACGTGCATTCTATCTTACGTGGCTCGTAACGGCTTTTATACAAAGGCAGCATCTTTTTCGGACGCATTCGGCCTCGACGTAAAATATCCACTGTTTCCACGCGTTTATTTTTCCCCCATTCAGGAATCGACATGAATATCACTTCGTATTTTTCCCGTGAACTTTTCAAGGGTAAGACCATCTTCATTACCGGTGGCGGCAGCGGCATTAATCTCGGTATCGCCAAGAATTTCGCGGCGCTGGGTGCCAATATCGCCATATGTGGCCGCACGCAGGAGAAACTCGACAATGCGGCGGTTGAACTGCGGGCTCTCGGGGCCAAGGTCTGCACAGCCGTAGCGGATGTTCGCGAAATGGCGGCACTCGAAGCAGCGATGGCAAAAACCGAGGCCGACCTGGGCCCCATTGATGTGCTGGTCTGCGGCGCTGCGGGAAATTTCCTCGTTCCTGCTGAGCACTTGTCGGCGAATGGTTTCAAGACGGTGGTCGATATTGACCTGATGGGCTCTTTCAACGCCTCGCGCGCTGCGTTTTCGCAATTACAGGAGACCAAAGGATCGATCATTTTCATTTCCGCCGGCCAGGCTTTCATGCCCTACGCTTTTCAAGTGCACGTGGCTGCCGCCAAGGCGGGTATCGACATGATGATGAAAAACCTGGCGCTCGAATGGGGTAAGTACGGCATCCGTTGCAATAGCATTGCGCCTGGCCCGATCGATGGGACCGAAGGCATGAAGCGCCTCTCCAGTCCGGATGCGCTGGCGCAATTGACTGCCGGTATTCCGCTGGGGCGATTGGGAACAGTGGATGAGATCGGTCAGGTGGCGGTTTTCCTGGCATCGCCATTGGCCTCGTATGTCAGCGGTACGTTACTCGTTGCCGATGGTGGCCAGAATCTGGCGGGCTCGGCACTTTTCAACATCGGCGCTGAAAAGATGATGAAGGCAGCCTCAACGGCTGCAAAAAAATAGCGCGTATCGAGACCACCATGACCTTACCCATCCCCGTCCCCATTTTCGAGACCCTGCAACTATCACTGCACGACCATATCGCCCACGTCCGCATCAATCGCCCCGAAAAAGCCAATGCCATGAGCCGCGCGATGTGGGGCGATATCGGCGCCGCCTTCGCATGGATCGATGCCCTCCCTGAAGCACGGGTGGCGGTGATTAGCGGCAACGGCGCGCACTTCACGTCGGGGATCGACCTGGCAATGCTCGCGGGTGTAGCGGATGAAGTGGACGACGACTGCGAAGGCAGAAAACGCGAAAAGCTGCGCCGCACGATACTTGCGTTGCAGGATTCCCTTTCAAGTCTTGAACGGTGTCGTAAACCGGTGTTAGCGGCGATTCACGGCGCATGCATAGGCGGCGGGATCGATCTTATTTGCTGCGCTGACATGCGTTATTGCTCATCGGATGCGTATTTTTCGATAAAGGAGATCGACATGGGCATGACCGCCGATGTCGGTACTTTGCAACGCCTGCCGAAGCTGATCGGTGACGGCCTGGTGCGCGAGTTAGCCTACACGGGGCGCAAGTTTGCAAGTGATGAGGCGGAGCGCTGCGGGCTGGTCAATCGGGTGTTCGAGTCGCCTGAGGCTCTGTTGCAAGGCGTGATGCACATTGCGGCGAACATCGCGTCCAAATCGCCACTCGCCATCCGTGGTAACAAGGAGATGATTTTGTATGCGCGCGATCACTCGGTAACCGATAGTCTGAATTACGTCGCGACCTGGAACGCCGCGATGCTGATGTCGACAGATTTACAGGAAGCGATGATGTCGGGCATGCAGAAGAAATCACCGACTTTTAATAATTGAGTACACAGGAGCACGGCATGATATTCGTTGTGAAGGGGCAATTCACGACGGCGTTTTTGGCCGCCATGCTGGTGCTTTGCTTTGGCAATATTGCGCAACCCGCATTCGCGGCTCCACCCGCGCCATCGGCAACGCTGGCGGCGCTCGCCGATAGCTTTGTCGATGCGCGTTTTGAGCTCAATCCCCTCATGGGCACGATCATTACCGGCGACGTTCGCTATGAAGATAAATTCGTCAACAATCTCACGCCACTTAACCAGTTTTGGTCGATGCCTTTGACGCTGGTGCAATTGGCAAGCACCAAGGGTGCACAGCCGTTTTGAACTGTGGCGAATTTTGATAATTTTCTCACGCGACTTGACGGCTTTCCATCCTGGGTGGATTCGGCGATTCTGAATATGCGGGAGGGGATGGCCAAAGGTGTCGTGCCGCCAAAAGTGCTCATGGCCTGCGCGTTACCGCAATTAAAATCGCAGATGGTCAGTGACCCCGCCGCGCGTGGATTCTATGTGCGGGCAAAAAATTTTTCGCCAGCGGTTGGCGAGGCGGATCGAGTGCAATTATCGGCCGCCTGCCGCAAGACAGTGGAAGAAAAATTCACCCCGGTGATCAGCAAGCTGCACGACTTGGGCTGACTAACCCGCCTGTAACCGCATCAGGCGGTCGTCACCAGACCTTTTTTCTTCAACATCGGCGTCACCGTGGGCGCACGACCGCGAAAGGCGCGATAAGCCTCGGTCGGCTCCAGCGTATTGCCGCTGGAATAAATGAATTTTCGCAGGCGCTGCGCCGTCGCGGCATCAAACGGATCACCGGCTTCAACGAAGGCTTCATACCCATCGGCATCGAGCACTTCGGCCCAGAGGTAAACGTAGTACTGCGACGCATAACCTGAACTGGAAAATAGATGCCCAAAGTGGGGCAAGCGATGGCGCATCAAAATCTGCCTCGGCATGCCGATTTCCTGCAATTGCTGCGCTTCAAATTTGGCGATATCCAGATCCGCCACCGACGTCTGTGAATGGAGGGCCAGGTCAACCAGTGCGGATGAGGTGTATTCGACCGTTTCAAATCCCTGGTTGAATCTGCGCGCGGCTTTCAAGCGTGCCATTAATTCATCCGGAATTGGCTCGTTGGTGTCAACGTGGCGCGCGTGGCGCTTCAATACCTCTGGTTCGGATAGCCAGTGTTCGAACAGTTGTGAAGGCAATTCGACAAAATCGCGCAGCACGCTGGTGCCTGATAGTCGCTCATAGGAAACACTCGACAGCAGCCCATGCAATCCGTGGCCGAACTCGTGGAAAAGCGTGCGTGCATCGTCGAAGCTGAGCAGCGTCGCCTTGCCTTCTGCGCCCTTGGCGAAATTATTGTTATTGGCGATGATCGGCGTCACCTCGCCGTCGATGCGGCTTTGCATCCGATAGCTGCTCATCCATGCACCACCACGCTTGGTGGCGCGCGAAAAATTATCGTGCAGGAATATGCCCAGCAACGAACCGTCGGCATTGTGCACTTCATAGACCTTCACATCTGGGTGATAAGCCTTCAATTCCGGTTTGAATACAAATCGCAGGCCGAACAAGCGCTGCGCACAATCGAAAACGGCTTCGACCATGCGGTCTAGCGAGAAGTAGGGCTTCACCATGGCGTCGTCCAGATCGTAGCGCGCCTGCCGAACTTTCTCGGCGTAGTAGCGCCAGTCCCAAGGGGCGATATCAATTTTCTCGTCTCGCGAAGCTGCCATAGCCTGAAGCGCCTCGCATTCCTGTCGTGCTTTTTCCTTGGCCGGTACCCAGACTTTCATCAGTAAATCAAACACCGCACTATGTTTGCCTGCCATGGTGTCGGTCAGGGCGTAGTCGGTGTAATTGGCGAAGCCATGAAGGGTTGCCTGCTCAAGTCGCAGCGCCATGATCTGGGTAATGACCGGGGCATTGTCGAACTTGGCCGTACCGTCGTTGCGTCCCTCGCCGCGCCCAGTCCACGCCGTGTACGCGCGCTCACGAAGCGCACGGTTATCTGAAAATGTGAGGAAGGGCACAATCAGAGAACGAGAAAGCGTGATCACATAGCCCTCGACGCCACGCTCGACAGCAGCTTGCTTTGCGCTGGCGCGCAGCGATTCGGGCAATCCGGCCAGCTCGCTTTCGTCTTTCAGCACCAGTCGATACGCCGCTTCGTCACCCAGCACGTTTTGAGAAAACTGCGTGGTGAGTTCTGCCAGCAGCTCCATGATTTTTCCGTACCGCGCCTGCGCATCGGCAGACAATTTGGCACCGGCACGGATGAAGTCCAAATGTACACGCTCAATCAAGCGCGTCTGTTCGGCAGAAAGGCCGAGGGCATCGCGTTGGCTGTAGAGCGTGTCGATGCGCTTGAACAATCCGGCGTTCATGTAAATGGCGTTGGTGTGGGCTGCCATCGGCGCTGCCATTTCGCGCTCTGCTGCTTGCAAGGCAGGTGAGGTTTCCGAAGCGGCAAGGTTGTAGAACATTTGATCGATGCGGGTCAGCAACCGCCCGCATTTGTCGAACGCCGCCAGCGTGTTTTCAAACGTCGGCTCAGCTGGATTGGCG